>Ga0222622_10000769_pt1 | contig 12563 bp, 10 predicted proteins | sample PLM2_5_b1metaG_FD_177335 | JGI IMG/M metagenome (GOLD analysis project Ga0222622, IMG submission 177335) | Groundwater sediment microbial communities from an aquifer in East River, Colorado, USA - PLM2_5_b1 | ecosystem: Environmental > Terrestrial > Soil > Riparian zone | place: USA: East... | reverse complement strand
CGTAAGCGTCCGCGTAGCGGTAGGGCTCGGCCCAGGCGAGGACTCCCTGGTGGTCGCGCGTCCCCGCCGCTTCGGTCAGGTCCCGCTCGGGCTTGACCCGGGACCTGGTCCCGAGCCCTGGCTCGCTTAGCCAGGGCTCCGCCTTCAGCGCCCGCTCGGTCACCCAGAGCTCGAGCACTTCGCGCGGCCCGCGCAAGGCCTCACGCACGGGCCGGCGACCGTAGATCTGCTCGCGGGTCATTTCGGGACGAGCTCGAAACCGCCGTCGACATCTCGGACCTCCCAGCCCTGGTCCTCGATCTCGCCGCGCAGGCGGTCCGCTTCGTCGAAATCGACGTTTGCCCTCGCTTCTTGGCGCTTCTCCGCGAGCGCGACGAGGCCTTCGGGTGCCGAGACCGCCTGTGCGAGGTCGCCGAGCCCGAACAGCTCCAGCCCCCACCGCAACGAGGCGGTTTGGCCGCGACCCCGCCAGTCGTGGAAGAGCGCGAGGGCCTCGGGGGTGTTGAAGTCGTCGTCGAGCACACGGGCGAGCGCGTCGCGGTCGATTTCGCCCGGCTCGTACTCGAGACCGACGAAGTAATTGCGGAAGGTGTCGGCCTGGGCTCGCGCCTGCGCCATCACCTCGTCGTTGAAATCGATCGGCTTACGCCAGGCCCCGTTCATGAAGAAGAGCAGGACAGCCTCACGTCCCCACTGCTCGACCGCGTCGCGAAGCGAGACGATGTTGCCGAGCGACTTCGACATCTTCTCGCCGGTCAGCTCGAGCAACCCGTTGTGCATCCACATGCGCGCGAACTCGCTACCCGCGCCGCGCGACTGAGCGAGCTCGTTCTCGTGGTGCGGGAAGATCAGGTCGATCCCGCCGCCGTGGATCTCGAAGACCGGGCCGAGAAACTTCTCGGCCATCGCCGAGCATTCGATGTGCCAGCCCGGGCGCCCCGGGCCCCAGGGCGATTCCCAAACGGTGTCCTCGCCCTCCTTGTGCGCCTTCCAGAGTGCAAAGTCGCGCGGGTCCTCCTTCAGCTCGGCCCGTTCGGCTTCCTCCGACGGGTTGTGGAGAGCATCGTGGTTGCCCTCGCGGCCAGAGAGGCGGCCGTACTCGGGAAACGAGGCGACGCGGAAGTAGGCGTCGCCGCCAGCCGGGTAGGCGAGCCCGCGGTCGACAAGCCTGCCGATGAGGTCGACGATCTCGGGAACCGTCTCGGTCGCCTTCGGCTCGTGGTCGGGTCGGCCGAGCCCGAGCAAATCGGTGTCCTCGAGGTACCAGCGCGAAGCCTCCGCTGCCAGCTCTGCGCTGCGCCCTGGCGCAGCCAGGTAGATCTTGTCGTTGATGTCCGTGATGTTCTCGGCGAGCCGGACGTCGTAGCCGGACTCCTCGAGCCAGCGCTTCAGCCACATCGAGAGCACGAACGGCCGGGCGTTGCCGATGTGGATCCGCTGGTAGACGGTCGGCCCGCAGAAGTACATGCGGATCGGCCCCGGAGGCGGCGGCAGCTCGAAGGGGCCGCGCGTGTACGTGTCAAAGAGCTTCATCGGCCCTCCGCAACGCCTCGTTCTTCGGCAAGACTTCGAGCAGGGCGGCCAGCTCAGGCCCGCGGTCCCGGCCGGTCAGCGCCAGCCGCAGAGTCTTCAGGTCGCCGCCGACGGCCTTTAGCTCGCGGACGAGCTCGCGGGCGGCGTCGTGGTCGAGCCCGTTACTCGCACCTTCGCGGAGCTCCTTGAAGCGCTCCAGCGTCGGCCGGGCCTCGGCCGGCAACTGAGCGGGCTCAGGCTCGAGCACCTGCCGTGCGAGCTCGCGCGCCTCGTTCAGGTCGCGGGCGCCGCGCAGCACCGGTGCGAGCTCCGCCGGCGCCTCTGCAGCCTCTGCGAGCACGGCGTCCGGCATCTCGGCGATCGCCTCGATCGCCAGCCGCCTGATCCGGGGCAGGTCATAGTGGACGTCATGCTTCGGCAGCCCGAGCTCGTCGAGGTAGCGGCGAACGGCGGCGGCCGGGATCCCCTGCTCACGCAACGAGGCGACCGTCGCGCCCGGCGTCCGTTTGGACAGCTTGCGGCCGTCCTCGCCGAGGATCAGACCGTGGTGGATGAATTCGGGCGGTGTTGCGCCGAGCCCTTCCGCCAGCCGCCGGTGGAGCTGTTCGTTCGGCCTGTGGTCGTTGCCGCGGATGACGTGCGTGATCCCGAAATCGACGTCGTCCACGACGCTGGCGAGGTGGTAGGTGGCGCTTCCGTCCTCCCTCAGGAGCGTGATCCCGTCGAAGCGGTCGCCCAGCTCCCTGCCGGCCTCCGTGTAGCGAGCGGAGCGCTCACTCTGCCGGACTGGCCCTTCGTCCCACTCGACGCCTAGCCAGGCGAGATCCGCGAGGATCGCGTCCTCGCCGCCGGGCAGGTTGCGCTCCGGGTCGGTGTCGTCGATCCGCAGGAGCATCCAGTCCCCGAAGGCACGGTTGGCAACCGCACTGAGGGCGTTGCCGACGTGGAGCGAGCCGGTGGGGCTGGGGGCAAAGCGGACTCTTTTCATTCCGAGCCGAAAGTTACTGTCCCGGCGATGCGTGAGTCGTTGCTCGCCTGGTTCGAGGCCAACGGCCGCGACCTGCCGTGGCGCAGGACGCACGATCCCTACGCGATCCTGGTCTCGGAGGTGATGCTCCAGCAGACGCAGGTCGACCGCGTGGTCCCGAGGTACCTGGCCTGGCTCGAACGCTGGCCGACGGTCGACGCGCTCGCTGCCGCGCCGGCGGCGGACGTGATCCGCGAGTGGCAGGGACTCGGCTACTACCGCCGTGCCCTCAACCTGCACCGCGCCGCCGGGCAGATCGCCGCCGGCGGCTGGCCCGACGACCTGACGGAGCTACCCGGCGTGGGCCGCTACACCGCCGACGCGGTGGCCCGCTTCGCCTTCGGGCGCGATGTCCTGCCCGTCGATACGAACGTCGCCCGCGTGCGCGAACGCACCGGCGAAGCGTTCGACGCCCGCTGTTCGCAGGCGCTGATGGACCTCGGCGCGACCGTCTGCATTGCCCGCGTCCCACGCTGCGGCGTGTGCCCGCTGGCCTCGGACTGCCCCTCACGAGACCGCCGCTACGAGCCGTTGCGCAAGCAGGGGCGCTTCGAAGGCTCTTTCCGCCAGCGCCCGCGGGGACGCTGCGCCTCGTTGCTGTCTCGGCGCGATCAGTCGCCGATCTCGACTCCGACGCTGTGGCCGCGCTGGAGCGCGACGGTCTCGTCACGGTCGAGGCCGGGCTCGTCAGCCTGCCGGCTTGACGAGGGCGACGGCCTGAGCGGCGAGTCCCTGGCCGCGGCCGGTAAAGCCGAGCTTGTCGGTCGTCGTCGCGCGGACGTTGATCCGCTCTGCGTCTGCTCCGACCGCTTCCGCCAGGCGCTCGCGCATCTGCTCCCGAAGCGGCGCGATCCGTGGCTCCTCGCCGATCAGGATGCAGTCTGCGTTGACGAGCTCCCACCCGGCCTCGTGTACCTGCGCGGCGGCGCGCCGCAGCAGATCGAGCGACGATGCGCCCTCCCACTCCGCCTCCCCCGGTGGAAACAGCGAACCGATGTCGCCCAACCCCGCTCCGCCGAGCAGTGCATCGATCAGGGCATGGGCGATCACGTCGCCGTCGGAATGGCCCGCGAGGCCCCGCGGCGACTCGATCGCGACCCCGCCGAGCACGAGCGGAACGCCGTCCGAGAACGCGTGCGCATCGACCCCCAACCCGATCCGCAGCTCGCTCATCCGAGTGGCTCCTGCCGGCGCTCCCGGCGATTGAAGACCGTGACCGTCTCGTAATCCGCCGCGCGAGCGAGACCGGCTGCGCGATCTAGATCACGACCGACGTTCTGCGGCGCGTGCGCGTCCGAGGCAAGCGTGATCGGCACCCCCCGAGCGTGACAGGCCTCGAGCAGCGGTGGGTCGGGGTAGAGCTCGCCGACGGGCTTGTGCAGGCCGGCGGAGGAGACTTCGATGCAGACACCCGCGGCTTCGATCGCGTCGGCCGTCTCCTCGTGCAGCCACTGGACCGCTTCCGTGTCCGGCCGCGGTCCGTGGTGCTTGACAAGGTCGGGATGAGAAAGCGAGTCGAACAGGCCGCTCCGCGCCGCGTTCCGCAGCCAGACGAAGTAGCGCCGCCAGGCCTCGTGCGGGCCGAGCTTCTCGACCAGCCCCGGCTCCTGGTCGACCGGGAAACCGTCGACGAAGTGGACCGAGCCGAGCAGAAAGTCCCACGGATAGGGCGCGAGGACGTCCGCGGTCTCCCGCTCGCGACCGGCGAGGTAGTCGACCTCGAGCCCGAGCTTGACCGGGAGCCCTCGTTCCTTCGCCTCGATGATCGCGCCCACATAGCGGTCGAGGTCGTGGACGCAGCGCTCGAGCATGTACTGCTGGTCCCAGAGCCGCCGGGTCTGCACGAAGTAGTAGACATGCTCGGTGAAGCAGATCTCGTCGACCCCGCGCTCGGCGGCCGCCTCGACGAATTTCTCCACCGCCTCGAGCGAATGGTCGATCCGCTCCTCGGGATCGCGAAGGTGCATGTGGTAGTCGACGATCAAAGCAACGACGCCACGAGCTCGAGATCGGCGGCATCCGTGACCTTCACGAGCTTCGAGTCGCCGGGCACCGTCGTCACCCGGCCTCCGCGGGCTTCCACGAGTGAGGCGCAGTCGGTCGCACCCGCGAGCTCGCCGGCGACCGCGTCGCGGAGCACAGGTGCAAGGAACGCCTGCGGGGTCTGGACCGCGACGAGCTCATCGCGCGGCAGCGTCTCCACGATTTGTGCGGCGCGGACGCGCTTGATCGTGTCCGCGAGCGGCAATGCGGGCACGGCGCCGTCCCAGCCCTCGTTCAGCGCCGTCAGCACCCGCCCGATCACCTCGTCGGGAAGCACGGGGCGGGCCGCGTCGTGGACGACGATCACTGCCGCGTCGTCTCCCACCTCGGCGACGCCTGCGCGCACCGACTCGGCGCGCGTCTCGCCGCCGCCCACACAGGCGCTGACCTTGGCACAACCGAGCTCCTCGGCGACGAGGATCGAGGGCTCCTCCCAGCCGGGCGGAGCCACGATCACGATCTGGTCGATCCAGTCCGAGGCCTCGAGGCGCTCGAGGCTTTCGGCAAGGAGCGGCCGGTCGCGAAACTTCGCGAAGGCCTTCGGACGGTCCGAGCCGAGCCGCTCGCCACGGCCCGCGGCGGCCAGAACCGCCCAAACGCTCAATGACCGGCCGATGGTAGCTCCACCCTTGGATTCTCCCTCAGCCCGGTTGATACGGCCGTAGCGGCAAAGCCGCCACGGCCTCTATCGGCATCGCAAGCGACGCCGCGTGTATCTACGCGGTCGCCGCGACCTTTGTCGTCGTCTTCTTCTTCGGGCCGCCGTTGGCGAGAACGCCGTCGAGCCACTCGGCCGCCTCGTCCTCGTCCATGTCCTTCGCGTACATCAATTCGCTGGCGAGGATCTTCTTCGCCTTGACGAACATCTGCTTCTCGCCGGTCGAAAGACCCTTCTCGTGGTCACGAAGCGAGAGGTTCCGGACCACCTCGGCGAGCTCGAAGATGTCGCCCGTCTTCATCTTGTCGCGGTTGTGCTTGAAGCGCCGGTTCCAGTTCTTCGGCATCTGAGTGCCGCCGCCCGTGAGGGCCTTCAGAACCTTGTTGACCATCTGCTCGTCGATCACCTTGCGCAGACCAACGGCATCGGCGTTCTCGGTCGGGACGTTCACCGTCATGTCGTTGTGGAGGATCTTGATCGTCATGTATTCCCGCTTCTGTCCGAGAACAGTGCGGGATTCCTTCTTTACAACGGTGCCTGCACCGTGGTGCGGATACACCACCTTGTCGCCGACCTTGTACAAGCCGACCCTCCCCTTTCGTCGCTTACATCGCCAGAACGCCGACGGAGTCGAGCCCGTCGGCGACGTCAGCCATTATACCTAAAGCTGCTCGAAAAGGCCACTATTTCCAGGGATTTTCGGCCTCTGACCAAAAAGCCCTGCTCAGAGCGACTACTCCGTCAACTGGGCTCCGGGCTACAGCTGCAAATACCGATCGACCAGGTTGTGCTCCTGCAGCCGGCGCAGACCCTCTCGGATCTCGCGCGCCCGGACCGTCCCCACCCCGTCGACTGCCTCCAAATCCCGCTGCGAGGCCCGGATGATCCCCTCGAGCCCGGAGAGCTCTCCGACCAGGCGGTGGATCACGTTCTCGGGCAGTCGCGGGATGTGCGTGAGCACGCGGTAGCCGCGCGGCGCGACGGAATAGTCGAGCGGATTCGTCGTCGCCGGATATCCCAGTACCGCGAGCAACTCGAACTCGAGCAGGTCCTGGTACGGCAGCTGTGCCAACGCCTCCAGACCCTCGGCAACGCGGTCGGCGCCGCCGTCGGCGTGGTAGTCGTAGACGATCGCTGCCTTCTCCGCGGGCACCTCACTGACGTGCTCCTCCAGCTGCATGCGAATCAGCCGCCCCTCGGAGCCGAGCTCCGTGCAGGCGCGCTCGATGTAGTCCGCCATCCGGGTCGTCAGCTCCGCCCGCTGCAGGACGACGAGTACGTCGTCGAGCATGACGGCGTTCTGAAACTCGAGCGCGGTCAGCCGCGTCAGCACCTGGTCGAGCCGCTGACGGTAGGTCTCGAGGGTGGCGAGCGCCTGGTTGGTCTTCGCGAGCACGTCCGCGATCGGGTCCAGCTGGTAGCGGCTGTCGCCGATGAAGACCGTAACCGTCTCGCGCTGCTGCGAGATCGAGACCACGAGCGCCTTCGTCTGCCTTGCGACGCGCTCCGCGGTCCGGTGCCGAGTGCCGGTCTCGTCGGACGGGATCGTCGGATCCGGCATCAGCTGGACGTTGGCCTGAGCGATCTTGGCGATCGCGGTGTTGACGATGATCGCGCCGTCCATCTTCGCCAGCTCGTAGAGGAGCTGCGGGGTGAAGGCCTGGTCGAGCCGGATCCCGCCGGAGAACATGAACGAGAGCTCGGAGGGCTCGCCGATCACGATCAGCGCGCCTTCTCGGGCGCGGATGATGTCGTCGATCCCCTGTCTCAGCTGCGTGCCTGGCGCGATGCGCGAGATCGCGGTCAGCACATTCGGGTCGATGCGGGGGTCGAGCTCTGCCGCACTGCGAGGAAAGCCCAGCGGCGCGGCGGGCCGTCGTTCCTGCCTATCTGCCCTCGGATCCGTCGACATCGAGCCCCGCCCTTATCGCCCTGCCCAGAGTCTCCGCTTCGAGCATGCTTAGTTTGCCACTAGGCGTTCCGGCGGGGGCGACAACCTGCCGGAGGCCGAACTTCGCGCACTCTTCGAGCCGGCGCTCGGCCTGGGTCGCGGCCCGCAACCGGCCCGTGAGCCCGATCTCCCCGAACGCCGCCGTAGCCTCCTTGACCGCCGCGCCGCGCGCAGCAGAGGCGATCGCAAGCGCTACGGGGAGGTCGGCGCCCGGCTCGTCGATACGAACGCCGCCGGCGACGTTGACGAAGACGTCCGCGCTGCCGAGCGCGACGCGCGCGTGCCGAGAGAGGACGGCGACGATCATCGCCAGGCGCTTCGGGTCGACCCCGGTCGCGACCCGCCGCGGCATCGCGAGATCGGTCGGCGCGACGAGGGCCTGGATCTCGAGCAGGATCGGCCGGGTTCCCTCCAGCGCGCAGGCCACGGCCGCACCGACCTCGCCTTCGGCGCCGCGCCCGAACAGCTCCGACGGCTCGGGGACGCCGACGAGCCCGGTACCGGTCATCTCGAACACCCCGAGCTCGTTCGTCGACCCGAAGCGGTTCTTCGCCGCACGCAGAACCCGGTGCGCGTGATAGCGGTCGCCCTCGAACTGGAGAACGCAGTCGACGAGATGCTCGAGCACGCGCGGACCGGCGACGGTGCCGTCCTTGGTCACGTGGCCGACGAGGAAGGTGGCGACGTGAGCTTGCTTCGCGACGCGCAGGAGTCGCGCCGCCGCCTCGCGAACCTGGGCGACCGAGCCGGGAGCAGAGCCGATCTCCGACGAGTAGAGCGTCTGCACCGAGTCGATCACACAGACCTCGGGCCGCTCGCGCTCCAGCGTCGCGCAGACGGTCTCGAGCTCCGTCTCCGCGAGAATCTCGACGTTCCCGGCGCCGCCGAGACGGGCCGCGCGTAGCTTCACCTGTGCCGTCGACTCCTCACCGGTGACGAGCAGGGCCCGCCGCTCCTTCGAGATCGCGGCCAGCGCCGAGAGCAGGAGCGTCGACTTGCCGACACCCGGCTCGCCGCCGACGAGCACGAGCGAGGCCGGCACGAGCCCACCCCCGAGCACACGGTCCAGCTCCGCCACCCCGGTCGGGATGCGCTCGGCTTCGTCCGCCTCGACATCGACCAGGCGCAGCAGCGGCTTGGCGGAAGCCGTTGCCGCCGGCCCGGCGAGCTCTTCGACGAGCGTCCCGAACGCTCCGCAGCCCGGGCACTTGCCGAACCAGCGGCCGGCGCTGTACCCGCATTCCGTGCACGCGTGCTGAACGGCCGCCTTCGCCACGAGGCCGAGTCTACGGACGCGGTCCGACGCCGAAGGTGACCGAACTGCGACAACTCTGATTCGTTGTCGAAACAGACAACCGACCCGACCAACATCGAAGCGTACGGTCGGGGGAGTCGACAAAGGAGGGACGCATGAAACGAGTTTGTGGAACGCGGACGATCGCCGCGGCGGTGACGATCGTCACCGGAGTAGCAGCCGCGCTTGCGATCTTTGGCGTGTTCGGCGCGCACGGCGCCGTGCCGAAAACGGGGCCGCTCAGCGTCCGTGCAGGGCTGGAGAACCCGCCAGGAGCCGTGGTGCGCGGAGACGGCCTCTTCACCGGCCGAGGGGTTCGGCGGCAGCTCGGCGCGGCCGTGTCGGGCGCGATGATCGGGCCGCTTTCGCCCGTGGCCGTCCGGTCGAGCGACGGCCGGAGCGTCGCCTACAACACGTGGCGGGAGCTGAAGACGGTCGACAACGACGAGTCCTTCTCACAGCAGGCGATCGCCGACGGCACAGCCCTCGGAACGCCTTCGTTGCGAGTGCACGACGACACCGGCAAGGACTTCCTGGTCGCCCGCGGCGCCTACTCGGCCGCGTGGCGTCACGACGGCGCGATCGCGTTCGTCAAAGGCAGCGACCCGGACTTTCGAGCCGGTCGCTCCTATACCGGCCAAGTGGTCGTTCGGTCCGACATCCACGGCCGCGATGCCGCCTGGACGAGCGACCCCGCTCATTACGTCGTCTACGCGTGGGCGGGCGACCGGTTGCTCTTCTATCGAGTGGGTCTCGGCGAGAAGCTGGAGCTGCTCGTCGCAGACGGGCCTGGCCGCATTCGCCCGCTCGCCGACGGCAGCACGATCGCGATCAGTCCGGATGCGACTCGCGTGGCCGTTCTCAGTCAGGACGGCACCAGCGTGCGCGTGCTCGACATCGCCACCGGCAGCGAGTTGGCGTGGCTCGATGTAACGACGGCAACGCCACCCGTCGCCTGGCTTGCCTACTCGGGCTCATGGGTGGGAGATCACATCGTCGCGCCCGCGAGCCCAGGTCTAGCTGTGCTACATGTCGGCTCGAGCGCGCTTGAGCTCGAGCAGGTGCTCAGCCTCGACCACTCGCAGTTCCCGGTTGGCGTACAGGGGCCGCGCTTCGTCGACGCCTCCGGCAACGAGATCGCCGCCTCGGCCGATATCCCGCCGGCGAAGAGCAGCGGGGGAGTCTCCTTCCTGCTGCTGTGCGACCGCATTGCCAGGACTTGCGCGCGCGGAGAGCCCGCACCGGCCCGGGAATGGCTCAGGCTGGTCGATGACACATCACTCGCGGAAGGAGGCCACTGATGAAAGTCCGAGCCGCAATTGCGGCGGCGGCGCTGGCCGTGACCCTGACGATCCCCGCGAACGCTTTCGCGTACCGGACCTGGTTCGAGTTCGCCCGCCAGTCGAATATCGCCTCGACGCTGACGATGGTCTGGCAGTACGGGACCGGCTACTACGGGACGCAGAGCTGGCGTGCGGGGTCTGGCGTCTCCACCGACGCGTGCTGGATCGGCCACGGCTGGCTGCCGACCGGCTACTACGACCTCTGGGGTCACTGGGACAACTACAACGGCGCGATCGCGGGCCGCGTGTTCTACCTCCAGAACAAGCCGTGCTGGAACGGGACCTGGCGGACGGAGCTGTTCGTCCACTCGGAGGAGACCGCCGGTCAGGGCCAGTACTGCCCGACCGCCGGCGACGATCCATATTGCTGGGAGGGCGCTTACGACTACTACTCGAACGGCTGCATCAAGGTCTCACGGGCGGGCTATCCGAGCGACCTACGGCTCGTTCACGACGGCTGGCACGGCAAGAGCGGCGACTACCGCCACGGTTACTTCACGATCAACAACTGGCTCTACGTCCGGAACGGCTGAGCCAATACAGGTCCCTCTCCCCAGGGAAAGGCGAAACGGCGGCCTCGAGCCGCCGTTTTGCTAGTTCTCGTCCGAGTGGTGGTCGTCTTCTTCGTCCGCCGAGTCGCTGGGCTCCTCGGGCGGGACGGTGACCTTTTCCGGCGTGATCTCGCCGGGGATGACCGTGATGTCGACCTCGTCCTCGTCCTTTCGCTCGACGAGGATCGTCGAGCCCGGCTCCAGCGAGCGGCCGAGGACGAAGTCCGCAAGCGGGTCCTCGATGAACCGCTGGATCGCGCGGCGCAGCGGCCGGGCGCCCAACGCCGGGTCGTAGCCCTTCTCGACCAGCAGCTCCTTCGCCTCGTTGGTGAGCTCGATCGCCACCTCGTGCTCGCCCATCTGCTCGCGCAGGCGGCGGAGCACCAGATCGACGATGGTCGTGATCTCTTCCTTCGTCAGCTTGTGGAAGACGATCACTTCGTCGATGCGGTTGAGCAGCTCGGGCCGGAAGACCTTCTTGAGCTCACCGAGGACGCGCTCCTTCATGTCCTCGTAGGAGAGACCGCTCTCGTCGCCGATCGAGAAGCCGAGCGTCTGGTTCTTCGAGATCGTGCCGGCGCCGATGTTCGAGGTCATGATCACGATCGTGTTCCGGAAGTCGACCTTGCGACCCTGCGCATCGGTCAGGCGCCCGTCCTCGAGGATCTGGAGCAGGATGTTGAAGACGTCCGGGTGGGCCTTCTCGATCTCGTCGAGCAGGACGACCGAGTACGGCTTGCGGCGGACGGCCTCGGTCAGCTGGCCGCCCTCGTCGTAGCCGATGTAGCCGGGCGGGGAGCCGACGAGCCGAGACACCGAGTGCTTCTCCATGTACTCGGACATGTCGACCTGGATCATCGCGTCCTCGTCGCCGAACAAAAACTCGGCGAGCGTGCGGGCGAGCTCGGTCTTCCCGACGCCTGACGGGCCGAGGAAGATGAACGATCCCGTCGGGCGCTTCGGGTCCTTGATGCCGGCCCGAGCGCGGCGGATCGACTTGGAGACGGCGACGATCGCCTCCTCCTGGCCGATCACGCGCTTGTGGAGCTCGTCCTCCATCCGGATCAGCTTCTGCGACTCGGCCTCGGTCAGCTTGAAGACCGGGATGCCCGTCCACATCGAGACGATGTCGGCGATCTCCTCCTCGCCGATCTCCGGCTGCTCCTCGGTGCCTTCCGAGTTGCGCCAGTCCTCTTCGAGCTCGCGCTTCTTCTGCGTCAGCTTGCGCTCCTTGTCGCGCAGCGACGCGGCCTTCTCGAACTCCTGGGCCTCGATCGACTCTTCCTTGTCCTTGCGCACCTTCTCGATCTCGTCCTCGAGCTCGCGGTAGCGCGGCGGCGCGCTCATCGTCTTGATCCGCATGCGAGAGGCAGCCTCGTCGATCAGGTCGATCGCCTTGTCCGGCAGATGGCGGTCCTGGATGTAGCGGTCGGCCAGCGTCGCAGAGGCCCGCAGCGCCTCGTCCGTGATCTTGCAGCGGTGGTGCGCCTCGTAGCGGTCGCGCAGGCCGCGCAGGATCTGAACGGTGTCGTCGACCGACGGCTCGTCGACGCGGATCTGCTGGAAACGCCGCTCGAGCGCGGCGTCGCGCTCCAGGTACTTGCGGTACTCGTCGAGCGTGGTGGCGCCGATCGTCTGCAGCTCGCCGCGTGCGAGCGCCGGCTTGAGGATCGAAGCGGCGTCGATCGCGCCTTCGGCGGCGCCGGCGCCGACGAGGTTATGGAGCTCGTCGATGAACAGGATGATGTCGCCGCGCTGGGTGATCTCCTTCATCACCTTCTTGAGGCGCTCCTCGAACTCGCCGCGGTACTTGGAACCAGCGACCAGCGCCGCGAGGTCGAGCGTGTAGATCTGCTTTCCCTTCAGGAGCTCGGGCACCTCGTTGCCGGAGATCCGGGCGGCGAGACCCTCGACGACGGCGGTCTTGCCGACGCCGGGCTCACCGATCAGGACCGGGTTGTTCTTCGTGCGGCGCGAGAGGATCTGCATCACGCGCTCGATCTCGGTCTGGCGGCCGACGACGGGGTCGAGCTTCGCCTCTGCGGCGAGCTTCGTCAGGTTGCGGCCGAACTGGTCGAGGAGCTTGGAGCTCTTCGACTTCTCGCTGGGGGCGCCGCCTGGGCCGCCCTGCTGGCGCCGGCCGGGGCCGGAAAGCATGCGGAT
>Ga0222622_10000768_pt1 | contig 12564 bp, 14 predicted proteins | sample PLM2_5_b1metaG_FD_177335 | JGI IMG/M metagenome (GOLD analysis project Ga0222622, IMG submission 177335) | Groundwater sediment microbial communities from an aquifer in East River, Colorado, USA - PLM2_5_b1 | ecosystem: Environmental > Terrestrial > Soil > Riparian zone | place: USA: East... | reverse complement strand
GGATTGCGCAGCGTCGTCCCAACCTCCCTTGCAGGTCCATGCCTACGAGCCGCAAACTTTCATCCTGCGCCAAAGTCCGTGCGCGAGTTTTGAAGGTAACTTCATCTATCTCCTCGTCGGATCAGATAAGGCGCTTTTGATCGACACCGGAGCGATCGCTGATCCTCAAAAGATGCCACTGGCGAAAACGATCCTGGAACTTTTGCCGGATAAGGATGACAAGAAGCTTCCACTCCTGGTGGCGCATACCCACAGACATCTGGATCATCGCGCCGGCGATCCTCAGTTTGCGTCGCTACCATCGGTCCAGATCGTGCCCATAGATTTAGACGGAGTTCGAGCGTTCTTCGGGTTCACTAATTGGCCCAACGGGATTGCCCATCTGGATTTAGGTGGCCGAACTGTGGACGTAATTCCCACGCCCGGACATAACCAGACGCACCTGGCTTTTTACGACAACAAAACCGGGATTCTTTTTTCGGGAGATTTTCTGATGCCAGGCCGATTACTGATTCAAGATGTCGCCGCTTACCGCGAAAGCGCCCTGCGAGTTGTCGACTTTCTGAAGACGCGGCCGCTTACCCACATCCTGGGCGGACACATCGAATTGAACACAGCAGGACACGCCTACCGATTCGGATCTCACTACCATCCCAATGAGCATCGGCTCGAGTTGGCGAGAGAAGATTTAACCGCGTTGCCAGCCGCGTTTGAACGCTTCAACGGCTTCTACGCGCGATACCCGAATTACATTCTTACCAATCCCATTCACAACCTTCTGGCGCTTCTGTTTGCGGCGCTCGCGTTGCTGAGCGTAGTCGTTTTCGCACTGCGCCGATTCTGGCAGCGACGGCGACGCCGTGGCCGATAGAGCTCCTTCGGATTTGGTCCGCCTTTGCGCTGAGGCTTGTCGTGGAATTGTCGTTTGACCATCGGCGAAACTGGAATCGTGTTTGAGGAGGCCAAATTGAGCCAGGAACAGGAGGAAAAATCATGAAAGCAGTGCGGATCGAGCGTTATGGAAATGAAGACGTAGTGGAGCTCGCGGATGTGGAACGGCCGCAGGCGGGAGAGAACGAAGTGCTGGTGAAGGTGAACGCGGCGGCAGTGAATCCGGTTGATTGGAAAATTCGCGACGGATTAGGTGAGATGTTCGGGTTGAAGCCGCCGTTGATTCTCGGCTGCGAGGTGGCCGGGACGGTGGAGGCGGTCGGCGATCAGGGTCCGAGCCGGACCGGCAGTCCGAGCCAGACTGGCAGTAGCGATTTTGCAGTGGGTGATGAGGTTTATGGTTATCTCAGCGCGCACAGTGGCGGTTATGCCGAGTATGTGGCGGCGCCGGCGAGCGAGTTCGTTCGGAAGCCGAAGCGGATCGAGTTCGACACCGCGGCGTCGGTGCCAGTCGCAGCGTTGACGGCGTGGCAGGGCATTTTCGATCACGGCAAGCTCGCGAGTGGGCAACGCATCCTGATCACAGGCGCGTCGGGCGCGGTCGGTTCGATGGCGGTGCAGCTGGCGAAAAACAAAAACGCGCACGTGATCGGAATAGGGTCGGGCCGGAACGAGGAGTTTGTGAGAAAACTCGGAGCGGATGAGTTCATCGATTACAAGCAAGCGAAATTCGAAGATAAAGTGCGCGATGTGGATGTGGTGTTCGACACCGTGGGCGGCGACACGCAGGAGCGCGCCTTTCAAACACTGAAGCGCGGTGGTTTCTTGGTGAGCACGGTCAGCCCGCCGTCAGTGGAAAAGGCGAAGGAGTTCGGCGTGACAGTGGCGATGGTGCAGATGATGCCAAAGCCTGACCAGCTCGCGGAGATCAATCGTCTGGTCGAGAGCGGGAAATTGAAGATGCGCGTGGCGACGGTGTTGCCGCTTGCGGAAGTGAAGAAGGCGCATCAACTCTCCGCGGGTGGACACGCGGACGGGAAGATTATTTTGCATCCTTAAGACCGGCGCTGAGTTAGACGATCCGCGAGGCGTGTGCGCTACCCAGTGGTGTCCAAAAATGTCGTCGAGTTCCAATCAGAGCTCTCAGATCGAAGTGCGTGGACAGGGGAATTTCGGCCTGGCAGTCGAAACTGACAGGCTAGTCCCGCAGTCGCGGGATGCTCCCTGGAATCAGAGGCTAGCGATTAGTTGGCTGCGGCAGCCTTGATGAGCGCTCTCTGATTCCAGTTGGCGCGCAAAACTTTCATCTCGGCGTTGAGCGTCTGCAGGCGCCGGAGGACGCCCTTATATTTTTTCGTGATCCCCGTGCCCGTTCGATTGACCGCGCCTTGGCCGACTAAACCTTGAAGTTTTTCATAAACGCGCAAGCGCAGCATCTCTTCACCTCCACCGGCAAGGTTTCGCTCGCGGAGATTGAGCAGGATAATGTCGAACAAGGGTTTAAATTCAAATGAGGCTTTGGAGGAAAGCACGTCCACCAGTTCTTCGGTTATGTTGTCGGGTACGCGACGCGTGAAAGAGATAGCAGACCGTTTGGACATCTATAAGTATAGCACCGATTCGGGAAATAGCTCCCCAGGCGCGCAGAGGCTTGGGATGGATCAAATGCCGTTCAGCAGATCTTGAGTAGACTGGGGTCGCAATAACCCTCCTTCGCTGAAAGCTACGGCGCGTCCCGAGCGGCTTACGATGCGGACTATTTGTGCATCGTGTTTTTAGACTGGCGGAAGATCGACGGGTTGATTAGCTGAGGCAAGGCGCGAAATTCCCAGACTTCTGAAACTCAAACCGTCCCTTGACTGGCTTCTTATCTTCGTTCTGTTGGCGATTCTTCTGCGCTTCTGGCCCGGCGGTATCAGTCCGACTGCGCTCTTCGTTTGCTCCGCTCTCGGCATCATTCCGGTCGCGGGCTGGATCGGGCGCGCGACCGAAGCGCTCGCCGCCCGCGTCGGGGTAGGCGTGGGAGGATTGCTCAACGCCACTTTCGGGAACGCCGCGGAGCTGATCATCGCCGGCATCGCCCTTTCCAAAGGTCTGACCAATGTGGTGAAAGCCTCCATTACGGGATCGATCATCGGTAACGTGCTGCTGGTGCTCGGCCTCTCCATTCTATTTGGCGGCACTAAATATAAGGAACAGCGTTTCAACGGCACCGCAGCGCGCACTTTCGTCATCTCGCTCTCGCTGGCCGCGATCGGTCTCATCATCCCGACGGTATTTCACCTCGCCGCCGATGCCAGTCCTCGCGGCTGGAACCCGCTGGTCGAGCAGAAGCTCTCATTAGCCATCGCCGTTGTCTTGTTCCTTACCTATTTCTGCATGCTCGGTTTCTCGCTCCGGACTCACAAATATTTCTTCCAAGGCGCTGAGGAAGATGTGGAAGAAAGAGGCAGGCAATGGTCGCGCGGCAAGGCCATTACGATCTTGCTCATCGCTACCGCCCTGGTCGCCCTGCTCTCGGAGTTTCTCGTCGGCACGATCGAAAATGTCCGGGACTCCGTCGGCGTGACCGAGGTATTTGTCGGTGTGATCGTGGTGGCGATTGTGGGTAACGCGGCCGAGCACTCGACCGCCATCGTCATGGCGATGAAAAACAAGATGGACTTGACCATTGGCATTGCGATCGGCTCAAGTCTGCAAATCGCGCTTTTCGTCGCTCCCGTGCTGATTTTTCTCTCCTATCTTTTCGGGCGGCCGATGGACCTCGAATTCACGATGCCGGAAGTTGTCGCGGTCGTAGCCTCGGTTTACATCCTGTTTCAGATCAGCGGAGACGGCGAGACGAACTGGATCGAAGGCGTCCAACTTCTCTCGGTCTATGTGATTCTCGGGATTCTCTTTTTCTATCTGCCGGAGCCGCAACACGTCGCACCCTAGGTTTCGCGCGATTCTCGCGAACCATCGGGATTATTTGTGCAGCCAACGTCGAGACTGTAACTGCCCGAGATGCCGTTGTTCGTGGCGGGTGAGTCGCAGGCGCACTCCAATGGAGTACACCAGATAATAGCCTATCAATCCGGCGGCGACTGCCACGGAAAGCTGTGTTCCGGAGGCCGTGATCAGCCAGTGCTGATTGCCGGGAGCGCTGTTGCCGGAGTGCGTGGCGCGCCACCAGCCGTAGATGAAGCGTGCTGCGATTGTCAACGTGACGATCAAGGCGAGCCAGCGGCTCGGAGTGTAGAAAAGTCCTTCGGGTCGGCTTTCCCAACGAGTTATCGCTAAACCGACCAAGCCGACAATGGCTCCAGAAGTGATACCAATCAGGGCAAATCGAAAGGCTGACCCGACCCAAAAGGAGAGCAGCAACGTGAAGGAGAGAAAGAGGACGGCCGAGAAGCTGGTCATCCAAACATTCAGGCTGGCGACCCAGCGCCGAGCTTGTCGTCGAGCAGTGCCGGCGCGATAGCGCAAAGCAAGGGAAAGCAAAACTACGCCGGTCAGGGCGAGCAGAACAAAAAGCAGTAGTGCAAAAAGGATGATCGGCACCGCTGATGTTAGCACGAACCGCCCGACTTCGTCCGGCGCGGCGTCCGATTCAAGAGTGTATGAGGAATTGTATTGCTCTTTTTAGTGTCACGATCGGCCTTGCCCTCGCCGCGTCGGTTTGCGCCGACGACAATGTGCGGGCGGTGCAGACGAAACTGCGCGAGGCCGGGTTTTATTTTGGCGAGATCGACGGCGCTTACAGCAATCAGCTGTCCGCAGCCCTGAGCCGTTATCAAATTCGCAACGGATTGCCTATAACGGGGCACCTCGATGTCGATACCGCAAAGGCGCTCGGCGCAAAGCCGGCGGTTGAGCCCTCCACGACTAATGATTCTTCGGGGACATCCGAAACTTGGGAGCGGCTGCGCAAGAGTGACAAAGAATTCCTTTCCAAGATGGAGCGGAATTCAAAGCCGACTCCGTCGTCGAGCGTCAGCGGAAACGAGCCGGCGGCCGCGACCACAGCAGCCGCAACCACGCCAGTCACTGCTACAGCGCAGACCGCACCCATCGAATTCGCGTCGCCGCCGTCGGTAGCAGCGACATCGTCTTCGTCGCCAGAGTTGAGCACCGAACGGCTGCGCGATTATGTCGGCGCGTTTGTGCTAGCCGGGCTCGATCCGAAGGTTGGCGCCGAAGCGGCGTTCTTCGGCGATCGCGTTCGGTACTACGACAGCGGCACGATCGACCGCGAGAAGATCCAGGAGGATTTAAAGCGCTACGACGCGCGCTGGCCGAAGCGGCAGTTCTGGCTCGACGGCGATATCACAGTCGAACCGCAGAGTAACAGCCGCGTACGGGTGACGTTTCCGCTCCGATACGAGTTGCGCAACGGCGCCAAACATTCGTCCGGTAAGATTAACAAGACGCTTGTGCTGGAACCCGCCGGCGACGATTTGCAGATCGTCGCGGTTAACGAACGGGAGGTTGAGTAGGAAGGCGAAGGCAGAAGGAAGGATCGAGCGAGCGGGATGAGCGAACATAGAAGTAAAGCTGCGAGGGTAGCAGCCAGCAAGTACGGGCAGCGAGCGAGTTTCAATTAAGAAAGAAGAAGAGCCGGATCAGGCCGTGTATTTCGATTTCAGATGGTCGATGTACGCGCTGTAAGTGTCAGCGAGCGGCGCGCTTTCAATGAAGAGAATGTTCTCGGCATTAAATTGAGCGCTCCGCGAAAAATTATAAGAGCCGGTGATCACAGTGTTGTCGATCACGAGAACTTTGTTGTGCATGAAATTGTGGCGCCCGGCCGGCGTGTAAGGCGTTGAGTTTTTCCCGATCAGACCGGCGCGCGTGATGATCTCTTTGAGCGCGCCGGTTTTCCATCGGTTTTGCGGCACTTCCTGCCACTGCACGTAAACCTGCTCCATTTGCGTGCGATCGTAGATTCCGTCTACGGCGACACGCCCATGACGCAACAAATTGCCAAGCTCGCCGATCAGCGTTCCGGAGTTGATCAGCAAGCTGCAGATGCGAACGCGGCGTTGCGCTGCTCGAACGCGTCTTGCGATCTCCGAATCGATTTCCAAACCGCAGCCCGGCGAAAACATCACGCGCGCATTAGCCAATTGACTGGAAAACGTCAGCGGCACTGGCTCAGTATGGATGTCGCCAGTGTGCTCGAAGTTTTGCTTCTCCCATAGATCCTCAAAGTTTTGCGCGTAATAATTGGCCAACGCCTGCGAGTCGATTTCGACAATATTGTTTTCCATTAAAGTGAAGGCGTCATCTGTCATGTTGGCCGAGCCAGTCCAGACGGTTTGTCCATCGCGTACTACGAATTTGCTGTGCATCAGTTTCATTCCGGCGATGCGGCGCCACGGGTAACCTAACGATTGGACGAATGCGCCCGTCCCCGCAGGCGCTGGGTCCTGACCAGCAGCGAGATCTGGCTGGGGCGCTTTGTCGGCGTCATAGCAAAAACGAATTTCCACACCTGCCTGAGCTCGGTCGCGCAACGCCGCTGCCAATTGAGCTCGGAGCGGATCGCTGAATCGCATGTCGTAAATGGCAAAAGCCAGCGTCTGCTTCGCCGCACGTATAAACGTGGTCAGCCGCGCCATGACGTCGTCAGCGGATTGTTCGCCTTCAGCGAGAAAGGATACCGAGAGATTATCCATTGATGAGATGCTCAGCCGGTTAGCGAAGGCTGACAACGCCATCGGCGCGACCCATATTACGTCGAAATGCTTGAGCCTTCTGCCGACGAAATACGCGCCTGGAGCAATTCCGTCACTCAATTCATGATCGATTACCTTGGCGATCTCCGTGATCGGCCGGTATATCGTCATACTTCTTCACGCGAGATTCGCGACGGGCTCGACCCCGCTCTTCCGACTAAAGGAACCGATTTTGATGCGCTGCTGAAAGTTTTTCGCGACACGATCGTGCCGTTTAGCCGGCAAAACGCGCATCCGCGGATGTTTGGCTATGTCCAATCGCCTGGGACTCCCATCGCGGCGTTCGCCGATCTGTTGGCTTCGATTTTGAACGCCAACCTCACGATCTGGCGTTCGGCGCCGGCGCCGGTGGAACTCGAACGCCTGACAATCGATTGGATCCGGCAAATTCTTGGATTCAATGCTGGAGCCGGTGGGCTCTTTGTTAGCGGTGGATCAATGGCCAATCTCATCGGGATCGCTATGGCGCGGCAGACGAAGAATGATTCGTCAGGTCGCTTGCGCATTTATGCGTCGAGCGAGGGGCATTTTTCTGTCGCCAAGGCAGCGGCGCTTTTGGGGATTGGGCGAGAAAATGTGCGCAACGTTGCAGTGGACGAGCGCTTCAGAATTCGACTAGACGATCTTGTTGCAAAAATCACCGCTGACCTGGAGGCGGGATACGTTCCGTTCTGCGTGGTTGCGAATGCCGGAACCGTGAACACGGGCGCGGTCGATCCGTTAACGGACATTCGAGAGATTGCGGACCGCTTCCAACTTTGGATGCACGTGGATGGAAGTTATGGCGCGTTTGCTGTGCTCGCGGAAGCGGCGAGAAAATTGTTCGCAGGCATGGAGCAGGCGGATTCGATCGCGCTGGATCCTCACAAATGGCTTTATCTCCCGGTGGACGTTGGCTGCGTAATTTACCGCAACCCCGAGATCGCCCGGGCCGCGTTTGCTTATGAGGCTGAATACACTCGCATGTTTGGTGAGGAGGCAGACGAGGCTTTTGTATGCTGGGACTACGGGCCGGAACTATCGCGGCGGTTCCGGGCGCTTAAAGTGTGGATGTTGTTAAAAGGCGTGGGACTCGATTCTCTGGGCGCGGCGATTGAAAGCAATCTTGCGTGTGCGCGCTACCTCGAGTCGATGGTGCGAGCCAGCGATGACTTCGAGATGGTCGCGCCAGTCCAGCTATCGATCTTTTGCTTTCGTCATGTGCCAGTGCAGCTCAGGAATCAATCGCCCAAAGCAATCGATGGTTTCAATGAACGCCTGCTAGTCGCTGTGCAGCGAGATGGCAGTTCGTATCTTTCCAATGCCACGCTCAGTGGTCGCTTCGCGCTGCGCGGTTGCGTTTTAAACTATCGGACGACTTTGCGCGACATGGAGATCCTGCTCGACGATTTGCGACGCGTAGCAAAATCATTACCGAACTCTGTGTAGGAAATGAACAGAGAAACAAACGGACCACCAACGCCCGACACTGTTGTCTTCAACGAGATCCAGGTGCTACTCGCTGAGAAACGAACTGCGCTCTCTTCTTTGCGGACCGGTATCGCGGTGTTTGCCTTGCCTTTCTCTGTGCTGAGTGTCCTCATCGCGACGTCGCGTTATTACAGTCTGCGACCTGGTTTGAAAGCGTGGCCGTTGCTTCGCATCCGTTGCAGCCTGATTCAACCTGTCGTTTGAATCTGTGGAGAGGAGGCCCGAGAGCGCGGCGTGATGCGGTGACGCAATTGAAGGAATGGGCGTTCGACGGTAAAAAAGAGAATGGTTGCGGCGGCGTAAACGCAGAGCTCAACGCAGACGAGAGCTGGGACGGAGGTGAGCGCCATGTTGTGGCTCGCGCAAAATTCCTCGACGAAGCGGATGACGATTTTCTGAATTAAGTAGGCGCTGTAGGCAATACTGGCGATGAAAGCAGCACCAGGAATTGCGATCCGACGAAGAAATAATCGCGGGCTGACTGCGCAAATCAGAAGCGCGGCCATGCCGAGAGCGATGAGCGGGAATTGCCAGGTGCAGGCAGTGACAGTGAGATAATCACCTTCGCCCAACCATAAGCCGTAAACAATGAGCACGAGCGCCGGCAGCCAAAGCCAGATCCCCCAGTTGGTGAGCCGTCGCCACCATTGCGGCCGGAATTTTTCGATCGCGGCCAGGGCAACGCCGAAGACGAGCGGATCCAGCCGGGTCCAGGTAGGATAATAAATCCACGCCTGGAAACCGCGAAATGAAACCCCAGTTTCGGTAAGATTTTGATAAGCGAGAAATGCGCGGAGCGCGATTCCACCGAGAACGATGACGCAGGGAATTATCAGCCCCGCGCGCGGCCAGCAATTTGCGAAAATCAAAATGAACGGCAGCGCGAGATAAAATTGGTCCTCGACTGCGAGCGACCATGCGTGCGAGAACGCCGTCCCGCCATGAAGACCGATGTTTTGGATGGAGAGAAGGAATTTCCAAAGCGGCTGCGACATTTCGGAATACTCGCGCCACGAAGGCAACAAAAAGTAAATTGCGAGTACCACAAAATACGCCGGCATGATCCGTAAAACCCGGCGAGCGAAGAAACGACCGAGATTCATGCGCCGATCGCGCGAGAGTGGTGCGAGCAATTGACCGCCAATCAAATAGCCGCTGAGGACGAAAAAAAGATCGACTCCAATCCAACCGAATCGATCCACCCGACCGGGCAGTTTGAACCCGAAAAGCGCGGCGTGGTAAATGACAACCACAATGATGGCGAGCGCGCGGAGAAGATCGAGACCCGGTTGGCGTTCGCGATCGGTAAAGCGCGGGTCAACTTCGAGCTCACGATGGTGAATCTTCGACCGGACTGGCGTTGCACAACTCACGAATATAGTTCGCCGATTCTGGCCAAATCTTTCTATCAATTATTTGCGGCAGTGGCGGAGAACGCGGTAACCGCGGGCGTGTAAGATTCGGTCGTGGACACAATCAGTTCGCAAAGGCACGACGTTTCCAGCGCTGCCTGCACCGCCGTGATTCCGACTTGAGACGACAGCTGCTGCCGTGTGTCACCGATGCAGTTTCAACCAGTTTGTGACAAGCTGAAGATAGTCAATGAAGGTAAGCTGGGCCGGACTTAGCTGAGCTTCCTCTGCGATGACTGGCAGCTCTCTTCGGAAGCGTTGGTAATCCTGCCAGATCTTCGTTCCGCCGGGAATGGCCGCTTTCCCGGGTGCCGATTGCAGCCAGTCGCGCACATGCCGAATTGCTTTAGCCGGGCTTCTATGGTGCGCCCTGATGTCTTGGCCGCCAATGTCCGAGATGAATCGCTGGTAACGGTACGGAGCACGATCCATGATTAAGCAAAGTCTCTGAGACGAGCGCCCGCCGAATCGTTTAGCGCCGAGAAAAATTCCCAGCTCCAATGGCATATTGAAGCGGGGCAGTCGATACGGCTGATGTTCGACTTCGGTCCGAGAAATGTCGTGGATGCTGTGATTACATTCGGCGATCAGCTGATAGATATTTTCAATCCGCACTTCGGCTGCGTCGGTCAGCTCCAATGTGCATCTCGGAACGAATCCACATGCCGCAACGCAAAAGACAATCGCGTCGAAGAGCGGCTGATATTGTTTATCGAACGGGCAGTTAATGAACACGCTAGCGCTCGGCGACGCTCGCATTCTGCGCTAACCGTGCTTAACCACCAGGAACACGTCCTTGCCCGCGCCGGATCGTATTCGCGCCTTATACGTTTTCGGATCCGTTCGCTTTAATTCTGCGATTTTCCGGACCGCTTCTTTGATAATAGCCTTTGAAACAGTTCCGCTTCGCTGCACGTCTGGGATTGGCCGATACTTCGTTTCGGGCATGCCGTAAAATATCGGCACCGACGTGAATTGTCATCACAAATTGTTTCAACGACACCACGACAAACTCGCCGCGATCCGATATTCGCAGTCTGCAAAAACTCCGCGCGCCCGGTGGTCGCGCGCTACTTCTTTCGCTTGTAATTGGTCTCCCGCGCTTCGCCGAGGCTACGGCGGACAGGCCAGCGTTTACTTCTTGCGTGTGTACGCAATCTCCATGGTTTTTCGCTCCTGACCGCCGTGGTTTTCGTACCATTCAAGCAGCATGTGGTTGTTGTCGGCGACTTTCAGCACTTCTCGCACTTGTGTTTTCATTCCCGGCATGGGCTCCATTTCACTCGTGTAAGTGAATGTCTTGGTCGCGGGGTCGTAGGTTCCTTCGGAGAGCTCAATCCCAGTGCCCATGTTGTCGATCCATGAGCCGATGAACTTTTTCTTTACGTTGTCATAGCCTTCGACGGCCATGCCTTTGAATTGGATATCCTTCATTTTGCCGTCTTCACCCGGCATCTGCATTTTGCCGCTCACATCCATCATCACGTAGCGGCCGCCCATGATGTTCTTGCGCGTCGCGGTGCCTTTGGATTCCTGCGGTTTCGCGTTCGGGTCGGGGTTCATCCACATTTTGATGGTGTAATTCCAATTGCCGTTCATATCCGCGAGCAGCTTATGGTTCTCGTTGAGCTTCGATATCTCCATCATCTGCTTCATCATCTCCTGAGGATTAGGCTGGCCCCCTGGAGCTCCCACGGCTGCGGCCGGCGAACTCGCGATAGCTGGTGATGCGGCGGGACTTTGCGCAAACGAAGTAGTCGCGATCAATGCCGCGAACAGAATTGTGACTAATAGCGTAAATGTTTTCATGATCGGATTCTGCCAGCGCCTTGTGATGTCTGACAAGTCGCAAGTGCGAAGTACGAACAGTCCCCTGCAAGACGCCGCAAGCAATTAGTGAGAAAACAAGAAAATTTGAATCAGGAAACCAGAAATCCAGGAAAAATCTGAACAGTTTGCGCGGCCGATGTCGCATCACAGGCGGTTCGGCATAAGGTGTGGAAAATGAAACAAGAAAATCCGACAATTGAAATTTCTCCCGGGATCACGCGCCGGACGGTCGCAAATGGCAAGACGATGTATCAGATGATGGCTACGCTGGCAGCCGGGAGTCGCATGCCTGCGCACTCGCATCCGCAGGAACAGATCGTTCACATTCTCGAAGGGAAAATGCGACTCATCGTTGATGGCGTGCCGCACGAGCTTTCAACCGGCGATTCTTTTTATCTCGCGAGCAATGTCCCGCACGGTGTGGAAGTGATGTTGCCAACCCGTGTGCTCGATACCTTCAGCCCGCCGCGGAACGATTATCTGGCGATGGATGAAAAAGTTCTCCACGGCGCGCTGTAACTCGTCCAGCGGGGAACAATTATTTCGCCGCATTTGATCAGCGCGATCATCTCTGCGTCCCGCCATTCTCCGTGCGGACAAACTCCTCCGTCGAGAAAGGATCGAACGCGGCGCGCTACTTTCTCACATCGATAAAGATTTCCCAGCGCTTTACGCTCTCAAGTTTGAGAATGCCGTGCTCCATCCATGGATCATTTTTCACTTTCTCTCTGACTTCATTTTCATCTTCAGCATTGAAGATCAACACAGCGCCGCCTTCATCAACCAAAGGTCCGCCCATTGAGATGCAACCTTCGTCCACGAGCTTGTCGATGAAAGCGGCGTGTTCGTTCCAGAAAGGCTGCTCACGCGTGCCCTTCGACTGATTGCGATTAGGGCCAGCCGAAGACAATGCCAGGAATGTATTTTTCATTTCAATCAAACTGAATGCGGAAGGCTAGATCCTCAACTGTTGTCGCGCCTTGTTGCTTTTGATTGAACCGCGCTTCGGTGGGTGCACAGTAACCGGGAGGATGAAAGCCGATGCCGCAGAGCAGAATTCGAGTGCGAGGAAATTAATCGTCTTCCTCGCTGTGCTTATAACCGTCTGTCTGGTGTCGCTCATAATTGCGGGTGTTACCAGCTTGATCTCGTTGGCCGACAGAATTCACCCGATCGCAGGCACGATCGTGTTCTGGGTTATTTGTCTGGCTGCCGGGATTCTCGCGCTCTATTGCGTG
>Ga0222622_10000767_pt1 | contig 12566 bp, 9 predicted proteins | sample PLM2_5_b1metaG_FD_177335 | JGI IMG/M metagenome (GOLD analysis project Ga0222622, IMG submission 177335) | Groundwater sediment microbial communities from an aquifer in East River, Colorado, USA - PLM2_5_b1 | ecosystem: Environmental > Terrestrial > Soil > Riparian zone | place: USA: East River... | reverse complement strand
CCGTCAGCGGCGCGAGAGGTGCCGTGGCTCCAGGTTTTCCGGGCCACTCGATCCGCGCGAGAACGCGCGCCGCACGCGTGCCGAGGTCGTCGGCAGTCGTAGCCAACGCCGACAACGCTGCCGGTTCGCTGTTCAAACGCACAATGCGGGACGCTCCGCCACGGCCTGCTGCGGGTGCAGCAGCTGGACGCTCGAAGGCGTAGGCTCCGCCTGGCCCTGCACGGCCGCCGGGACAGGTGGCGCAAGGCAGTGCGGCCGCCGATGGTGCAGCACGCCTGGCTGCCGGCGTTCCCGGCATCGGCGCGCCGAGCACGGCGATCTCTGCCCCGCTCAGCAACGCCGAGCGCTGCCACGGTGTTTGATCGGCTACAGCAAAGCCCTTGAACAGTTTCTGTATCGCTGCATCCTGGCCGCTCCGCACGATTGTCGCGGCCAGCATCGTAATGGCCGTTTCGCGCTGCGGCGTCGGCGCAGGCGCTGTGAGCAATTTGTCCAGCACGATGGGTTCGCTGCCGCGCAGGCTGCTGAGCGCCGCGTCCATCACGATCGGATCGTCAGCATGGCGCTCGAGCAGCGTTGCGAGTCCAGTCTCCCGCTGTCCCACGGGCAAGGTCCCAAGCGACGCGGCGAGCTGCTGGCGCACGGACCAGTCGGGATCCTCGATAAGTTTGACGACGGCGGCCTGTAGCGGATGGTTAGGCGTGCCGAGCCAGCGTTCGGCGAGGCGGATTGCTGAGACGCGAACATCTTTCGATCGGTCTAAAAGCGCCTTCGCCACCAGCGACGGCTCGAGACTGTCGATCCCGTCAAGAGTCCACAGTGCGTGCAATCGCGCCCGGAAATCGCTCGACGATTCAGCGAGCGTGACCAGCGCGGGCACGGCCGCCCGGGCATAGCGCTCTACCAGCAGCCGCTGCGCCGTGTCGCGGCGCCAGCCATTCGGGTGCGACAGCGCTTCCACCAGCTGCGCAGTCGTGGCGCTGGCAAACGGCGCCGTGCCGTCCAATTTAGTCGTCTCGTGAACGACCCGGTAAATCCGCCCGAGGCCGGTGGGCTGATCCAGCTTGCGAGCGATGATGTGGTCGCGCAGGTACACGGTCGTCGATGCCCGGTCCTGGATGACACCGCGATACATGTCGACGATGTAGAGAGTGCCGTCGGGAGCGTTTGAAATGAAAACGGGCCGGAAGCGTTCATCGGTGGACGCAAGAAATTCGGCGTTGTCGTACGCCTTGCGTGCGCTCAATCTCGTCCCGTCGTCGGTAAGCACGATGCGGCTGACCAGATTCGCGGCCGGGTCGGCAACGAACACGTTGCCGTACACATCCGCCGGCAGTCGATCGCCGCGGTATACCAGCGGCGCACAGACCGCGGTGAACTTTGCCAGCGTGCCATCCGGCCGATCGATACCCGCCTGGTAGGCGCGATTGGTTCCCGGGTTCGGACGTACCGGCCACACGGTGTTGAGATCGTTGTGCTCGTCTTCGAGTGAATCGTAACTGCCGCGCGTCCGCAACAGCGTGGGATTCCGCAAGTAGTACGGCGTCGGGACGAAGTCGACGTGCAGCGCAGACTCGTTGGTGTTTCGATAAATACGCCCCGCGTCATCCTGGGTCGCGCCCCACTCGCCGCGCGACAACGTCGGTTGCACGTCCACCTTGCCGTCTTTGATTCGCAGGTAGACGTCCGCATCGGACGTGTGAATCCAGTTATCCAAACCCCACAACAAGCTGTTCGCGTTTCCCTCGACGCCTCCCTCGAGCCGTCCGTAGGCGTGTGTGACGAGTTCCCTGGTGTCGGCCTTCAGATCGCCGTTGGTGTCGCGCATCAGCCAGAGGCTTCCCGGTTCCCCCACCAGCACGCCCTGATCGAGCACCTTGAGTGCACGCGGCAGGATCAGGCCGTCGGCAAACACCGTTCGTTTGTCCATCACCCCGTCATGGTCGGTATCTTCCAACACGGCGACGTGACCGATTGGATCGAGGTTGGGCTCCCTGGCCTGCAGGTCGCGGACGAATCCGGTCATCTCGACAACCCACAACCGGCCCGCAAGATCCCAGTCGATCACCGTCGGATCCTGAACGAGCGGCTCGCTCGCGACCAGCTCGAGGTGATACCCGGGCGGCATGTAGAACGTCTTGAGTGCGTCAACCGGTGTCAGCACGGGCGATTCGTCAGAGATTTTTTGCACACCGGGAGGCCAGGGGCGGTTGGCCGGAGAGCTTTGCGATGCGAAGCTGGTCACCACCATCAGACAGCAAAAGAGCGCAACCTTCAGCGATCGGTTCACAACCATGCTTTCAACCCTTGCCCTTCGACGCACTGATACGCGCGACCCGTGATCACGTCCTTGAATTCATCGACCTTGCCGCTCGGCCATGCGATCAGCATGCGATCGACTTTGTCGCGGCGGCCGACGCCGAAAGTCACCGGCAGCTCCGATTGCGATAAGTAGCTGGAACCGCTCTTGACCATGCGGGTCTGGAACGTGCCACCGTGAAAGATCCTGACTGTCGCGCCGATGGCGTCGCGATTGGACTTCGTGCCGGTGAGCCGCACACGAACGGAGCGGTTGCCTGCGAGCGGATCGTTGCGAAACAGAAACGCTGGTCCGCCGTTCGTGGTCAGCAGCAGATCGACGTCGCCGTCGCCGTCGAAATCACCATATGCCAGACCGCGTCCGACTTTGGGCGCGGCAAACGCCTCACCGGCCGCTCCGGCCACGTCGTGAAACACGCCGCTGCCATCGTTGAGGAACAGGTGAGGCGGCTGCGCGTAGCCGACATGGCCCTGGATATTGCGGACCGTTTGGTCGATGTGACCGTTGACGACAACGAGATCCTGGCTGCCATCCAGGTCCAGATCCGCGAACACACAGCCGAACCCGAGTGTCGTCCGTGAGGCGGCGCCCACGCCCGCCCTGGTCGCAACATCCTCGTATGCACCTGGCCCGCTTGGCTTGTAGAGACCGATCATCTCGTTGTCGAAATTGGTCGTCGCCAGCGTCGGCTCCAGTGCAGATCCCAGGTACGCCGCATCGACGCCCATTCCGGCGCGGGCCTTGCCTTCGGTGCTGAACGCGACGCCGCTTTCGACGGCGATCTCCTTGAAGGTGCCGTTGCGGTTGTTGCGATACAGCTTGTTTGGCTGCGTATCGTTGGCGACGAACAGATCGATCCAGCCGTCACCGTCGACGTCGAGCATAGCGGCGCCCAGCGATTTCGAGCTAGTGTCGAACAGTCCGCTCGTCGCGGTGACGTCTTCGAACGTTCCGTCGCCGCGATTGCGGAACAGCCAGCAGGTGTCGCCGCGATACGCCTCCGGCGTGCAATAGGACTTCTGCTTGCCGTCGTTGCTGCACCACACATCGTGTTCGATCGACCATCGAACGTAGTTGCACACGAACAAGTCCAACAAGCCATCACGATCGAAGTCGAACCAGAGGGCTGAGGTGCTGAACGCCGTACGCCCAGCGAGGCCGCTCCGGCTGGTGACGTCGATAAAGGTGCCTTTGCCGGTATTCCGAAACAGGCGATTCTGTCCGACCGCGGTAACCAGCAGATCGGGGAATCCGTCGTTGTTGAAATCGCCAACCGCTACGCCCATGCCGTACATTTCGACATCGAGGCCGGCGCTTCGCGTCACGTCCGAGAAGGTACCATTGCGATTGTTGCGATACAGCCTCAACGTCGAGGTTCTGCGTCTTTGACCCGGCCAGTCTGTGCCGTTCACCAGGAGAATGTCTTGCCAGCCGTCACTGTCGTAATCGATGAACGCGCACCCGGCACCGAGCGTTTCGGGCAGAAGCTTCCCGCCGTGAGCGCCGTTATTGTGTTGAAACTGGATTCCGGCGGCGGAAGTCACATCGACCAGGCGTAATGGTACGGGGGTCTGACCCCTGTACCAGCTACGGGGGTCTGACCCCATCGCCAGCGCGGCCTGCCGCAGGAAGTCGCGGCGGTTCACAGGACGTTCACCAACCCGTTCTGAATCGCGTAGACCACCAGCTCCGCAGTCTTGTGGACACCAAGCGCTTTCATGATGTTCGCCCGGTGGACGGCGACCGTGTTCACGCTCAGGCCCAGCTTCGTCGCGATCGCACGGTTCGACATTCCATCGCAGATCAGCCTGAGCACTTCCAGCTCGCGCGGCGAGAGCCCGTGGTCGCGTTCCCCTTTGAGCGCGGCTGGCCTGTTCAATTTCGGATCGAGCACCGTCTCTCCGGCGGCCACCTTTTTTACCGCGGCTGCGAGATCGAGATCGAGTGCATCCTTGAGCACGTACCCGCGGGCTCCGGAATCGAGCGCCTGACGGACCAGCGTGGCTTCGCTGTGCATGCTCAACATCAGCACCGCGGTCTCTGGTGCCCGTTGAAGAATCTGCTTCGTGGCGATGAGACCCGACATGCCGGGCATCGCGCAATCCATCACCACGACGTGCGGTTTGAGCGACGCCGCGAGTTTCACGGCCTCGTCGCCGTCGCTGGCTTCCCCGACGACGGTGACGTCGGGGTCGTCTTCCAGCAGCCGGCGGAATCCACGCCGTACCAGGGTGTGGTCGTCGGCCAGAAGAACGGTGATCTTATTCGCCATGTGCGTCCTTGCCTTCGATTGGAACTCTCAACCGGACGAGCGTTCCGCCGCTTGCGGGCTGGAGGAACTCGAGTGAACCACCCAGCATCTCCGCTCGCTCCCGCATCGCCACGATCCCCAGCCCGCGCCGATCCGACGCCGGCGTCGTGCCTGTGCCGTGGTCTTCCACGTCCAGCTCGATCATGTCACCCTTCGAGCGGAGTCTCACCCATGCCTGTGTGACCCCGGAATGCCGGGCCACGTTGTTGAGCGCCTCCTGCATCACCCGATAGACATGAATAGCCGAAGTTGCATCCACGGTAATCGGAGGTCCGTCTCGTTCGTACGTGACTTTGAGGCCCGTCTGCCGTTCGAGCGTCGACAAATACCAGTCGATGGTCCCTTCCAGACCCGCCTGCTCGAGAATGGATGGATGCAGCGTTTGCGACAGGCTGCGCACGTGCGTCAGCATGTTCTGTGCGACCTCGGCGATTTCACGCAGGTCGGCTTTCAGCGGCGACCCCTCGGGCGCGTGTTTGCGCGCCCGCTCCAACATCAAGCCCATGGCCGTCAGCACCTGCCCGAACTCGTCGTGGAGCTCACGGGCGATATGCCGGAGGGTCGCTTCCCGCGTCGCGATGAGCTTCTGGGCCAGTTCGTGACGTTGTTCAGACAGGGAGGCGAGTTCGGCGAACAAACGCCGATTGGCGCGAATCAGGTAGGTGCTGGTCAGCGCGATGGCCACCAGCGTCGCCGTCAGAAACCAGTAAACGTTGCGCTGGACACGCTGATAGATACCGGCCACCCGTTGTGCCGTCTGATCTTCGATCTCGTTGTTTTCGACGAGCAGTCTCGCGACCGCGGTGTTCAAGGCTGCCTGACGAGCCTGCAGCGAGACGCGAATCTGGTCTCGAGCCTCGGCGTCCTTCCCGCCGCGGGCGAGATCGAGCATCTGTTCGACCGCCGTCCAGAACTGTTGAAACGAACTGGCCAGGAACTGCTGCTGGTCGGCGGTTCGGCCGACAGGCCCAACGTCCGCCTCGCGGCGCACGGCATCATCCAGGTCGGCGCGCAGCCGTTGAAATTGCGCCGACCATGCCGTCAACGGATACGGCTGTCCCCCATCGAGCATGTCCCGCATCGCCAGGCCGACCGAGTTCAAGTCGTTCTGAATACGCAGCAGCTGCAACGAGTCTTTTCTGTTGCGATCGGTCAGACCCGATTGAAGCTGCCGCAGCCCGGCAATCTGGCGCGTGATGTACCACGAGTACGCCACCACCGCGCCAAGCGTGATGATCAGTCCGAAGAGCAGCGGAATGGCCGGCGACCGCGTCTGCGATGTTCGGGGACGCACAGCCGCGAGGATACAACAGCACAGAATCGCCCGATCGACGACCGACACACCCGCTTGACGTTCCAGACAGCCGTGTGGTCATCTTAGGGAGCCAGCGTCCTACACTGAAAATGTCCACGAGACACGGTTACGCTCCCGGCTACACCTGATAAGTCCTTCCTCTGGCGCGTTGCGCCAGTTCCCGCGCTGAACGCCCGATTTCTCTGGCACTACGGCAAGGCTTGCCTGACCCGCGGCGCCTACGTCAACGAGCACTCAGGCGATCGCACTCGGCACTTCACAGGAGCCAGATGGACGATCATCTCGTCGCCGTCAGGATCACCGGCGGCGCATCAGACATCGCACGCGTGACAGCCCGCCGGCAGCAGTTTGCCGTCGGCCGCCCGATGGAGTTCGACGAGACCGCGCCACGGATCGCGGCCCTCGAATATGCGCTCGGCGCCGCCGGGGCTGAAATCGTCAACGGCTTGCGGGTCTTTGCCGAGCGCCGCCGGCTCGACATCGACGCCATCGAGGCCACCGTCGTCGCGTATCTCGAGCACGCGCTGGCCTATCTCGAAGTGGTTGGTGAAAGTGTGCCGCCCGTGATTCGCCGCATCCACATCAAGGTCTTCGCGTCCTGCGAGGACCACCGGGCATTGCGGGAATTATTCGAAACGGTGCACGAGAGATTGCCCTTGACGGTGATGCTCCGCAGGGCGACAGAGTTAACGACCGAATTGATCGTCACGCAGTGAGCGGAGGCTTGGATGTATCGATTGACAGAAGAACAGCAGGCGATTGTCGCGGAGGCGACCGCAATTGCCGTCGCCGAGATTGGTCCTGACGCCGCACGGGTCGATCGTGAAGGGGCGTTTCCGAAAGCGGGGATCGACGCGCTCGGCAAGGCCGGGCTTCTCGGATTGACCGTCCCGGTCGCGTTCGGAGGACGCGGCCAGGGACTGCGGACATCCGCCGCCGTGCTCGACGTGATCGCGCGGCACTGTTCATCCACGGCGATGGTGTATCTGATGCACCTCTGCGGCGTGGCGTGCTACCAGGCGGCGCCAGAAAACATGGAGCCCGAGCTTCGCGCCGCCGCCGCCGGCAAGCATCTCAGCACGCTCGCCTTCAGTGAAGCAGGATCGCGCAGCCATTTCTGGGCCCCGGTGAGCCACGCCGTCGCCAGCAACGGCCATGTGCACGTGAGCGCGCAGAAGTCGTTCGTCACATCAGCGGGACATGCAGACGGCTACGTCGTGTCCACGCTCGCTGAACCGGCGGCGCAGCCGCTCGAGAGCACGTTGTATTTCGTGCGTAAAAACGACGCCGGCGTGAAAGTGTCCGGCGCGTGGAAGGGCGTCGGCATGCGGGGTAATGCCAGCGCACCCATGACGCTCGACAATGTCAGTCTCGATCAGCTGCGCGCTTTGAGCTCGCCGGGCAAGGGCCTGGACGTGATGCTCGGGATCGTACTCCCGGTGTTCCAGGTGGGTTCCGCTGCGGTCGCGGTGGGCATCGCGGAGGCCGCCGTTCAGGCAACCATCGGGCACGTCACGCACGCACGGTTCGAGGAGACCGGCGCGTCGTTGTCGCACTTACCGACGCTGCGCGCGCGAGTGGCGCAAATGAGAGTCGAGACCGATGGGGCGCGCGCACACCTCGCGGCGGTCCTTGATTCACTCGAGGCGCCGGACGCCGCGACCCAGTTGCTGGTGCTCGAGGTGAAAGCCGCGGCGACCGAGGCGGCGGTCCGCGTCACCGAAACAGCGATGCGCGTGTGCGGCGGCGCGGCATTCGGCGGCGCGCATGGCATCGAACGGCTGTTCCGTGATGCGCGGGCACCTGTGATCATGGCGCCGACCACCGACCAGGCGTATGACTTCATCGGCCGCGCGTTGTGCGGACTGGAGCTGTTTTCATGACCCGGCCCATGCGCGTTGGCGCGGTCATGTACGACCCCAAGGTATCGGTGATCTGGGAGATCATTCGTCGCTTCTTCGAGTCTCAGCAGGCGCCGACCGATGTCACGTTCTATAGCACCTACGCGCTCCAGGTCTCGGCGCTGGTGGCGGGAGAGATCGACATCGCCTGGAACTCCCCCCTCGCGTGGCTCGACTCGCAACGGCGGACGGGTCACACCTGCCGCGCGGTTGCAATGCGCGATACCGATCGGGACCGGGTGTCGTACCTCGTGGCCCGAACCAACGGGCCGGTCGGCACCATCGACGATCTCCGAGGCCGGGCGCTGGCGGTTGGTGCATCGGACTCTCCTCAGGCGACGCTCATTCCGCTTGGCCGAGTTCGGCAGGCGCGCCTCAATCCCGATACGGATCTGACGGTGATTCGTTTCGATGTGCTGCCCGGGAAACACGGAGATCATGTTGGCGGTGAGCTGGACGCGTTCCGCAGTCTTCAACGAGGTGAAGTTGATGCCTGCGCCATGCTCGACCTGAACTGGGACACATGGACCCGCGACGGCACCATCGATCCACAAACCTTCCGCATCGTGGCTGACACACCGCGGTTCGACCATTGCGTGTTCACCGTGCGGAAGGATCTTGATGCGGCCGACGAACGGCGGTGGCTCGACGCCTTGTTCGCGATGCGCTACGACGTTCCCGAGCACCGCGAAATGATGGATCTCGAAGGTCTGAAGGCCTGGCTGCCCGGTCGAACGACCGGATTTGCCGCGCTCGCGGCCGCGGTGGATGCTGAACGATTCTTCGAACGCGAAGCCAATCAGGTGTGACCGCACTTCCGCTGTTTCCGGTGACCTCGGTGGGCAGCTGGCCCAGGCCGGCAGAAGTCCGTGAAGCGCAGCGCCGGTTCCGTCGAGGGCAACTTTCGCGCGCGGAATTCGATCGTGTGGCCGACCGCGGAGTGGCTGACTTCCTGCGTCTGCAGGAGGAGATCGGCTGCGACATCGTGACCGACGGCGAGCTTCGGCGCGACAATTTCTATTCGTTCGTCGCGGACAAACTCGACGGCGTCAAGTTGATGACGCTGGCTGAGATGCTCGACGTGGTCGAGGACAAGGCCGGCTTCGAACGCCTGCTCCAGACACTCGATGTCCCGGCGTACTCGATCAGCAGTCCCATTTGTTACGGCCCGATCGCGCGGCGCGAGCCCCTGGCCGTCGACGACGTTCGGTTCGCCAGAGCGCACTCGAGTCGGCCCATCAAGGTCACGCTTCCGGGCCCCTACCTCCTCACCCGCGCGATGTACGTATCGGAGATGACCGGGCCCGTCTACCCGACTAAGGAGGATCTCGCCGAGGACGTCGTGCGGGTCCTTCGCGAGGAACTCACCGAGCTGGCGGCCGAAGGGGCGGAATTCGTGCAGTTCGACGAGCCCGTGCTCACGGAGCTGGCCTTTGCCCCGGATCGAACGCGCACGTTCATGTGCGCCGCGCTGGCGTCGCGGAAGGATCCGGCCGAGGAGCTCGAACTGGCCGTGTCCCTGATCAACCGCGTCGTCAACGGTTTCGACAATCGACGACTCGGGGTGCACATCTGCCGCGGCAACTGGAGCCGGGATGAATCGACACTGCTCAGCGGCAGTTACAGGCCACTCGCCCCGTACCTGGAACAGCTCAATGTCGATCAACTCGTGCTCGAATACGCTACGGAGCGAGCCGGTGACATGATGTCATTCGGCGACAAAGAACTCGGGCTCGGCGTGGTCAATCCTCGGACCGACACTATCGAAAGCGTCGACACCATCACCGCGGTTGTTCAAAACGCGCTCCGCTTCTATCCTGCCGATCGCGTGTTTCTCAATCCGGACTGCGGATTCGGCACCTTTTCGAACCGGCCGGTCAACGTCGCTGCCGTGGCGGAAGCCAAGCTCCGGGCAGTCGCCTCGGCCGCGCGCCGGCTGCGTTCGTAGCCGCACTCGGGCATAATTCCGTCAGCCCAGGGCCGGCAAAGATCCGGGAACGCGACGACGTCCTGCGGCGTAAAGACTCCCGTGACCGTAGACTCACGACCCGTGAAAACAACACGTTCCTTGCTCGCGCTCGGATTCGTCGTGCTGGCCACAGGCGCCGCACTGACCCAGCGCGGCACCGTACGACCGGCGCCTCCTCCACCCACCGATCTCTTTCGTCAAACGAACATCTCCACCGTGGATCTCGAATTCGCGAAAGCGGACTACGACGCGCTTGCGCCGCGTGGGCCCGGATGGTTCGGTGGCGGCGGCGGTGGCAGCGCTCAGAGCTGGTTGCAGGGGCCGGAAGGCAAACGCAACGGTTTCGCCGCGAGCCGTGGGGTTCAATTCAGTTACGTCCACGCAAATGCCTCGATTGACGGGCAGACGCTCAGAAACATCGGCGTGCGTTACAAGGGCAATGGTTCCTATTTCGAGGGGATGGCGAAAGGGAAAACGTCGCTAAAGCTCGACTTCGCAGAGTTCGTGAAGGGGCAGAAATTCGGCCGATTGAAGAAACTGAACCTGCACAGCAACATCACCGACGCGAGCTGCATGAACGAGGTGCTGGCGTTTCAGTTATTCCGCGATGCCGGTGTTCCTGCGCCGAAGACCTCGTACGCCCGGGTGTTCATCAAGCTGGAAGGACGCCAGCAGCGCTCCTATGCCGGCCTGTTCTCCATCGTCGAGAATCCCGACGAGCAATTCGTCGCCGCGCGCGGTTTGCCGGCAGGCGGTGCCATCTTCAAGCCAGTTGCCAGCCAGCTCTTTGCTGACCTTGGTCCGGACTGGAAACGCTATAACCAGACCTACGATCCGAAGACGCCGCTCACCGACGGCCAGAAACAACGGGTCATCGATTTTGCGCGGCTGGTCAGTGGTGCCACCGAGGCGCAATTCGCGGCGCGGGTCGGCGAATTTCTCGATCTCGAAGAGACGGCGCGTTATCTGGCGGTGGTGGTTTTTCTTTCAGATCTTGACGGCCTGCTTGGGCCGGGACAGAACTATTACCTCTATCTCGATCCGCGCACGCAAAAATTTTCCTTTATTGCGTGGGACCAGGATCATGCGTTCGGTCAGTTCTTCCGCGGAACGCAGTCGGCGCGAGAGCAGTTGAGCATCCATCACCCGTGGAGCGAATCGAGCCGCTTTCTGGATCGTTTGTTCAAGGTGGACGGGTTCAAGAAGCTGTATCTCGCGCGGCTCACGGAATTCAGCACGACGATCTTCAAACCGGAACGATTCCATCGGCAGGTCGACGATCTGGCGGCTGTGATTCGGCCAGCGGTCAAGGAAGAGTCCGATCAACGATTGCTTCGTTTCGACCGGGCGGTCGCGGGCGAAGTGCCACCCGGCGACGCCGGAATGTTTCGTGGCGCGAACATTCCGATCAAGCCATTCGTCAAGGCTCGGACGCAGTCGGTGATCGATCAGTTGGCGGGCCGTTCGACCGGCCAGCGCATCGGGGGCAATTAGCGTCCGAGTGCCCAGCCAATCCCGTTGACAAGCAGTCGGCGGAACTCCGAATTCGTAAAGTCGTCGGGATGCCCGAGCGACGTGAAGAACACGCGCGCACGCTTCTCACCAAAGCGGTGTGTCCACGCAATCGGCTCGGATGCTTGATCCGGAATGGCGCCGATCAACAACGGCGTCGTGTCGGGCTCGAGCGGGCTGACCTTGTACAACGATCCTGCGCCAAACAGCCTGGCCACGGTGACTCCCCGCAAAATCTCATGACCGCTGGCACCTGGCGCGACCGTCACGGTTGTGCGCGGACCTTCCGGGTGGTGATTGGTGTAATGGCCGCCGAGCACTTGCGGATCGAATGCTTGCCAGACGCCATGGTTCGGCGCCGCCGGGGGATCGGTGGGGCGAAGTGCAAACGCGTGGCAGGCTGTTCGAATTCCCACGAGCGGCTTGCCCGCCGCCAGGTGCGCGCGGACCGCTTCTAACTGATCGACAGGCGGGGTGCGGCGGCGCACGCTGACAAACAGGAGATCGGCCGACCGCAGCGCCTCGACAAGCCCGGGGAAGTTGTTCTTGTCTGCCGGGTCCTGCTGAATGGTGGTGATGCGGTACCCGCGCGGTTCCAGTTCCCGCTTCGCAAAGTCCGGCAGCGTATCCCAGGTGTGATACTCGTCCTCGCCGATCATGAAGACGATGTGAGGCAGGCGCTGGACCGTCGTGGTCCTCACGGCCAGCGCGAGAAGGAGCGCGGTGACGAATGCGAGGCGCTTCAGCATGGACTCACCATTTAGTGGTTCTCCCCCAGGCTCTTGATAAAGACGATCAGAGACTGAATCTGCGACTCCGAGAGGACTCCAGCATAGCTCGGCATGCTGACTTCTCCCTGGTCGTAGCCCTCGACGATCTTCGCACCCGGCTCGAGTATCGACTGTCGGAGGTAGCTCTCGTCAGCGGTGACCCGCACGACGCCGCCGGCGAATCTCCGCTCGCTGCCGTACAGCCCTCTCCAGGTCGGCCCGAGCTTCGTGAGCGGCGATTCGTCAACCGCATGACATGCGATACATCCATAGGCCTTGTATAGCCGTCGCCCCTCGTCCGCACTGATCGGTGCGTCAGCTTTGATCGACCCCGCCCGGGGGGTGAGGTCGACCGTGACATCATCGAATCCTTCGGTGCGCGGCGAAAACTTCGGAAGCTCGTAGGGCGTGAAGTACGCCGTATCCTGAAACTTCAGGCCGTTTGCCGCCGCGAGCGACCAGCCGACC
>Ga0222622_10000765_pt1 | contig 12571 bp, 10 predicted proteins | sample PLM2_5_b1metaG_FD_177335 | JGI IMG/M metagenome (GOLD analysis project Ga0222622, IMG submission 177335) | Groundwater sediment microbial communities from an aquifer in East River, Colorado, USA - PLM2_5_b1 | ecosystem: Environmental > Terrestrial > Soil > Riparian zone | place: USA: East... | reverse complement strand
CTCCGGTCCGGACCAGGTGATGCCGGTCAGGCTCTTGCCGGTCTCGAGCACGATCTGCCCGTTCTCGACCTTGACGCCCCCCTCGCCGCTGAATTTGGTGGCGTGCCAGTTATTCAGGGTCTTGCCGTCAAACAACGGCTGCCAGCCGCCGGCGGGCGTTTGCGGCTGGGGTGAGCTCAGTGGACCGAATGCGGCGATCAGGCACAGGAACAGCAAGATCATGATGCTGATTATGCAGCTTTCTGGACGGCGCTTTCACTAAGACGTGCCTGACGGTATGATGCGGGGTTGACGGGCGAACGCATCAGGCAGGTCATCTATGACAGACGATAAAAAACCACAGAAGATTGAACGCCGCGACTTCCTCAAGAAGACGGGAACCGTTGCCGGTGTCATTGCGACGGGATTTCCGGGAATCATTTCAGGCCAGTCGGTGACCAACTCGCTGAAGATCGGTCTCGTTGGCTGCGGCGGCCGAGGCAGCGGCGCCGCGGGGCAGGCGCTGACGGCCGATAAGAACAATGTCCTGACCTCGGTCGCGGATGTCGACGAAACGATCGTGGACCAGGCGACAAGCCGCTTGAAGGGAAGCGAACGGTTTGGCAGCCAGGTCAAGATCGAGCGCGCGTATGTTGGGCTCGACGCGTACGAGAAAGTGATCAACAGCGTCGACGTCGTGCTGCTGGCGACCCCGCCCGGCTTCCGGCCGCAGCATCTCACCGCCGCGGTGAACGCGAACAAGCACGTGTTCTGCGAAAAGCCGTGCGCGACCGACTCGCCGGGCGTGCGCGACGTCATGGCGGCGCAGAAGCTGGCCCAGACGAAGAATCTGAATCTCGTCGCGGGATTCTGCTGGCGCTACAACAACATGATTCAGGCGGCGATCGCGCAGGTGCACAGCGGCGCGCTGGGGCGGCTCGTCGCGCACTACTCGACCTACTACACCAACCCGGTGAAGCCGCTGCCCCCCGAGAACACGCGCCCGGCTGGGATGAGCGACATCGAGTGGCAGATCCGGCATTGGTACAACTTCAACTGGCTGAGCGGCGATAGTCTTGTCGAACAGGCCGTCCACAACGCCGACAAGATCATGTGGGTGATGCGCGATCAGCCGCCGATCAGCGCCGTCGCGGTTGGCGGACGGGCGGTACCGGCCAACGGTGGAAACATCTACGACCACTTCGAGGTGAACTATCAGTGCCCGAACGGCTATCGCGTGTTCCTCGCCAACCGGCAGGCGACCGGATGCTTCAACGGCACACTCGATTACGTCATGGGCACCGACGGGACGCTCATGCTCGGCGGAGGTCCGCCGCGCATCGAGACGCCCGACGGCAAAGTGAAATGGCAGTGGGATGGGCAGGAGTACGACATGTATCAGCGCGAACATGACGTGCTCTTCGAGGCGATCCGCACCGGGAAACCCAAGAACGACGATCTGAATCTCGCCACCAGCACGCTGCTCGCGCTCATGGGCCGTCACGCCGCATATTCCGGACAACAAGTCACGTGGGAACAGGCATTGAATTCGCAGGTCAGTCTCGTTCCGAAGCCGGTCGACTGGAACGCGAGCCACGAAGTTCCTGGTCTCGCCATTCCCGGCCGCTCACAGGTGCTCTGAAGAACGCTCGACGTCACCGCCTTCGCCGTTTGCGACCCCCGCTGGGTCCCGCAACCCAGCGCGGCCATCACATTGCGGGCGCGCTTTACGGTGTTTGCGTGTCACGCGAGTGGGAGGTCGCCGCGGAACGAGACGCCTAACCTGATGGTCAATGGATAGCGGTATGCGCCAAGCGAACGAGCGCGCGAGTGAGTCCACGCGAACGGAGCGAGCCGACGAAGCGGCTCGCGAGAGAGCGTGTCGGGGAGTCCGAGGGGCGAAGCCTCTCGGAGTGATTATGAAGTCCTGGATCTCCGCAGTCTGCCTGGTCGGATCCGTGATGGTGGCGGCGCAGACTGAAAAACCACCCGACCCGAAAGAGCTCGCGGTCGTTCAGGGTATCCGCGCGCGTATCGAAGAGCACACCAAGAAGGCAGCGACTGGCAAGCCCGCTCCCTACAGCGTCACAATTCCTGAGACGACCGTGTCCTACTCGATGGTGCCTGTCCCTGGCGGTGAATTCAGGATGGGATCGGCGGGGCCCTCGGCGCGGCCCGATGAGCAACCGCAACACCCGGTCAAAGTCGAGCCATTCTGGATGCAGGCACACGAGGTCACGTGGGACGCCTATCTGTTGTTCATGTTTGCCGACCAGGCCAACGAGCGAAGTCATCCGGACGCGACCGTTGATGCGCTGAGCCGGCCGACGGCGCCGTACGTGGAAATGAGTTTCGGGCGCGGACTGAAAGGGTTTCCCGCAATCAGCATGACCCAGCATGCCGCCAATAAATTTGCCGAATGGCTCAGCGCCAAGACCGGCGAGTTCTACAGGCTGCCGACGGAAGCGGAATGGGAATACGCGTGCCGCGCCGGTTCGGCAACGGGAACCCCGCCCGGAAACCTGGATGACTATGCGTGGTATGCGAAGAACTCGTCGGCGCAATTCATGTCCACCACGTACCACACCGTCGGAACGAAGAAGCCGAACGCGTGGGGTCTCTACGACATGCTGGGAAATGTCATGGAGTGGACGCTCGATCAGTACGCGCCATACTCGTCGGCGCGGCAGGAGAACCCCTCGGTCAAGTCCACCAAGTCCTATCCTCAGGCCGTTCGCGGAGGCTCGTTTCAAGATGATGAGTCGCGCGTCACGTGCACCGCTCGGGTGCCCTCCGACGCCTCATGGAAACGGCAGGATCCGCAGCTTCCCAAGAGCATCTGGTACATGACCGATGCGCAGTGGCTCGGATTCCGCCTCGTCCGCCCGGCGACGCTCCCAAGCGCCGAAGACATGTACCGAGCGTGGAACAGCGGGGTCTCGCAGGAGCCGTACTAGTCTTACCCGAGGGGCTTCGCCCCTCGGACTCCCCGACACGCGCCCTCGCTCGCCGCTTCGACGGCTCGCTCCGGTCGCGTGGCTCGCTCGCGACCCTGTTGTCCATGCCGAGATTTATGAGATAGGTTCTAGTCACAGAACGTCAATGACTAGCATTGTTCAGGGCGCGTGCTGCTTGCTCGGCGGTGTTGTCGTGTCTCTTGCCATCGGCGCTCCGCCCCACGCACTCCAGCGCTACGAATCCGTCGGGCCGCACATGGGCACGCTGGTGCGGATCACGCTGTATGCAGCGTCTGAGGATGCCGCGAAACAGGCGTTTCGCTCGGCGTTCGACCGCATCGCCGATCTCGACCGCATTCTTTCCGACTACAAACCCGACAGCGAGTTGAATACCGTCACACGCACCGCGGTGCAGCACCCCGTCGACGTGAGCAAAGACCTGTCGGTGGTTCTCGCCGCCTCTCAAGCGCTCGCGGGCGCGACAGATGGCGCATTCGACGTCACGCAAGGGCCGGTCATTCGATTGTGGCGCGCGGCGCGCAAGACCGGTCGCATCCCCGATCCTGCGGCGTTGACAGAGGCCGAGAGTCGGAGCGGCTTTCGTAAGCTGCACGTGGACTCGAGGCAGCAGACGGTAATGGTGGATCAGGAAGGAATGGCCCTTGATGTCGGGGCGATTGGAAAGGGGTATGCGGCGAGCGAAGCACTGGCCGTGCTGCACGAGGCTGGTATTCGCAGCGCGCTCGTCGCGGTCAGCGGCGATCTCGCGTTCGGGGATGCACCGCCGGGGCAGCGAGGCTGGCGGATTGACCTCCATGACGACGATCCGGCGCTCGCCAGTGTGCCGCGCGTGATCGAGTTGACCAACGCGGCCGTCTCAACGTCTGGCGCCAGCGAGCAGCACGTCGATGCCGGCGGCCGTCGCTATTCGCACATCATCGATCCTGCGTCGGGAATGGGGCTGGTCAACGACATCGCGGTGACGGTCATCGCGCCGCATGGTCTCGATGCGGACGGCCTCGACACGGCGGTCAGTGTTCTTGGTAAGGATCGCGGCCTGGCATTGATTGAATCGAGGCCCGATGTCGCGGCGCTGATCGTTCAGCGGAGCAACGGAACAACCACGGCCACGATGTCGTCGCGATTTTCCACGCTCATCGGCGGCGCCTCGCCGGCTACGCCTCGGGCGAGTTCGCGTCCCGGAGGTTGGTGACAATCAGCCACAAGGCGATCGGGCCAAGCGCGATCAGCCCGGCCGCGAGAATGAACGGCGGCGTATACGATCCAGTTTTCTCGATGAGAAGGCCCGTAATCAGAGGCGAGAGAATCCCGGCAATGTTTCCAATGAAATTGTAGACGCCGGTCCACAAGCCGACCGCTCCGCGCGGCGCGCAGCTCTGGAGGATCACCAGCAAATTCCCCGTCGCCAGTCCGACGAGACAGCCGCCAATGATCAGGGCGACGGCCACACCCGGCGCGTCGACGCGCGCTGCCGGAATCAACAGCAGCCCTGTAAAGAACGCGACGGTCACCACGCCTTTTCGCGCGCGCGTTTCGGTCCACCCTCGCCGCACAAGCCGGTCGGCGATCCAGCCGCCGATCGGCTCACTCGCACCGAACACGAAGTACGGCAACGCCGCGTAGATTCCCGCGCGCAGAATGGTCAGGCCTCGCGCGGTGACCAGGTAATCGGGCAGCCAATTGACCAGGAAGTACCAGTAGTAATCGAAGCAGAAGAACGTCAGGCAGACCCCCAGCAGGTTGCGGTTGGTGAGGAGGGCGGTCAGCGCAGAACGGAAACCTGGCCGGAGAGATGTTGCGCTGTGGTCCGCACGCCCATGCAGGTTCGACGGTGTCGTCAATAGCCACGGGATCAGCCACAAGAGGGCGGCGAACCCGACCAGGGAAAAACTCGCGCGCCACCCGTAATGGACCAGCATCCACGGGACGAGCACGCCTTCGATGACCAGACCCGTGCGCGTGCCCGCATCGAACAGGCCGCAGGGAAGCCCGCGTTCCGCGGGACGAAAGAGCAGGCTGACGATCTTCGATCCCCCCGGCAAGTAGATCGCTTCACCGACCCCGAGCAGCATGCGAAAGATGATCAGCGTGCCGAGACCTGTCGCGAATCCCATCAAACCCTGCGACACCGACCAGAGCGTGAAGGCGGCAGCGTAGAGCCACCGCAGGTTCACCCGATCTGCGAGGACGCCCATCGGGATCTGCAGCAACGCGTAAGACCAGAAGAACGCGGAGAGCAAGACGCCCTTGGCTTCCGGTCCCAGGTGCAGTTCGGTGGAAATGAGGGGGAGCGCGAACGAGATCGTCGCCCGGTCGAAATAGTTGATCAGCGAGGCGGTGAAGAGGAGTCCGACGATTGACCACCGGCGCGCATTCGTGAGCGGGACGGCAACGTCGGATGCGACCCGCGCAGCGGTCGGCTGACTTACTGGGGCAGTGGACACGCGCCGTGGAGACTACTCCGGGCGTAAGCGCTAACGCAATCCGGGGTCCGTGATCCGGGATCCGGGATCCGGTCGATTGTGGGAAGGGGGTCCGTATTGCGGATGTGGGGCCCAACGGCCGGGTATTTTGCGGATCCCGGATCCCGGACAACGGATCGCGGATCCCGGCGCGCAGCGCCTAATGGTTGAGTTTGCCGCCAGAACCGCGGTAATAATAACGTCCCCTTAATGGGCAGATCCCTGACTGGTGGCTGCCTCGACAGGGTGGAGGAAGACCGATGATCGGGAAGGAAGCGCTCGAAGTCTCTCCAGACGTCACCACGAGCATCGCGGCGTATCGCTCGACGCGATTCGATCAGTGGGCCGTCAAGCGGATTCAGAAATTCGTGCAGGACGCGCCGATCAGGTTCGTGTTGTGGGACGGCTTCGAGCTGCCATCGCCTTCCGGCGCTCCGGTGGCGACAATGCTTTTCAAAGAGCGATCGGCGCTTTACGGGTGGATGTGGGATCCGGAGCTCAACTTCGGCGAGACCTACATGGCCGGACTGGTCGACATCCAGGGGGACCTGCTCGCGTTGCTGGAAGCGATCTATCGTGCCTTCAGCCGCCCGCGGCGTCCTTGGTACCTCTGGCAGAAATCAAACGATACCCGCGCGGCGCGGGAAAACGTCCATCATCACTACGACATCGGCAACGACTTCTATCGTCTGTGGCTCGACGAAGAGATGGTGTACACGTGCGCGTATTTTCCAACCCCTGATGCCAGCCTCGAAGAAGCGCAAACCGCGAAGCTCGACTTGGTGTGCCGCAAACTCGACCTCAAGCCGGGCGAGCGCGTCGTCGAAGCGGGCTGCGGGTGGGGTTCGCTGGCGCTCTTCATGGCGCGGCACTACGGCGTGCGCGTGCGGGCGTTCAATATTTCATCGGAGCAGATCGCATACGCCCGCGAGCGGGCAGCCGCTGAGGGACTGACCGATCGCGTCGAGTTCATCCAGGACGATTACCGCCACGTGCAGGGGGCCTACGATGCCTTCGTCTCCATCGGCATGCTCGAGCACGTGGGAGCGGCCGATTATCCGACGCTCGGCCGTGTGATCGATCGCACGCTGACGCCGAACGGCCGTGGCCTTCTCCATTTCATTGGACGCGATCAGCCGGCGCCCCTCAGCCCGTGGATCCGGAAGCGGATCTTCCCCGGTGCGTATGCGCCGACGTTGCCCGAAGTGTTCGAACGGGTGCTCGAACCGTATTCGTTGTCGGTGCTCGACGTGCACAACCTCCGCTGGCACTACGCGAAAACGCTCGAGCACTGGCGAGTCCGATTTGAAGACGCCAGTCGCCAGGCCCAATCGATGTTCGATGAGCGATTCGTCCGTGCATGGCGGCTGTATTTGACCGGCTCCCAGGCGTCGTTCTCGACTGGTTGGCTCCAGCTGTTTCAGGTGCTGTTCGAACGGGGGCACACGCCGGCGGCGCCATGGACCCGCGCGAGCTGATCGCGGAGCACTGATCGTGGACAGATGCGACGTCCTGGTAATGGGTGGCGGTCCGGCCGGCTCGGCCTGCGCGTGGAACCTTCGCCATGCGGGACTCGACGTTGTCGTCATGGACAAGGCGACCTTCCCGCGTGACAAAGTCTGCGCTGGCTGGATCACGCCACAGGTCGTCGAGGACCTCGAGATCGATATCGACGACTACCGCCTGACGAGAACATTTCAGCCGATCACTGGATTTCGCGTTGGTGTCGTTGGCGACAACGATGCCGTGGAGGTTCAGTACGAACGTGCGGTGAGCTTTGGCATACGGCGGTGTGAGTTCGACCACTACCTGCTGCAGCGCTCCGGTGCGCGGTTCCTCACGGGGCAAGCCGCATCAAAGATCGATCGCGATGGTGCCGGATGGATTGTGAACGACACGATCCGGACGAGCATGCTGGTGGGCGCCGGCGGCCATTTCTGTCCCGTCGCCCGCCTGCTCGAGCCGCGCACGCCGCGTGCGACTCTCATCGCGGCGCAGGAAGTCGAGTTTGCGATCGATCCGCACGAGGGCGAGGCATTCGCTATTCGGGGCGAGGCACCCGAGCTGTACTTTTGCCGCGATCTGAAAGGCTACGGCTGGTGCTTCCGCAAACAGGGGCACATGAACATCGGCTTTGGCAGGCTTGATTCGCGCGGCCTTCCGAAACAGACCGCAGAATTTGTCGAGTTCCTCGGGCACACCGGGCGGATTCCGCCGCGATTGAACTTGCGGTGGCGCGGGCACGCCTATCTGCTTGGCGGAGAGACCGGGCGCCGCGTGGTCGACGACGGCGTCATGCTCATCGGGGATGCCGCTGGCCTCGCGTATCCGCAGAGTGGAGAAGGGATCCGGCCGGCGATTGAATCGGGTTTGATGGCAGCCGCGGCGATCCGTGGAGCAGCAGGCTCTTACAAGCAGGCGAGTCTTGAAAGCTACGCGTCTGACCTGTCGAAACGGTTCGGATCGTCACTGGTTTCACGACTGGCGGCGAAATCCGTGCCCGCCGGCGTTTCCATCGCGCTTGCACGCCGTCTCCTCGACCACCCGTGGTTCGTACGCCATTTCGTCCTGGACCGATGGTTTCTGCACGCGCAGCAGCCGGCGCTGCAGCCGACATTCACGTGAAGGACGATCAGTTTTATGCAACAGATGTCGATCCGTAGCCGTCCCAATCGACTATGAGGCGGATACCTATCAGCCGTACCATTGTTGGCGCGAATGCCCTAAGGTCGGCGAACGAACACAATTTGGCGGAAGGAGTTGCGGATGAGCGGGGTAAGAGTACTCGTAGGCACTCGCAAAGGCGCGTTCGTTCTGAGCGCGGATGGGAAGCGTGACCGCTGGGACGTGACCGGTCCGTTTTTTGGCGGGTGGGAGTTGTATCACCTGAAAGGCTCGCCGGCCGATCCCAACCGTATTTATGCGTCACAATCCTCTGGTTGGTTCGGACAGATGATCCAGCGTTCGAACGATGGCGGGAAAACCTGGGAACCGGTCGGGAACAAGTTCGTGTACGACGGCGTCCCCGGTACGCACCAATGGTACGACGGGACGCCGCATCCGTGGGAGTTCAAACGCGTGTGGCATCTCGAGCCCTCGCTCACCGATCCGGATACGGTCTACGCCGGCGTCGAAGATGCAGCGCTTTTCCGCACGACCGACGGTGGCCAGACCTGGAGCGAAATGCCCGGTCTGCGCGGACATGGCTCCGGACCGCACTGGGCGCCCGGTGCTGGCGGCCTGTGCCTCCACACGATCCTGCTCGATCCGTCGAACGCGCAGCGGATGTTCATCGCCATTTCGGCAGCAGGGGCGTTTCGATCGGACGATGGGGGCGCAACGTGGAAGCCGATCAACCGCGGGCTCCACTCGCAGTACATTCCGAATCCGACGGCGGAAGTCGGCCACTGCGTGCACCGGCTGGCGATGCACCGCTCGCGACCCTCGACGCTGTTCATGCAGAAGCACTGGGACGTGATGCGTACCGACGACGCCGGCGATCAGTGGAAGGAAGTGAGCGGCAATTTGCCGACCGATTTCGGGTTCGTGATTGACGTGCATGCGCACGAACCGGAAACGATCTACGTCGTGCCGATCAAGAGCGATAGCGAGCACTACCCGATGGACGGAAAGCTGCGTGTGTATCGCAGCCGCAGCGGCGGCAACGAGTGGGAAGCGCTGACGAAGGGGTTGCCCCAGCAGGATTGCTACGTCAATGTCCTGCGCGATGCGATGTCGGTCGATGCGCTGGATAAATGCGGCATCTACTTCGGCACGAGCGGTGGCCAGGTGTATGCGTCCGCCGACGGCGGCGATACCTGGAACGCGATCGTTCGCGATCTGCCGCCCGTGGTCTCGGTCGAGGCTCAGACGCTGTCGTGACGAGGCGAGCCGCTGGAGGCCGTCCGTGATTCGCGTGGTCTTGCCGGCTCACCTGCGTACTCTGGCACGCCTTGGCAACGACGAAGTGCAGGTGCAGGTGAGCGGCCAACCGACACTCGGTGCAGTCCTCGACGCCATCGAGGCGACGTATCCAGTTCTGCGAGGCACAATCCGCGATTACGGCACCGAGAAGCGCCGTCCCTTCGTGCGCTTCTTTGCGTGCGAACAGGATCTGTCGCACGAGGCGCCCAGCACGCTGCTTCCAGATGCCGTTGTGAGGGGCGCCGAACCCTTTCTCGTCGTGGGTGCGACGGCCGGAGGGTAGGCCCGGCACGAGGCGTGCTTGAGCTGAGTGGAGGAGGCCACCATGTTTCGAGCTCTGCTGCGTCTTGTGCTGATTGTTGTTGTAATTGCGGCCGCAGCCGCGTTCTTCATGGGGTATCGCATTGGCGATCATAGGAACGTCGGGCCATCGGAACGGCCGGTCGCAACCACAGGGACGTCGCCGGCGATCGATACGAGCAAGGCCCGCCAGACCGGTGCTGAGATTGGCGAGAAGGTTGCCGTTGGCGCAAATCGAGCCGAGCACGCGCTGGCCGACGGCGCGTTGACGGCGAAGATCAAATCGAAGATGGCGCTCGACGACAGCGTCAAGGCGCTCGACATCCATGTCGATACGAATGCCGGTACTGTGACGTTGACGGGGACGGTGCATTCAGCGGCGGAGCGGACTCGCGCGCTGCAGCTGGCCCGCGAGACGGACGGCGTGAAATCGGTCGACGACCGACTCGTCGTCCGCTAACCTCATCCCATATCGCTGGACAAAGCCGCGCGGCTCGGCTAGATCGTGTAGATGCTGCTGAGCGCTCTTCTGAGCGCAATTGTGGCGGTGTCGCCGCAGCAGGCGCCGCCTTCCCGTCCGTCGCTCACCATCACGCGCGCGGCCGCACCGCCGCGCCTCGAAGATTTCCGCAGCGGCGAGCGTCGAGACGGGGTCGCCGCCGACGCCTTCCTCCAGCGCGAGCCCAACGACCTCGCTCCGTCCTCGGAGCGCACGGAAACGTACATCTCGTACGATTCGACGAACCTCTACGTCGTGTTCGTCTGCCACGCCAAGGATCCGTCCAGGATCCGTGCGCGAATGAACCGGCGCGAAGCGGTGTTCAACGACGACTTTGTCGGCGTCTTTCTCGACACCTTCAACGATCATCAACGCGCGTACATGTTTGTGGTGTCCCCGCTCGGGATTCAACTGGACGGCATCATCAGCGAGGGGCAGGAGGACGATTACAGCTTCGACACGATCTGGCAGTCGCGCGGCGAACTGACTGACTTCGGATACGTGGCGCTGATCTCGATTCCCTTCAAGAGCCTCCGCTTTCCGCCGGCGAACGGCCCGCGAACCTGGGGAATTTCCTTCATGCGCGGGATCCCGGTGAACAGCGAAAGCGCGTTCTGGCCCGGCATCACACGGCGCAAGACGAGCTTTACGGGACAGTTCGCCGATCTGCACGGGCTCGAGAACGTCTCGCCCGGCAGGAACATTCAGCTCATTCCCTACGGCACGTTCACTGGTGCGCGCTTCCTCGATCGCGATGTGCCGGCCTACGACACCGCGGCAGACGGCCGCGCAGGGATCGACGCCAAGGTCGTCGCTCGCGATTCGCTGGCCATCGACTTCACGCTCAACCCGGATTTCAGCCAGGTGGAGTCGGACGAACCGCAGGTGACGGTCAATCAACGCTTCGAAGTATTTTTTCCGGAGAAGCGCCCGTTTTTTCTCGAGAATGCCGGCTACTTTCAAACGCCGGTCAATCTTTTCTTCTCCCGGCGCATTGCCGATCCGCAGGTGGGCGGGCGTGTGACCGGAAAAGTCGGCGGATGGGCGGTTGGTGCCCTCGCTCTCGACGATCGGGGCGCGGGGCAGAGCCTCAGCGCCGACGACCCACTCCACGATGACCGCGCCTTCAACGGTGTCGCACGGGCTCGACGTGAGTTCGGCGACTCCAGTATCGGCGGCCTCGTGACCGCCCGGAGTTTCGGTTCGTCATTCAATCGCATCGCGTCGGCGGACACACGGCTGCGCCTCAACGCGCAGTGGTTCGCGCAGGGGCAGGCGGCCATCGCCGACACCGAATCAGTAGACGGTACGCACCTGCGTGATGCGACCTACTCGGCCAACCTCAATCGCAGTTCGCGAAATCTCAACTACGTTCTCGATTACACCGATATCGGCCGCGACTTCCGCACGGCGCTTGGATTCGTGCCTCGAACCGACATTCGCCAGGCCACGCAGTTCGCGTCCTACCGCTGGCATCCGAAGTCCCGTCGTCTCACGTCGTTCGGTCCTAACTCGTTCGTGCAAGCGACATGGGATCACAGCGGTCAACTGCAGGACTGGGCCGTCCGCTATCCGTTCTCATTCGATTTCAAGGCGCAGACTGGATTGTTCGTTCGTCACACCCAGTCGATGGAGCGATTCAACGGCATCGAGTTTCGTGAGTACGAGAATCTGATCAACGCGAGCACGAGCTATTGGGCATGGCTGGATGTCGGAGTCTATGCCGCGACGGGTACGCGGCCCAACTACTATCCGCCGTCTGGCGTCCTGCCCGCGCTGGCTAACTTCCGCGATGCGCAACTGTCGCTCACGTTCCGTCCCGCCAGCGGCCTGCGGCTCGACGAGACGTACATCTACAGCCATCTCGGAGCGCGAAACGCTCCGCAGACGATTTTCGACAATCACATCATTCGCTCGAAGGTGAACTACCAGTTCACGCGCGAACTCTCCCTTCGCGCGATCCTGGACTACAACGGCGTCCTCTCGAATCCATCGCTCGTCTCCCTGGATCGGACCAAGCACCTGGCGGGCGATATTCTGCTGACCTATCTGGTTCATCCCGGAACCGCTCTCTACATCGGATACACCGACGGTTACGACAGCGTGAACCTCACGAACTCCGGCCTGGTGCCGACGAACACGCCGACAACCTCCACAGGGCGTCAATTCTTTGTGAAGACGAGTTATTTGTTTCGGTTCTGACGATGTCAGCTACCAGCTGCCAGCTACCAGCTACCAGCTTGAGCATTCCGACTTACATCGCACGATAAGCCCTTAACTACTTCCCGCCACTCGAAGCTGGGAGCTGGAAGCTGGGAGCTGGGAGCTGGAAGCTGGGAGCTGGGAGCTGGGAGCTGGGAGCTGGGAGCTGGAAGCTGGGAGCTGGAAACTACTCAGGGATTCGGTATTCCGTACTTCTTCATGAGCCG
>Ga0222622_10000763_pt1 | contig 12578 bp, 9 predicted proteins | sample PLM2_5_b1metaG_FD_177335 | JGI IMG/M metagenome (GOLD analysis project Ga0222622, IMG submission 177335) | Groundwater sediment microbial communities from an aquifer in East River, Colorado, USA - PLM2_5_b1 | ecosystem: Environmental > Terrestrial > Soil > Riparian zone | place: USA: East River... | reverse complement strand
GATCGCGTATTCGGTGGCGCAACGGCATCAGGAGATCGGGGTACGAATGGCTCTCGGGGCGGGCCGCAGCGATATCCTGCGCCTCGTGCTGGGCGAAGGTATCGCCATCGCGCTCGGCGGGGTTGGCCTTGGCATCGCCGGATCGATCGCGGTGTCGAGAGTGATGAGCGGATTGCTCGTCGGCGTGTCCGCACGAGACCCGCTCACCTTCGTGGTAGGAACAGTGATTTTGCTGCTCGTCGCTCTGGTGGCCAGCTATACACCAGCGCGCCGGGCTACGCGCGTCGAGCCCTTCCTCGCCCTTCGCGATTGATCGAATTAAAAACGGATGCCCGCCGCCATCAGGAACGTGCGGCCGCCGTCCATTCCCGGGCGGGGTCGCGGATAGCTCGACGGTCCGGTCGCAGTGCCGAACGCCGCCGACTTGATGTAGTTCAGCGGCAGTCCGTTCTCGTCTTTGGGACCGGCCGCGTCGGCGGTGATTGAAGTATTCCAGCTCACCAGCGTCTGGCTATTGAACGCGTTGAGCACTTCGAGTTTCACCCACGGACGAAGTGATTCCCAGACTGGAACCGAATACGTGGCCGCAAGATCCACGAGGTGATATCCCTCGAAGCTCTGCGATCCGCGGGCGCCGAAGAAAACCGATTGGCTGGTCGGCAGCCGTGCGTATCCGGGATTGCGCGCGATCTGCTGCGGAGACAGCGGCACGCCAGCCGCGACGAGGCTGTAGGTGCGGCCGGAGTTGTAGCGATAGAGCGGCGCTACATCGAGCGAACCGAAGCCGCCGAGCCCGAGCTGATACGTCGCCCACACGCGCACTTTGTTGCGCTGAAAGTCGTCGAGACGGCCGTCGGGGAAACTGCGAGAGGCGACGTAGATCTCCGGGTAGTCGCCGATCAGCGAGGGCTGCGCCGGACCGCTGGAGCTTTCCCCCTCGAACGTGCCGTCGTTCTCGAGTTGCACGGTCCAGTGGCCATTCAGTGAGAGCGGGGCCGTCGGACGATAGGCGGCTTCGAATTGCACCGCCTGGTAATCGCGGGTCGGCAGACTCGTGTTGCGATAGACCGCGTTGTCGAAGGCTCCGAGATTGACGCCGTTGCGCGAGACGATGGTCTGCCCTTCCTCCATCGTGATGAAATCCTCGACGAAGTTGGTGGCATGCCGCTTCACGTAGGTCGCCCGCGCCCATCCACGGTCGCGGAGTTCACGCGCGGCGCCGAGCGTGAACTCGCGCGTCAACGGCGACTCCAGGTGGTCGTCGAAAAACACGTTCGCGGTCGGGAACGTGCCGGTAAACGTCTGATAATTGGCCGGATCAAACCCCGCCGCGAAGTCGCGGCCCTCTCCCGCTGGCCCGATGTACATTCCCGTCATGCGGTCGGCGTTGCCGACGTTGGAATTGCGCGAGAACTGCACGTCGTTGTATTTGCCGGAGTAATGGCCGTAGGTCGCGTGCACCACGGTACGCCCATCGGCCGTCAGCGCGTATGCGGCGCCGAGCCGCGGCACCAGCGTATTGCCGTGCGCGCCGGAAATGTCGCCAGTCGCGGCGCTGCCCGCGTGCTCGTAGCGGACGCCCACATCGAACGACGCTCGGGCGCCGGCGGTCCAGTGGTCGTTCACATACGCCGACGCGGTGTTCACGTCAATCGACGATCCGCGCAGCGGCATCCACGTCTGGAGCCGCGACGTGCCTGGCACGAATCGCGGAACCAGCCGGCCATTCGCGTCGAGTTGCGGCTTTCCATCCGCGCCGAGCTTGTAGTCGGTCTGAAACACGTAGCCGCTCAGGCTCTGTGAGTTTCCGCCGACGCGAGTCGAGGTGAAATACTCGAATCCAGTCTTCAACTCGTGCGTTCCGAGGACGCGCGACGACAGCATCTCTGACACGCTGGCGGTGAACTGCTGGTTGTTCCGCTCTTCAGGATCCGTCGAATCGAAGTAGGGGCCGTTGTACTGGAGATTCGCCGGGATCCCTGACACGCCGCGGGTCAGAAAGGGCGAATCGATGATCGCCGCGCTGGTGCCGCCGGCGTTCTCGAGCTTCCAGCTCTTATGGGAGTACTGCGCTTCGGCGAACGTTCTGCCGCCCAGCACGCTGCGCCATGTCGCGGCGGCAATCCGATTCGGCGTCGATGGCGTCGTCATCGTCGCTGGATCGATGCTCGCGCCAAGCGACGGCTGATGCAGATCCGTATCGTTGTCGATGAGCGTTCCTTGCAGGGTCTGACCAGGACGGAGCGTGGCGGTCAGCTTTCCCTCATAGCGCGTGTTGTCGTTGGTCGATGTGTAGGGGATGCCGGTCTGCGCAAACGCACTCTGCGACGTCGTCCGTTCGACGCGCGCACCGCCAAAGAACCACACCCGATCGCGGCGCAGAGGTCCGCCCGCCGTCGCCTCGAATGTGGGCGAGTACTTGCTGGCGCGTGAAACGCCTGCGGCTCGTTCGAATGGTGTCTCGGCGCTCCACGCGGAATTCCCCAGGTTGACGCGAAACGTCCCGGACAGGTCGTTGCTGCCGCTGCGGGTAATGATGTTGACGACGCCACCGCTGAATCGGCCGTACTCGGCCGAGATGCCCGACGACAGCACCTGCGTCTCCTGAATCGCTTCCTCGATGAATACGTTGTTGGCCGTCCCGAGCACATTGTCGTTGATGTCGACGCCGTCCATCAGGAACACGTTGTCGTACGCGAACGCGCCGGAGATCGTGATTTGAGAATTGCTCGGCGTGTTGTCGGTGACGCCCGGAGTCAGTTCGGTCATGAGGAACGGCGTGCGGCCGACGGGCAGCTTCGTGAGATTCGCCATCTCGAGGTTCGACGCACCGTGCGACGTGACCGGAGAAGGCGTCGACGCCCGGACATCGATGGACTCGTTGACCGGCGCAATCGACAGCCGTTGATCGACAACCGAAACGGTTCCGAGGCTGACGCTGGCGCGCCGTTCGAAGGACGTCATGTTGTCCATCTGGAACTTGACGACGTAGTGCCCTGGCGCGAGGCCGGGGAGAGAGTACACGCCATTGATGTCGGTGGTCGCCGTACGGGCGTCGTGCATTGCCTCCGAGGTGGCGGTCACGGTGACGCCGGGGAGCGGGGCGTTGTCGGCCGACGACACGCGGCCGCTGACGCTGCCGTACTGCTGCCCCTGGGCCAACACTGGTGCAGCGCTCAAAACGATCGTGGCAATGGCGAAATACACGGTGCTACGCCTCATGACATGCGACTCCTCGCGCGAATCAAACAGGGATGACGCTACTGGGGGTTTGGTGTAGCTCGAGCATGGGTCATGCCCGGCGCATCTGTGCGTGTTCCGCACGCATCCTGACGATGCGGCGTTGGGGCTTGTGCCAGAGTGGCACAGCCATAACAGGATTGTCGGTTCCTCAGGCCGGCCTGTTCCGATTCGAGACTGGGACGAGACGCCGTCAAGCAGGGACGAACGGCGGAAGGACGGAGGCTCCTAGGGGCGAATTGCCACTTCGTACGAGGACACGTCGAAGACTTTTTCGGCGGCTGCTCGCGTCAGTGCGATCTCGTACGCGCCTGGAGCAAAGACATCGCCAGTAATAAAGGTCGCGACCATCCGCTTGTTGTCGATCGTGGCGCTCGAAAGGCCGCTGCGCGACCAGACGGTCTCACCACCGCTCCACGTTCGGATCAGGATCGTGTAGCGCGCGCCCGCCGGTTCATTCCCGCCAGAAAGCAGAAGCCGCAACTGAATCGATCGCTCGTCGGCGGGCCTGTCGACCGTCGCGTCCGGCGGCTGTGCGCCCCGCTTGAGTAACGGTGAAAGCGTCAGCGTCGGCTGCGTCGATGCGGCGCTGCCACGATGCTCGCGCGCGAGCTGGAGGGAAAATGCTTCGCGCGCGGCACGCTCGCGTGCCGCTTCGGCGCGCACGTGATCCAGTTCGACGCGCGTGTTCAACTCGGCGGCCCGCAACGACGCCAGATCGGATCGGGCGCGGCGCAGCGCCACCGCCTCGGCCGCCGCCACAGCGATCAACACGACACCGAACACGATGAACAGCCATTGCAGGCTCGGACGCTCGAAGCCGCTCACGGGTCGCATCAGGGCACACGATATACTGTTCTCCGCCTTTCCCCAATCCTCCGGGACCATCAACGAGGTACGCTCTGCATGTTCGACGTCCGCCACATTTCGACTGTGCTCGTGTTCACCGCGACCGTAGGCGTGGTGCTCGCCGCGCAGGAGACGCCGCCGCCCTCAACGTCGCAAACAGCCGCCGACAAAAACCAGGGAACGACGCCAAAAGAATTCAAGGCGCTGAAGTATCGGTCGATCGGACCGGCGGCCGGCGGCCGAGTGTCGCGCGCGGCTGGAGTCCCTGGCGATTCAGCGACTTACTATCTCGCCGCGGCTTCGGGCGGCGTGTGGAAGACCGCTGATTCGGGAGCGAGCTGGAAGCCAATCTTCGACGACCAGCCGGTTTCGTCGATCGGGTCGATTGCGATCTCTCCGTCCAATCCAAGCATCATCTATGTCGGATCGGGCGAAGCCAACATCCGCGGCAACGTGGCGGCGGGCAGCGGTATTTATAAATCGTCGGACGCCGGCAAGACCTGGTCGCGGGTGTGGAGCCACGACGGGCAGATCGGGAAGATGATCGTTCACCCCGAGAATCCCGACATCGCGTTCGCCGCCGTGCTGGGTCATGCCTTCGGGCCGAATCCGGATCGCGGCGTCTACCGAACGAAAGATGGCGGCCGCACGTGGGTGCAGGTGCTCAAGAAGGACGAGAACACCGGCGCGTCGGATGTCGAGATGGATCCATCCAATCCGCTGGTCGTCTTCGCCGGGATGTGGCAGGCGCGACGCCTTCCGTGGGATCTCGTCAGCGGCGGGCCTGGCAGCGGTCTCTACGTTTCCCGCGACGGCGGCGACACCTGGAAACAGTTGAAAGGTGAAGGGCTGCCGGAAGGGATCTGGGGAAAGATCGGAATTGCGATCGCTCCTTCAGACAGCCGCCGCGTGTATGCGTTGATCGAGGCCGAGAAAGGTGGCCTGTTCCGATCCGATGACGGCGGCGCCACCTGGGAGTTGGCGAATCCTTCGCGCGCGCTGCGGCAGCGCGCCTGGTATTACTCGACGTTGACCGTCAATCCCGCCAACCGCGAAGACGTGTGGTTTCCGCAGGTGCCGATGCTGCACACGATCGACGGCGGCAAGACCCTGCAATACGTCAAAGGCCTGCACCACGGCGATCTGCACGACGTCTGGATCGACCCGCGCAATCCGAAGCGGATGATCGCCTCCAATGACGGCGGCGTCGACATCTCCACGAACGGCGGGGAGTCGTGGTCTGCGCCGCCGCTTCCCCTCGGGCAGTTCTATCACGTGTCTGCGGATACACGGACGCCCTATCACGTCGCCGGCGCCATGCAGGATCTCGGTACGGCTCAAGGTCCCAGTCAAACGCTTCGCCGCACCATCGCGCTCACCGACTGGCACGACGTCGGTGGCGGAGAGGCCGGCCATGTCGTGTCGGACGCCAGCGATCCCACCATCGTGTATGCCGGCGAATACCTGGGGATCGTCACCCGCTATGACGATCGCACGGGCGAGTCGCGCAACGTGAGCGCGTGGCCGGAGAACCCGTCCGGGCACGGCGGTGAAGACATGAAGTATCGGTTCCAGTGGACCGCACCCATTGCCGCATCGCCGCACGATCCGAAAGTGATTTATCACGGTGCGCAGGTGATCTTCAGGACCACCAATGGAGGTCAAAGCTGGGATGTCATCTCACCGGATCTGACGCGCAACGACAAGTCGAAGCAGAAATGGGCCGGCGGTCCGATTACCGGCGACAACACCGGCGTTGAAACCTACGATACCGTCTTTGCCATCGCCGAGTCGCCGATGCAGAAGGGTGTGATCTGGGCAGGGTCAGACGATGGGTTGGTGCACCTGACGCGCGACGGCGGCCAGAACTGGACCAACGTTACGGGCGGTATGACCGGTCTGCCCGAATGGGCCACCATCTCGATGATCGAACCGTCTCCGTTCGATCCGTCGATGGCCTTCGTGGTCGTCGATGCGCATCGCCTCGATAATCCGCATCCATATCTCTTCAAGACCACTGATTACGGTCAAACATGGAAGCGTCTCGATGCCAGACTTCCGCAGGATGTTTACCTGCACGCCGTTCGGGAAGACCCGAAGAAGAAGGGACAGCTGTATCTCGGAACAGAACGCGGCGTCATGTTTTCGACAGACGGCGGCGACACATGGCGCGATTTGCGGTTGAACCTGCCAACCGTCGCCGTGCATGACCTGGTCGTCAAGGGAGACGATCTCGTCCTTGCCACCCACGGCCGATCGATTTGGATCTTTGACGACGTGCGGCCGATCCGGGAATTCGACACGCGAATCGCCACCGAGCCCATACATCTCTTCCCGGTTACCGATCCGATTCGCTGGCGTGCAGGCAGCGACCCATGGGGCGCCAAAGCGGCAAGCTTTCCCAACCCGCCTCGCGGCGCGTCGATTTCGTACTACTTGAGGGAGAAAGCCAAGGGGGAGGTCAGGATCGAGATCCTGGATTCGGAGGGAACGATCGTCCGAACGCTGAGCAGCATTCCACGCGAACCGGACGGCAGCGACGACAACGAGGATCCAGAGGAACTGAAAAAAGCGGCTCTTCCGATCGAGGCCGGCATCCAGCGCACGTCCTGGGATCTCGCGTGGCAAGGCGCCGCCAAGATCAAAGGTGGCAAGATCGATACGGGCGATCCCATCGAAGGGCCGCAGGCCGTGCCTGGCCCGTACACGGTTCGCCTCACGGTTGACGGAAAAACACAGACCACCCCGCTGCAACTGGTGGCGGACCCGCGGGGCGACGCGAGCCAGGCCGACCTCGAGGCGCAGGTCGCGCATGCGTTGCGCGTTCGCAATGACGTCACGAAGTTGACCTTGCTGGTCAACGATCTGCGCTCGGTGAAGGAACAACTCAAAGCGCGCGCGAAAGCGCTGGAGCCGCGCAAAGCGGAATCAGGCGTCAGCGAGCTGTTGAAGGCGTCCGACGCGGTGGTGCAAAAAGCGGATGCCCTCGAGGACAAGCTGCACAACCCAACCGCAGAAGTCGTGTACGACATCCTCGCGATGCATGGCGGCACACGGCTGTATTCGCGGTTGGTGCCGCTGCAGATGTGGGCGGTCGAAGGACGAGGACGGCCGACCGCCGGAATGCTTCAGGTGCTCGAGGTTCAGGAAAAGGAGCTTGCCGATCTGGAGCGCGAAACCCGCAACTTCGTCGAGGAGGAAGTGGGGACGCTCAATGCGACGGCGGCGAAGCTGGGGTTGTCGTTCGTGATTGTGAAGTAGGGCTCAGGGCTACCGTCAGCCCTGAGCCCCGCGATCTACTTCTGAGGTCCGACCGTCAGCGTGTTCACAACACTGTGCACGCCTTTGGTCGTTTTGGCGATCTGCTCGGCGCGCGTCTTCCCGGCCGCTGTGGCCACCGTCCCCTTCAACGTCACAACGTGATTGTTGGTATCGACGTTGATGTCGCTGCCCTTCAGGGCGTCCTCGTTGATGAAATCCGTCTTGATCTTGGTGGTGATCCAGGCGTCGTCGATGACTTCGCCGGTCTCGCTGGCCACATCTTTCGTCTTCGCGCCGACCGTTCCGGCCGTGCCCTTGGTTTTTTCGGCGCCGTGGACCGTCGCGTCCTTGGTCTTCTCCGCGCCGTGCACCGTCGCGTCCTTGGTCTTCTCCGCGCCGTGAACGGTCGCGTTCTTGGTCTTCTCCGCGCCGTGCACCGTTGCATCCTTCGTCTTGGCAGCGGTGCCCTTGGCGGCGTCGGCGGTCGCGCTATCCACGTCGAGCTTGTTCTCGACGTTGGTCACGCCTTCGACCTTGGCCAGTTCACGTGCGCGCAGGCTCTGCGCCTCCGAGTGAACGGTGCCAGTCAGCGTGACGACGCCGTTGTCGACCGCGACGACAATGTGATCGTTCTTCAGCGAATCAGCGCTCTTTAATTTCGCTTCAACCCGGCTCTTGATTGCGCTGTCGTCGACCTTTGCCGCGCTGTGCGTCTGCGCCGAGGCTGCGGGCGCAACCGTCAAGACGCCAAGTGCACACGCTGCAATCCAGTTTCGAACCATCATCTGATCCCTCCTGCGTATGAATTTCCGCGAGTACGGAACAGGAGAGCAACAACCGGACCACGAGTCGGTCGCGTTTTTAAGGGGAATTACCGCGGATCGCACCTCTACTGTTAAACGGCTGCGTCCGTTTTACCGTCGCAAGACAAAACACAGCCGTGAGCCTGGAGCCCTGAGCCGTACTCACCGTCCGACCGACGCGACATACGCTGAGAGGTTCAGCATGTCGTCCTGCGACAGGTTCGCCACGACCTGTTTCATCAACGGTGACCAGGTGCCCTTCCGGCTTCCCTGCTGGATGTCCCAGAGCTGACGCATGATGTAGCTCGGCGATCGTCCGGCGATGGCGGGCACCGGTCCGAGTCCGTTCAGATCCTGTCCGTGACACACATTGCACGGCAGCGTCTTGCCGCCGCCACTCGACGCGAGCGCCGCTCCCTTGGCGAGGCTGCCCCGCGGCGCGTACGCGATGAAGCCCGAATGCGGATCGCGCAGCTCGAATCGCGTGGCATCCTCCGGTGTTTCGACAATGCGATTGCCGAGCGGCTCAGTGCCTCCATCCGCGATCGCGAAAAAGACGTTTCCTGCCACGCGCATCTTCGGGATCGTGTCCGCCTCCACGACGCGGATCCACGGCGTCCATTTCAGCGAGGCGATGTAGTCGGCTGCCGCCTTCATCTCATCGTCGGTCATCGCCTTGGCCGCCTGAATCATCTGCACGGTGTTGGTCTTGCGCGCGTCAGCGCTCGTGCGCAGGTCATTCTTGAAGTCGCTCAATTGCTGGACGACGTAGGCATAAGGGAGACCGGCAAGCGGCGCATTCTCCGGCCGTCCTTTGCCGTTTGGCATATGGCACATCCCGCACCCGCGCACGTCGGGAGGACGCCCATGCACGAAGACCTCTGGCATCGGCGGGTGATCGTTCGGAAACCAGTCCGCGACGTGGAAGAAATCTCGAAGCTCCGCGAGGGTGAAGGCCTGCGCACTGTCAGGGATGTGCTTCGGCGATGGATCCGGCTGCCGGGGTCCCCCTCCTTGACCGCCACCCGCGGGCGGCGTATTCGGCACCCCATACGCCCATTCTGGCGAGTGCATCGATCGTTCTTGAGCGATGACCAGAGAGGTGATACCGAATGCCGTCACAGAGATCGTGATGAGTCCGCTCAGCAACCCACGCATCAAGAGAGCCTGACCTTTCTGGCAGGAATCGCGAAACCGCGAACCGCGAACCGATAAGCTACAGCAATTTCGCCAGTCGCGCATAACCGGCGCGGCTCACCGGCAGCTTCGTGCCGTCGCGGAGGATTGCGATTCGACTGTCCTTGGCGTAGAGCTCCACGCGGCCGATGCGATCGATGTTGAGAAGGTACGATCGATGAATCCGGACGAACCGCGCGGCGTCGAGCAGATTCTCGACCGCGGCAAGCGTTTGATCTTTCAGGTAGGACTTCCCTTCCGCGTGAAATGCCACGTAGTCGTCCTGGGCCTCGACGTAGTCAATCGCATCGACCGGCAGCACGTGAACCCTCGAGCCGTCACGGATCAAGATTCGCTCGAGGGGCGCCTGTTTCGCACGATCGTCGGCCACCAGCGCCTCGAGAGGCAGCGCCTCGCGCGCGGCGAGCCGTTCCCGCGCGCGCGTCAACGCCTCGGCGAACCGTTCTGCGCTGAAAGGCTTCAACAAGTAATCGATCGCGTGCACGTCGAATGCGCTGAGCGCATATTTGTCGTAGGCGGTCGTAAAGACGACCGGCACGGATCGTCCAATCAACTCGAGGACCTCGAAGCCGCTCAGTTTCGGCATCTGGACGTCGAGAAACATCAAGTCTGGCGCCAGCTCGGACACGGCCTTGACGGCTTCGAACCCGTTCGCACATTCCGCGACGACCTCGACTCCCGGGTGTGCCCCGAGGTACTCGCGTACGACAGCACGGGCCAGTGGCTCATCGTCGACGACGATGACGCGCAGCGAATCAGTCGTCACGATCGAGTGACCTGCCTTTCGGAGGTGGCGAAATCGCGGAGACCGTCTCGCCGTTCTGCCGGCAGCGTCAATTCGACACGCCAGACGCCGTCCGCTTCCGCTGAAGCGACTCGGCCCTGTTCGCCATACACGGCGGCGAGACGTTCGCGAACGTTTTTCAATCCGAGGCCGGTGCCGGTCCGTCGGGGACGCTCGGCGTCGCACGGATTCTCAACCACAATTCGCAGGCGCGCATCGTCGACCGACGTCCGGATCGCGATCAACCCTCCCTCGAGCACGTGGGCCACACCGTGCGTCACCGCGTTCTCGACCAGTGGCTGCAGCAGCAACGGCGGAACGAGCCAGCCGCCTTCTTCAGAGTCAGCAACCTGAACCCGCAGCCGATCGCCAAACCGGACTTGTTCAATTTCAAGGAAACGTTCGGCGAGCTGCAATTCTTTGGCAATCGTAATGCGCGTCTCCGATCCCAGCGCAAGACTCTCGCGGAAAAAATCTCCGAGGAGGACGCACATGCGCCGGGCCGCCGGCGGATCCGCCGTCGTCAGCGCACTGATCGAGTGCAAGCTGTTGAAGAGGAAGTGTGGATCAATCTGGGCGCGCAGCGTACGGAGTTCCGCTTCGCGCGCGTGCACTTGCGCCTCTAATCCGCGGCGTTCCGCCTCGCGCGACAGCTCGAACGCGGCCAGCAGGTAGCTGAGCGCCAGCGATAGTAGATACAGCAGCACGCCGAACCCGAAGATAAGCGGCCGGAGGGCGACGAACACCCGCGCCGATGCCAGCTCGCTTCCCCGCGCAAAGACCTCGAGCCATCCGCGCGCGAGCAGGAGCCAGGCGGCGCTTGAAATCAACGACGATGTGAGCGCCGTGACGATGAGACGGACGGCGCCGGTCGTGCTGATAGGAGTGCTGCGCGCGACGTACCAGGAGGAGAGACAGAAAAAGCCGTACGCGACCGCAAGCGGAAGCGCGATCGCCAGCGCGTAGCCCGCAGCCAGTCCGCCCGGTCCAGCGAGCAGCGCCGCGAGCAATAGCCCGGCGAGAATCCAGACAGACAGATACAGCGCGAGACGGCTGACCCGCGCCAGGATTGGATGCATTAACTGGTGTCAGTTCTTGATTTCCACGCCGCCCATGATCACCATGCCGCGGACCACGAGCCGCTCGGTGACCCCCTCGCGCACCGGCGTGCTCTTGTCGTCGTAGCCGCCGAGAATGGGTGTCACGCGCCCGGTGACGCTCCAGGTCTCGGGAATCTTCAGTTCAATCCCTCCCCACATGGCGAATACGTCGATCACCGCCTCCCCTTCGATCGAGGCCTGGCGCAGGTCCACCTGGCAGCCACCGAGCAGCGCCGTGAGCGAGCCGCCCCGAAACGTCTTCGAGTTATTCCCGCGATTCACTCCGGCCAGGACCGCTACGGCGCTGATCGTCGAATGGGTGTCGCCGGTTGCCAGATCACGCCGTGTTCCATACATGCCCCGCCACACCATCGACGCGCCGGCAAACACCAGCAGCAGCGGCCAGAGATTCCAGAGACTGATCCTGACGATGTCCATCGACTGGAGGAGCAACCACGCGCCGGCAAAGACGAAGATGAATCCGCCGACCGCGCCACCGCGCCCTTGCCAGAGCTTCACCAGACCGACGGCAATCAGACCGGCGGGCCAGTAACGGAGGTACTCCTGAGCATCGAGCACGCCGACGTTCTCGAGCGTGAAAAGAATGCCGGCCATGATGATCAGAAGGCCGATCACCAGTTGCGGAACGATCGCGCGGCCGTGCTCCGCCGCGTCGCTCATCGGCGCCCCTCGACGTATCCCGGAACCAGGTCAATGTTCAATGCTCCCTCATTGAACATTGAACCTTGAAGATTGAACATTGGTGCGCTCTTTCCGGCGAATACCGCCACCCTGCCGGTGAACGGGGAACTCTGGTAACATTCCCGCCCGCAATGTGTAATTCACGCAATGATTTCCGGCGCGTGCGGCCGCCTGTCGCGATGCGCCCCCTCGCCCTCGCGCTCGTGGCATTCGTGCTCTCATCCCTGCCCGCGTGGGCCGGGCCGCTACAGGATGACGTCAAGGCGCGCCGCGCTCGAGCGATGGAACGTCTCGGTCCCGATGCGCTGGCTATCTTCTGGAGTGCGCCACCGCGCGTGTTCTCGACCGACGTCAACTACGAATACCGTCAAGAGAGCAACCTCCTTTACCTCACCGGCATCGATCAGGAAGACACGATCCTCGTGCTCATGCCCGGCAATGAGACGCGGAAGGAGATCCTGTTCGTTCGGGAGGCGGACGCGCGGCGCGAGCACTGGAACGGCCACAGCCTGACGCCGACCGAAGCCACAACGGCAAGCGGAATCGAGACCGTGATGACGGGCAATCAGTTCGAGCCCTTCATCGCGGCCGTGCTCTCCAAACGTGCGACCGCCGCATCTCCGACGGAGTACTCGCGATACG
>Ga0222622_10000762_pt1 | contig 12579 bp, 9 predicted proteins | sample PLM2_5_b1metaG_FD_177335 | JGI IMG/M metagenome (GOLD analysis project Ga0222622, IMG submission 177335) | Groundwater sediment microbial communities from an aquifer in East River, Colorado, USA - PLM2_5_b1 | ecosystem: Environmental > Terrestrial > Soil > Riparian zone | place: USA: East River... | reverse complement strand
CATCACGCCGTCCGGCCCCTGGTTGAGGCGCGAGGCGACGCTTCGATCGAGATAACCGGCAGTGGTGTGGAAGGAGCAGCAGAGGGCGCGCGGATAGGCCGATAGCCCGTCGCCGTAACGCGATGAGACCTCGGCTCGCACGTCGATTACGTCGACGCGTGCTCGAGGGGTCAACTCGAGCGCAAACTCAAGCGGGGACGCGGGCATGAAAAACGGCGCCGTAGCGCCGGATTCGAGACCGCTTACTCCGAGAACTCCGCGGTCACCCTTAAGAATAACACAGGAATGGCTTTAGCTGGAATTTCGAATGCCGGCTGCGGCGGCTCGCAACTTTCCCCCGAGCAGGACGCCCGTGACCGCGACGATGCCGAGCACGGACGGGTACCAGCCGGGTTGCCCGGGGGTCGGCAGTGCCATGGCGGCCTCAATCGACAGGAGCGCCACGATCGCGGCCAGCGCTGCGGCATGGCCGTACGGCGCGGTCGATCCAATTCGTGCCGTCAGCCAGCCTCCCAGAATTCCGCCAATCCCCGAGAACACGATGTTGAGGAAGAGAAACGTGGAGAACGCCGCGGGTGTCAATCGAACCTGTGGCGTATCGCGGCCAAGCGCGAGCGAAGCAACCAGCATTCCCACCGTCGCCGTCGCCGCCATGAAGCCGAGTCCTGCCACCACGGCCGCAATGCTCCGAATGATGCGCATGGATTCGCGTCAGGCCTGCCAGTCAGATCAACACAGCACGCGAATGATGTCGGAGCGGGTGATGATGAACGTCTTCTCCGTCTTGAAGTCGCGAACCAGAACCGCCGGATTCTCCGGCGTAATCATTGTTGCCAGAAGTTCAACCGGAGTGGAAATATCCACGAACGGAAATGCCGGCTGCATGATGCTCTCGACCGGCTGAGACTTGACGGACGCATTATCCAGCAATTGCGAAAACAAATGCGTCTCGTTGAGTGAGCCAACTAAGCGCTTGTCGCGGGTGATCGAGATCTGCGAGAAATCGTGCTCGCTCATCAGCTGCACCGCGACTTCCACCGCTTCGGTCCCCTCGATCGCCAGTAGTTCGCCGGGGACACCTGCGGCGACGAGATCCCGCGCCGTCATGCCGGACTTCTCGAGGAAGCCTTTCTCGCGCATCCACTCGTCGTTGTACATCTTGCCGAGATACCGCGAGCCGTGGTCGTGAAAGATCACGACGATCACATCGTCCTTGGTGAAGTGATCCTTCAGCTGCAGCAGTCCGGCCATCGCCGAACCGGCTGAATTGCCCGCGAAGATGCCTTCTTCGCGCGCGATCCGCCGGGTCATCACGGCCGCATCCTTATCGGTCACTTTTTCAAAATGATCGATGACGGAAAAATCGACGTTCGCCGGCAGAAAATCCTCTCCGATCCCTTCCGTGATGTAGGGGTAGATCTCGTTCTTGTCGAAGATCCCGGTCTCCTTGTATTTCTTGAACACCGATCCGTAAGTATCGATCCCCCAGACCTTGATCTTCGGATTACGCTCTTTCAAGTACCGGCCGACGCCACTCACCGTTCCGCCGGTGCCGACGCCAACCACCAGCTGCGTGACGCGGCCTTCTGTTTGCTCCCAGATTTCCGGACCCGTTTGCTCGTAATGGGCAGCGGTGTTCGACAGATTGTCGTACTGGTTTGCTTTCCAGGAATTCGGAACTTCCTTCTCCAGCCGCGACGATACCGAGTAGTACGAGCGCGGATCTTCGGGATCCACGTTGGTTGGGCAGACGATGACTTCAGCGCCGAAGGCTTTGAGCGCGTCGACCTTCTCCTTCGACTGCTTGTCGGTTGTCGTGAAGATGCACTTGTAGCCCTTCACCACTGCCGCAATCGCGAGGCCCATTCCAGTATTGCCGGACGTGCCCTCGATAATCGTGCCGCCGGGTTTGAGGAGACCTCGCTGTTCGGCGTCCTCGATCATGCGCAGCGCCATGCGATCTTTGATCGAGTTCCCTGGATTGAACGGTTCCAGCTTGGCCAGCACCGTCGCGGGAATGATCCCGCGGGTGATCTGATTGATCCGCACCATCGGCGTGTTGCCGATGGCGTCGAGTATCGTGTCGCAGATCGATCGCAACGGCCCTCTGGCCTCGATTATATCGGTGCGACTCGAACGTCCGGTCGGAGCAGCCATGGCGTTACCGGCCGTACCGAACCGCCGACCGTTCACGAGCGCGCGCGGCAACTTCCTCGCGATCCCTCGGCGGCGCCGTCGTCACCAGCGACGCAATCAGCCTGCGCGCCGCGTCGGTGACCTCGTCGACGGCTAGGTTGAAGGCCGGTTCGTTTGCTTTCGACGGCCTGGTGAACCCGCTGACCTTGCGGACGAATTGCAGCGCCGAGGCGCGCACCTCATCGTCGGTCGCCGGCGGTTCGAAATTGAAGAGCGGTTTGATATTGCGGCACATGAAAATTAGCTCCCAGCTTCCAGCTTCTGGCAAGGCTACCTGGCAACGTATGTTTTGCGCGCGCGGGCTACCAGATCGGGGTTCTTCAGCCGCACCTCGAGCTTGTGCGTCTTGCCGTCGAGTTTCTGCGGAATGAAGGCGAGCGCGTATTGGCGGTGCAGCTCGTCGGCGATGCGCCTGAACGTGGCTCCAAGATTGTTGGTCGACTTCAGTTCGAAATATCCGCCCCCGGTCGCCGCCGCTATTTTGGGAAGACCGCCATCGACCTTCGGTTCTTCGGGGGGCGGCCGGAGACCGCCGGAACCAAGGCCACCAATCCCGCCGCCCGAGCCGCGACGCCCGCCGCCGCCATATTGCCGCGTCGCCAGACCAACCGCAAAAATCATGACGTCCTCCTGTTCGGCGTTTTTTTCGACGTCGTGGTAGCTGATGTTGTTGCTGCCCATCGGTCGATCGACACCGTCAGTGAAGACCAGGACGACGCGGCGGCCTTCCTGGTGAAGGAGGGCCGTGATGCCGACGTTGACCGCATTCCACAACGGCGTCGGCCCGGGCTCCTGCAGTTCCGTCCGCAAGATCTGCAGCAGATCGTGCTGGCTGCTCGTGAATTCGCGCGGATCCACCTGGACACGGTTGGCAAAGCTGCCGATCCGCGCTCTGTCGCCTGGCAGCAGCAGTCCGACGAACTGTTCCGCCGCGGATCGAACGAGCGAGAAATTCCCGATCATGCTGCCGCTGCGGTCGAGCATCATCACGAGAGTGATTGGCTGCACCCCGTTGTCGAATAGCGTGATCTCCTGTTTCTTGCCATTGTCGAAGACCTCGAAATCGTCTTTGGCGAGGTCAGGAACGAGACGGCCTTCACTGTCCGACACGGTCACGTACACAGCGACGGCTTTCAGGGCGCTTCTGAAGACCTGCTCCTGGGTCTGGCCGTCCTGTTGGGCGCAGAGCAGCGACGACGCGATAAGAGTCAAGACGATCACAAACGATCCGGTGCGCATTGGAGTCCTCGGGGACATCTCAATAGTACGCGAATCGGCGGCCGGTATCCCCTCACGCTCGCTCCATGTGGAGAAGCTCGACCGCAACGACTGACGTAATATCGTGATTTCCAATTTCTTGGAGGTTGCCCGCGTGTCCTCTCGAAACAAAGTCCGGGCGCTGGTTCTCCCCCTCGTCGCCGGGGCCTGCATCGTTCCGTTGATGGCGCAGCAACGCAGCAGCGTGCCCGCTCACGCGTTGACCACAGCGGATTACGCGCGCGCCGAACGCTTCATGAGTTGGAATACGACGCCCCTCGTTTACCGCAACGGTGTGAGCCCCACCTGGATAGCGGACGATCGCTTCTGGTATCGCGTGACCACTCCCGCCGGGAATGGAACCGTACTCGTGGATCCAAAAACCGGCGTCGCGGAGCCGTGCACACTGCCGGCGTGCACCTCGAGCCCAGGCGGCGCATCCGGTCGAGGAGGTGGGCGCGGCCGCGGCGGACGTGGAGCGGCGCCGGTCATCACGTCGACATCACCGGATGGCTCGCGAGCGGTGTTCATCCGCGACTGGAATCTGTGGGTCCGCGACACCGTCACCGGCAGCGAACTGCCGCTGACCACCGATGGGGTCAAGGATTTCGGGTACGCCACGGACAACGCAGGCTGGGCGAAGAGCGACCGCCCGATCGTCGTCTGGTCGCCGGATTCGAAGAAGGTGGCGACCTTCCAGCAGGATCAACGCAACGTCGGAGAGATGTATCTGGTAAGCACCGCCGCCGGTCACCCGCAGCTGCAGGCGTGGAAGTATCCGCTGCCCGGCGACGAGACCGTCTCGATGATCCAGCGAGTCGTCATCGACGTGGAATCGAAGACGGTCGTCCGCCTGAAGATGGGGCCAGACCAGCACCGTTCGTCGCTCTGCGACAACCTGACGTGCCGCGGCAGTGACTGGAGCGACGTGCAATGGGCGCCCGACTCCGGATCCGTCGCCTTCGCCTCGACCTCACGCGATCATCGACGCACGGTGCTCCGCACCGCGGATCCCTCGAGCGGCGACGTGCGCGACGTGCTCGACGAAACCGTGAAGACATTCTTCGAATCAGGCAACGGGCGCGTGAATTGGCGCTATTTGCCGGCCTCGAATGAAGTGATCTGGTTCTCCGAACGCGACAACTGGGGTCAGCTCTACTTGTATGACCTGCAGACCGGGAAACTGAAACACCCGATCACGGCCGGCGACGGTAACGTTACACAGCTGCTCTTTGTCGACGCCAAGAACCGCGTGCTCTTCTTTCAAGCAGTTGGAAAGGAGCCAGGCCGAGACCCCTACTTCGCGCATCTGTATCGCGCGAGCATGGACGGCGGTCCGGCGACGCTGCTGACACCGGAAGATGCGAACCACGAAATCGCGATGTCACCCTCCGGGCGGTACTTTGTCGATAACTACTCGAAGCCGGATTCCCCTCCGATCACCGTATTGCGCGACGTCGACGGCAAGCTGATCGCTGAACTCGAGCGCGCGGACATCTCGAAACTGCTGGCCACGGGATGGAGACCGCCGCAGCCGATCGTCGTCAAAGCTCGTGATGGTGCCACCGATCTGTACGGGCTTCTCTATCGCCCAACCCACCTGGTGCCCGGACGAAAGTATCCAATCGTGAATCACATCTACCCAGGCCCGCAGACAGGAAGCGTCGGCAGCCGCGCGTTCTCCGTCGCGCGCGGCGATGCCCAGGCGCTCGCTGAACTGGGGTTCGTCGTGGTGGAGATCGACGGTATGGGCACGCCGTGGCGATCGAAGAAGTTTCACGAAGCTTATTACGGCGACATGGCAGACAACACGCTGCCCGACCAGATTGCAGGCATGAAGGAACTCGCCCGTCGATACCCCTGGATCGACATCACGCGGGTCGGCATATACGGACACTCCGGCGGCGGATACGCCGCAGCCGCGGCGATGTTCCACTACCCGGACTTCTTCAAGGTCGGCATCTCGGAATCGGGCAACCACGACAATCGCGTGTATGAAGACGATTGGGCGGAAAAGTGGATGGGCCTGCTCGAAAAGCATACCGACGGCTTCACCAGTTACGACACACAGGCGAACCAGAACTTCGCGCAGAACCTGAAGGGCAAACTTCTCCTCGCGCACGGGACAATGGACAACAACGTGCCGCCCAACAACACGCTGCTCGTCGTCGATGCGCTGATCAAAGCCAATAAAGATTTCGATCTGCTGATGATCCCGAACGCGGCGCACGGCTATGGCGACGCGTCCGACTACATGACGCGGCGCCGCTGGGACTACTTCGTGCGCAACCTGCTTGGTGCGGAGCCGCCGAAGGAGTACCGGCTGGGTCCGGTGAACCCGTAGAAACCTAGATTGACCGACGTTCACCGTCACGCTGCGATCCTGTCTAGAGACGAACAGGAGAAAAAGAGAAAGGAGGAACTCTTCTTACCCAAGAACAAATAGTTCCTCCCTTCTCCTTTCTCCTGTTTTTCTCTTGGTAGTGATACAGCGTGACTGTGAAAGATGCTGATGAGGAGGAGGTGTTACACTCTCCCGCCTATGAACATCACCATGCGTTTTCTGCCCCTGATATTCGCGGTTGTTGTCCAGCAGGGACCGGTCGAACCGGGCTGGACTGAGCTCTTCAACGGCAAAGACTTTACCGGCTGGAAAGTCAGCGGCAACCAGGACACCTTCAAGATCCAGGACGGCGCGCTCGTGGCAAACGGCACGGTCGCCCATGCCTTCTACGACGGTCCATTCCGGAACCACTCCTTCCGCAACTTCGAGCTGAAGGTGGACGTAATGACCCGCGCGAAGTCGAATGGCGGCGTTTATGTCCTGACTGAATTCCAGCCTACTGGCTTCCCCTCAAAGGGTTTCGAAATTCAGGTCAACAACTCGCACACCGATCGCGTCAGGACCGGCAGCCTCTATCACGTGTCCGACGTCATGGACGACTCACCCGCCAAAGATGACGAGTGGTTCACCGAGCACATCGTCGTGCAAGGCGACACGATTACCATCGACGTGAACGGCAAGCAGACGGCGAAGTGGACCCAGCCCGCCGATTGGAATGGCGGACGCGAAGGTCCCGGCCGCCGTATCACCGGTCCGGGCACGATCGCGCTCCAGGGACACGATCCGGGCAGCACCGTCTATTACAAGAACATCCGAATCAAACCGCTGGACGATGGGCAGGCGCCAGCGTCGACACCCGCCGCGCCCGCACCGGGTGGACGGGGCGGCCAGGCGGCGGCGCCCTTTTTCATCTCGCCCGAAGTCACCGGAGATAAGCGGATCACATTCCGCCTGTATGCGCCCGATGCGACCACCGTGTCGCTGCGCGGAGGCGACATTCCGGCTGCCGCGCGATCGAACGTCGAGTTCACGAAGGGCACCAACGGCGTCTGGGAATTGACGACCGGTGCGGTGGTACCGGGAGCGTATCGGTACGTCTATGTCGTCAACGGCGTTGGCGTGATCGATCCGCGCAACACCGCAATCAGCGAGTCGAATACGACCACGTGGAGCGTCGCCACCGTGCCTGGGTCAGATGTGATGGACACCACGAAGGTTCCGCATGGAACGGTCTCGACGGTGTACTACGACTCCACCGCGCTCGGCCGCACCCGGCGTATGCACGTCTACACGCCGCCCGGATACGAAGCGGGCAAGGGCAGCTATCCAGTGTTCTACCTGCTGCACGGAGCGGGAGACTGCGACGACTCGTGGACGTCGGTCGGACGCGCCAACTTCATCCTGGATAATCTGATCGCCTCGAACAAGGCCAAGCCGATGATTGTCGTGATGCCGGCCGGCCACACCAATGCCGGCGCCGGCGGCGGCGGCCGCGGCGCTGGCGCTGCGGGTGGGCCGCCACCGCGCGACGAGTTCCTCGACGATTTCACCAAAGACGTGATGCCATACGTCGAGAAACACTACCGGGTCATTGCCGATCGGGCGCACCGCGCAATTGCCGGACTCTCAATGGGCGGCAGTCAGACGCTCAACATCGCTGTTCCAGCGCTCGACAAGTTCGCCTATGTCGGTGTCTACAGCTCCGGTCTCCTCGGCGGTGGCCGCGGCGCCGCTCCGGCCCCGGGAACTCCTGCTCCGCCGTTTGCCGCGGCATGGGAACAGCAGAATCTCGCATCGCTCGACAATGCGGCGGCGAAAAAGGGACTCAAGCTATTCTGGTTTTCGACCGGCGTCGAAGATGGATTGATGCCGACGACGAAGAACACGGTGGAACTGCTGAAGAAGCATGGTTTCTCGCCCGTGATGAAAGAAAGCCCGGGCGGCCACACGTGGTTGAACTGGCGGAGCTACCTGATCGAATTCGCGCCGCAGTTGTTCTGACGCGACTCACGGACGGCGCAAACGTCGGACCGAGCCTGTCGAAGGCGGTCCGGTGTTTGCGCCACTCGCGGATACCTAAAAACTGATCCGGTCTTTGGCCGCTTCGATTTTCTTGAAATCGACGCCCGGCGCCTTCTTGATGTCGTCGATTGTTTTGAAGCCGCCGACTTTGTCGCGATAGGCAATCAGCGCCGCCGCTTCCTTCCGCAGCAGCAGGACGACGCTCTCGAGTTCGACCGCGGTCGCGCGGTTCATGTTCAATTTGGCAGGAGCTTCGCCGAGGAAATTCGCGACGAGGTACTCCACGATCTGGGCGAATTCCTCGTCGGTGCCCTTCGCGCCGCGCCATCGCATATCGGCGACGGTCTGTTCCCACCCTTCGCGGGTCAGCCGCAAGGCCGCGGCACGATTTGGTTCATGGCAGGGGGTACAGACCTTCACCACCAGGTCCTTCCCCGGTCCATCAGGAAGCTGCGCCAGCGCGACACCCCTGCCACCAAATAGAAGGAGTGCGGGAAGTCCCACGCGGCTGAAAAGGTGTCGAGCTGTGGGAAACATCACGATCGCGATTTTACCGCGGAAGGACGGGGCGTTCAGCCGTCTCGCCGGCCGCGGACTGTCGAGCCAGCACCCGGCGAGCGTGCGGGAGATCGAGCGCGCCATCCCAGCGAGCGATCACGACGGTCGCGACAGCGTTGCCGATGAGGTTGGTGATCGCGCGCGCCTCGGACATGAAGCGATCGACGCCCACGAGAAGCGCCAGACCGCCCGGCGGAATCGACGGCACCGCCGACAGCGTGGCCGCGAGGGTAATGAAACCGCTGCCGGTCACACCTGCCGCTCCCTTCGACGTCAGAAGAAGAATCGCCAGGATCGACAGCTGCTCGCGGAGCGACAGGTGCAGGCCGCTCGCCTGGGCCACGAACACCGCGGCCATCGTCATATAGATTGACGTGCCGTCGAGATTGAACGAATACCCCGTGGGAATGACCAGCCCCACGACTGGTTTACTGCATCCGAGTTGTTCGAGCTTCAACATGAGTCGCGGCAGTGCGGATTCAGACGACGACGTGCCGAGCACGAGCAGGATCTCTTCGCCGATATAACGCAGCAGCGCGAACAATCCGAGTCCGGCCAGACGGATGATCAGACCAAGCACGAGGACAATGAACAGCAGACACGTCAGGTAGACGCCCGCCATCAGCTTGCCCAGCGAGAGCAGCGATCCAATCCCGTAGCGGCCGACCGTAAAGGCCATGGCGCCGAAGGCGCCGAGGGGCGCCAGGCGCATGATCATGCCGACGATGACGAAGAGCGTGTGCGACAGCTGCTCAATCGCCGACACGAGCATGCTGGCGCGCTGCCCTTGCGACAGAAGCGCGACGCCAACCAGGAGCGACACCAGCAGGACCTGCAGAATATCGCCGCGCACGAACCCGTCCAGCACCGTCGTCGGAATGATGTTCAGCAGGAAATCGACCGTGCCGGTCGGAGCGCCAGCGGCGGCCGCGGGTGGCGCTGCCGAGGGATCGACGTGCAGTCCCACGCCGGGCTGGAGGACGTTGACGACAACCAGGCCAATCACGAGCGCGAGGCTCGAGATGAACTCGAAATACAGGAGCGTCCGAATCCCAATCCGTCCAACATCGCGCATCGCTCCCATGCGGGCGATGCCGACCGTGATCGTGGCGAACACGATCGGCCCGATCAGCATCTTGATCAGTTTGATGAACCCGTCTCCAAGCGGTTTCATTGCCGCACCGGTGGCGGGCGCGACGGCACCAAGGACGGCTCCGAGCACGATGCCGGTCAGGACCTGGACGTAGAGGCTCTTGTAGAGCGGGTCCTTCATGGAGCGGGCATCGTATCAAACTCGCTGTTCGCGGGTTCGCGGTTCGCGGTTCGCGGCGATAATGAGGGCTTATGCCCACGGACGTGATCCGCGATCCTCATGAGCGTCTGCGCGACGACGTCCGGTTTCTCGGCGGGGTGCTTGGCGACACGCTGCGGCTCCGTGAGGGTTCCGCGCTCTTTCATATCGTCGAGCGGGTCCGCGCCCTCTCCAAGAGCGGCCGCGGCGGGAGCGATCGGGACCTCGACGCGCTGGCGGAGCTGCTTCGTGCGCTGCCGGTCGAATCGACCGTGCCAATCGCGCGCGCCTTCTCGCATTTTCTGACCCTCGCGAACATTGCCGAGCAGCACCACCGGGTTCGCCGCCGGCGCGAATATCTGCGCGACGGCTCGGCGCCGCCGCAACGCGGCTCGTGCGACGAGACGTTTGCGCGCCTGCTCGGTGCGGGCGTGACACCGGATGCGCTGCACGCGGCAACCACGTCGTTGCGCGTCGAGCTGGTGCTGACCGCACATCCGACGGCGATTACCCGGCGAACATTGATCCAGAAGCACCTGCGCATCGCCGGGGCGCTGGCCGCGCAGGATCGCGTGGATCTCACCGCACCCGAGCGAGCCGACAACATCGCCGCCATTCGGAGGGAAGTGCTGGCCGCGTGGGAGACCGATGAAATACGGGCGCGACGCCCCACCCCGGTCGACGAAGCTATCGCTGGATTGCTGATCTTCGAGCAGACGCTGTGGGATGCGGTTCCGCGGTTCCTGCGATCGCTGAGCGCCGCGCTCACGCGTGCCACCGGACGCGGACTGGCGCTGGATGTCGCGCCGCTTCGATTCGGATCGTGGATGGGCGGCGATCGCGATGGCAATCCGACGGTCACGCCCGAGGTCACGCGGCTGGCGTGCAGTGTAGCGCGATGGATGGCGGCCGATTTATACGAGCGGGAGATTACCGCGCTGCGCTCGGACCTGTCGGTGACGGTGGCGACGCCTGAGCTCCGGGCCCGTGCCAATGGCGCGCGCGAGCCGTATCGCGCGATCCTGCGTGACGTCAGGGATCGACTGCGCGCGACGCGGGAATCACTGGGTGGAGAACTGTCGCGCGCGGCGCTGCTCAAGGTCGATTCCGATCGGCCGAACCAGGTCCGCGCGCTTCCTTATACCTCTGCCGCCGAACTTCTCGAACCGTTACAACTCTGTTACCGCTCGCTCGTGGAAACCGGGCAAACGGTTATCGCCGACGGACGGTTGACCGATGTCCTGCGCCGGACGGCGGCATTCGGGCTGACGCTCGTCCGCCTCGACCTTCGGCAGCATGCGGCACGGCACGCCGAAGCGCTCGATGCGATCACGCGTCATCGGGGCCTGGGATCGTACCTGGAATGGGATGAGTCGCAGCGGCAGTCGTTCCTGGTGGCTGCGCTCCGGGATCAGCAGCCGCTCGCCCCACCCGATTTCAAGGCGGACGACAACGTCCGCGACGTGCTCGACACCTTCGAGCTGGCCGGAAGCATGAACCCCGAATCGCTGTCCGCGTTCGTCGTCTCGATGGCACAGGCACCGTCGGACGTGCTTGCCGTCGAGGCGTTCCAGGCCCACTCGAAGCACCGGCTGCGCGCCGTGCCGCTCTTCGAACGCATCGACGATCTCGGGCGCGCCGCTCACACGCTTCGATCGCTGCTGGCGATCCCGGTCTATCGGGCGCGGATTGACGGACGGCAAGAGGTGATGATCGGTTACTCCGATTCTGCAAAGGACGGAGGAAGACTGGCGGCCAACTGGGCGCTCTATCGCGCGCAGGAATCGATTGTCGAAGTCTGCCGCGATGCGCACGTCCAGCTGACGCTGTTTCACGGCCGCGGCGGAAGTATCAGCCGAGGCGGCGGTCCGACCTATCTCGCGATTCAGTCACAGCCGCCTGGATCGGTTGATGGACGCCTCCGTGTCACCGAACAAGGCGAGATGATCCAGGCGCAGTTTGGATTGCCCGACATCGCAACCCGTACGCTCGAGCTGTACACGACGGCGACGTTGTCGGCAACGCTGCAGCTTCCCGGGCAGCCCGATCCGCGCTGGCGGACGGCGATGGATCGCCTCGCCGAGACAGCCCGCTCCGTCTACCGCCAGGTGGTCTACGACGATCCGCGCTTCATCGAATACTTCCGCGCCGCCACGCCCGAGGTCGAACTCGGATCGGTGCCTATTGGCAGCCGCCCGGTCCGCCGCACCGCCGACGGCGGCGTCGACTCGCTCCGCGCCATACCCTGGGTCTTTGCCTGGACTCAGACGAGGCTGCTGCTGCCCTCATGGCTCGGGACGGGTGAAGCGTTGACCAGTGTGATCGATGCGGGCGATCTCGACGTGGTCCGCGAGATGTACGAGAAATGGCCGTTCTTTCGCTCGACGCTCGATCTGATCGCGATGGTGCTTGCCGAATCCGACGCCCGCATCGCGGCCGAATACGATCGCCGGCTCGTTTCCCCGGACCTGCAACCTGTCGGCACGGATCTGCGCAGCCGGTTGGAGACGACGATCCGCTCGGTCCTGACCGCCACCGGCAAAGAGCGCCTCCTCACCGAGAATGCGGTGCTGCGGCGATCGATCGAAGTGCGGAATCCTTACGTGTATCCGATCAACCTGGTGCAGATCGAGTTGCTCAGACGCCTGCGGGAAGACCAGGAGGCCGACCCGCAGATCGTCAATGCCTTTATGGTGACGGTGAATGGAATCGCCGCCGGCATGCGCAATACCGGCTAGCTCGCGGTTCGCGAGTTCGCGGTTCGCGAGTTCGTTGTTCGCACGGACCCACCCGCACGAACAGCGACCTGCGACCAGCGAACAGCGAATTATTCGATCACTACGTACCGCTTGAGCCTGTCCGTTTCCTTCTGTCCGACGTACTTGCCGATTTCCTTGTCGAACTGCGCCCA
>Ga0222622_10000751_pt1 | contig 12623 bp, 8 predicted proteins | sample PLM2_5_b1metaG_FD_177335 | JGI IMG/M metagenome (GOLD analysis project Ga0222622, IMG submission 177335) | Groundwater sediment microbial communities from an aquifer in East River, Colorado, USA - PLM2_5_b1 | ecosystem: Environmental > Terrestrial > Soil > Riparian zone | place: USA: East River... | reverse complement strand
CGGCGGGGTCCAGCTCGACGAGGCGGGGCGTTGTCGGTGCGAACGCGTCAAGGTCACGTTCGCCAACAATTTCGCCTTCGCGATCAAGAACAGTGCGGCGGCCCGCGGCGCCTTCTTCAACACCTTCATCGGTTGCAGTGACAGCAGTCTGGGTGGGAGCGCCCCGGCGTTCCTGTTCGACCCGGCGTTCAGCGGCGGCTACGTGACAGCCACGAAGATTATCGACCACACCCATGAGACGACGACGGGCCCGTTCATTCAGTCGTTGTGGGCTGCTGGGCAGTTCGCCACCGACGGGGCGATCATCGGGTGCTGCGGCGAAGCCAATGGCGCGATGACGATGATGGACATTCAGGGCCAGGGCTGGAAGGTGCTGGGGAATCGGTTTGAGACCGCCTCGGGTGTGATGACGGTCCTACTCGGCCCGGCCGGGACGAGCGGCCCAACCGGACACTTCTTCGCCAATTCGTGGGCCGCGCCCGGCGGGATGACCTGGACGGACTCGAGCACGGTCAAGTCGCCGCGGTTCGACATTGCCCCAGACCTGACAAATAGCTGGTTGTTGGCGCACCGCTTCGCCGTGCTGAACAGCATCGGGATTTTCCGCTGCCTCAATGCGGCTGGTGGGAACGGTGCTGGACTGTCGCAAACGAGCGCCGACAACGCGAGTCTGGACAATCCGGTCTCCGGTAAGGCCGTACAGATTAGCCAGGCGGGCAGTGCTGGTTTGATTCAGCTCATCGTCAATGCGATCGCACAATTCGCCCTGACGGTCAACGACCTCACGCTTTCGGTGGACCTGAACACGACCGCCGGTCGCCGCCAGGCGTCGATCGTGAAGTCGGTGGATTACACCCTCACCGCGACGGATCGAGTGGTGCTCGTGAGCGCCTCGGGCGCCGCGCGCACGATGACGCTCCCGGCCGCGGCCAGCCACACGGGGCGGGTGTACACGATTAAGAAGACCGACAGCTCGGCGAACACGGTCACGATCGACGGTAACGCCTCCGAGACAATCGACGGCGCGACCACGAAGGTTCTCACCGCACAGTACGAGGTCGTCACGATCCAGTGTGACGGCGCGAACTGGCACATCATCGCGTAAGGGGCGGCTATGAAGCGAGTCTTCGGGGCGGTGGTGCTGAATCAGGGGGCCGACGACGACGCCATCGCCGAGATGAAGTCGTCCGATGTGGCGCACGGCATCACCGACTTTGCAGCAACCGACACCTATGCCACCTGGGGGAAGTTCAGTTCGGCGAACGGGGGCCTCTTCTGCGAGGCGCTCACCGCTGGCATCGTCGCCTTCGGCCTGAACGCCGACTACGTGACCGGCGACGTTGCCAAGTCCAATGCCGCCGCTGGGCCGGTCGTGTTCAACGCGCGTAAGAAGAGCGGCACCGGCGTCGGGGCGCCCGCAGCCAACGAAAACATCGCGGTGTTCCAGGCGAATGGCCTGACCCGCCAGATCCTCGATTCCGACGGCGACTCGCACCAGGACGTCGGGACGGCCTGGACGAACTTCGACGACCACGACGACGTGGCCCTCCTGACGGCACTCTCGGTCCAGGTCTCGCGCCCAGACGACCCGATCCGCACGCACTTCCGCGCCTTCCTCGAAGGCAACCGGGCACGCCTCGAGGCGCTGCGGCTCGTCACGTTCAACGAGGACGGGCACCACTTCGTCAACTGGAGCCGGATCACGATGCTCCTCGTCGGCGCGGTGCGGCAGCTCGGCACCCGCCTGCTCGGGCTTGAGCAGATCGTCCAGCAAGCGCGGCTGAAGGGGGCCTTCTGAGCCGCACCGTCAGCGACATCTTCGACGGAGCGATCGACCGCTCGACCGCGAACAAGGCCGGCCTCTTCACGGGCAGGGACAAAGAGGTCATCCGCCGCGTGAACGCGGCCCAGCAGCGGCTCTTCACCCGTGTCGCCCACGAAAACCGCTATTTCTACGTTCAGGCGACGACACTGCCATCGACCAATGCCGCCTCGGCGCGCACCGCGGACCTCGCGAGCTTCACCGATCCCCTCGTCGAGCGGCTACTCCTGGCGAAGCTGCCGAGTGGCGCCGAGCTCTCCCAGGTGGACATTCAAGACCTCGAGGCCGAGCTCGCCCCGCGGTTCTATCCGCTGGGGTCGAAGATGGTCGAGGTCGGCAACGAGTGGGGCGCGTCTGGCGTCGTCACGCTGTCCGTGTGGTTCGCCTACCGGCCCAAGGAGCTGGACATCACCGGCGACCTCACGCAGCTCGTGACGGTCCCGGATCGCTTCGCCGATTGGCTGGAGCTCGACTTCGCCGCGTACATGGCAAGCAAGGACTTCGGCCGCGCGGCCGCCAGCCCGCAAGAAGTCGCCAGCCTCCAGGCCGAGCAGGAAGTGGTCATCGAGGCGCTCCTCGTCCACCTTGACCAGTTCGCCGGCCCGTCGTCGCGGCGCTTCGTGCTACCAGTTCCGACTGCCGACGAGAAAGCCTAGCCTGTGACCGCCCCGGGGTTCCCCTTGGTGCGCTGGGGGCCGTTCGTGCGTGGTGTAGTGGACGATGGCAACCCCCTGCTCGACCTCGTCGGTTCGGCGCGCTACATCCGCAACGGGGCGCTCTCCGGCGCTGGCCGGCTCCTCGTGCGCCCGGGCACCGAGGTCGCCCTGACGCTCATGGACGACCAGGGCACCCCCGCCGAGGTCACGTCGGTGTGCGCGATCATCGCGTTCGGCGACGGCGCGCTCGCCGTGGGGCACTCGACAGTGACCTCGAAGTTCTACCTGTACTGGCTGAACGACAGCCTCACCGACTGGTACAACCTGAGCAAGGCGCTCCAGGGGACGACGAGCCCGTTGCCGGTGGGCGTCCTATGGTCTGGCGCGGGGGCGCCTGAGAATGTCTTCATCGCGGAAGGGCTCGGGGTGGCCTATCTCGCCCACGGGAACGCCGCGACGAACTTCAAGACGCGGAAGTTCGATTCGACGGCCGGGCCACCGGCGACGCTCACCGACTTCCAGGCGGACCTCCGGGGCTCGGGACTCGAAGACACCTATTTCCGTGGCGTCGTGAGCTTCCAGCAACACCTCTGGGGCTGGGGCTACGGCAGCCAGGCGGCGAGCGACAACGATCGGCCTGAACTGCTCCGCTTCGGCCAGCCCTTCTTCGCGGCGATGAAGCAGGGCGACAGCTTCGCCGTGGGGCACCGGGTGCGCTCCTACCGCGAGCGGGTCGTCGCCGCGATCGTCGCGGGCTCCGTCCTCTACGTCGGGACGAATTACTCGCTCTGGCCGATCACCGGCTTCGGCCGGAACTCCTGGGACAAGTCGCGCCCCGTGGACGACAGCTACGGCTTCGCGGGCCCCTTCGCGGGGACGGCCGCGCGGAACGGCTGGCTCTACTACTGGAGTCACCGGGGCCCGCTCCGCGTCATCGGGCTCAACGCCCCGGAGCCGCTCTTCGAGGGCCTGCCCAAGGCGACGGGGCGGGTCGTGAGCGACACGAAAATCGTCGCGACGTTCGACGCCGACCGCGACCAGGTGCTCTTCCTGTATCAAGACCAAACGAGTGGGCGGGTGTCCCGGTTGGCCGCCTTCGATACGCTGAAGGAGATCTGGCTGGGGCCCGACGGCGACATCGGGCTTGGGGTTCGCAGCGCCGCACTCGTGCAGCCAACGTTAGCGCCAGCCCCCGCGGGACCGCCCACGACGGCGAGCACCACGAACATCGGCTCCACCGTGGCGACCGCGAATTGGGTGAACGGCGAAGCGGGGCCAGGGACCAAGACGCAGGTTGAGTATCGTCAGCAGGGCGCCGGCAACTGGATCGTCGCCACGCAGTCCGTCGCGGCCGGCCAGACGAGCTACCAGATCACCGGCCTGCAGCCGGCCACGGCCTACGAATGGCGAGCCAGGCACACCCGGAACGGTCAGGGCTCGACCTACCTGGGTCCGGTGGCGGGATCCCAATTTCTGACGACCAATGGACTCGCGCCACCGACGGCCGTGGCTCTCAGGTTCAAGCATGTTGGTGGAGGGGGGCCGCTCTAATGGCCCAATACGATCCCGACGCCCCAGGACAGTGGTACGCCGTCGTCTCGTGGCACAACTCGGGCGAAGGAGGGGTGTCGACGAAGGTCTACTTTGGAGGCCCGTTCGGTAGTCCGCCGGCGTCCGAGACGCTGCCGTTCGTGGGGACCGCGGGACCCGGCATCGCGAGCCTGCAGATCAACCTCGGCAGCGATCCGGAGCAGGGCACCTACTACGCCCAGGTCCGCCACACCAAGGTCGGTTCGCCCGATTCCGATTTCGTGCCGGTGCCGCCGACCGACACGGTGGGGCCGGCGTAACGTGGGCTACATCTACGTCGGGGAATCTGCCCGCGGCCGCATCATCCGATACGGCGCGGGGATGTTCACGCAGATTGGCGACGCCTATCAGCTTGAGCTACGCACGTGGGATCAGCGCCCCGCGGGGCCCATCGGGGAGGCGGTGTTTCGGACGATCGTGGGGGTCCTCCGCCACACGGCCGGGTACGACGTGCAGATCACCCCGGTGCTGGACGGGGTGCCGCTCACGCCGCAGCGGTTCACCGGCGGGGCACCGTCCGCGGCGAAGCTCGAGGACGTGGTGCAGGTCGAGGCGATCGTCTTCACGCCGGGGACCGCCCTCGGGGCGATCTTCGAATCCGTGTCCTTGCCCGGGGAGCTCGAGTTGATCGACCTCTTCGCGACGGCCCCGCCGGTGTGGGGCAGCACATGATCGCGTTGCCGATGCCCACGGCGGACCCGAACATCCGGGCGTTGTCGCGCCTGCACCGAGAGAGCCGGACGGGCTCGACGTCGGCGACCTGGCAGCTCTCGAGCAAGCCGATGTACGACGTGAACGACCTGGAGGCGAGCCCGGTCTTTATATTCAAGAACGGGCTTCTGCTCCAACCCACGACCGACTACTCCGTCGCGGGGGACATCGTGACCTTTGCGGTGGCGCCCATCGCGGGCGACCGAACGACTGCCGTCTTTTACTTTGTGGCACAGTAGGGGAGGGTCACATGAGCTGGTACCAGGGTCTCTTAGCCCCGATGAAGGCGAAGAAGGTTGCCGCCCGGCCGTCGGCGGAGTCGCAGCTCTACGACGAGATCGCCGGGGAGCGCGAGCGCGGCGGGCGGTTCGACGCCGAACGGGGGGAGTCGCGTAGCCGCTACTTGGACATCCTGGGCGGCGGCGAAGGCGAGCTCAACCGCTACATCCAGAGCGCGGTGTCGGCCGGGATGCCCGAGCTCAACCGAAACCTCCAAGGCGCCCGCGAGAACGCGAACAGCCGCGGCGTCGGGCTCGGCGAGCTCGGGACGAGCTACGAGGGCGACGTCTACTCGGCGTTCCAGAAGAACATCGCCAACTCAGCCGGTGCGCAGGCCATGAACCTGTACGGGGCGCGGACGGCGGGGTACGGCAATCTCTACGAGTCGGACACCAATGTCGCCGAGGGCTCGCGCAACCGCTATCTCGACGTCCTCGCCGGCCAGCGAGATGCCGACATCGCGAAGGCGAACGCGAAGAAGAAACGCGGCAGCTTCCTTGGCTCACTGCTCGGCGGCGTGGGGGGGTTCCTCATCGGCGGCCCGGCCGGAGCGTCGGCGGGCGCTTCTATCGGCAGCCGGATTTAGGAAGGCGCCATGTCGAGATACTCACCGACCGTCACGCCCGACTACGGAGAGAACTACGGCGACATCATCGCCTCGGGCATCGAGCAGTACCTTGGGGCCAAGCGCAAGGAAAAGGCCGACACGCGCGCTGACGAGGAGTACGAGTATACGAAGCACCGGCACGAGACGCTCGACCCCCTCGAAGACGCGCTACTCCGGGCGAGGCTCTACGAGAGCGGTGTCGTCCCGGACGAAGCCGGTGGCAGTGGCCTCCCAGCAGCGATCGAGGGCGAGCGGGGTGGCCCGCCCAACCGCGGCGCCGATCTCATCTCGGGCCGCGCGAAGTTCGGCGACCAGGGATTGCAGACCGGCCAGCAGCCGACGAGCGGCGGTCTCTTCGCCCCAGGCTCGTTCAACCCGACCACGGGCGGCTTCAACCCGCCGATGGATCCCGGGTTCACAGCGCGACCGGGCTTAGGGGGATCTCGCCCACCGAATGACCGCGGGTTCGCCGCTCCCGAGGGCACTGGCGGGTCCCGCCCGACTGGCGATCGCGACTTTTCGCTCGGCGGCGGCTACCACATCGACCAGAGCCGTACGCCCGAAGGGCGTAAGGAATCGCAGCTCGCCCGGCAGATCGACGCCGCGGTACGATCGGGGATCCCGCGCGACGAGGCCGAGCTCGAGATCCGCGGCGGCGGCATCAGCTCCGAGCACTTCCACCCCGGCCAGTTTCACCCGAAGACCCGGGCGGAGTACGACGCGATCGAGCAGCAGCAGCACAAGTACCGCCTCGAGGAGATCGGCGCCCGTGAGGCGGCCCTTCGTCGGGGAAAGAAGGACACGGACCCGCGGTGGGACGAGCGCCGGAAGACGTGGGTGAAGCAACTCGGCGAGCCGTCGGACGAGATGGAGCAGGACATTCTCGACGCTTTGGCGAGCGGCTACACGACCGAGGAGATCGTCGAGACGATGCCCGCGAGCCGGAAGAGCCGCGCCCAGCGCTACCTGCGGCGGGCCGCCCGGAAGGAACAGCGCGGGGCGGCGCCGGAGCCTGAATGAGCGAGCCGGGCCTCTGGCGCCACCGGCTCGACCCGCTGAAGCGTTGGCGCGAAGAGCGGGACGTCGAGAACCGCACGGACTCCGCGGCCGCCGTCGCGAGCGGTACGCGCCTCGAAGAAGGTGCGGCTGCGGTCGACGAGGGCTTCCGTCGCGCGGGCGAGCCCCAGCGCGATCCGTTCTTCAAGGCACCGGAACGGCCCTACACGACGGAGCTCCCCGCCGCCCGCGAGGGCGAGTTTCAGGATTGGGTGCACCAGAATCGCGTCACCGACCTCGACCATCCCAAGAGCTTCTACGACTACCGCGGGGCCTTTCTGGAAGGCGCCGCGCCTGATGTGCGCGGTCATTGGCCCGACCGCTTCAAGCAGCCTGGTCATCCGACGTTCACGACGTACTCGCGAGACTCGAAGTACGCGCCGCCCGTCCGTCGCCTCGGTCCCACGCCACGCGAGGGGATGCGGCCGTCGCGTCTCGCGCCGTCTCCCGACGACCCCTATGCCAGCGAATCACAGCTCGCACGCACCCTGACCCAGATTCGCTACCAGAGCCCGCTCACGCCGTTCCTCGGGCTGGGGCAGACTGAGGCGAAGATCCTGCGGACAGGCGAGGGACTGCTCGGCAAGATCCCCGTCATCGGCGCCCCGTTCCGGGCGCTCGAGCAGGACCTGGACGAGCGCATTAACCGCGACGAGCAGACTGAACAGACCGTGCGCGAACGCTACATGGGCACGGGCGAGCGGATCGCCCAAGACCTCGCCCGCTTCGGCGTCGAGTTCGAGGCGGGTGGCGCCCTCGCGCCCATCCTCAAAGCAGCCCCTCTCGTCCGGGCGCTCCCCGAAGGCGCAGGCTTCCTGGCGCGCGAGGGGGCGGCGGCGACCAGGCTGGCACGCGGCGCTGCCACCGAGGCCGCGCAGTTCGGAGCCTTCGAGGGCGGCAAGAGCATCCTGAGCGGTGAGTCGATCGACGAGACGAGTCGTCACATGGCCGAGGGGGAGCTCGCTGGCGCGGTCTTCGGCACGGCGCTGCCGGCGGCGGGTTCGGTGGTCGGTGGACTGGTGCGGCCGCTGGCCGAAGGCATCGAGGCGATCCCCGGGGCGATTCACGAGACCGTCCGCCGGGGCGCGCAAGACGCGCTGGTCGCTGACGCCATGATTCGCGAAGGCGCAGGGAAGATCGGCGAGCGGCTTCGAGGGGCGACGGGGCGTATCCGTCGGGGGATCGCCGAGCGCGTCAGCCCCGAGCTCAAGCGGGAGGCCACGACGGACCCGCTGACCGGGGCGCTCAACCGCCGGGCCGACGATGCTGCCAGCGAAGCGATCGTCACGAAGCGCGAGCCCGGCACACGGATCATCCGGTTGCGCGCGGACCTCGACAACTTCAAGGCGTTGAACGACGCCCGTGGCCATGAGGCGGGAGACCAGGCGCTCCAGCGGGTCACCGAGGCGTTCAAGCAGGCGGCCCGCGAAGGCGACATCATCGACACGCCGGGCGCCGCGCGGGTGGGCGGCGATGAGTTCGGCGCGACACTTCGCATCGGAGAGCACGCGGACCCTGAAGCGATCGCGCGCCGATTTGAGGCCAAGGCGAACGAGGCGCTCGCGGAGGCCGGGCTGCACCAGGCTGGAGAGAAGCAGGTGGGCGTGTCTGTTGGCTGGGCCGAGCATGGTGCCGGTGGGGCGAAGGAGCTCGATGCGGCCGCCGACGCTGCTGCGGCCGCCCGGAAGAAGGGTCGCGGAGTGAGTCGCCCTCGGGAGACGGTCGAGGGAATCCCCGAGCGCCGCGCGGGCGAGCGGCGCGCTGTCGGAAGCGCGGCAGAGCAGATGGCCGATGTCCGTCGTCGTGCCGCAACGGAGCGTGTAGACCCGTCGTCCCTTTCAGACGACGAGGCCCTGTTCGCAGCTCACGGTGACGACTTCAGCCCAAGCACAGAGCCGTCTGTCGTCTTACGGGTAGGCGGGCGCGTGTTCACGGGAAAGAACTTCCAGGAAGCCGCGACCCGTGCAGTCAAGAAAACACGCGGCCGATTTGTCCAGGATTGGGAATACGACGCGATCCAGGGCGACCGCTATCCGCCTCGGCGTAGTGGCGATCCTGCGTGGACTGCTGAGGTTGAGCATGGCTACGAGACGGTCCACGGCGAGTTCGTGTCCGAGGCTGAAAAAGCTGCGGCCGCACAGAAAGCCCGGGAGACCCTATCGGCTCGTCCGGTCCCGCGGCCCGAAAGACGCGCCGGGGAACGCCGCACACTCTCGGAGGCCCCCGCTGGCGCCCCCGAGGGTGCCATTTCTGAAGCGGCTGCCCGAGCGCAGGAGCGCCAGGTGGCAAGTGGCGTGACGGGAGGTCAGGTACCGCAGCCGGTGGCTGGCAGATACATGGCGGTCGTTGAGCGACTACAGAAAGTGGACGAGGCCGATCTGCCGCGGGTGCTTCAGGACGCTGGCGAACTACGTGACGAGCTGGCCTGGGCTGCCCTTGATGCCGAGGCGACCGTACAACGACGACTGAGCGAGGGCATCGAGCCGACGACGGGAGGGATCACGAGGCCGCAGGCAGTCGCGGCGGAAGCCAGGGCGGCGATCACCGCGCTTGAGGAAGCAATGGCGGCGAGGTCGCGCCGTGGCGCCCCCGAGGCCCTTCCGCGTGCCCCGGACGCTCGGCCCGCCGAGCAGGGCGCCCGAGCTGCCCCTGGGGCGCAGGAGCCGCCGATCGTGCCTTCTGGGGCGCCACAGGAAGCCGTGCCACCGAAGCCCAAGGGCCGCGGGAAGAAGGCAACGCCCGAGCAGCTCGAGACGGCGTTCCAGCAGGGCCGGCGCACCGGCGGCAACGCCGTGTCGGGGCTCCTCGGCGTCCAGCGCGCGGCGGCCGCGAGTGGGCTGCAGACCTCCGCTTCGGATGTTGCGGCGCTCGGCGCCAAGGCCACGAAGGGGCAGTTGCGCGAGAACGCGCTGTCGCTCGAGATCCGCGAGCGGTTCGAGCGGTCGCTCGCAACCTCCGGGAAGACACCCCAGACGCTCGCCGATGCCGTGCGCGCGATGGACGAGCAGCTCACGAGCTCTGAGCACCGGCACTACGACGTCAGCCGGTACGGAGAGGGCGACGTCACGGACGCACGCCTGCCCGAGCACTTCTACGAGGCGAACTGGAAGGGGGATGAGGTCCCGACACCTGGGGACCTCCGCAGCCTGACAGGTTTCGGCAACCCGGTCGACCAGACGCTCCGTCGCCTCGAGACTGCGAGCGCCCGCGCTGCCCGTGACGCCGACATCGTAGAGCATTTGGGTGCCGGCAAGGATGCGCCTGGGGTGAAGCGCGCCCGCCAGGTCGCCACCGACCTCGCCAACCAGAAGGTGGCGCTCGAGCAGCAGGCCGAGCGGGCAATCGCGCGGTCAGAAGAGATCCACTCGGAGGGCGCCCGCGGCAAGGCCGCCGCGCTCAATCGTGACCTGACGCAGGCCAAGGTGAAGCCGTCCGATTGGGAAGGCAACAAGATGGCCGAGGGCGAGATCATCAGCGACGGGAAGATCATGTTCCGTCGCGCCGACCTCGAGGGGATCCCGGCGTCGCGGCGGACCCTGTACGACAAGCGCCCGAAGATTTGGAGCGCCGAGAGTACGGGGATCCCCCAGGAGTCCGCGGAGAAGCTATTCGCAAGCGAAGTCGAGCGAGGGACCACGAAGCTCGAGCTCCTCGGGCATCTCCCGATGGGAGAGGGCGAGAAATACGCCAATGCCTTCCTCGTGCCAGAGGGCCAGACGACGGGGCTGCGTCGGGTAAACGCGCCGCTGCTCCGCCGCCTCCAGGAGATCACGAAGTTCGACGAGCTCCGCGGGCCCAAAGAGACCGAGCGGGCGATCACCGCTTACCGTGATGGCGAGCCAGTCGGCCTCATCATGCCCATTCGGATGCTCGACGCACCCCCGTTCAGCGTCGCCGAGGCGCGCGAGCTCGCCGGCAAGCCGATCGAGCCGCCGAAGCGTCCGAGTGGGACGACCAAGATCGCCGGCCTCACCGTGCGCGAGCCGCTCACGGCGCGCACGCCGATGGAGCCCAACTTCGAGCAGCCGCTCGCCTCGGCGAGTCTGCCCGCCACTGGCGTTCATCAGATGACGACGCCGGCGACGAAGGGCCCGGACGTCGCCGCGGTGCGCGCGCGGATCGTGCGGAAGATGGCCGACATTCTCGACATCCCCGTGCGGATCGGGAAGTACGGCGGCTTCAAGCGCGGGACGCTCGGCATCTACAAGGTCAAGCCGGAAGCGATCCGCCTGAAGGTCGCGAAGGACGTCGAGGTCCTGGGGCACGAGGTCGGGCACCACATCCACAACCTCTTCTTCGGCACCGCGGAGCGAGGCGGGCTGTCGAGTCAGGTGCTCCGGCCGTGGGTGAAGGAGCTGAAGCCGCTCGGCAAGGGGATCTCCGACCAGAGCTCGGCCGAGGGCCTCGCCGAGTTCTTCCGTCGCTTCCTGACGAACCCGGCCGAGGCGAAGAGCGCCGCCCCCAAGTTCTTCGAGTACGTCGAGGGCCGGCTCGCCAGGGAGTTCCCCGAGGTCCGCACCATGTTCGAGGACGCGCGGGCAGCGTACAAGACCTACCTCGAGGCCGGGCCCGAGGCGCGCGTGGCGTCGAACATCTCGCTGCAGCCCGAGAAGCACTGGAGCTTCGGCGACAAGTTCCGCCGGTTTATGACGGGCGTGCTCGACGACATGTACGACGTCGAGAAGGCGCAGCACGAAATCATCAGCTCGGCGCTCGGGCTCGACGCCCCGCCGTTGTGGCGGCCGTTCGCCCGGGTGAAGTGGATGGCCGAGGTCACCCGGCAAACGAAGTGGGAAGAGAACGCCGCCGACCTGGCCCACCTCGTCCGGGGCTCCGCCGGTACGGCCGAGCACTTCGTGAAGCGGGGCACGCTCGACTACAAGACGCTCCAGGTGAAGGGCAAGAGCCTCGAGGCCGTACTCCGCCCGGTGAGCAAGCAGTTCGACGAGTTCCTCCACTACGCCGTGTCGCGTCGGGTGATGGAGCTGAAGGGCCGGGGCGTCGAGACGGGGATCCGGCCGGAGGACGCGAGCGCCGTGGTCGAGAAGTACATCGGCCGCGAGCACTTCACGCGGGCGTTCAGCGACCTCCAGACCTACCAGCAGCACCTCCTCGAGTACCTGCGCGACGCGCGGGTCATCTCGCCCGACAGCTTCGAGAAGATCACCGCCCAGAACGAGCACTACCTCCCGTTCTACCGCGTCTTGGACGACGAGGCCGCCCGTCGGGCGAGTGGCGGGTCGGTGTTCGGGCAGGTGTTCTCGCCGGTGAAGCGCATCAAAGGCTCGGGCCGGGACATCATCAACCCGTTCGAGTCGATCATCAAGAACACCTACCTCTACACGCGCCTCGCCGCGCGCCAGCGGGTGTCGGAGGCCCTCGCCAAGCTCTCGCTGCGCGACGGGGCCGGCGTCTGGATCGAGCGGATTCCCGCGCCCACGAAGGTCACGAAGTTGTCCTTCGGGGAGATCGAGAATCAGGTCGGCAAGATCCTGGGCGACCGGATGGACCTGGAGGGCATGACCGAACCGCAACGCCAGCAGCTCGCCGAGGAGATGCTCGCCGTCTACCGCCCGGGCGACTACTTCGGGAAGGACAACATCATCTCCGTCCTGCAGGGCGACAAGCGCCTCTGGTACGAGGTGGACCCTGACCTCTACAAGGCGATGATGGGGCTGTCGCACGAGCAGGCGGGGAGCCTCACGCGGCTCCTCACCTTCCCCGCCAAGGCGCTCCGCATCGGGGCCACGCTGTCGCTCGAGTTTATCGGCCGCAACCCGATCCGCGACCAGCTCGCCGCGTTCGTGCAGTCGGAGTACGGCTTCAAGCCGGGCTTCGATTGGGGCCGCGGCCTGTTCCACATGCTGAAGCGCGACGACCTGTTCTGGAAGTGGAAGGCCGC
>Ga0222622_10000749_pt1 | contig 12641 bp, 14 predicted proteins | sample PLM2_5_b1metaG_FD_177335 | JGI IMG/M metagenome (GOLD analysis project Ga0222622, IMG submission 177335) | Groundwater sediment microbial communities from an aquifer in East River, Colorado, USA - PLM2_5_b1 | ecosystem: Environmental > Terrestrial > Soil > Riparian zone | place: USA: East... | reverse complement strand
GTCAGAGTTCGGTGCGTCGTTTCACTGGCATCTGCTCGACAAGGGCATCGATCACGTCAAGATCCGGCCCCGCACACCACGGCTGAACGGCAAGGTGGAGAGATCCCACCGGATCGACTCCGAGGAGTTCTACCGACTCCTCGAAGGCCAGGTGATCGACGACGCCAACCTCTTCTCCGACAAGCTGCAAGAGTGGGAGGACTACTACAACTACCACCGTCCTCACGGCGCTCTTAGCGGCCAAACACCCTACGAACGCCTTCGTCAAAAGCCCAAGACCCGCTGTCATAGGCCTTCGTCAGTTGCACACCGCATCCTCCGCGACTCCGACCAGGGGAAACGCTGAGGCCGACCCTTCCGGCCGACGTGGCAGGCCAGGCGTCGTCTCACTTTTCGTCTCAATCGGCATCGTCGGCCCCCTTCCGTTCCGCCCATAGCAGGCCGCCGATCCGGTCGGCCACATCACGCCGGATCGGATCCGTTACGTGCTGATAGCGCGCGGCCATCGCCGTGCTCGACCACCCCATGACGCTCATCACCGTCCGCTCGGGCACGCCCAGGACCAGCCGCACGGTCGCCGCCGTGTGCCGCGTATCGTGCAACCGGCCATCGGGCACGCCGGCCGCCTGAAGGAGGGCCTTCCACTGCCGGTAATCAGAGTTAAGACTCAGCGGCTTGCCCAGCGCCGAGGCGAACACCCCAACCCCCTTCCTGCCACAGCTGGCGAGCCTTGCTCCTCTGCTCGTCCTGCACGGATCGATGAGCCAAAAGCAGCCGCACCAGCGCATCAGGGAGACCTACGACCCGTCGGCCAGCCTGCGACTTCGCCTCACCGACCTCCGGATTCAGCCTGACGCGTTTGAGGCAGAAGCCGGCCTTCCGTTCACACGTCCCGCCGCACCCGTGTCCATAGACCGGGCGTGGCCGCGTACCCCGGATCCGCAGCGACCTCGTCTCAAGGTCGACATCGTCCCAGCGCAAGCCCGCGGCCTCCCACTGGCACGCCCGGGGCGCCGACGGCGTGGACCGGCCCGACGGCATCGATCTGCACCGCGCGGTAGCACGCGGACTACGCGGCAGCGGTTTGTTCCTGCATCCCACCCTCGGGTTCACCAGCACCCAGAGTGATGCCGCACCTGCGGTTCGGAGCGGCTGAGCTGGACAGCGTTCATGAGTATGGTCCGGTCATGGCGACACGTGATCACGCCAACTGTGCTGCGGCGACCAGCCGAGCTTCGCTTTGGCGGCGGAGTTGTCCGGCAGAGCTTGAAACTCCGTCAGCTCGCCCCGCACCTGAACGTGAGGGAACTTGCTGCCCAGCAGCTCAGCCGTCGGAGTCGGCTGCGTAGTGTCGTCGGCGGCGATCAGTAACGTTTCGAAACCTCGAGGCTCATAGTGCAAGGCCTTCTCGACCGCGCTAGCCGCATCCCGCGCATCGATATAAGCCCACAGGTCCCAGATCCGGCGGTCGAGATCGTCGGCGAAGTCGGGGTACTCCTGGTGCCACCACACCTCCGACACGCCGGTGGCGCTGGTGACCTTGCGAACGCGGGTCGCCGTATTATGGCCGACCATCGCCGGCAAACTGACGCGGCCTTGCGCCCGGGAAACGGGTTGTAATAGTCAGGGGACTGGTCGTAGACCCGGACACGTGGGGGCGTGATGATGGTTCGTCGTACGACTGCGTTATCTGTACTGATGGTGGCGGCTCTGGCCGGCACCCTGGTGAACGGGTTGCCGGCGCAGGCGATGCCACCCTTGACCAAGGCCCCGGTGGCGGTCGGTCGTGGCGGCGCGGCGTCCACAGTGGACATCGACGCCACCCGCGTCGCCATCGACGTGTTACAGCATGGCGGCAACGCCGTCGACGCGGCTGTCGCGACGGCGGCCACGCTGGGCGTAACCGAGCCGTTCTCGGCCGGTCTCGGCGGCGGCGGCTTCCTCTTGTTCTACAACGCCCGTACCAAGACGGTCCACACCATCGACGGCCGGGAGGCCGCGCCAGCGAAAATGCGGCGGGACGCGTTCATCGATCCCGCCACCGGGCAGCCGTTCTCGTTCCAGGAGGCGCGCATCAGCGGCATCTCGGTCGGCGTACCGGGGACGCCTCAGACCTGGCAGACCGCGCTGCGGAAGTGGGGCACGATCTCCCTGCGCGACGCGCTGCGCCCCGCGATCAAGGTCGCGGACCGGGGCTTCGTGGTCGACCAGACGTTCCAGCAACAGATCAACGAGAACCTCGCAGCGTTCTCGCAGTTCAGCTCCTCCAGCGCGCTTTACCTGCCGGACGGGGCGCCGCCCGCGGTCGGCTCGACCTTCCGCAACCCGGATCTCGCCCGGACCTACCGGCTGCTCAGTCGGCGTGGCCTAGGCGCGTTCTACAAGGGCGAGCTTGCCGCCGACATCGTACGCACGGTGCAGCACCCGCCGGTCGTCGGGGCACCGCCGGTATCTTGGCCGTTCGCGATCCGCCCCGGCAAGCTGGAAGCCTCCGACATGGCCGGTTACGCCATCCGTACGCCCCGGCCGACCCACATGCGCTACCGCGGCTTCGACGTGTACGGGATGCCAACCCCGTCCAGCGGCGGATCGACAGTTGGCGAAGGGCTCAACATCGTCGAGAACTGGGATCTAGACGAGCTGTCGCAGACCCAGGCGCTACACCGGTACCTCGAAGCGAGCGCGCTCGCTTTCGCCGACCGCAACCGCTACGTCGGCGACAACACCCGGCGCGCATTGCTCGACGAACTGCTCAAGCAGAGGTTCGCCCGCGAGCGGGCGTGCCAGATCGACCCGGCCCAAGCGTTGACGAAGCCAGTTGCCCCGGGCGTCCCCGACGGCAGCTATGAGAAGTGCGCCATCGCGGCGCCCGCGGCGGCGCTGACCAACGAGCGAGGGACCACGAACCTTACGGTCGCCGACCGGTGGGGCAACATCGTGGAGTACACATTGACGATCGAGCAGACCGGCGGCAACGCCATGGTCGTGCCCGGCCGTGGGTTCCTGCTCAACAACGAGCTGACCGACTTCAACTTCACCCCGACGCAGGGCAGCGCGCCCGATCCGAACCTGCCGGCACCGGGCAAGCGGCCGCGCAGCTCGATGGCGCCGACGATCCTGTTCAGTCATGGCAAGCCGTTCCTGGCCACCGGTTCGCCGGGCGGCGCGTCAATCATCACGACCGTATTCCAGATTCTCCTCAACCGGATCGATCTCGGCATGACGCTGCCCGAGGCTATCGCGGCTCCTAGGGCCAGCCAGCGCAACACGACTACAGTGCAGGCCGAGCCGACATTCCTGGAGTCGCCGGAGGCTAAAGAGTTGATGGCGCTTGGCCATACGTTCACGACCACCCCGGAGATCGGGGCGGCGACCGGCGTGGAATTCCTGCCCGATGGACGAGTGCTTGCGGCGGCGGAACCGGTCCGCCGGGGCGGCGGTTCAGCGGCGGTCGTCAAGCCGTCGCAATAAGCGCCAGGATAGGTTCGGCTTTGGAGGTGTGAGGGCGCCTCGTTGATCTACTAAGCACCTCGTGCCCGGCGGCAGTGGGGGAGGATTTCGAGGTTGACGCGGGCGACCTCAGGGAAGTGTTGGCCGAGGAGCTAACCATCTCGGGGGCACTCAACCCATCACTACAGCGAACTTGAGCGAACGCTCGCCAACAGCAGCCCCTCGGACCAGCCAACAACGACGAAGGGACTAACTCATGGCACGCAAGATCATTCTCTACATCCACAGCACCCTGAACGGGGTCATCACCGGAGACCCCGACGGCGACAAGATGGACTTCGTGAGTGCATGGACCCGAAACGGCAACATACTCGGGGGCTCAGAGGACCTGGTGCGGTTGTTCGACCGCGTCGACACGATCCTCCTGGGACATGCCACGTACGACGAGTTCGCCCGGACGTGGCCGACGATGCAAGGCCCAGCAGAGGCGTCGATGTTGTGTCGCGCCTGGCTGCCAAGGTCAACGGCGCCCACAAGCTGGTCGTGACGCGAGACCGTCAGCTCACCGATCTGCCGTGGGGCGAGTTCGAAGCTGCCGAACCGCTGACGGGCGACGATATCGTCGCTCAGATTCAGGAGTTCAAGGCAGGCGATGGCGGCGACGCGGTGATCTTCGGCAGCCCGACGCTCGCGCGGTCGTTAGCTGACGCCGGCCTAATCGACGAGTACCACTTCGTCTGGCACCCGGTCATCGTCGAGGTGGGTGAGCGTCTGTTCGACGCGATCGAGACCCGGACGGATCTGCAGCTGAAGAACGTGACGACCCTCGACGAGGGCGGCGTTATCGTCGCCTACGCACGCGTCGATTCCTGACGACTCATCCGGCCGCCCTCGGCATAGGACGCGGGCGTCTAGCTGCGTGCTTGCTTGGGGGCCCGGGGATGTGCAGAGTGTCGGGGTGGAGCCGTATCGGATCGAGGTGCCCGACGGCGAGCTTGAGCGGCTGCGGCTGCGCTTGGCGGATGTCCGGTGGCCGGATCGGGAGACGGTCGAGGATTGGTCGCAGGGTGTGCCGCTGCAGGTGGTACGGGACCTATGCACCTACTGGCGTACCGGCTATGACTGGCGCGCCACAGAGCAACGGGTAAACCGGTGGCCGCAATACCAGGCTGTGGTTGACGAAGTACCCATTCATTTGTTCCACCTGACGTCACCGTCGCGGTCAGCCGTACCACTGATCTTGACCCATGGCTGGCCGGGGTCCTTCTTCGAGTTCGAGCAGGCGATGGCACAGCTGTCCGACCCAGGCGCCTCGGGGGACGCGAGGTCGCCAGCGTTCCATGTTGTCGTGCCGTCGCTCCCTGGCTATGGCTTCAGTGGAAAGCCCACCACGGGTTGGGACGTGCCCAGGATTGCCCGAGCCTGGGTCGAGGTGATGCGACGCCTCGGCTACGACCGCTTTATCGCTGCCGGCAGTGACTGGGGCACGAGCGTGTCGACCAGTATCGCGTTGCAGCAGCCCGAGCGGCTGCTCGGCATTCACCTTGTCCCGCCGCTCGTTCCCGCCGTCCCCGCCGACGGCACGGCGCTCACCGGCCCAGAGCGGGCGGCACTGACGGAGCTCGAGGAGCGGTCGCGTATCGCGTCGGCCTATTCGGCGGTGCATCAGACGCGCCCGCAGACCATCGGCTATTCGCTCGTCGACTCACCCGTCGGGTTGTGCGCCTGGATTCTGGAGAAGGTTTGGACCTGGTCAGACCACACCGGCGATCTGTACAGCGTGCTCTCTCGCGACCAAGTCCTCGACGACATCACACTTTATTGGCTGACCGGCACTGGGGCTTCGTCGGCGCGGCTGTACGGGGAGAGCATCGAGCAGGTCAGCCGCTGGTTCACCGACCCCGTCGAGGACATCGTCACGGTCCCGACCGGATGCACCGTCTTCCCGCGTGAGGTGCCGCGGCCCTCGCGACGCCTTGCCGAGCAGCGCTTCACCAACATCGTTCACTGGGGCGAACCGGAGCAAGGCGGCCACTTCGGCGCTTGGGAGCAACCCGACAGATTCGTAGCCGAGGTCCGCGCCGCCGCAACCGCCATGCAATCCGGCTCACGCGCGACAGTGGAAGAGACGTCGGCCTCCGAGCTCCTTCATGATTGACGACCGATTTGGCTGGCGAACTCCAAACGCATCGGCGTCGAGGATCCGCCAGCATCTTGGCCGAGTTCGCAGTCTCGAGCCGTGTCGCGTCCTGACCTGATCGACCCGCAGCTCCTACTGCTCGAACTGGCCCACGGCATGCTGGTCGCGAATACTCAGACCTACATCGACTGCCCGTACCACTATTGGCCCATCGGCCAGCTGCCCGGTAGACGGGTTTGGACAGCAATGACGAGACAGGAGGGGAGGAGCTGAGGTGTCTGACCGCATCCAAGAAGTGGCCGAGCGCGCGAACGTGCCGGAGGACTTTGTGCGACAGCTGGTCGCGGCTGACGCGCTGCCCGGCGAGGAGGGCGAGTTGGAACTCGCCGCGGCGGTCCGGCGTGTCCGGTTACTGCGGTCCTGGACGGCGGCGGGGCTTTCGGTCGAGACGATCCTCACGCTGGTCAATCAGGGCGCCCTACCTCTGGCATTCCTGGATGCGCCGGTGATGGCCTTGCCCGAGCGCCTGGACTATTCCTATGAGCAGCTCGCCGCTGAGCGTGGGGTGCCCATGAGCTTCCTACAGGCGCTCCACCAATCGCTCGGCTTCGCCCCACCGGAACCTGGCGACAGGGCTGGCGAGGATGACGAGACCATGCTGGAGGTGGCGAGGTTGTTCCGCGGCGCGGGAGCAGCCGACGACGCCACCCTGCGGCTGCTGGCCGTGTACGCCGACAACCTGCGCCGTATCGCCAAAGCCGAGGTGGACTACTACGAGGCCAATGTTGAGCGCCGCCTTCGCGCTGAAGGACTAGACGAGCCTCAGCTGATTGAGATCGGAACCCAGCTCGGCGACCGGGTTATTGGGTTGCTGGAGCGGGTGCTCCTGATGGTCTATCGCCGCCGTCGCGAGCACGTCTGGACCGAGCACGCCATCAACCATGTAGAGCAGGCACTTGAGGGCTCGGGTCTCCAACAACGAGTGCCACAGCCACCAGCCATCTGTTTTGTCGACCTGACCGGCTACACCCGCCTAACCGAGGAGCGCGGCGACGAAGCCGCCGCACAGGTCGCGGGGCAGCTGGTCGCGCTGGTTAACGACATCTCCCGGCGTCGAGGCGGCCGGCCCGTCAGATGGCTCGGGGATGGCGGCATGTTCTACTTCCGGGAGCCCCTGACAGCCGTGGTCGCCGGCCTCGATCTGGTCGAGCGCGGCCCTGCGGTCGATCTGCCACCAGCCCACGTCGGCATCCACACCGGCCCAGTCATCTCACAAGACGGAGACGTCTACGGAAGGACCGTCAACCTGGCGGCTCGGATCGCTTCCTATGCACACGCCGGACAGGTGGTGGTGAGCCAGGAGACGGTGCAGTGCTCCGACGACCCCCAGGTGTGGTTCGACCCGCTCGGAGCCGTCGAGCTCAAGGGCGTCGCCAAGCCCCTGCTGCTCTACCAGGCCCACCGCAGGTCGTCGGGCGTCGAACCACAGATGCCATCGCACAAGGCGAGATCCTCTTGACGCCAGCGCGAGCGCAATGTTCTAGCTCCGCAAGCGGTGGTCACGCGGCACGCGACGCCGCCCACTGTTTGCCGAGGTCGTGACAGATTTCGGCTGCCATGGTGACAAAGGGCTGGAGGGACACTGCCGGCCTGCGCTCGGGGTGCCATGAGATCCCGAGCCGGCGCGGCGGAGGCTCCGGTCGGATGGGGATAACGGCCACGTTTGGATCGTTTTCGTCCACCGTGAGGAGCGGCAGTACGGCGTAGGCAAGACCTGAGCCAATGAGGCCTTGGATGGTCGGGGTGTCGTCGGAACGGAAGACGTAGGTTGGCAAGACTGCCGCCTGGCGAAAGGCGTTGTCGATGATTTGCCGGCATCCAGGGTTGTGGGTGCCGATCATTGGGAGGTGCGCGACGTCGTCGATGCTCACCGCACGCCTTCCTGCCTCGGGTGCATCCGCGGGCGCGACGAGCACCATCGGGTCGTCGAGGAGCCGGCGGACCTGTAGCAACCCTGTCTCGTATGGGCCGATATCGATGAAGGTGACGTCGATATCGCCGGCCTCGACGGCCTGGATCAGATCGGCGGAGTCCCGCGATTCATGCAGCACGATCTGGACGCCGGGCCACTCCGCGCGGAAGGTCGCGAGGAGGCGGGGCAGGATCTTGGTGCCGACGCTGGGCAGTGTCCCGACCATCAGCTCGCCCTGTTCGCCCGACGCTAGGGCTCGCAAGTCGGCGGCGGCGGCGCTGACACGTGCGATGACCGCCCGAGCGTGTGTCAGCAGCATCTCTCCCGCCGCCGTGAGTTGCACCGGCCGCCGGCCGCCTGGGCGCTCGAACAGCGGCGCGCCCACGATGCGTTCCAGGATGCCGATCTGTTGGCTCACCGCCGACTGGGTGTAGCCCAGCTGCTCGGCAGCCGCGCTGAACGTGCCGGTCTCCACTACGGCCACCAGGGCCAGGAGGTGCCGCATCTCCAGACCAGGCCAGGCTGAACTATTAGCGCTCATGATGGATGTCAATTCTAACTTCGTTTGTGCTTATGGAGCCACCTCACGAGACTGATGTGCATGGTTCTTGGGGCATCTGCTAGTCGCGAACTCGGGTCTGGTTTCCGAGGGCAAGTGATCTGGCCCGAGGACGGCGGCTACGACGCCGCACGCGCCGTCTTCAACGGCATGATTGATCGACAGCCACTGGCCGTTGTTCGGCCGGTGGATGCGTCTGATGTGGCCCGTTGCATCGAGTTCGCACGACGGCATGATCTTCTGATCTCGGTGCGCGGAGGCGGCCACAGCGTCGCAGGGCATGCGGTGCGTGACGGGGCCATCATGCTCGACCTGTCCGGAATGAAGGCCGTCCAAGTTGAGCCAGAGACGAGGACGGTCCGGGCCCAGCCCGGGCTTACGTTGGGAGAGTTCGACCGCGCCACGCAGGCGTTGGGATTGGCGACGCCGCTCGGCGTCGTGTCGGTGACAGGGATCGCGGGGCTCACGCTCGGCGGCGGCTTGGGCTGGCTCAACGGCTGCTATGGACTCGCCTGCGACAACCTGATATCCGCTGACGTGGTAACCGCCGACGGACAGCTGCTGAAGGCAAGCACGCACCAGAACAAGGACTTGTTCTGGGGCATCCGAGGCGGCGGAGGCAACTTTGGGGTCGTTACCTCCTTCGAATACCAACTTCATCCGGTCGACGTCGTACTCGCAGGCGCCTTGTCGTACCCCCTACGCGCGGCGCCGCAGGTCCTGCGTTTCTACGACGACTTCGTCAAAGCGGCGCCTGACGAGCTATCCACAGCCGTGTCGCTCGCGCTGACCCCGACCAGGGAGCCCGCGATGTTCATTGTTGTCTGCTATTGCGGCCCGACCGACAAGGGCGAGCAGGTCCTTCATCCGCTGCGGACCTTTCAGTCGCCGGTGGACGACAGCATCCAACCCATGCCCTACGCGGCGCTGCAGAGCGCTCGCGACGAGGGATTTCCGTCTGGTCGACTGCACTATTGGAAGTCCGGCTGGCTGGGCGATCTCAACGACGGCGCCATCGAGGCTTTGATGGAGTTCGTGCCGCACTTGCCCTCATCCGCCAGCGGCGTCGGCCTGCAACAGATGCATGGAGTGGCGAGTCGCATCGCCCCATCGGCCACCTCCTTTCCCCGTCGGGCGGAGCAGTACGACTTCCTCATCTTGTCGCAGTGGTCAGACGCGACCGACTCGGATCGCAATATCGAGTGGACCAGGGCGCTGTTCCAGGCGATGCAGCCACACCTCGAGGAGTCGGTGTACGTGAACAACCTCGGCGATGAGGGCCCGGAGCGAGTCAAGGCAGCCTACGGGCAGAACTACCAGCGCCTAGTTGCGCTCAAGAGAACCCTCGACCCGGACAACCTGTTCCGCGCAAACCACAACATCGATCCATCACAGATATAGCCAGCTGGACCTGCGAGGAAGGCCCGCCCTTCAATGAATGCATACACACCGATCTGCCGAGGGATGGGGATCAGCGCGGGCATTGGGGCGGGACTTGCGCGTGATCTAGCCGTCAACTGTGAGCGCCTCGGCTATCACTCGCTGTGGTCGAACGACGAGCCGACCGCTGCCGGCCTGGAGACGCTGGCGCAGTTCGCCGGCGCCGCGCCACAGGTCGAACTTGGTGTAGGGGTTCTTCCTCTCGACCGGCATCAGCCGGTTGCGATTGCAGCGGAGATTGCCCGTCTCGGGCTGGATCCAGCGAAGCTCTGGGTCGGCGTCGGGTCTGGCCAACTGCGTGCGCCGCTCGACATCGTGCGGCGTGCCGTCGCCGAGTTACGGGAGCTCCTTCCGGACCGAATCCGCATCGTTGTCGCAGCCATGCGACCGCAAATGTGCCGCATTGGTGGGGCGATCGCCGACGGTGTGCTGCTCAACTGGATGCTGCCTGCACAAGCGGCGTTGGCGCGTCGATGGGTGCTGGAAGGAGCGGACCACGCGGGCCGGTCCGCCCCGCTCGTCGCTTCCTACGTCCGCGTCGCCGTAGGCTCCGGCTCGCTGCAACGGCTGCGCGACGAGGAGAGCTACTACCGCAACATCAACCAGGCCCATCGCCGGCACTTCGAGGCATTGGGTGTGCCGCTTGGCAGCGTCGGTGTGGCCGCATCAACACGATTGCAAGTGCTTGAGGGCCTGGCGCCGTACGACTCTGCGGTCGACCTTCCGATCGTTCGGCTGCTGGCAGAAGACAGCGTGACCTCGCTGCGATCCGCCGCGATTGCAGCGGCGCCATGAGCGGCCCGCTCAACGCTCTCCAGACGTTCGCATCCCTTTCTCCAACTCAGATGGAATCGGTTGTCGTGGCTATCGTCGGTGGCGGTCAAGCGGGGCTTGCCACGAGTCGGGAGTTGACGAAGGCCGGGCTGGAGCATGTGGTTCTCGAGCGTGGTCGAGTGGGTGAGACCTGGCGGAGCCGATGGGACAGCTTTCGCCTCGTGACACCTAACTGGACGGTCCGGCTACCTGACGGACATTACGCCGGGCCGGAGCCGGACGGATTCATGCCTCGCGACGAGTCGTTGCCTATCTTGAACGCTACGCCGCCGAATCACAGGTGCCGATCCGCGAGCACGTTGCTGTCAAGTCGGTGGAGTCGCTACCGGGTGATGGGTTCGTGCTTCGCACGGCGGCCGGCGATATTCATGCGAATGCTGTGGTCCTCGCCACCGGTGCCTATCAGCGTCCACACCGGCCAGCGGCGGCTAAGGCGCTGCCGGTAGAGCTGCCTCAGATCGACGTGGACGATTACCGCAACGAGCAAGCCCTGCCCCCGGGAAAGGTGTTGATCATCGGTAGCGGCCAGTCGGGATGCCAGATCGCGGAGGAACTCAGGGAGGCAGGCCGGGACGTGATTGTCGCCTGCGGCAGAGCGCCGTGGGCGCCGAGGCGCTTCGGCGGCCGAGACCTCTTCTGGTGGGCACAAGAAACCGGCTTTCTCGACGGGCGGTTGGACTCGCTCTCCGCTCCCAAGGCACGGCTTTTCGGCGCCCCTGTCACAGGCCACGGTCGCGCGCCCGACCTTCACCTGCGTACGCTTCAGGCCCGTGGCGTGACACTTACCGGACACTTCCTCGGCGCTACGGATCGCAAGGTGCTCTTTGCCCCCGACCTTGATCAAAGCGTCGCTTGGGGAGACGAGCGCTACCTGCAATTCCGCGGCCTCGAAGACAACCTCGTTTCGACCCGAGGACTCGTACCACCTACGCTCAAGGATCCCGAGCCATTCACATCCTCATCACCCAGCTCCCCCGACCTCGCCCACATCGGGTCGGTGATCTTCGCAGCAGGGTTCCGGCCCGACTATCGATCGTGGCTGCTTTGGCCCGATGCCTTCGACAGCTGGGGATTCCCGCTTACCCAAGACGGCGCGAGCACGGTAGTTCCCGGGCTGTACTTCGTCGGGGTCCACTTCTTGCGCAAGCGGAAATCCTCGCTGCTGATTGGTGTCGGTGAGGACGCGGCAATTGTTGTCCGGCAGATCACCAAGGCGTATTCGGCGTCGAGGTGAAGCAGCAGGATGGCTAATGCAGCCGTTGCGGATCCCTGCGGAATCCGGCCCGATCAAGCCTCCCTAGGACGCGCGAAAACCCCGGATTCACGCATGAATCCGGGGGTTTCGGCAAACAACCTGGATCAGACGTCGTAGTAGAGCTCGAACTCCCCGGGTGTCGTTGGCGGTGGTTGTAGGGGGCTGAAATTGCCGGTTCTGAGCGTGAAAGGGGGTTGGCGGACGTTGGTCGTGACCGACCTCTAACGAATCTCCTGCGGAATCCCTGCGGAATCGCGCCCATACCACGGCCTGTGTGCAGAACGAACGGAGATAGCCGAATTGCGGATTTCATTTCAAGGCGCATCTGAGGCTTGACCAGCTCCAGGCGGTCGCGCGGGCTAGAGACCGATGCTTTCAAAGTGGCGCTGCAGGTTAACTGACATGGATCAGCCGCAGGTCGGGGCCCGTCCCGCGCGGCACAGATCGCAGCGCCGCGGCCTGAGCTGCAGATCTAGGAGGATGCGCTGCCTTGGAAACGGCCAGCGTGGGCCATGTTCAGTACGGATGAACGCCTTAGAAGTCGGCGAGTACCTCATAGACGTCGGCACTCTCCACTTGCATCCAGGGCGGTCTGGGTGCGGTGCGTACCGGCTCCAAAGCCGATCTCGCGGCATCTTCGCTTTCGAAGACCATGACATTCAACGTCGCGCCTGCCATGTCAGTCATCCAGAAACCGGAAACGATCCCTGGGGCCTCACGGACGCGCGGCAGGACGTTCGCCTCGACGTGTTGTCCACTTGTGTTGATCAGATCAGCCCGTCCGCGCTCGCGAACCACAACTGCGTACATCGCTCTCTCCTGTTCCGTACATGACGCATTGCGGGGTGACACGGTAGCGAGAATCGCGCTGGGACTAGACATCCGCCGTCCACGTCAAGGCTGAGAGACTAGCCGACCGGTGAGGGGTCCGCGATAGGGCAACGGGCTGGATCAGGAGTCACTGCCGTGCCCTGTGGTCAGGTGCGAAGCT
>Ga0222622_10000747_pt1 | contig 12649 bp, 14 predicted proteins | sample PLM2_5_b1metaG_FD_177335 | JGI IMG/M metagenome (GOLD analysis project Ga0222622, IMG submission 177335) | Groundwater sediment microbial communities from an aquifer in East River, Colorado, USA - PLM2_5_b1 | ecosystem: Environmental > Terrestrial > Soil > Riparian zone | place: USA: East... | reverse complement strand
ACCACCCCGGCATTTCCAATAGTTTAATTTATGCGTGCTATACACTCAGATAAAATGCTTGACAGGCACTAATGTATCGCCTACATTATCTCTGTGGACGCCAGAGAGTGGCGGCCAAAAGAGAAAATTTCAGGAGGTTTTCGCAATGGCTCTCGTTCGATGGGATCCGCTTCGTGAGCTGGCCACGATGGAAGTCGATCGGCTCAACAACATGTTTTCCAATTTCTACGGCGAAGGCTTTTCGCGAGGCTGGGTGCCGCCGGTCGATATCTACGAAGGCGAGGACCACGAGCTCGTGATTCAGGCCGAGCTGCCGGATATGAAGCGGGAAGACATCGCTGTGACGTTCGAGAACAACGTGCTGACGCTGAAAGGCGAGCGGAAGGCCGAGGAGATCTCTCGCGACCGCTTCCAGCGCGTCGAACGGTTCCACGGCACCTTCAGCCGTTCGTTCACGCTCCCGGCGACCGTTGATCCGGGCAACATCAGTGCGACCTACAAAGACGGTCTGTTGACGGTGCGGCTGCCGCAGCGCGCGGAAGCGAAGCCGAAACAGATTGTGGTCGGCGAATAAACGCCTCGAGTACGACCCGGTTCGATTGCAATCGACTGTCGTGGGCCGGCGCGAGCCGGCCCTCGTGTTTCAAGCCACGGTGCTGCGTTCCTCGTGCGCGCGACGCTCAGACGTGGACGACGCGCAGTCGGCAGTAGCACTTTCGAGCGGTTTCAAGTACCCTCCAGAGGCCATGGTTGACGACGATCTCCAGAATGAAGGCGCTTCGGCGGTCGAAACCGAGCGCGCTATACCGATAACCAGCCGCTTTCTTTTTGTCGACGTCGCGGCACAGCGGGCCAAGCAGTTGCGCCGTGGCGCGCTGGCCCGGCTCGATCGGACGGTGCCCTCGCACGCGCCGCATAAACTCGAGCGCGTGGCGATGGAGGAAGTGCGCACCGGCCTCATTCATTACACGCTCCCGACGAACTATGAGGGCTCGCCACGGGGCGTCGCCCGCGAGTAGCGCTCCCGAGCTTCGCGACCCACTACCGGTAAGGGACCCACCCCGCTTCCTCCGAGGTTCCGGAACTTCTCACACATACGACGCGTAAGTCCGCGATAGGCGCCTTTATCCGTGCGTCTGGAGGGGCGTGACGTGATAGAGCTGGGTCTGCTGGCCGCCGTCGCCGTCGGGGTGTTCGCGGTCGTGATGGTCTTGCTGACCGTAGTCAAGATGGTGTTGTGGGTGGTGTTGCTGCCGCTCCGCGCGGTGCTGCACGTGATCTTCTTGCCGCTGCTGCTCGTGAAAGCCATCGTCGGCGGGTTGCTGTTTGCGGTGCTCAGCCCGCTCTTGCTGGTGGGGCTGATCGTCGCGGCGGTTATCACCGTCGTGGCGCTGGCCGTTCCGCTGTTGCCGCTGCTTTTTGTTGCCTTCGTCGTGTGGCTGCTGCTACGCGCCACCTCCACGACTACCGCGATCGCCCGCTGATCGCCGCCTGGCCTGGAGCGGTTCATCTGGTGCTAGCATCGCCGGATGAACCGCTCTTCCGTTGTTCGATCGCTTCTTCTATCAATCGTTCTGGCCGGCGCCTGCGCCCACGCAGCTGTGACGCCGCGGGCCACACCTCAGGCGCCGACCGCGACGACGCCTGCTCCCCAGCGGCCCTACCGAATTCTTGTCTCTAACGATGATGGGGTGCGCGCACCAGGAATTCTTGCGGTGGCGCAAGCGCTTCAGTCCCTTGGCGAGGTCACGATAGCGGCTCCCTCTGAAAATCAGAGTGGAAAGGGACACTCGATCATCACGTCCGATCCGATTTTCGTTGACCAGGTGACACTCGCGGGCGGGCTTCCCGCCTTCTCTATTCTGGCAACGCCAGCCACGTGTGTGAAGGTCGGCGTGCGCGCGCTCATGACCGCGCGTCCAGACCTGGTCGTCTCCGGCATCAACCGCGGCTACAACCTGGGCATGGTGACCTACGTGTCCGGCACGGCCGGCGCCGCCCGCGAAGCGGCCCTGATGGGTATTCCAGCGATCGCCGCATCGCTTTCCGTGACCGAGACGAACTATACGGCCGCGGCGGAGATTGTTCGCCAGGTTGCCGACATGGTTCGCCAACGCGGCATCGATCCAGGGGTCTTCCTGAACGTGAACGTACCGGCCGGCGGTCGATCAGCGATCAAAGGTTTACGTGTCACCAAGCAGAGCGGGCAATCCGGTGAAGAGCGATTCGAGGAGCAGCGATCGCCGACAGGCCGCCGCATGTTCTGGAGCATCTGGAAGGATCCGACCGGTGACGCCGAGGGTACGGACGTGTGGGCCACCGATCATGGCTTCGCCGCGATCACGCCGCTGCGCGCCGGTGAGTTCGACGCGAAGACGTTCGACGCATGGCAGCGGAGCGCGACGCCGCAAGCCGCCGCGGACACGACGCCTGTCAGCGCGACAACTGCGAGGTGAGCCGGGGCGGCCGTTCGGCCGACCAGGAGGTCGCGCGTTCGTAGGCGTGCGCCACCCGTAGCACGGTTGCGTCCTCCATGAATCGCCCCGTGAACTGCAATCCGATCGGGAGCCGCGCCTGCGTGAAGCCGCAGGGAATGCTGATCGCCGGGAGCCCGGCCAGATTTGCGCCCACGGTGAAGACGTCGGACAAATACATCTGAACCGGATCTTCGGTTCGCTCGCCAAGCGCGAACGCCGCCGTGGGACTCGTCGGCATGGCAATGACGTCGACCGTGGTGAACGCGCGATCGTAGTCACGCCGGATGAGCGTACGAACCTGCTGCGCCTTGCGGTAATACGCGTCGTAATAGCCGGCGCTCAACACGTAGGTCCCCAGCATGATTCGCCGTTTGACCTCACGTCCGAATCCGCGGCCGCGGCTGCGATCGTACATGTCGCCAACGGTGGTCGCGTCGTCGGCGCGATAGCCGTAGCGGACGCCGTCGTACCGCGCCAGGTTGGCGCTAGCCTCAGCGGTGGCGATGACGTAGTAGACCGGGATCGCCTCGGGGCTGTGCTCCAGTACGACGTCCACGATCTCGGCACCGCGGTCGCGCGTGACCTCGATCGCCGCATCGTACGCCTGCATCACCTCGCGATCGACACCCTCACGAAACAGATGGCGCGGGACGCCGATCCGAGTACCGCGCAGATCGCCGTCGCCAGCTACAGCCGCGGCGAAGTCGGGAACTGCCGCTGGCGAGGACGTCGAGTCGCACGGATCGTGCCCGGCAATCACGCCGAGCATCAACGCGGCGTCTGTGACACTGGCCGCAAACGGTCCGATCTGGTCGAGGGACGACGCGAAGGCCATCAGGCCGTAACGTGATACCCGGCCGTATGACGGTTTGAATCCAACGACCCCACAGAGCGCGGCCGGCTGCCTGATCGACCCGCCCGTATCGGAACCGAGCGCGAGGGGTACGAGGCCCGCCGCCACTGCCGCCGCCGAGCCACCGCTCGACCCGCCCGGCGTGCGATCGAGAGCCCATGGATTGCGCGTCGGCCCGTACGCGGAATTTTCCGTCGACGATCCCATCGCGAACTCGTCGCAGTTCGTCTTGCCGACGATTACCGCGCCCGCCGCCTCCAGCCGTTCCACGACGGTGGCGTCGTAGGGAGGAATGTAGTCCTCGAGGATTCGTGACGACGCGGTGGTGGTCACTCCGCGCGTGCACATGTTGTCCTTGAGCGCCACCGGCACGCCCAGGAGAGGAAGGTCCGGAACGTCGGCGCCTTCGCGCCGCGCATCAAGCTCGGCCGCGCGCGCGAGCGCCCGCTCGTGGGCGATCGCGCGAAACGCGTTCAGCGGCGGGTTGCCCGTGGCGATACGATCGAGCGCGGCACGGCACACCTCGACGGCTGAGACGGTGCGCCGTGCAACCGCGTCGCGGATGGACTGTGCGTCGATTGGAAGGTCCATCAGCCAAGCACCCGTGGTACTTTGAAGAGACCCGCGGAGGCGTCCGCGTCGGGACCAGCGGCGAGCGATTCCTCACGCGGCAGCGAGGGACGCACGATGTCGTCGCGCAGCGCAGCGGCATCGCCCGCGTGCGATGTCGGTTCAATGCCGTCGGTGGCGACGCGCTGAATCTGTTCCGCGTAGGCGAGAATTCCGGCGAGCTGGCGCGCGAAGAGATCTTTTTCCGCCGCGGTCAGCTCGAGCCGTGCCAGGCGCGCGACGCGTTCGACGTCCGCGCGCGAAAATGTGTCTGACATTGCGCCGATGGTACCACCGATTTGCGGTTCACGATTCGCGGCTCGCGGGTGCGCCGGCCACGGTTCACAGTTATTATGAGCATTCGTCCTGCAGCAGTCGCGGGCACCTGGTATCCGGGAACGGCGGGCGCGTTGACGCGCGACGTCGATGAGTATCTTCAGGCGGCAACCAGCGGACCGTCTGGAAACGTGACCGCGATCATTGCGCCGCACGCAGGCTTGATGTTCTCCGGACCGGTCGGCGCGTACGCGTATAAAGCGACAACGCATCAGGCCTTTGACGTCGCGGTGCTCGTGGGCCCATCGCATTTTGTCGGTTTCGACGGCGCGGCAATCTGGCCGGCTGGCGGTTTTGATTCTCCGCTGGGGACCGCGCGCATCGACGAGGACGCGGCTCGCGCGATGACTTCGTCGCCCATCGTCAAGTCACTGCCGGCAGCCCATGCCCGAGAGCACTCGCTGGAAATGCAGCTCCCGTTCTTGCGCCGATTGCATCCCGACCTCCCGATCGTGCCAGTGCTGATCGGGTTTCAGCATCGCTCGACCATCGACGCGCTTGCCGACGCGATCGTCGGCGCATGCCAGGGACGTCGTCCGCTGATCGTGGCGAGCACCGATCTGTCGCACTACTTCGACGCGAAGATGGCGGGCACGCTCGATCGACGCGTGCAGGACTACGTGTCGGCGTTCGATCCGGAGGGCCTGCTGGATTTGTTCGAGGAGTATCCGGAACACGAACGCGGCCGCTACGTCGCGTGTGGGGGAGGCGCCGCCATTGCCGTGATGAAGGCGGCGCGCAGTCTTGGCGCGACCCACGGTCGCGTCTTGAAGTACGCCCATTCCGGAGAAGTCTCCGGCGACTACGACGGCGTCGTCGGTTATCTCGCGGCCGCGTTTGGCACCTTCGACGATGCTGAGTGAGTCGCAGAAGGCGGCGCTTCTCTCGCTGGCGCGGCAGTCCGTGATCGCGACGATCGCTCGATCGGCGCTCCCACCGTTGCCGGTCGATCTTCCCGATGCGTCAGGCGCGTTCGTGACCATCAAGCGGCGCGGAGCGCTGCGCGGATGCCTGGGGACCCTGCAGTGCCAGCGCGGACTCGCCGCGGAGGTTGTGCGTTGTGCGGCCGATGCCGCGACTGAAGATCCACGATTTCCTCCCGTATCGCCCGACGAACTCTCCGATCTCGCGGTCGAAGTGTCGGTGCTCGGGCCGCTGGAGCCAATCGATCCGATGGCCCGTGACGCGATCGTCATCGGCCGCCACGGTCTCGTCGCCGAACAAGGATTCCGTCGCGGCCTCCTGCTACCCCAGGTCGCCACCGAATGGGACTGGACCGTCGAACAATTCCTGAGGCAGACGTGCCTGAAAGCAGGTCTGGCGCCCGACGCCTGGCAGCACGGCGCGCGTATTTCGCGATTCGAGGCGGAAGTCTTCGGCGACTGACAACCGTCAAACTTCCCCTGCAACCTTCAGCCTTCAGCCTTTCTTATATGCCACTCCTAGGGGCCCACATGTCGATCGCCGGCGGGCTGCCGCGTGCGGTCGACCGCGCCAAGGCCAGCCGGTGCGACGCGCTGCAGATCTTCACGAAGTCCGCTGGTCAATGGCGTGCTCGCGATCTGCCCCGTGACGAGGTGGCGCTGTTCAGGCGCCGGGTGGAGGAGACCGGGATCTCACCCGTCGTTGCGCATAACAGTTACTTGATCAATGTCGCCGCCGCCGCGCCTGCCCTGAGGTCTCAGTCGATCGCTGCACTTGGCGAAGAACTGGACCGCGCGGAATTGCTTGGACTCGATGGCCTCGTCATGCATCCGGGCTCGTACACGACCGGGACGGAAGAGGAGGGACTCCGCGCCATCGGCCGTGCGATTGCCGACCTGGTAAAAAGCCGGCGGCGGCAGCGTGTGAAAGTGATCCTCGAACACACCGCGGGACAGGGCACCAACCTCGGCCATCGTTTCGAGCACCTGTCGACGATCCTTGGCCACGTGAACGGATCGCCGCGCGTTGGCGTGTGCCTGGACACGTGCCACCTGCTGACTGCCGGATACGATCTGTGTACCTCGGAAGGCTACGCCGCGACCTTCACCGAATTCGATCGCATCGTCGGGCTCGACCGGCTGCTGGTGTTTCACCTGAACGACTCCAAGAAGCCATGCGGCAGTCGGGTTGACCGGCACGAACACATTGGCAAGGGATGCCTGGGAATCGAGCCGTTCAGACGGCTGTTGAACGATCCGCGATTCGCGCATCTGCCCATGCTGCTCGAGACGCCAAAACTGGAGAGCGCGGCCAGCAAGCGGCGGAGCGACGTCGACCCCTGGGATGCGCGCAACCTGCGAACGCTGCGAAAGCTGATCGGAACGCTATAGTAAAGAGATGCGCACACGTCTCATTGTCGCCCTGACGTTTTTCGCCATCGTGACGGCCCCTCGTCCGGCCGCGGCGTGGGGCATCGAGGTGCACAAGTTCATCATGGCGCGCGCCATCGCGCTGCTGCCCGCCGAAATCCGCCCGTATTTCCACAAGTACGAAGCGGGTGTGGTCGAGCATGCAGGGGATCCCGACCTGTGGCGCACGGTGGGATGGCTCGAGGAGCCGCCTCGTCACTTTGTCGACATGGATGCGTATGGTCCCTATCCATTCAAGGAACTTCCGCATGACTACGACGAGGCGGTGAAGCGCTACGGGCTCGAATTCGTTCTGAAAAACGGGACGCTGCCGTGGCGGTGCGAGGAGATCTACAAGAAACTCGCGGAGGCCTTCACCCAGAAGGCACCGTACTCGCGAGACAACATCCGCCTGTTCTCATCCGTGCTCGCACACTACATCGCCGACGCGAATCAACCGTTTCACGCCGCGCTGAACTACGACGGGCAGTTGACGGGGCAGTGGGGCGTCCACTCGCGATTCGAGACTGAGCTGTTCGAACGCTACGAGTCGAAGCTGCATCTCGCGCCTGAGGTGGCCTCGATGGGCAATCCACGTGAGTTCGCCTTTTCGGCGCTGACCGCGAGCTTTGCGCTGGTGCAGCCCATCCTAGATGCCGACAAGGCCGCGGTCGGCACCCGCGATTTTTACGACGACGAATACTTCGATCGATTCTTTGCCGGCGTGAAGCCGATCCTGGAACGGCGTCTTTCTGATTCAATCGGCGCGGTGTCCGCTGCGATTGCATCCGCGTGGGTCGAGGCCGGCCGGCCGGCGGTTCCCGTGTCGGTCACCACCTCACCGCGCCGCGTTCGACGTCAGTAGCTCTGGCGCGGATATGCTCAGCCCCGTGGCACCTCGCTTGCACAGCTGACCTTGCCGCCATAAAGGCGGTTGGAGGGTTACCCATGCTGTGGACGATTGTTGTTCTGCTGTTGATTCTGTGGCTGCTCGGCTTCACGATGCATGTAGCCGGCGGACTGATTCACGTTCTGCTGGTGATTGCGCTTATCGTGATTGTCGTGCGCCTGTTGAGCGGCCGGCGCGTCTGACGTCGATACCGGCGCGGCCGTAGGGCCGCGCCTGCCATATTCGGGTCGATCGCTGCACACCAGGGGAGTGACGCCGGAGCATCGTGTTCTTTGCGGGGCACGACGAGGATGTATGGACGTGTACCTGGTGCCAATCGGGCGCGATCGGTACGAGCTGTATTGTGAAGTGCCAGACGAGCCGGAGCCGCCGATGGACGAGGCGCCGGCCGGTTTTGTCACGCGGATGAAACTGCGCTTTCGCACGATGCTCGCTGAAGCCGAGCGCGAACGGCGCCGCACGCACGCCGATCAACCTCCGCGCGGCACCTTCGGGCGGCTCAAGGCCGCCACCCTTCGCTATGTGGCAGAGGCGGTCGCTGAACAGCGTTTGCTGTGGCATCTCCGCCGGCAATCGGCTGCGTGCCTGTTTTTTCCCGACGACCTCGAGCAGTCGCGCGCCATCACGCTGCTGCGGCGTCAGCTCGGGCGCGATGTGGACAAACATCGTTTCTGGCTGATTCTCGACTCGCTCGGGTTCGTCGCCTCGGGCGCCCTCTTTCTTCTCCCCGGCCCGAACCTCGTCGCTTACTACTTCGCCTTTCGGATGGTTGGCCACTACTTGTCGTTTCGCGGCGCGCGCCACGGCCTCGAGGGAGTGGAGTGGAGCAGCGAATACAGCGCGCCACTTTCCGAACTGCGGCGCGCAATCGACCTCGACGTGGAAGAACGCGACCGCCGCGTGCAGCACGTGGCCGACGCCCTGAAGCTGGAGAACCTGGTCAAGTTCTTTCAGCGCACGGCCATTCCGTCGTAAGGAATCACCGCCGCCGGCGAAGGAGCATATACTTCGACCGTTGAAGCTGCGGGACATTGCCGAGCGACTGGAGTGCCGTCTCGAAGGGGACGGCGAGATCGAGATCCATCGTGTCGCCGGTATCGATGATGCCGGTCCCGGCGACCTCACGTTTTTCACCAACCCGAAATACGCGCGCGCGCTGAAAGCCACGCGCGCCTCGGCGGTGATCCTGTCGGAGAAGGCAGATCCGGCGCCATGCGCGATGCTGCGTGTCAGCCATCCGTACCTCGCATTCGCGAAGGCCGTGGAACTCTTTGCCTCCACGAGCCGACCTCCAGCCGGAATTCATCGCCTCGCTGACGTCGCACCGAGTGCGGTCGTCGCGCCCGATGCGGTCGTCGGACCGTTCGCGTCAGTCGGGGATGGCGCGCGGGTCGGGGCACGTACCCTGGTGTATCCGAACGTGACCATCGGTGCCGGAGCGCAGATCGGCGACGACTGCGTCATCCATTCGCACGTCTCGATACGCGAGCGCGTGCAGATCGGCCATCGCGTCGTGGTGCAGGACGGCGCGGTCATCGGCAGCGACGGGTTCGGTTTCGCGACCAGGCCGGATGGCACCCATCACAAGATCCCGCAAGTTGGCGCCGTGGTGGTCGAAGACGACGTCGAAATCGGCGCGAATGCGGCCATCGATCGACCGGCCCTAGGAGAGACGCGCATCGGGGCCGGATCGAAGATCGACAACCTGGTCCAGGTGGCGCACGGGGTGACCATTGGACGCAACGTGCTGCTGGCGGCCCAAGTGGGGGTCGCCGGAAGCACCACCATCGAGGATGCGGTGACGCTTGCCGGCCAGGTCGGCGTGTCAGGCCACATCACCATCGGAAAAGGCACAATCGCCACGGCGCAGACCGGGATTCCGAACTCGGTGGACCCCGGTTCATTCATCTCCGGATATCCCGCCATCAGCAATCGCGACTGGCTGAAGTCGTCGGCCGTGTTCCGGAAGCTGCCGGAACTGCGCAAAGCCATTGCCGATCTCGATGCGCGGCTGGCCGAGGTCGAAGCGCGCTTGAAATAGTCCCGCGTTCGTCCATGCCATAATCGAGATGCCGCCACACCCTCTCATGCCATATCCCCTGACTCGCAGGCTCAGCGCGCTGCTCCTGTCGATTGCCGCGTTGTCGGTATTCAGCGGCCCGACACGCGCGGCGACGAGACCCGCCCGCCTCGATTACACGATGACGACACTGGGCAACGGGATGCAGGTGGTCTTTCTTGAAGATCATTCGACGCCGATCGTCCATGCCGAGATCTGGTATCACGTCGGATCGAAGAACGAGCGCCCGGGGCGCACCGGGTTCGCCCATCTCTTCGAGCACATGATGTTCAAGGGATCGAAGAACGTCGAACCGGAAGGACACCCATCCTGGATTTCCAGCATCGGCGGACAAAGCAACGCCTATACCACTGAGGACGCCACCGTTTTCTGGGAAACCGTCCCCGCGCAGTACCTGCCGCTGGTGCTCTGGCTCGAAGCCGATCGATTGGCGACGCTGCGAATCGAGGAAGACGTCTTCAAGACCGAACGCGAGGTCGTGAAAGAAGAACGCCGGATGCGGATCGACAATCAGCCCTATGGCCGGCTGAACGAGCTCATTTACGATCAGGCGTTCACGGTGCATCCCTATAAGCATCCGACCATCGGCAGCATGCGGGACCTCGAGGCAGCATCGATCGCCGATGTTCGCGATTTCTTCCGCACCTATTACGTGCCGAACAACGCGACGCTGGTCCTGGTCGGAGACTTCAATACCAAGGACGCCGACGATCTGGTGAAGAAGTATCTCGGCCGGGTGCCGAAGTCGGCCCGGCCGGTGCCGCGCGATATTCCCAAGGAGCCGGCGCAGACCACAGAGCGACGGGTAAAACTCGACGAGTCGTGGCCGCTGCCGGCGGTGGTCGTTGCCCACCACATCACGTTTGACGGCGACCCCGATTCGTACCCGCTCCACATCGCATCGAAAGTGCTGTCGGATGGGCAGAGTTCCCGGATCTACCGTAGGCTGGTCTACGAGAAGCAGATTGCGCTGGCGGCATTCGGCGGCGGCAACATCATCGAGGATCCGAATCTGTTCTACGCGGTCGCGATCGTGCAGCCGGGCCACACGCCGCAGGAAGCCATCGATGGGCTGATTGCCGAACTGGATCGACTGCGCAACGAGCCGATCACGCCCGCCGAGCTGCAGCAGGCGAAGAACCAGTTTGCACGCGACTACATTTTCAGCCGCGAATCGAACAAGGACAAAGCCATGCAGCTCGGGCACGCGGTGGTCATTCATAACGACATCAAGACCGCGGACGGCGAGTTCGACATCTTCATGAACATCACCCAAGCAGATGTTCAGCGCGTGGCGAGGAAATACTTCACGCCCGAGAACCGGTTGGTGATGACGATCATGCCGAAGAATGCGGGCGGCAGCGGGGAGCCGCGGTGATTCGGCACGCTGCCGCGACGGCGTGTGTCGGTCTGGCGCTGGCAATTCCGCGGCTGCTGTGCGCGCAGGTCGTGGATTGGCCGGCCGAGCGGCCGCCGGGTGCCTTGCCGGCGCGCTCGATGAGCTTTCCGCCGTATCAGGTCAGGACGCTGCCGAACGGTCTGCAGGTGGTGGCCGTGTCGCACCACGAACAGCCGGCCGTCAGTCTGCGGCTGCTCATTCGCGCCGGCGGCGCGCAGGATCCGGCAAACAAACCGGGCGTCGCCTATCTCGCCGCGTCGCTGCTCGATCAAGGTACGACCACAAAGAGTGCCGAGCAGATTGCCAGCACCATTGACTCGATCGGCGGCGCGATTGGTGCAGGCGCTGGCAGCGACATCACCTTCATCAACGCGGCGGTGATGAAAGACAGTTTCGGACTCGCGCTCGATCTGGTCTCGGATCTGGCGCGGCATCCCGCGTTCACGCCCGAAGAAATCGATCGACAGCGGCAACAGATCCTGTCCGGCCTGAAGGTCAGCTACGACGATCCCGATTATCTCGCCGGTGTGGTGTTCGATCGGCTCGTTTACGGGTTTCATCCTTATGGCAAGCCGGACTCGGGCACGCCGGAATCGATTGCGGCCGTCACCCGGGAGGACCTGCTCGCGTTTCACAAGCGCTGGTTCGGCGCCAACAACGCCATTCTTGCGGTCGTCGGCGATGTCACCACCGAAGAAGCCTTCAACGGTGCAGAGCGCGCGTTCGGGTCGTGGCAGCGTGTCGATTTACCGACTGTCAAGGCGGAAGAACCGCCGCCCCCGACTCGTCGCGTGGTCGTCATCGATCGGCCGGCTGCCGCGCAAACCGAAATTCGCGTCGGCAACGTCTCGCTCCCACGCCGGCATCCCGACTACCTGGCGCTCGACATTGCGACGAAGATTCTCGGCGGCGAAGGGGGGAACCGCCTCCATCGCGTTCTCCGCTCGGAACGCGGGCTCACCTACGGCGCCTCCGCCGATCTCAACGCGCTGAAAGACACCGGCGACATCGTCGCCGAGACCGATACGCGATCCGAAAAGACGGCGGAAGCGTTGCGGCTGATTGTCGAGGAGATCGTGCGCCTGCAGCGACAGCGTGTGAAGCAGCGCGAGTTGTCGGATGCGCAGGAATACCTGACCGGCAGCTTTCCGCTGACCGTTGAAACGCCAAGTGCGATCGCCCTCCAGGTGCTCAACGCGGTGTTCTACGGTCTCGATCTGAACGAGCTGCAAACCTACCGTGAGCGCGTGAACGCGATCAGTGTTGAGGACATCCAGCGTGTCGCGCAGCTCTACCTGCATCCCGACAAGCTGTCGATCGTGCTCGTCGGGGACGCCTCCGTCTTCAGCAAGGACCTGGCGGGCGTCGGGTTTGATCAGGTGGAACGCATTCCGATTGCGGAGCTGGACCTCTCGTCACCGGATTTCCGACGACATACCGCGGCTGGAGCCGGACGGCTCGAGCCTGTCGCGTTTCGGCAGACCGCCGCGAATGCCGATCGCCGGGTCGAGGACGACCGCGTGCGTGCGTTGATTGCCCGGGCCGTTGCCGCCAAAGGGGGCGAAACGTTGCTGCGATCGATACAGACCGTCCGCGCCGAGTCCGTCGCCACGGTGCAATCGGACGGCATCAACACCGACCTGCCGAGTACC
>Ga0222622_10000746_pt1 | contig 12658 bp, 7 predicted proteins | sample PLM2_5_b1metaG_FD_177335 | JGI IMG/M metagenome (GOLD analysis project Ga0222622, IMG submission 177335) | Groundwater sediment microbial communities from an aquifer in East River, Colorado, USA - PLM2_5_b1 | ecosystem: Environmental > Terrestrial > Soil > Riparian zone | place: USA: East River... | reverse complement strand
TAGGGAAGTCCGAGGGGCGAAGCCCTCGAAAAGCGTGAGCGAGCGCAGCGAAGCGAACCACGCGATCGGAGCGAGCCGACGAAGCGGCTCGCGAGAGCGCGTGTAGGGAAGTCCGAGGGGCGAAGCCCTCGAAAAGCGTGAGCGAGCGCAGCGAGGCGAACCACGCGATCGGAGCGAGCCGACGAAGCGGCTCGCGAGAGCGCGTGTAGGGGAGTCCGAGGGGCGAAGCCCCTCGGGGTAAATATGAAAAGCAAAGAACGACATAAGCTAAAAGAAAACGAGTTTGCGCGGACGGTGGCGCACGCCAGCGACCTGCTGCAGACGCGCGGACGCGACATGGTGACCTTGACCGTGGTCATCGTCGTTGCCCTGGTGCTTGCCGGCGGGTTCGCGGTCTGGCGCCAATCGCGCAACGCCAAGGCGAACGCGCTGCTTGCCTCGGCGCTGTCTGTCGAAGAGGCGCCGGTCATCGCGCCCACCGCGCCGGCGCCCGGCAGTCCGATTCCCGTGCAACAGGCCGGCACGTATGCGACCGAGCAGGCAAAGCTCGAGGTCGCGCTGCCCGCATTGATGAAGGCGGCAGATGCGTATCCGAACAGCGATGCCGGAATCACGGCGAGGTACCACGCAGCTGGCATCCTCGCGTCGCTTGGACGTTATCCGGAAGCGGAACAGCGCTATCAAGAAGTCGTGGACAAGGCGGGCAGCCGGGTTTACGGGCGAACGGCACGGCTCGGACTCGCCGACGTGCAGGTGCTTCAGGGGAAGTACGACAACGCGATCAAGATTTACCAGGAAGCGGCCACCGATTCGAAGTCACAACTCCCGCTCGATGGCGTGTTGATGCAACTCGGACGCGCGTATCTGAAAGCCGGGAAGAAGACGGAAGCCGCGCATGCCTTCACGCGCGTAGTCGAAGAGTTCCCGCAGTCGGCCTACGCGGCGGACGCGAGACGTGAGATGGAAGAAGCGAAGAAAGGCTAGCGGCTGACCGCCTCGATGCACAAGACCGGAGCGCTTCCAACTGGCTCGATCCGGCGCGCGGCACCGGCAGGAACGACGACGATGTCTCCGGCAGTGAGAATCACTGATTCGTCGTCGATGCTGACTTTCAGGAGACCGGCAATAACTGCGTCGGCTCTCTGCCTCCCGTGGACCCTGGCCGAGACGATCGCTCCCGCTGGATTCGAACGGGGAAGCGGGTCGTAACCCAGGCCCTTCAGTTTCTGCAGCAGCGCTCTCTCACTCAGCAGGCCGTCGCGCCGCTGATCCCACCGATCGACTCGCAACAGCAGGCCCATGGCGTCGCCAGGTTTCATGGCTGTTCTCTGCGCGGCGGAATTCGGTGCCACCGTGACGCTCACGCGGTCCTCGTCGTCGTTTCGCCGCTTTGCCACTCGGGGGCGGGCGTGGTCGCGGCGCGCCGCTCGGGTTCGACGAGCAGCCTCAGTGCATATCCGGTCGGGGCGCCGGTGTCGTTGCTGACCGGGTCCACGCGGAATATTGCCGACAACACGGTGGACTTGCGGAGCGGTGCCGGAAGATCCGCGCGGTCCCTCGCCGCCCGATCGACTTGGAAATACACCAGCCGGTAGAGCGGAATCGGTGTGCCGCCGTGGCAGTCCACGCTGACGCCATGCGGGCTGACGTCGCGGGTGACGACGCTGGCCATGCGCGTGTTGCCTTTGGCATCTTTCCAGAGAATCTGACCGGGGACGGCGACCGGGTATCGGTCCTCGGTTCGCTTTTCATACCGGCTTCCACCCACCAGCCGAAGGCGCTGTTCCATGTGTCGTGACTCCTCTGGACTCGCAGATGGCAGAGGCTATATCAAGTTGCACGCCCGCAGCAGAGGTTCGGAATATTTCTTGGAGCTATTGTAGTAAGTATCTGCAATCAAATAACTTACTGCCATATGTGCGAGCAGTCCCGTATCAGTTCAGCTGGATACCAAGTACCCAATTGGCGTGTTGGCTGGATACTTCGGTTACACCAGCTACGAAGTCTCACGACACTCCCAAGCGATCCATCTTCAGATAGAGGCCGCGCCGGGTGAGTCCGAGCGAACGCGCCGTTTCCGAGATGTTGCCTGATGCGCGTTCAAGCGCCGACTGGATCATTTCTCGCTCGATCTTTTCGACAGCTGACGCGAGCGTCGCGCGGCGGCTGCGGGCACGGATCCCCTCAATGGGGGCGGCGTCCTGCACACCGAAGACCGGCGACAGCAAGTCCGGCGTGATCGATCCGTCGGGCGGCGCCATGGCGACGGCGCGCTGCACTTCGTTTCGCAGTTGGCGCACGTTGCCGGGCCAGGTAAACGCATCGAAAATGTCCAGCGTCTCGGCCGTCAATCTGACGCCCGGCTTGCCAAGTCGTTCACACGCTTCCCGAAGAAAGAACGTGCTGAGGTGGGGAATCTCTTCGCGCCGTTCCCGCAGAGGAGGTACGTGGATGCGAATCACGCTTAACCGATAAAACAGGTCCTCGCGAAATTTTCCATCGCTCACCCGGCTCTCGAGATCGGCGTTGGTCGCGGCGACGACGCGCACATCGACGCGCTGCGGCCGGGTGTCGCCGACGGGCAGCACTTCGCCTTGCTCGAGAAAGCGCAGCAATTTGGGCTGGACGTCGAACGGCAAGTCGCCAACTTCGTCGAGAAACAGCGTGCCTCCGACCGCCGTGCGCAGCACGCCGGCCTGGTCGGCAATCGCGCCGGTGAAGCTGCCGCGCCGATGGCCGAACAGCTGACTGTCCGCGAGCTCACGGGTCGCGCTGGTGCAGTTATAGGGGAGGAACATCTTTCCGCCCCGTGGCGACCCCGCGTGGATGGCGCGCGCGACGAGATCTTTTCCCGTTCCGCTTTCTCCGGTAATCAGGACCGTCAAATCGTTGCTCTGCATCCGCTGGATCTGCTCCGCGACGCGCTGCATGGCCGCGCTGGTGCAAACGAATCCGGGGAGCAGCGGCTCGAGCGGACGTTCGATGGCTCCGCTCGCCGCTTCGGGCTGCCGATCCCGCGCGTCGCAGAGATCAAACCCCTGGCGCAAGACGGCACACAACGTTCGAAAGCGCTGGAGCGTCGGACCCGCGAGGGTTCGTGATGTCGACAGCACCGCAAGACGCGGTCCCCCGCGTGCCCGGCCTACCGGCTCCACGACGAGTTGAGGCAGGCCGGCGGATCGGCGCTGCGAGGCTGCCGCCAGGCTTCGCGCACTCTCCGCATCGCAGCCGGCCGTTCCCAGCAGTTGAATCTGTCCGCTTGGGGCGCGCACGAACAAAACCACGGCCTGTCCGTCGCACGCTTCCAGAAGGGCGGTGGCCCCATCACGGGCGAGGAGGGCCGGAATTGCCGCCGCATCTACGATCCGCCTTACCAGCGCATCATCACCGTCCATCTGGACGCCGACGTATCCGCCCGTGGTTACCGCCGGCATCTCATTGACCGCGGCCCGCGCGTCCGCTAAATCGGGCTCGGCGCCGAGCGCCTCGAAGATCCGCGCCGCATCGGTCAAATACCGGGTCGCACGCGATCGGGCGCCGGCTGCCGCCGCGAGCCGGCCAAGCTCGAGATAGCTCAGGCCGGATTGATACCCTTCACCGAGCAAATCGAACACGCTTACGCTCTGACCGAAATCGTGGTACGCCTCGGTGGCGCGTCCCGCCGCGGCATGCAGCCTGCCGCGCATTCTCAGGAACTCGCCCCAGGTGCCGCTCATATTTCCAGGCTCTACGCGCCCGGCGACCGAGTCGAGCCGCTGTTCGGCGGACTCGATCTGGCCCAGCGCGAGAAGCGATTCGATCGCAATGAGCTCCGCCTGCAGGGCGTAAATCGGCGGCGCGTCACTCGATCCGGCCACCTCGCCCGAAATCGCCAGCGCCTTCGACGCATCGCCGCGACGCAGGGACAGGCGCGCCTCGAGCGCGCGAACCGACCACTGATACCAGCGGCTCGCGACCGTCGGTCCGTAGGCTTCACGCGCTTTCTCGAGACACCGGCTGGCTTCGTCGTGCTGCCCGCGGATGAGGTGAATCTGCGCAAGCGTGTCGAACACCGCCCCGGTCGTCTCGCGCATGAAATGCAGCGGACTCCGCACATCGAGCGCGCGATTCAACGCGTCCTCGGCTCGTTTGAGATTGCCAACGCGCACGCAAATCTGGCCGAGCGAGGCAAGGGCCACGCCGAGGCCGTGCGGCGTGCCCGCCTGTTGTTGGAGGTCCACACTTCGTTCGGCGAGGGCCAGCGCCTGCTCGTGCCGATGCTGCATCAGCGCGACGTTCGCCTGGTTCCCGCACACCGTGGCCAGCACGTCCCCCGCTTCAACGATGACGGCAAGACGTTCCGCCTGGCGGAGCGCGGCGATCGCTTCGTCCATCCGCCCTTCCTGCGCCCGGGTCACGCCCGACAACGAATGCACCATCGCGAGATGGCGTCGATCGCCGGCGGCATGCAGGGCAGAGGCGGCCTTGGTGATGTGCTCCCGCACGATCGCCATATCGCCGACGTGGCGGTAACACAGGCCCAGCTCGTAATGTGCGAGTCCGATGGCCCGCGAATCGTGGGCACGCTCGGCCTGCGCCAGCGCCTTGGTGAGGAACGCAATACCGCGGGAGGGTTCGCCTCGGGCAACCGCCAGCCGGCCGTGTATCCGCCAGGTGTCGGAAAGCCGGGCCGGATCCAGCCGTTCCCGCCCTGCGGGTGGAGGACCCAGCGCTTCCGCCGCCCTCCGCACATCGTCCTGAAGCAGCCAGGCTTCGGCAAGCGCACACCGCATCTGAACCTGTTCATCGCGATGCAGGCCGGGTTGGCGAAGGGCCCGAACCAGCAGCGAGGCAGCCTCGGCCCCCATTCCGCGCTCGAGCGCCTTAACAGACTGTCCGTACAGGTCCGCCGCTGACACGGCGGGGAGTATAGCAGGTATACAGGTGGCTGGTTAGTTCATTCCGCCGCGATCCGGGGTCCGGGATGCGGGATCCGGCCGGATCGAACGGGGCCGCCGACGTTCCAGAATTCGTCTTTTCCAGAATTCGTCTCCGCCGCACCGCGGATCCCGGATCCCGGATCGCGGATCCCGGCCCGTCACGCTCTCAACGGGCCGAAAATTTATACGTCAGGATCTTGTAAATCAGCTTCGCGCAGAGGAAATTCGGGGCCATGACGCCGGGGAGCGGGCTGAGTTCGACGACGTCGCAGGCGACGACGTTCTTTTTCGCAATCGTCGCGCGAAGGAGGGCGAGGATTTCGTACCACGAGAGGCCGCCCGGCTCCGGCGTGCCGGTCGCCGGCATGATGGCGGGATCCATTCCATCGACATCGATGGTGATGTAAACGGGACCGGACAGCGTGTCGACCACGCGGTCGATCCAGGCCGGATCCTTCCGCATGAGCGCGTCGTAGAAAATCGTCGTGTTCAGGCCGGGCGCCGCCTCCGCTTCTTCGGTGGACATGCTGCGAATGCCCACCTGTGTCACACGCGCGTAATCAAGACTTCGCCGCATCGCACAGGCGTGGTTGTGCGGCGTGCCCATATAGCAGTCGCGCAGGTCCGCATGCGCGTCAATCTGCAGCACCGACAGGTCCTTGAATTCGCCGGCAGCAGCAGCGACGAGCGGGGGCGTAATCGAGTGCTCGCCGCCCAACGTCACGAGGAACTTCCCGCGCCCCAGGATCTCGGCGGCGACCCGGCGGATTTCGTCCATCAGCGGCGCCATCTCGCCGAAGGGCAATTCCATCGGCGGCAGCGTAAAGATGCCGACGCCGTGAACATCAGCACCGACCTCTTCATCCCACAATTCCATGTGTGACGATGCTTCGAGGATCTCCCGCGGACCGTTGCGGGTCCCGGACACATAGGAAGTGGTGCGGTCAACCGGCACCGGAAGAATCACGACTCGCGACTCCTCGAACGACCGCATCGTCGGCATTGCGCCGCCGAACGCCATCGGTGCACCGTGGTCATACTCAAAAGGAAAGGTCATCGTTGTGTTGTTCTTCCGGCCGTTCAAAAAGCGCGGCCAATTCGTCCGAATGCAGCCAGACCATCCTGTGTTCCGACCGGGTCGTGGCGCCAGGCCACTCCGGCCGTAAACGACAGCGGCAGTCCGAATCCTACGACGGTATCGATGGATAGTTCACCGCCAGCGGATACGCGCACGTCCTGCCAGCGAAACGAGTCGTTCCATCCATTTCCCGCGTCGGCAAACACTGCCGCGTGAATCGTGCGCAGGAATAGCGGAATCGTTCCTGAGCCTCGTTCGATTCGCTGAAGCGGGAATCTGTAATCCACGTTGCTCACCGCCGCGTGGTTGCCCGCGACCGTGTCCGACTCGAACCCTCGCAGGAGCCCGATCGCCCCTCTGCCGAAATCAAAGCTGGAGGACGCGGCGTCCGAGCCCGATGCGCTGAACAGTCGCCGCGCGCTTTTGTCACCCCAGGCGGTCGCAGCTGCGGCACGAATCGCCACCGCCGCGTGTCGCGGGCCCATGCCGGCATAGGCTCTCGCGTCCATCGTCATCGCGCTATTCGCAGCGTCCGACCCCAGCGCTTCCGGCGCGTTCTCCCATGTGACCCGAAGCGCGGTTCCGCTCTCGCGGCTGACCGAGTATCCATAGCTTTTCGCGTTGTCGAATGTCCATCCCAGTCGAATTGCGCCGCGATGGATATGCTGATCGGGCGGGGAAGGGCATGACTCACATGAAAGCACATCTTCGGACGCGCTGATCGCGCTGAGGACGGTCTGCGACCAGCGCACCCTCGCAACCCTGAACAGGGCTCCCGCATTGACCTCGCGCGTTCGAATTTCACCGTCTTGCCACGGATCGGTGTCGTCCGAGACACTGGCGACGAGCGTCGGCCACCACCGGTCGTAGGCATACGCAATGGACCAATCAGGGCGCACTCTCGACGCAGCCCACGCGACGGTGCCACCGTAGGCGTGCCGTCCGAGTGCGTCGCTCGCCCCGGTCGTCGCGCCGGCGGAGAGTTCACCGGCATCGGATTCCAGGACCGGCATCCAGAATTGTGGCGCCAGGGTTCGTAACGGTTGGTATCCGTGATCCACCGACGCCGCCGCCGGGACAGATGCCGTGCTCCCTGCCGGTAGAGAATGCGGTGACGGTGTTGGAGCAGCGACCTCCGACCACGAAGCCGAGGAGAGTGGCAGGGAGAAGAGATCGTACCCGTCCGTGGTGTATCCGACGAACACGATCGTGTGCCCATCGGGAGCGATCGTCGGCGCTTGCGCGGAAGCCCCGGTCCCGTTCAACCGCCTGATCGCACGGCTGTCGATATCGACCGAATAAATGCTGAACGGCCGGCCATCGCGATCGGATGCAAACAGCAGCGTCGTGGTAGAGCGCCAGGCGGGCGTCACGTTCCTCGCGACATCGGATGCAACGACCGAACGGGCGACTCGAGTCGCGGCGTCGACGACCACAATCTCGGACGGCCCACCGAGCCGGCGACGCTCGACCGCGATCGACCGGCCGTCAGGCGACCATCGTGGAGACGAATACTCGGTCCCAGCCTCCGACAGCAGCACGGACGGCTGCGCGAATCCCGACGGCGGGAGTTCGAGAGTGGCGAGATCTCGCCGGTCGGCGCGCTGAACCGTACACACGACAGTCCGTCCATCGGGAGACACGTCTGGATGCGCCGCTCGAGCAAAATGCGTGAGACGTCGAACCTTCCGGGTCTGCTCGTCTATCAGGTAGAGATCGGATTGGATTCCGACGTTGTGAACGAGCTCGAGTTGATCGAAGACGAGCTGTCGGCCGGCCACGCTGATCTGACTGCCGAAATACATCGTGGTCACCTGGCGCGGGGATGCGCCTCCGCCAGCGAGGTCCATCAACGCAGGAAACCCGTGTGGGTTCGCGACCGAATAAAAGAGGCGGCCATCCCGTCCGAACGTCGGACCGCCGACGGAAAAGCCATGATCGGTTAACCGCACCGCGGCTATGGGTTCGTCGGTCGTCTGGGCCCGCGCGTCCGCTTCGAAATCGTCCCACAACTCTCCAAGGGAGCGCTTGAAGACCTTCCGGAATGCCGGCGCGCCGAAATACGGCAGCCGTCCAGCTGTCTCGTCGGCCAGCCTGGCAATCGAGTCAGGGCCAAAGCGATCGGCAAGATACTGATGAAAGTAGCCGCCATACGCGTACTGTGCGGAGCCGCTCGGCCAGTCGATCAAGCCGCCATTCGTGCGGTCGATCGGCTCGAACCGATCGGAGATGGCGGCACGATTGACGATCAGCCGGAAATCGCCCGCCGGAATCCGTCCTTCGCCGGTGAGCACACTCTCGTTGTAGGTCGCGATCCCTTCGATCTGCCACAGCGGAAGAAACAAGTTGGGGTAGAGGATCGGCGCTCGTCCGAATACGTGCCTCAGCGCACCAATCCATCCACGTCCTTTGTCGAGATGCACGACGTGGGTGTACTCGTGAGACAGAACCAGTCGAAGCCAGTCATCGGTATTCCCGATAGTGTTGTCGCCAGATGGTGCCGCCGCATTGATCTCGATCGTGTTGAATGGCACCGGTGTCGCCCACCCGTTCGAGAGATCGTGCTGATCGATCAGAATCACGTGCACGCGGCCGTTGGGCGTCCCGATCTCCCGCGACACGCGGGTGAACACCTCCTCGGCGATCGCCGCCAGCCTTCGCGCGAGATCCCGCTCGTCCTGGTGAAAGTAGATGGTGAAGTGGGGCGTGCTGAGGGTGCGAAAGCGAAAGCGGGGATCGTACCGGTTGGCGGCTCCCGCCGGCGCGCAACTGACGACGAGCAGCACCAGCGCGAGGAGCGCGTGACGAACCGTGGTCACGAACCGGAATGGCTCCCGTTCGATTGGCGGTAGACGTTCCTGAGGAACGTGAAATCCGCGATCGGGGAGAGCGTTACACCGTGAATGTCCGGCTGAAAGATGGCGACGTTCGTCTTGTACCAGAGCGCGATGTACGGCACATCCTCCGCAATGCGCTGCTGCGCCTCGGCGTATAACTTCCGCCGATCCTCATCCGCGACGGCTGCCGATGCGTTTTCAATCAGGTGATCCACCTCTGGATTGCGGTAGCGCACTCGATTCAAGCCGGTCGGCGGGACCTGCTGCGAGTGATACACGAGACGGAGAATATCTGGATCGGTCACGCCGACAAATTGCAGCGTGTAGAGCTGGAAGTTTCCGCGCAGCACGTCGGCTGACAGCGTTTGGAACTCCGAGGATCGCACGTCGACAGCGATGCCGACGCGCGCGAGATCGTGCTGAATCGCGGCCGCCTGGATCCGGTACACCTCGGTCGTCGAGGTCTTCAGCGACACACGGAACCGCGGGAGCGGGCCGGCGCCATCCGGGTCTGGAAACCCGGCCGCATCGAGCAACCGTTCGGCCCTGGGGGGATCGTGGGTGAAATCGAACACGTTGCGCTCGAACGCCCAGGACATCGGCGGCACGATGCCGACGGCGGTGGTGGCAAAGCCGCGTCGGAGATATTTCACAATGGCGTCGCGATCGATGGCAAAGCCGATCGCCTTTCGTACCTCGGGGTGGCTGAGGATCGGATCGCTCAGGTTCAATCCGATATACGCGTAGTCGGTTCCGGGCGCCGTCTCCACCTGCACGCGCCCTTCACGCTGAAGCTGCCACACGATGTCGGGCGACAGATCGTTGACGATCAGATCGACGCTGCCTTTTCGCAGCTCGAGTCCACGCATCGTGTCGTCAGGGATGACCTTGAGCAGAACGCCGGCATTGCGAGGAGGTCCTGCGAAATATTGCTCGAACGCCTTTAACGTGACGTGGTCGTCCGACACGAATTCGGCGAGACGGTACGGTCCGGTACCGATGGGCGATCGCGCATTGGCCGCACCCGACCCGTCCTGCACGATCCCCATCACCAGGTTAATCGGAAACGAATTGAGGGGGCTCTTCAGTTTGAATTCAACGGTGTACGGATCGAGCGCGTTGACCGAGGCGAGCATGCGATACGCGCCCGAACGCCCCTTGAACGTCGGGTCGAGAAAACTTCGGAACGTATAAACGACGTCGGCCGAGGTGAGCTCGCGACCATTGTGAAAGAGCACGCCTTGACGAATGTGCGCGACGTAGGTGAGCGCATCGGGGTGGTCGATGCGTTCAGCGAGTTCTGGAACCACACGCAACTGGTTATCGATGTGGACCAGCGTGTTGAAGACGAGTTGATGAATCTTTTGTGACGCTTCATCGGTGCCGACTCTCGGATCGAGATTGGTGGCCGAGTTCGTCGTACCGACGACAATGAGATTGCCGCTCGCCGGCGCAGCGTCACTGCAGGCGAGTGTCGAAACGAGGATCGCCGCCGAGAGACCGAGCCATGCCGACGCGATCCGCCGGTCCGTCACTCCGTCACCTCGTCCTTCAACTCGGCAAGCAGCTGCAGCGCCTGCATCGGCGTGATCTCGTTGATGTCCAGGCTGCGCAGCCGCCGATGCACGACGTCCGCTTCCGCCGCGGCCTGAAAGAGTCCCATCTGCCCCTGCGGCGCCTCGCCGGCCCCGCTCATCGACGGACGGCCGCCGCGCGAGAGTTCATCGCGTTCGAGACCATTGAGAATTTCGCGCGCGCGGGTCACCACCGCGGGAGGCAGGCCGGCCAGGCGAGCCACATGTATCCCATAGCTGCGATCGGAACGGCCGGGAACCACCTTTCGCAAAAACACGATGTCGTCCTTCCATTCGCGAACGACCACGTGATAGTTGACGACGCCAGGAATGCCGTCGGCGAGGTCGGTGAGTTCGTGATAGTGCGTGGCGAAAATTGTTTTCGGCCTCGCGCGGGCGTTCGAGGCCAGATGTTCGGCCACGGCCCACGCCAGGCTCAACCCGTCGAACGTCGAGGTGCCGCGCCCGATTTCGTCGAGGATCACCAGGCTGCGCGAGGTCGCGCTGTGCAGGATATTCGCCGTCTCCTGCATCTCGACCATGAAGGTCGATTGCCCCCGCGCGATGTTATCGGCGGCACCGACGCGGGCGAAGATGCGATCGACGACGGGAAGCTTTGCCGTACGCGCGGGTACAAACGAACCGGCCTGCGCCATCAGGCATAAGAGCGCCGTCTGGCGAAGGTATGTGGACTTGCCGCCCATGTTGGGGCCGGTCAGGATCACCAGTTGATGCGCCTCGCCGTCGAGCCTGACGTCATTCGGCACGAACGCGTCTGCGGCAAAGCGCTCGACCACGGCATGCCGGACATCGGTCGCGATCAGCTCGTCGCCGGCATGCATCAGCGGCTTCGTGTAGTTCTGGACGGCGGCGGTCTCGGCGAGCGCACTGAGCGCGTCGAAGGTCGCCAGACCACGCGCGGTGTCCTGGATGCGAGGCGCGTCCGCCGCCACTCGCTGCCGCAGCGCCTCGAACAGCTCCACCTCGCGCTCGAGGATGCGTTCGTCGGCGCCCAGGACTTTTTCCTCGTAGGCCTTCAGGTCAGGCGTGATGAACCGCTCGCCGCCGGCGATGGTCTGTTTGCGGTGATAGTTGTCGGGCACGCTCGCCAGGTTCGATCGCGAGACCTCGATGTAATACCCGAACACGCGGTTGAATCGGATCTTGAGTGAGCCGATTCCCGTGCGCGCCCGCTCCGCTTCTTCCATGGCGGCGATGCGGGCCTTCCCGGATCGACTGATCCCACGCAGATCATCGAGCTCGAGATCCACGCCGTCGCGCACGACGCCGCCGTCGCGGGCATTCACCGGCGGTTCGTCGTGCAGCACGCGCTCGAGCTCCGATCGGAGATCCGGCAGATCGTCGAGCTCGGCGGCGACACTTCGGTTCAGCGGGGCCTGAAACGGCTCGAGCAGCATGCGCACCCGGGGCACCGACGCCAGCGATTGACGCAGCGAGACGAGATCGCGCGGCCCCGCCGTGCCGAGCGCGGCGCGCGCGACGAGCCGTTCGACATCGTGCACGCCCTTCAACGTCTCGCGGACCTTGGCTCGTTCCGTGCTGCGAAAGGCGAACTCTTCCACCGCATCGAGGCGATCCTGAATCCGCTCCAGCGCCAGCAACGGTCGCAGGATCCACGCCCGCATCACGCGACCGCCCATGGAGGTGATAGTGCGATCGATTTCCTCGAGGAGCGATCCGCTCTTGCCCCCATCCGCCGCGGCAATGACTTCCAGGTTCCGCAGCGTGGTCGGATCGACCAGCATCGAGTCGGCGCCGGTGCGGTAGCTGACGTCGCGAACGTGCGCGAGATCGGCCTTCTGCGTCTCGCGCAGGTAGTGGATCAGGGCGCCCGCCGCGCAGGTGGCGGCGCGGCGATCCTCGAGTGCGAACCCGCGCAGCGTCTGCGCCCCGGTCTGGCCGAGTAGCGCCGATCGCGCCGCTTCGTATTCGAACGTCCACCCGTCGGCGGTCGTCAGTCGCGTCTCGAGACGCAGCTGGTTCACCATTTCGGTGATCGCATCCGCGCCGGCGGGGACGACGATTTCGCGCGGACGCAGCACGACCAGTTCGTCCGCCAGCGCCTGTCGTCCATCGTCCCCGTCATACTCGGTGGTGGTGAACTCGCCCGTCGAGACGTCGAGCAGCGCGACGCCGTAGGAGGCGGGAGACGCGGGGAAGATCCCCATCAGAAAGGCGGGCTCGCGTGCTTCGAGGTACCCGGCGTCGGTCAGGGTCCCGGGGGACACG
>Ga0222622_10000741_pt1 | contig 12714 bp, 13 predicted proteins | sample PLM2_5_b1metaG_FD_177335 | JGI IMG/M metagenome (GOLD analysis project Ga0222622, IMG submission 177335) | Groundwater sediment microbial communities from an aquifer in East River, Colorado, USA - PLM2_5_b1 | ecosystem: Environmental > Terrestrial > Soil > Riparian zone | place: USA: East... | reverse complement strand
CCCTGCTCCGCCTCGCACCTCTTCGAGGAGCGCAACGCCTCGGCGGTTGATGTCGTCGAGACCCTCCGCCGAGTACCCGAGCCGCGCTCCCCAGTCGGCGTTCGCGCGCCACGTGGGGGTGTCCAGGACGATGCCCACGCCGTGCTTCGCGGCGATCGCCATGTAGGAGGAGTAGTAGGCTCGCAGGGCCTCGAGCCCGTCCGGGTCGTCGAGCAGGACGAAGGAGGCGAAGTCCGGCAGCTCGAGCCCGTCGCGGAAGATCAGCGTCGTCTCCATGCCGCCGTCGGTGATGAAGGTCTGTCCGTCGAGCTGCGCGAGGGGTCGCCGGGCCGCCAAGCGGCGATCATACGCCGGTGGGCTAGTAGCGAGGGTCTTCGGGAGCCGGCTCGGCGTCGTCGCGCTCACCCGGCGAGTCGTCCTCGTCGTCCTCCCAGGCGAGGCGGTCGACTCCCCAGGCGTCCTGCCCGGGGAGCCAAATGTCGTCGTTCGTTCGCATGCTTCGACGGTAGCGGCTCAGCACCGCTGAATCAGCCGGATTTACAGCCGTTTTACCTTCCGGAAGCCGCTTCGTTACGCGGCCGAGTGCGCCGCCGCCAGCCGGCGTCCCTGCCAGCTGCGCCCGATGAAGGCGGCCGCGGCGATCAGGGCGGTGAGCGCGAAGACGAGAGCGGCGCCGCCCGGAAGCCGCGTGAGCACCTCCATCGTCGCGCCGACGAGCCCGGCGCACGGGATGGTCATCACCCAGGCGGTCAGGATGTTGCCCGCGACGCCCCAGCGCACCGCGGACAACCTGCGCGTGGCGCCCGCACCGAGCACGGAGCCCGAGATCGTGTGCGTGGTCGAGACCGGGAAGCCGAAGTGCGCCGTCAGCCAGAGAATCGTCGCGCAGGAGGTCTGCGCTGCGAACCCCTGGGGAGGGTCGAGCTTCGCGACGCGCTGCCCGAGCGTCTTGATGATGCGCCACCCTCCGGCGTAGGTCCCAGCAGCCATCGCGATCGCAGCGCTGAAGATGACCCAGGTCGGCGGCCTCGAGAAGTCCTCGTCGAGCCGGCCAGAGACGACCAGGGCGAGCGAGATGATCCCCATCGTCTTCTGCGCGTCGTTCGTCCCGTGGGTGAAGGCCACGAACCCACCGGAGACGATCTGCAGCCGCCGGAAGACGCGGTTGACGATGCCCGGGTGCCGGCGGCGCACGATCCAGAGAAGTGCGAGCATGATCAGCGCGGCCAGGACGATCCCCAAGAAAGGCGCGGCCAGCGATGGGATCAGCACCTTGTCCACGAGCCCATCCCACTTGACGACGTCGAGCCCCGCCGCCGCGATCGCCGAGCCCACGACCCCGCCGATCAGCGCGTGGCTCGAGCTCGAGGGAAGCCCGAGATACCACGTGATGAGGTTCCAGGTGATCGCGCCGACGAGCCCGGCGAGGACGATGTCGAGGGTGATCGCGTCGGTGTCGACAAGCCCGCTCGCGATCGTCGCCGCGACCTTGAACGAGACGAAGGCGCCGGCGAAGTTGAGGACGGCCGACATGAGCACCGCCACCCTCGGCGAGAGTGCGCGCGTGGAGACGCTCGTGGCGATCGAGTTCGCCGTGTCGTGGAAGCCGTTCGTGAAGTCGAAGAACAGCGCGACGGCGACGACTGCGACGAGCGTGAGATCGTCCACGGCGGGGCAGCTTAGGGGACAGCGACTCCCTGACGTCGCTCGGGTGGCGCTGGCAAAGGGGCCGACTGAGCGGCGACGAGACAGTACGGGTGGTACGGCGAGGAGGCGCGAAGGAAGGATCCTGCCGCCAGCGTCACCAGGTCGCCGGAGCCCGGCCTCGCCGGGCAGGGCGGCCGACCAGCGCCGTCAGGCGTTCTTCACGACGATGTTTCCCACGACGTTCGCGGCGGTCTCGCAGGCGTCGAGGGCATCCTCGAGCGCCTCGAAGATGTCCTTCCAGCGGATGACCGTCAGCGGGTCGATCCGCTCGTCGCGGAAGAGGTCGGCGATCGCGTCACGGAGGACGCGGTCGCCCTCGTCCTCGAGTTCCTTCAGCTTGATCAGCTCCTCCTGCACGCCGCGCTGCGACTTGAGCCCGGAGAGCGCTGCCGAGAGGTGCCCGACGGCCGCGGCCAGGATCCGCGCCTGCTCGATCGACTGCCTCGTGGGCGACTCGACGCCGTAGAGCTCAAGCAGGTCGGTGGCCTCCTCAATGTGGTCGACGACGTCGTCGATCGTCGTCGCGAGGGCGAAGATGTCCTCGCGGTCGAACGGCGTCACGTACTGCGTGTTCAGGAGTTGGATGAGGTCGCGCGTGATCCGGTCGCCCTCGTGCTCCACGGCCTTGACGTCCGCTTGCGTGACCGAGGGATTCGGGAACTCCCGAAAGCGGGCTTCCGCCTTTTGCGCGGCGACGAGAGCGTTGGCCCCGGCCTCTGTGAAGAGGTCGTAAAACTCGGACGGCCGCGGGACGAGTCTGAGTCGCATGAGCGGGCGGCATGGTACAACCGACGAGGTGCACCGAGTGACGGTCACAGCCGCGATCGGGCTCGCTCTCGTCTTCGCCGCGCCCGCTTCGGCCCTGCGGCTCCTGGCCGTGGGCGACTTCGGGGTCGGAGGGACGACCGAGCGGACGACCGGAAGAGCGATCAAAGCCTGGGAGGCCGAGCATCCGGCTCGCCTCCTCGTGACGCTCGGCGACAACGACTACACCGAAAGCCCGCCAGCATTCCGGCAGAACTGGAGCGACGCCTTCGGCTGGCTCGGGCGCGCGGGCGTCCGGGTGCGCGGCACGCTCGGGAACCACGACATTCGCGTGAATGGCGGCCGGTACGAGTTCGAGACGCTGCACATGCCCTCGTCGTACTACGTCCGCTCGCGCCCGAAGCTCGATCTCTTCGTCCTCGACTCGAACTCGGTCGACCGGGCGCAGAGGCGCTGGCTCAGGCGCCACCTGGCCTCCTCGACGGCGCTCTGGAAGATCGTCGTCTTCCATCATCCCGCCTACACGTGCGGCGGCTATCTGAGCAATCCGGCAGTCGTCTCCGAGTGGGTACCGCTCTTCCGCCGCTTTGGCGTCGACGTCGTCCTCTCCGGCCACGACCACAACTACCAGCGGTTCGCGCGAAGTCACGGGGTCACGTATGTAGTCCACGGCGGAGGCGGACAGGAGCTCTATGCGCTTCGCTCCTGTCCTGCCGGGTACCCGACCCGCAGGTTCGCCCGCAAGGGCCACGGTTTCCTCGACGTCCTTGTGAGGCAGACCTCGATCCGCCTGCAGGCGGTCAATCTCTCGGGCCGTGTCATCGACGAGCACGTCATAAACCCCTAGGGGGTATAGAATCAGAGCGTGAGCGAGATCACGCTCGAGCTCGAAGGGATGACCTGCGCCTCGTGCGCAGGCCGCGTCGAACGGCGGCTGAACGACCTCGCCGGCGTCGAGGCGTCGGTCAACCTGGCGACAGAGAAGGCGGCCGTCCGATACGACGAAACCACCGTCGCCGTCGACGACCTCCTTCGCGTCGTCCAGGCCGCCGGCTACGAGGCGTCGCTCGCGCCGGCGGAGTCCGACCCCGAAGACTCACTGCGAGCCCGGCTCCTCGCGGCGATCGCGCTCACCGTGCCACTCGCCGCGATCGCGATGCTCCCGCCCTTGCAATTCGACGGCTGGGAGTGGCTCGCCTTCGCCCTGGCCACGCCGATCGTCTTCTGGGCCGGGTGGCCGTTCCATCGCGCGACGCTCCGGAACATCCGACACGGCGCGGTGACCATGGACACGCTGATCTCCCTCGGTACGCTCGCGGCTTGGACGTGGTCGGTCGCCGCGCTGCTCGCCGTCGAGGACGCGGACACCTATTTCGAGGTCGCGGGCGTGATCACGACCCTCATCCTCCTCGGCCGCTTCTTCGAGGCGCGGGCGCGCCGCCGCTCGGGCCAGGCGCTCCGGGCGCTCGCGGACCTGTCGGTCCCCGACCGTGGCATCGAGGTCGGAGACGTGTTCGTCGTCAGGCCCGGGGACAAGATCGCGACCGACGGCATCGTGGTCGAGGGCGCTTCGGCGGTCGATCGCTCCATGCTGACAGGCGAGCCCGTCCCCGAGGACGTCGGGCCCGGCGACGAGGTCACGGGCGCCACGACCAACATCTCGGGACGCCTCGTCGTCCGCGCGACGGGAGTCGGCTCGGAGACGACCCTTTCGCGGATCGCGACTCTCGTCGAGCAGGCGCAGACGGGCAAAGCTCCCGTGCAGCGTCTGGTCGACCGCGTCTCGGCTGTGTTCGTCCCTGTCGTGCTGGGCATCTCGCTCGTGACGCTGGCCGGGTGGCTCCTCGCGACGGGTGACGCGACGGCCGCCTTCACCGCCGCGGTCGCGGTCCTCATCATCGCCTGCCCCTGCGCGCTCGGTCTCGCGACCCCCACGGCGCTCATGGTCGGCACGGGCCGCGGCGCCCAGCTCGGCATTCTCATCCGCGGGCCGCAGATCCTCGAGCAAACGAGGGCAGTGACCACCATCGTCCTCGACAAGACCGGAACCGTGACCGAGGGCCAAATGTGCCTGGCCGAGAACGGGCTTCCGCCCGACGTGCTGAGGCTCGCAGGCGCCGTAGAGGACGCGAGCGAGCATCCCGTCGGCCGCGCGGTCGCGGAGGCTGCACGCGCCCGGTTCGGCGATCTCCCTGCCGTCGAGGACTTTCGCAACGTGCCCGGCCGCGGCGTCGCCGGTGTCGTCGAGGGGCGCCGGGTCGAGATCGACCGGGGCGCGATCTCCGTCGACGGCCGCGAGTCAGGGCGCCTGATCGTGGAGGACACGGTGAAGCCGACGAGCCCCGAGGCGCTTCGGGAACTGCGGGCGCTGGGCCTCACCCCCGTGCTCCTGACGGGCGACTCGGCCGAAGCGGCGAGCCGTGTTGCCGCTGCGGTCGGCATCGAGCGCGTCCTCGCCAGAGTTCTCCCGGAGGACAAGGTCGCCGAGGTCCGGCGCCTGCAGGAGAGCGGCGAAGTGGTCGCCATGGTCGGAGACGGGATCAACGACGCCCCGGCCCTGGCCCAGGCCGATCTCGGGATCGCCATCGGAACGGGGACGGACATCGCGGCGGAGGCGAGTGACCTCACGCTCGTGTCCGGGGACCTGCGCGCGGCGGCCGATGCGATCCGGCTCTCGCGCCGGGTCCTCGCCACGATCAAGGGCAACCTCTTCTGGGCGTTCGCCTACAACGTCGCGGCGATACCGCTGGCGGTCGCCGGTCTACTCAACCCCATTGTCGCGGCCGGGGCCATGGCCTTCTCGAGCGTCTTCGTCGTCTCGAACAGCCTGCGCCTGCGCCGCTTCTCGAGCCCGAGGGAGGGCACATGACGCACGGCTACGTCGGCGAGAAAGACGCGCTCGTGAAGCGCCTGCACCGGATCGAAGGACAGGTGCGCGGAATCGAGCGGATGGTCGAGGACGAGCGCTACTGCATCGAAATCCTCACGCAGATCGCCGCCGCGACGACGGCTCTCGAGAGCGTCGCGTTCAAGATCCTTGACGAGCACGTGAACCACTGCGTCGCGGGCGCGCTCGAATCCGGCGATGCCGAGGTGGCGGCCGAGAAGAGCCGCGAGCTCCTCGAGGCCGTCCATCGCTTCTCCCGCTCGCGCTGATGCCGAAGTACCTGACCGCGGGAGCGGTCGTGCTCGCCCTCTGGGTCGCTGTCCGTTCCGGCGAGGTCTGGACCGGGATGCTCCCGGCCTCGCTCGTCACGCTGCTCGCGCTCATCTCCTACGTCCACTGGGAGCGCTACGGCCGCCCATGGCACGACTGGATGGTGATCCTCACCCTCCTGCCGGCGATCCTCGCCTCCGTGTGGATCGGCGTCGGCGGTCTCCTGCTCGACGTCCCGCGCTCGGACGACGCGCGGCTCGTCTACGAGGTCGGGCCCGGGATCGGGCTCGTCGGTCTCCTCTGCACGCTCATCGCCTACCACGGGCGGCACCACCCGGACGAGCCGAGCTAGCTCGACAAGAGCACGGAGCGGAGGTCGTCCTCGCTCCCCGGCTCGAGGATGGCGAGAACCTGGTCGCCGGCGAGGAGCTCGGTCGACCCGACCGCGATCTCGGCGCGCCCGTCGCGGACGACCGAGATCAACCGCGCGGTGTGCGGGAGGTGCAGGTCTTCCACTCGCTTGCCCGCCGCGCTCGAGCTCGGCTTGATCTCGACCTCCACGATCTCGAGATTCTCCTTGCGCAGCTCGAGGAGGTGGACCAGCTCGTGCTGGGGCACCTCGTGCTCGACGAGCGCGAGCACCATCGAGGTCGCAGAGACCGTCGGCGAGATGCCGAGCAGGTCGAAGTGCGGGTCGTTGCGGGGATCGTTGACGCGGGCGATCACCTTGGGGACGCCGTACTTCTCCTTGGCCAGCTGGCAGATGACGATGTTGTCCTCGTCGTCTCCGGTGACGGCGACGAGGATGTCCGGAGGCCGTGCGATGCCCGCCCGCTCGAGGACGAAGATTTCCGTCCCGTCCCCGTGGACGGCTCGGTGTTGGAACTCTTCCTCGAGCCGCTCGTAGCGAGGCTGCTCCTGCTCGACGAGCACGAGCTCGTGGCCGAGCGCGAGCAGCGTGCGGGTGACGCTCACGCCGACCTTCCCCCCTCCGACGACGAGGACGAACATCACTTCGCCGCGGCTGCCAAGACGCTCTCGCTGAGCGCCGAGATGGCCGTGCTCGTCGGCGAGACGACGTCGAAGCCGCGTCCCGAGTAGAACTCGGCGCGCGCCGGATCGAGGATGCGCGCCGCAACCGCCGGAACCTCGTAGCGGCGCTTCGCGACCTGCGCGATGACGATGTTCGTGTTGTCGCCGTCCGTCGAGGCGACGAACGCATCGGCGTCGGCGATGCCGGCCCGTTCGAGAACCGACGTGTCCATGCCGTGCCCGAGATGGAATTCGCCCGGCCAGTTGGGGCCCAGGCGGCCCAGCGCCTCTTCGCTCTCGTCCACGACGACGACCTCCCACCCCTCCGCGTGGAGCCGTCCGGCCACGGCCGAGCCGACCCTCCCGACGCCGACGATGAGAGCTTTCACCGGCGGAAGCCTATTCCTCCAGGACTCCCTGCGGGTACGTGATCACCATCACCTCGCAGGACGCCCGGCGGAGCACGTAGTCGACCGTCGGGCTGAAGAATCTCGACTGCCGCCGCCAGCGCGGGGCAGAGCCGAGAAGGATGAGGTCGACGCCGTCGCCTTCCGCCTCCGCGACGATCGCCTCGCCGATCGAGCGCCCCCGGACGATCTCGCCCTCCACGTCCACCCCGTGCTCCGCTGCCTGGATCTTCGCCTCGGCGAGCGAGGCCTCCGCCTGCTCCTCCTGGTCGGTCAGCTCGGCGTCCAAGGGGAGATCGAGCGGCACGCGGATGACGTGCACCGCTCGCACCGCGCAGCCCCGCTCCTCGGCAAGCCGGATCGCGGTCGCGAGCATTTCCTCCCCGATCCGCCCCAGCTTCATGGGGACGAGGATCCGCTCGTAGATCCCCTCGTGCTCGGGGACGAGGTCGGCGATCGCCGGCTCCACGTGCTCGAGGAGCGGCTCGTGCCGGGCGCGGCGCACTGCGACGAAGACGATGGCGCCGAGCACGAGCCACACCGGCCCCGCGATCCGCGCGGCGTCGTGGGTGTAGAGCGCGGCGATCCAGAGCGCGAAGGTGATGGGGGCGCCGACGAGCGCCGCCACGGGAACGGGGACGCCCATGAGGCGGACGTTGCCCGGCACCCGGTAGGGGCGCGCGAGCTCCGGCTCGGTGAAACGCAGGCGGATCACCGCGAGCTGCGCCGCCGTAAAGGCGATGAGCGCTCCGAAGCTGTAGAGCGAGGCGAGGAACGTCACCTCCTTGCCCCCGAGGTCGGCGACCACGAGAAGCGCGGCGGCGATCACGGCGCCGCTCACGATGGAGGCCGGCGCGATGAAGGTCCTCTGATTCAGCCGGCCGAAGGAGCGGGGCAGCATCGCCCGCTGGCCAAGCGAGTACGCCAGCCTCCCGGCGCCCGAGAGCGACGTCGCGATCGCGGAGATCAGGATGACCGCGCCGGTGATCCCGAGGAATACCTTGATCATGTCGACCGCGGTGTCGGGCAGCGACCCGCCGAATGCCTCCGAGATGCCCACGAGCGGCGCCCGGATCCACTCCGTGCCAAGAGCCGTCGCCCACCCGTCGGGCCCGGCCGGGTCCGGATGCGGCGGATAGGCGGAGAGCCCGATTGCCGCGATCAGGAAGGAGACGATCACCACGGCCCCGATGCCGGCGAAGAGGCTGCGCGGCAGCGCCTTCCCAGGCTCGCGGGCCTCGGCCGCCAGGTTGGCGACGGTCTCGAGCCCCGTGAACGCGAGCATCGCGAGCGAGAGCGAGAACACGAGCGCGTGCCAGGTCGGGGCAGTGCCCATGTCGATCCCCTCGCCGAAGCCCTCCCGCGTGAGGAGGAAGGCGAACCCGAGCCCGATCAGGAGGAGATGGGAGACGAAGGCGAGGACGGCGATGAAGATCGCAGCCGTGTACATTCGCGCCCGGCGCACGAGCCGGATCCCGGCGACGCCGAGGATCGCCGCGACGCCCAGGACCACGTCCCAGGGCGAGTCCGTGATGGCATCCCAGCCCAGCGCGGTTCCGAGGTAATGCGGGACGAAGAGGCCCGCGAGCGCGATCACGATCAGGTAGTCCAGGAAGAGGGCCCACCCGGTGATGAACCCGGCCGGGTCGTTGAAGGCTCGCCGCACGAACGTGGCGGCACCGCCGGTCTCCGGGAGGGCGGCGGTTCCTTCTGCATAGGAGAGGGCGACGAGGAGGAAGAGCGCTCCGACGAAGAGGAGCACCCAGGGCGTCGCCCCGAGGGCGTAGAGCGCCACGACCCCGAGCGCAAAGTAGATCGACGACCCGATCTCGCCGTACGCGACGGACGCGAGCGAGCCCGCACCGAGAACGCGCGCCAGACCGGGGATCTTCTTGGCCATTACTTACCTGAAGGAAACGTACAGCCGGCCGGCGCCGGCAACGACGAGCAGGGCGCCGAAGAGGTAGCCGATTCCACCGCCCGCGAACGCCGTCTCCACTAGGAGGACGATCCCGAGCACGACGAGGAGCGAGGAGAGGACAGCCGTCACCTTGCGCCGCAGGTCAGGCGTCATGCGGCCTTGCGGACGGCCGCAAGGAGGACGCGGCTTGGGCTTTCCTTCAGGACGTTGTCGACAGTTCGCCCGAAGATCGGCGTCCGCCCGCGGGCCAGCCGACGCCGCGCACCGATCACGATCAGCTCGGCCTGGCGGCGTACGGCCTCCTCGACGATAGCTGGGCCGGCCTGCCGGGCGCGGACCAGCCTCGTGACCGCGCGAACGCCGTAGCCCTCGACGAAGGCGCGCGCCTCCTCGAGGAGGTCGATGGCCTGATCCTCCTGCTCCGGGAGCGCAGCGTCGAGCGGCAGGCTCAGTGGCACCTCGAGCACGTGGACGATCGCAATTGTCGCGCGCCGCTCGGCCGCAAGGCGGGCGGCGGCGACAAGGGCCTCTTCCGACTCCGCCGAGCGCACGACCGGCACGACGATCGTCCGGTAGCGGAGCTCGAGGGAGGGACCGAGCACGAGCGCAGGAGCCCTCGCGGTCTCCATGAGCGGGAGATGGACGACCCTCCTCCGGTAGACGAAGTAGACGGCGAAGCCGAGCACGAGCCAGCCGAGCCCCGCGTAGCGCGTCGCGGGCGTCTGGATGACGACCGTGAGCCACGCGAGCGCGGTGGCCAGTCCGCCGAAGACCGCAAAGAGCGGCCAGTCGATCCCGCGGACGCGCAGGTTCGGGCGCGCGCGGTAGACGAGCTCCTCGTCCCCGCGGCGGTAGCGGAGCGCCACGATCGACGCGTGCGCGACCGTGAAGGAGAGCATCGCGCCGAACGAGTACATCGTCCCGAGAAAGTCGAGCTGCCCCGGGATCAGGACGATGATCGGCGCAATGCCGGCGAAGACGACGAGCGAGAGCCAAGGGGTCGCGAAGCGCGGGTGCAGCCGGCGGAAGTGCTCGGGGAGCTGACGGTAGTGCGACATCGCATAGGTGATTCGCGAGGCTCCGATGACCCCTGCGTTCGTCGCGATGAAGAGGATCGTCGCGGCGAGGATCCCGACGTAGACCTTGAGGACGTCGAGCACGCCGCCCGAGATCCCCAGGTTCTCGACGAGCCCGAGCACCGGGTCGTTGGCGAAGCCGCCTTTCTCCGGGGGGAGGCCGAGGAGCGTCTGGTACTCCCCGTCCACGAGCGTGACCGGGAGGGCCGAGAGCGCAATGGCGGGAAGCGTGAAATAGATCGCGAAGACGGCGAGCGCGACGAAGCGGATCGAGGCGGGAATCGAGCGGGGCGGGTCGCGCGCCTCCTCGGCGAGGTTTGAGACGGTCTCGATGCCGGTGTAGGCGATCATCGCCACCGGGACGGCGAGGAAGAACTGGCTCCAGGTCGGCGCCAAGCCCCAGTGGACGTTGTCCGTGAGGATCGACGGGCTGAAGATGAGCGCGAACCCGATGGCGACGAGGAGGAGCTGGGTCGCGAAGTCGATGAGGGCGAGGAAGATGTTGATCCGCGCCGACTCCTGGATCCCGACGATGTTGAGGAGGACGAGGCCGGCGATCACCGTCGCCCCCACGACGATGTCCCAAGGGTTGTCGCGGAGCGGCGACCAGAAGATGGAGAGGTAGTGCGGAACGAAGAACGCCGAGATGGCGATCGTGATGATGTAGTTCAACATCTGCGCCCACGCCGCCCCGAAGCTGACGAGCTCGTTGAAGGCGTGGCGCGCGAAGCTCGAGGACCCGCCCGCCTCCGGGTAGCGCACGGTTCCCTCGGCGTAGGTCGCGGCCGTCGCCGCGAAGATGACGCCCGCGATGACGAAGACGAGCGGCGTCAGCCCCAGGGCGAACGCCGCGGTGACGCCGAGTGCGTAGTAGATCGACGAGCCGACGTTGCCGTAGGCGGTGGAGAAGAGCGCCGGGGTCCCGAGCACCCGCTCGAGGCCCTGCGCCCGTCGCCGCCGCCGGATGACGCCGCGCTGTCGCTCGGAGGCGCTCAAACTCGTCGGCCACACTAACTCACGGCCGCGACGTCTAAGGGAAGTGGAGATGAGAAAGATGTCCTGCTGGCTCGGGTGGCCGCCGGGCCACCTCTACGAATCGGTCACGTATCGCGATCCCGTCTCGGCGCGCTGGCGCGCCTACGCGCGCTGCCTGCGCTGCGGGCGCTCGCGCCGCCTTGCGGTCGGTGACCGAAAGCGTCAGGCCAACTTTCCGGGGAACCCGCTCGCCATGCTGCTCGCGTTCGGCTCGCGGCCGGCCGACGCGAGCCCCGACATCGAGTTGGTCGAGCCACGAGGGTCGATGGTCGTGGACGTCCCGGTGACGGGCGAGAAGCTCGAGATCAGAGCGGCGCTCGTCGCCTGGGGCCCTTGGGCCGGCGATACCGTCTACTGCGCACGACGCCTCGGGCCGGACGGACACCAGGCCGCCTCGCGCGATCTCCGTACCGCCGTCGCGAGCGCCTCGCGGACGCGGCCGAAGACCCCCTGGGTCGAGGACCTCGCGCGCCAGCTCGAGCACGAGCTTGCGCCCTGAGGCGCACGAATCACCGCTCGGGGGTTGACAGCCGCGTGAGGTTTCACCAGACTTGTCGCATCGTGCAGATGAGGTCTGTAGCGACAGCATTCCCTGCCACCGGCCCGGTTGGCCTGGCGTCGCTCGGCCTCGTCGCCCTTCTCCTCATCGCCATTCTCCCCCGCTAAGGGGGAGTACGCGACCACGCGCCCTTTAGACGGCGCACACGCCGACCGAAACGACACCCGAGGTGCGTCTCCGTTCGGAGACCACGCGAAGGAGGAGCAGTGGCAGCACGCAGGATCACCATCTTCGATACGACGCTGCGCGACGGGGAGCAGTCCCCGGGCATCGCGCTGCAGCCGCATGAGAAGGCGGAGATCGCCACGCAGCTCGAGCGCCTTGGAGTCGACGTCGTCGAGGCCGGCTTCGCGGTCTCCTCGCCGGGCGACTTCGAGGGCGTGAGGGCTGTGGCAGCCGCGGTGGAGCGCCCCGCGGTGGCATCTCTCGCCCGTACCCGCAAGGAAGACGTCGACGCATCCGCCGAGGCGCTCGCCGACGCACAGCGCTCTCGCATCCACATCTTCATCGCCACGAGCCCGATCCACATGGAGAAGAAGCTCCGTCTCGAGCCCGCGGAGGTGGTCGAGCAGGCGCGCTGGGCCGTCGGCTACGCAAACGCCCGTGCCGACGAGGTCGAGTTCTCCTGCGAAGACGCGACCCGCTCCGACCCGCGCTTCGTAGCCAAGGTCTGCCGTGAGGCGATCGAGGCCGGTGCGACGACCATCAACCTCCCCGACACCGTCGGCTATTGCCTCCCCGAGGAGTATGCAAACTTCCTGCTCGAGGTCCAGCACCTTTGTCCCGAGCTGGCAGAGGTCTCGCTCTCCGTTCACTGCCACAACGACCTCGGCCTCGCCGTCGCCAACTCGCTCGCAGCCGTGCGGGCGGGCGCGACGCAGATCGAGTGCACGGTCAACGGGCTCGGCGAGCGGGCCGGCAACGCTGCCCTCGAGGAGATCGTCATGGCACTCCGTGTCCGGCGCTCGTCCTTCGAGGTGGAGACCGGCGTGAACGTCGGCGAGATTGGCAAGACGTCGCATCTCGTCGAGCGCCTGACCGGTTACAGCGTCCAG
>Ga0222622_10000740_pt1 | contig 12717 bp, 12 predicted proteins | sample PLM2_5_b1metaG_FD_177335 | JGI IMG/M metagenome (GOLD analysis project Ga0222622, IMG submission 177335) | Groundwater sediment microbial communities from an aquifer in East River, Colorado, USA - PLM2_5_b1 | ecosystem: Environmental > Terrestrial > Soil > Riparian zone | place: USA: East... | reverse complement strand
GTAGAGGTTCGCCGCGACGACGTCGTTCGCCGTGCTGCGGCGGAGGATGACGCGCACGCCGTCGACGGTGAAGTCGCTCGTCTCCTGCGACACGCGCCCGGCGGTCGCGGCAGGTGGGCGTTTGACTGTCTGCGCACCGGAGGCGGCTGGCCCCAAGAACGTTAGGCACGCCGTGGCGACGAGTGCCAGCTGGCGGGCGCTCACTGCACCACTCCCATCTGAACCAGCTCGCCCTCTCGGAGGCCGATCCCGGCGCGCGCCGCCGGATCGATCATCACGCCCGTCACACGAGGCTTGCCGACGATGTAGCGGGCGGCGTACGCGCGGAGGTCGGCCGGCGTCTGCCGCGCCATATTGTCCACGTAGCCCATGTAGTACTCGAGACTCGCGACGCTCCACCAGAAGCCGATCGTGTGCGAGAAGCTCGATGCACGCTCCACCCCGAATGCCGTGCCGACGATGCGCTGCCGCTTCACAGGCTCCAGCTCAGCCGAGGTGAAATAGCTTGGGTCATTGAAGCGCGCGATCTCCTTCTCGAGCGCGGCCAGTGCGTCGCGCAGTCTGTCGGGCGTCGTCTGCCCCATGATGCTGATTGGGCCGACCTGGTTCAGCGTGTAGTAGTTGACTCCGACCGACTGAAAGAGGCCGCTGTCCACGAGACGCCGCTGGAATCTCGAGTTCGGCTGGTTGAGCACGTCGGAGAAGACGTCGGCCGCATAGGTCGACTGCGGATCCTTTCCCACGCTCGGCCCCTGCCATTGCAGGAGCACGATTACCGCACCGATCGGTGCTTCGACGAGCACTCCCTCACTTTTTGTGAGGGGCGGAACCGGCGGTATCGGATCGGCGACGAACGGATCGGCGCCTCGCGCCCAATCGCCAAACGCTTCGCGTGCATCACGGAAGACCGAGTCGGGATTCACGTCGCCCGTCACGATCACCGTCGAATTGTTCGGGATGTAGTACTTCTTCTGGATCGCGCGCAGCTTGTCCGGCGTCGTCGCGAGAATGGCCGGACGTTCACCGAGCGCGTCCTTCCGACTCCATGCGCTGCCCCAGAGCACCTTGCCCGTGCGATTCGTCAGCGCCGAGAACGGGTTCGATTCAGCCCGATCGTATTCTCCCAGCACGACCTGGCGTTCGCGTTCGAGCTCGTCCTGCCGGAAGAGCGGGCGCCGAAGTGCGGCGGCGATGAAGCGCATCCCGCCCGCGAGGCTGTCGCTCGGTAACGTCAGGTAATAGTTGACGCGCTCTTCGGTCGTCGTGCCGTTGAAGATTGCGCCGAGCTCCGAGGCGCGGTCAACGAACGCCTCGGGCTCCGGATACGCTTCGTTGGCCTTGAAGAACATGTGCTCGTACATGTGCGCGAGCCCTTCGTATCCGGGCGCCTGTGTAAAGGCGCCATTGCGTACGTCGATCTCGATTGTCGCCAACGGTACGCCGTGGTTCTCGGCGACGATCACCTCGAGCCCATTCGGCAGCACGGTGCGCTTGATCACCTTCTCGAGCGTGCCGCGCTGCGCGAGCAGGCAGGCGGGCGTGAGCAGGAGCGCGGTGGCGATCGTCAAGGCGCGACCGGCGCGCCCGCGCGAGTGGGACTTTTTGGTTACTCTCATCGTCCAGTGGTGGCGACCGTCGCGCGCGATATACTGCTCCTGCCGCACGCTCGTTCGCGTTTCTTTAGCCGACACATGCCGACGAACACGTTGAATATGCTCGACACGCTCGCCGCGCGCCTGCCAGCCGGGCGCGCGCTGCGGAACGTGCCGCTCGCTCCATACACCACGTTCCGCATCGGTGGTCCCGCCGATGTGTTCTTCGAGGCCGAGACGGGTGAAGAGCTCGCCGCGGCGATTCTCGCGGCGCGCGAGCTCGGTGTGCCCTATTTCGTCCTCGGGCTCGGAGCGAATATCCTCGTCGGCGATCGCGGCGTGCGGGGACTCGTCATCCGGAATCACGCGCGGCATTTCCGGTTCACCGACGAGGGCCGGCTGTGGGTCGAGAGCGGCGCGACGATCGCCGAAATGATCAAGGAAGCGATCCCGCGCGGTTGGTCGGGCCTCGAGCATTACGTCGGCATCCCGAGCACGATCGGCGGCGCGGTCTGGCAGAATCTGCACTTCCTGTCGCCGGCCCCCGCCCGCGAGCGCACGATGTTCATTGCCGAGGTCTTCCACTCTGCGGACCTGCTCGCTGAAGACGGCACGCGATGGACAGCGAGCAAGAAGGACATGGCCTTCGGCTACGACGACAGCATCCTCCATCATCGGAAGGACATTGTCCTGTCGACGATCTTCCAGCTCGAGAAGGGCGATCCTGACGTGATGCATCGTATCGCGCAGGAGAATCTGAGCTGGCGGGGCGGCAAGCATCCGTGGCTCGACTGGCATCCGAGCGCAGGGTCGATCTTCAAGAAGATCGAGGGCGTCGGCGCGGGCCGGCTGATCGATCAGTGCGGGCTCAAGGGCTATCACATCGGCGACGCGCAGATTTCCCACATCCATGCGAACATCATGGTCAACCTCGGCCATGCGACGGCGCGCGATGTGCGCGCCCTCATCGCCCACGCACAGCGCTGCGTCGAGGAGAAGTTCGGCCAGCGCCTCGAGGTGGAGATCGGGTTTATCGGCGAGTTCTGAGGGACGCCTAACGTCGCGCCTTCGTCGGAGCCTTGTCCGCGCTCTCGACTGCCCGTTCCCAGGCGCGCAGTGCTTCATCGAGCGACCGTTTTGCCTTGTCCAGCTCGACGCCAAGCTTCTTCGCCCGCTGCACGCCGTCCGGGGTGGCATAGAGCTCGGGATCTTCGAGCGCCGCCGTCAGCTCGAGCACCTTCGCTTCGCGACGCTCCGCTTCCCGCTCTGACTCCTCGACAGCCTTGCGCGAGCTTTTCGCGGCCCGCTCCTCGCTGGCGGCGGGTGCGGCGCGGCTCGCCGTTTTCTGCCGCTCGTGCAGCTTGCGCAGCTGCGCCTCCTCGGCCGCTTCGACGCGCGCCGCGTGAGCGCGCTCGGTGCTGGCGGTCTCCCACTCCTCGAAGGTGCCGGCGAAGTCGGTGATGTGCTCGTTGTGCAGTACCCAGACGCGCGTCACCAGCGCACGCAGAAGCGCGCGATCGTGGCTGACGAGAATCACGGTGCCGTCGTACTCCTCGATCGCGTCTTCGAGCACCTCGATCGATTCGACGTCGAGATGATTCGTCGGCTCGTCGAGCACGAGCAGGTTCGCGCCGCGCAGCATCATGATCGCCAGCGCCATCCGCGCGCGTTCGCCGCCCGACAGCACGTCGGTCGTACGCAGCACGCTGTCGCCGGAGAAGCCGAAACGCCCGAGGTGGCCCTGGATCGGCCCGCGTCCCCATGTCGGCCGCAGATCGGCGATCACGTCGTAGAGGCTCTTGCCGAGCGGCACGCCGCCGAGCTGCTGGTCGTAGTAGGACAGCTTGATCGAGCCTCCGACGCGGACCTCGCCGCTTTCCGGCTCACGGTCGCCGACGATTGCCTTCAACAAGGTCGTCTTGCCGGCGCCGTTAGGCCCGATGAGCCCGATGACGTCGCCGCGAATGACGCGAGCGTTGAAATCGCGGAGGAGCGTCCGGCCCTCGACGGCCACGGAGACGTGCTCGGCGACGACGACCTGGTCTCCGCCACGCTCGGCGGCCGAGAGCTGGAGCGCCATCGTGCCCGCGTCACCACTCACGCCGGCCAATCTGGGCATGCGCGCGAGCTTCTTTCGGCGGCCTTTGGCCTGCTTCGTGTTCTGCCCCGCGAGGTTGCGGCGGATGTAATCCTCTTCGGCGGCGATCACCTTGCGCTGTTTGTCGAAGGCGCGCTGCTGGGTGAGCCGTCGTTCCTCGCGCTGTACGACGAAGTGCTCGTAACCTCCGTCGTACGCCTCCGCGGAGCCGTTCTCGAAGTGCAGGATGTGGTCGGCGACCGCGGAGAGGAAGGCGCGGTCGTGGCTGATGACGACGACCGTCGCATCGAGCTCCTGGATGTAGCGCTCCAGCCAGGCCGTCGTCTCGAGGTCGAGGTGGTTCGTCGGCTCGTCGAGGAGGAGAATGTCGCCCGGCGCGGCAAGCTGGCGGGCCAGTCCGATGCGGCCTCGCTCGCCGCCGCTCAATTGCTCGATCGGCTGCGTGCGTGACTTCTCCGGATCGAAGCCAAGGCCGTGTAGCACGGCATCCACCTTCGGAGCGATCTCGTAGCCGCCCTCGCGCTCGAAGCGCTCCAGATCGCGCGAATACCGCGCCATCGCCTGCTCGGACGCGTCGGTGCCTAACGCCTCCGCCTGCCGGGCGAGCGATTGCTCGAGCGCCAACAGTTCGGCGAAGGGGCCGGCAGCGGCTGCCCACACGGTCTCGGCGCCGTCGAACGTCCGGTGCTGCTCGAGCACCGACACGCGCACGCCCCCCAGTCGAGCGACGCTGCCGACCGTCGGCAACTGTTCGCCGGCGATCAGCCGGAAGAGCGTCGTCTTGCCCGTGCCGTTGCGGCCGATGACTCCCCATCGATCGCCCTTGCCGATCGTGATCGTGACATCGCTGAAAACCCGCGTCGCGCCGAATTCGACGCCCGCCCCGGAGATCGCCACGAGACTCAACGGCCCACCTCCGTCACTTCGCGCACCAACTCTTCCATTCCGCTTCAGCCGCTCCGACCGTCAGGTGATTTCCGTTCCGGACGAGCGGCATTCGCAGAAGCAGCGGTTCGTCCACCAGTTTGTCGATCCAGCGGTCGTCTGAGATCCGGCTGTGGGCGAGCCCGAGCTCTGCGTAGCGCCTCGAATCCCGATCGATGAGCGCTCCCGCTCCGAACTTCTGCGCAAAACGACGCAGCTCGCCCAGTGAGGCCGAGCGCTCCATCAGGTCGACAAAGTGCACTTTTACACGCCGTTCGGCGAAGAAACGTTGCGCCTTCCTGGTGTCCGCACTTTTCTTGATGCCGAAGATCTGGACTTCCATACGAGGTCGTAACCTAATGAAGCGCGGTGGCGCGAGCCGTGCGGCGATTGGATGAGTTGTCGGGTCGCTCGCAACCTCATGCTGTCCAAGTTACAATGTGACGACCGCGGGCCTGCTCGGCTCGCATGGCATTTATCACTCGTCCTACCGCCGGAGAATCAGATATGCCGCGGATCGTTCGTGTAGCGTGCGTCGCCGCCCTCGTGGGTTTCGCCGGCTGCGTGCATCGCGCGACCACGCAACCACAACCGGCTCAGCCCGACACTCATGTCGAACACATGGCCGCGTCGAACGCGACGCCCGCCGTTGCGGTCGCTGCATGGGACACGACCATCGCACCCGGCGCTGCCGATGCGAGGATGCGACTCGAGCAATCGCCCCGGCACGGCGAGTGGGTCACCATCCGTGCCGGAACAAACCCAAGCGATTCGCTGCGGCTCTGGGTCGTCTACCCGCAACGCAGCACCAAGGCGCCGGTCGTGCTGGTGGTTCACGAAATCTTCGGTCTTACGACGTGGGTACGCGCGGTCGCCGATCGCCTCGCCGCCGATGGTTTCATCGCGATCGCTCCCGATTTCCTCACTGGCAAGGTCCCCGTAAATGGCGCAGATTCGCTTGGTATGCAGGCGGGGATGGCGCTCGTCCGTGCGCTCGATCCAGCCACCGTGCAGCGCCAGCTCGACGCGGCGGCAGCGTATGGCATGGCATTGCCCGCCGCGCAACCGCGGTATGGCGTCGTCGGGTTCTGCTGGGGTGGAGGCGTGTCCTTCGCGCACGCTGTTCACGCGCCATCGCTCGGGGCCGCCGTCGTCTTCTATGGGACGTCGCCCGACACTGTGCAGCTCGCGTCGGTTCGCGCGCCGGTTCTCGGGCTCTACGGGGAGAACGATGCGCGGGTCAACGCGACGGTGCCTCCGACGGCGGCTGTGATGAGCAGATTGGGAAAGCCATTCATGACGCAGACATTTCCTGGCGCGGGACACGGCTTCATGCGCGCCCAGGACCAGTTGAATGGAGCGAACTTCGCCGCGGCGCGCCGGGCTTGGCCGGCCGCAGTCGAGTTCTTCAGGCGCAATCTCGACCACTGAGCCGTCGATGACTCAGCTCTTTCTGGTCAGCTTCATCGCGGGACTTCTGCTCATGGTCGGATCGATGTTGTGGGGAGTCGAGCGTCGACCAAAGGGACCGGTAGCGTCTGCAGCCGCAGGCCAGGCGACGATTCGAGCTCGCCTGACGGTGCCTAATCTCGGGGCCTTTCTCACGCTGTTCGGCGTGACCGGTTATCCGCTGTTCCGCTACACGCGGCTCGGCACGCTGCCAATAGTCATTCTTGCCGCCATCCTCGGCGTCGCCGGTGTCGTCGGAGCGAGTCTGCTCATCGCCCGTTGGGCGGTGCCGGGAGTTGCCGCCGAGGTGATCGACGAGCGATATCTGCTACAGGGCCAGCCAGCGCGCGTCACCCGTGTGGTGCGCGAAGAGGATGGCGAAGAGCTCGCGTACGAGATCGCTTACGCGGAAGGGGGACGAGAGCGATTCGCCCGCGCGCAGAGTCTGGATGGAACGCCGCTCGCGGTTGGCTCGGAGGTCGTCATCGAGCGCATCGAGGACGGTTACGCGTACGTCGAAGCCTGGTCGATAGTCGAGAAGCGCCTGTAGATCGTGTCCGCTCCAACATTCCGTCCGCGGGAGACGGGGAGGGACCCATGTCGGATGCCGCGTGGTTCGCACTGCTGTTCGGCGGCTTCTTCGTCGTACGCTGCATAGCGGCGACGTTCTTCTTCCTGATGATCCTGCCGGTCGGTGTTCGTTGTCCACACTGCGACGCCGTCACGGTTCGTATCCAGTCGCGCAGTTGGAATCTGTTGATGCCCTGGTTCCGCACGAGCTGGTGCTACGAATGCGGATGGGAAGGCCTACTTCGCCATGGCGAGCCGGCGTCGACACATGCTCTGGACGCTGGCGCTGCCCCACCGGCGAGCGCACGGGATCGCGAGGCGCACGGCTCTTCCTAACCCATCACGAAGAGCTTGAGCCAGGTCGGCCAGTTTCCACTCAGCTCGAAGAAGTCGTCGAAATACGTGAGTCCCAATTCTTCCAGCTCTTCGATGAGCGCGAGCAGCGACGGCTCCTCGTGGATTGGCCCGACTGCGATGAGCGCCCCTTCGATCCTGAATTCGTCGGGTGTCAGGTTCAGCCGCTCATCGAGACGCGCACGAGTCAGTCCCGAACGCTCGAATGCCTCCTTCCGAATGACGAGCGTTGGCGCGCCTGCTGCGGTCGCGAGCGGCATGTCGAAGTCTCCACTGAAGATCGATCAGGCACGATAACGCCTCGTCTGTCGCTCGGGCCACTTGCTCTCCCAGTCCGCCGGAGCGCTTTCCGCGCATCCGGCGGCCCGTGTAGCTTCCTAGGCATGAGCCACCCCTGTCCGGCACATCATCTCCGTCGGAGCCAGTCGTGATACGGAACGCCTCGCACCTCGGCGGTACCGAGGCGGCTTACGACGTGATCGTCGTCGGCGCCGGTCACGCAGGCACCGAGGCCGCCGTCGCCGCGGCTCGACTGGGCGCGCGCGTCGCCATCGTCACGAGTGCGCTCGAGACGATCGGACAGATGTCCTGCAATCCAGCGATCGGTGGCGTCGCCAAGGGCACGGTCGTGCGCGAAGTCGACGCGCTCGGCGGGATCATGGGACGGGCCACGGATCTGGCGTCGCTGCAGTTCCGGATGCTCAACCGTGGCAAGGGGCCGGCAGTGTGGGCGCCCCGCGCGCAGTGCGACCGCGGGCTGTACCGGCGCGCCGTACGGTCGCTTCTCGAGGAGCACAAGGGGCTGGACACGATTCAAGGGACGGTCGCGCGGCTCATCCTCGACGAGTGCAACGCGCGGGTGCTTGGAATTGAGACGCTCGAGGGCCGGCGCTTCGGTGCGCGTGCCATCATTCTCACGACAGGCACCTTCCTGCGTGGCCGTATTCACATCGGCACCGAGACACGCCTAACGGGCGGTCGGGCCGGTGAGCCGGCGGCGGTGCATCTGGCCGAGCAGCTCGAAGTACTGGGCCTCCAGGTCGCGCGGTTCAAGACTGGCACGCCTCCGCGCATCGATGGGCGGTCCGTCGATTTCTCGCATCTCCAGAAGCAGGAGAGCGAGATCGAGCTCTTCGACTATTCGTGGTCCCACTTCTGGGCGTCGCCGCGGCGAGACGGCGAGGCGACACGACATCCGCGACAGCTGCCGTGCTGGATCACCTTCGCGGGTGAGAAGGCGAAGGCCGTCATCCGCGAGAACATCTCGCGCTCGGCGATGTATGGGGGCACCATCGGCTCGCGTGGCCCTCGCTACTGTCCGTCGGTCGAGGACAAGATCGTGCGTTTTCCGGACGCCGAGCGCCATCAGATCTTCCTCGAGCCCGAGGGACACGACACGCGCGAGATGTACGTGAACGGTCTCTCGACCTCGCTGCCTGTCGACGTCCAGCTGTCGATGCTTCACGCCGTGCCGGGTCTCGAGCAGGCGCGAATGACCCGCGCCGGCTATGCAATCGAGTACGACTACTACCCGCCGACGCAGCTCGACAGCTCGCTTCAGGTACGCGTGCTCGCCGGGCTCTACTTCGCTGGCCAGATCAACGGCACGACCGGATACGAGGAGGCGGCTGGGCAGGGCGTCGTGGCGGGGTACAATGCGGCGCTCGGCGTGCTCGATCGGCCGCCGCTCGTGCTCGGGCGTGAGACGTCGTATCTCGGCGTGCTCGTCGACGATCTCGTGACGCGCGGCGTGGATGAGCCGTACCGGCTGTTCACCTCGCGGTCCGAGTTCCGCCTAACGGTCAGGCAGGACAACGCCCTGCGGCGCCTCGCGCCGACCGCGGTCGAGCTGGGAGCGCTGTCCGGTGACGAGCGGGAGCGCGTCGATCGGCGGTTGCTCGAGGAGGATCGCGCGCGCGAGCTCGCCGAGCGGACGTCGGTGACGCCGGAGCAGAGCGACGGGTTGCTTCGAGCGGCGGGCAGCGCGCCGCTCGCGCATTCGATGAAGATCGTCGAGGTGACGAAGCGGCAGGACGTGTCGCTGCTCGATCTGCTGCGCGCGGCCGGGGTCGAGGATCTGCCCTCCCGAGAGGCAGCGATCACGGCGGAGCTGGAGATCAAGTATGGCGGCTACTTCGAACGCGAGCGTGTGCAGGCCGACAAGATGCGGCGGATGGGTGCATTCGCCCTCGGCGACGGGCTTCCGTACGGCGACATGCGATCGCTCTCGGTCGAGGCTCGGCAGAAGTTGGCGGCGCTCGAGCCGGCGACACTCGCGCAGGCGTCACGCATTCCGGGAGTGAGTCCGAGCGATCTGCAGAATCTCGTGCTCGAGGTCGAGCGCCGGCGCGCCACATGAGCAGGTTACGCCGTGCGGGCCATGACACTACGGGGATTGATATAACCGAAGAGCGCCTCGGGGAGCTTTACTGCACCAGACGAGCCTAACCGAAGAGCGCCTCGTGCGCTGTCGATACTGATATGATAGTATCATTTTGCTACTAATGTTTGATCTGTCCTTCACGCGAGGTTCTTCGATGCTCGTTCATTCCCGCTCGTTCGCCGTCGCTGCTCTCGCACTCGTCGCCACGTCGGCGCTGAGCGCAGGAACGCTCGATGCCCAGCAACCGGCGCCGCCGCCGATCCCGCAGATCGTCACGTCGGGACAGGGCGAGTCCAAGATCGCGCCCGATCGTGCACGAATCGAAATCAGCGTGCAAACGCGTGCGTTGACAGCGGCGGCAGCTGGCTCCGAGAACGCGCGCAAGCAGCAGGCGGTGCTCGACGCGTTGAAGAAGCTCGGCTTCGCCAGCGATCAATTGTCGACGGTGAACTACAGCCTCTATCCCGAGATGCAGTACGACAAGGAGGGCCGCACGGCTCGCGTCGTCGGCTACACGGCAATGAATACCGTCCGTGTCGAGGTTCGCGACCTGACGTTGGTCGGCAAGGCGATCGACGCGTCACTCTCCGCGGGGGCGAACGTGATCAGCTCCCTCACTTTCTACGCATCGAACACCGACGAGGCGCGTCGTGCGGCGCTTGCGTTGGCGGTGTCGCGCGCGCGGGCTGACGCCGACGCGGTCGCGAAAGCAGCCGGAGGCTCCGTTGGCCAGCTCCTCGAGATCAGCACGGGAGAGGTTCGGTTGCCGATACCGATGAACAAGGTGATGATGTCGCGGGCAGGCGTCGCCGGGCAGGCTGCTGACGCGACGCCAATCGATCCGGCGGAGCAGACCATTTCGGCGTATGTCACCGCCCGATGGGCATTTGCGGGAGGTCGATGACACAGAAGGCGGTGGTAGCGCCGCGTTAGCAACTGAGAAGGGGGAGGCCCTAGTGGCTTCCCCTTATTTCGTGCTCGAGACCAGCTGGTATCTTGTTGAAATTGGCCGCGCCCGGCCCAAGAGACTAACTGACGGAGGCTTCATTACCGGTTTGGCTTGCCGTCTTTTCGTGGACGCGGCTAGCCGGGCTCATCTGAAGGCTCATGGTTCCACGTGAAACAGACTCAACAGAACGTTTCACGTGGAACAGGAAGGTCGGCTTTGAGCGTGCTCCGACCGCGGACTATATTCAGCCATTCCAAGCGCGGGACACACGTGGGCAAAGTCATCGCTATCGCGAATCAGAAGGGCGGCGTCGGCAAGACGACATCGGCGGTCAATCTCGCCGCTAGTCTGGCCGTCGCTGAGCAACGCACGTTGCTCATCGACGGCGACCCGCAAGGCAACGCGACGAGCGGGATTGGAATCGCACGCGACCGAGTCGGACTCACCGTCTACGAAGCATTGCTCGGTGAGGTGACGCTCGCCGATGCCACGCATAAGGCCGTGCAGTTCAAGCACTTGGACGTCGTTCCTGCAACCGCGGATCTCGCCGGTGCTGAGGTCGAGCTGGTCAGTCATCCGCGCCGCGATCGAGCAATGCGCGACGCCGTCGCGTCGGTGAAGGACCTCTACGACTTCATCCTCATCGACTGCCCGCCGTCGCTCGGCCTCATCACGTTGAACATGCTGGCGGCCGCCGACTCCTTGCTCATTCCGCTCCAGTGCGAGTACTACGCGCTCGAGGGAATCTCTCAGCTGCTCAGCACCGTGACGCTTGTCCAGCGCGGTGTCAATGAGGAGCTCGGAATCGATGGAGTCCTCCTGACGATGTATGACGCCCGCCTCAATCTCTCGCGCCAGGTCGCGGCTGACGCCCGGGAATATTTCGGGCCCAAGGTCTTCCACAACGTCATCCCACGCAACGTCCGCCTCGCCGAAGCACCGAGTTTCGGCAAGCCGATCATCCTCTACGACGTTGCGTCAGTGGGGGCACAAGCGTACATGAGTGTCGCCCGCGAGTTGATCGAACGAAACGGGCGGGCGGCAGCGCAGCGTGCTGCTCCCACTGGCAATGCGCGGGAGGTTCGTACATGAGCGTCGACAAACAGAGAAGGCTTGGAAGGGGTCTCGAGGCGCTCATCTCCTCCGCGGCGATTGTGTCGAGCCATGATGCCGCTCGACGTGAGGGCGCGGACGCCGACACGCCGTACCGCGAGCTTCCCATCAGCGCTATCCGGGCGAACCGCTTCCAGCCCCGGCGAGAGTTCAAGCCGAATGAGTTGGCGGAGCTCGAGTCCAGCCTGAAAATGAGCGGCCTCCTTCAGCCGATTACCGTCCGGCCGGCTGGACCGAATGCGTTCGAGCTCATTGCGGGAGAGCGGCGCCTGCGTGCCGCAGCACGTCTAGGCTGGGAAAGTATTCCCGCCATCGTGAAAGAAATCGATGACCGGACCGCGCTCACGCTCGCCCTGGTCGAGAACCTTCAGCGTACTGACCTGAACCCGCTTGAAGAAGCCGAAGGGTATCAGCGCCTTGTCGACGAATTCGGGCTCACCCAGCAGCAGATCGCGGACGTCGTCGGCAAGGATCGGTCAACAGTCGCGAATACGTTGCGAATCCTCGCGTTGCCAGTCGCTGTGCGTCGGATGGTCGCAGAATCGTTGCTCTCGTTGGGACACGCCCGAGCGCTTCTCACCCTCGGTAGCGAGCGCGCCATCACGGCAGCTGCTCGTGAGGTTGTGGCAAAAGGGATGAGCGTTCGCGAGGTCGAGAAAATGGCCCGCGCTGGTAGTCCAAAGCATAGCAGCACAACAACTTCGGTGATCGAAGACACTCGGTCGGCCGAAGTTCGCAGGATCGAGGATCGACTCCGGAAGCATCTACAAACGAATGTTTATATCCACGTCAGCGGGACGGATAAGGGCGAGATGAAGATCCCGTTCTACTCCACCGACGATCTCGAGCGACTTCTCGACCTCCTTCTCGGCGCGACGCGCGAGACGCTATGACCGAACGAAACAAGGAACCGAAGGGATACGGCAACATCTACACGCCGCACGCTGGATCGATGGTCATCCAGGTGCAGCGCGAGGGCGGCCTGGCGAATCGCACCATCGTCCTCAACCAGCGCACGGTGCGGGTGATGCGCTTCGTGCTCTCCAGATCGGGCATGGCGATCGGAGCGGTCCTGCTCGCTCTCTTCCTCTTTTTCGCTATCCAGGCCGCGCGCGTTCCCGTTCTCACGCACCGTCTGGCGACGTTGGAGAGCGATGCGAAACGGCTCGACACCCTCCAAGTCGCGCTCGCTCAACTGCAGAAGCGCTACGAGCAGGTGCAGACGATGCTGGGCGCACCCGTAGTGAAGCGCGATACGGTAGAGCTCACCGTGCCGTCGAGGTTT
>Ga0222622_10000739_pt1 | contig 12717 bp, 7 predicted proteins | sample PLM2_5_b1metaG_FD_177335 | JGI IMG/M metagenome (GOLD analysis project Ga0222622, IMG submission 177335) | Groundwater sediment microbial communities from an aquifer in East River, Colorado, USA - PLM2_5_b1 | ecosystem: Environmental > Terrestrial > Soil > Riparian zone | place: USA: East River... | reverse complement strand
CGCTCGATCGAAGTGTTCGCGGGCCCGCGCTGCGGAACCGCCAAGAAGAACCGGGAGCGATTCAAGCGCGATCATCGCTTCATGAATCGTCCCGCCTTCCCACGCATCGTCCAACTCGAGCGCGCGCGTCATGACCGCCCGCACCGTCGCCAACTCTCCAATCCGCGGGAACGGGTTGTCGGACAGGAGTAAACCACCTCCCCACGAGACGCCGATCCAATACAGCGCCGGCACGTCTGGCTTGCTCATTGATGCAAGCACCGCTTTCGAATTGCCTTGCAGCGCCTGGGCGGCGCCCGGATGTCGCACCTCCAGCGCACGCAGGCAATAACCGCGGGCGCGATCGTACATCGCAGATCCGCGCACCTTGAGATCCTTCACCGCCTGCGTTGACGGATCCGACACGTCGGCGTCAGATTGCAGGAAGGCATAGGCGTACTGGGTGAAGCCGCTGCACGCGGTCATCAGCAGCCCCGGATGCGTCGGGGAGTCCTCGAGCATCATCTCGACCATCTTGAGCGTCGAGGGGGCCGCCTGCCGCACGAATTCGGGATCGTTGTCGCGAGTAAACGCCGACGCGGTGGACGACAGCGCATCCGCCATGCGGCTGATCCCCATCTTCTTGGGCGAGCATCCGGCGGCGGCTACCGTCAGTACGATCACAACCAGCGACCTGAGCATCCGCTCATAGTACAAGAACGGACTCACACCCCCTTATCTGACGCGGGCTCAAACCCCGGTGGTCATTAGCCACCCTCTGCGGCACGGTTACTGCAGAGTCACCGGCCGTGATGGTCCGCATTGCAGGCCTGGCGCTCACTGTCACATACGCCACGCTCATCGTGTGGCTGTATTCAGCTCAGCCGCAGACCGTTGCCGAAGTCGCCGGCGGCATCTCCTCCACCGTGGGCGCGTACCGCGTCGACGCCCAGTCCATGTCCGACGGCCTCGCTTTCTTCCGACGCGACGCGTTCGATGAGGCACGCATGGCGTTCGAGCGCGCCGATCCGGCTCACCGGGACGCACGCACGCAGTTCTACATTGCCTACAGCTACTACCGTCAGGGGTGGGGACGCGTCTACAACGACGACGCGTTGTTCCGCAAAGGGCTTGAAGCCGTCGACCGTGCCGTCGCGCTCGCCCCGGATCACCGTTTGGTCGTTGACGATCCGGATCTTGGAATGCACAGTGCCGACGAATTGAAAGCAGAGCTGCAGCGAGGCGTCACGCGGGAGGCGTCTGACTTCAACCCGCTGAAAGTGTTCCGGGAGCGCAAATGACCGCCGTCCGCGAAGCGGTCGTGCTTCCGTGCGCGTTCCTGACGGTCGCGTTACTCGGCGGTCTGCGCGTTGGAACGACCATGGTGCTCGTTCCGCCGCCGCTGATTTCTCTCGTCCTGGGAGTGATGCTCGTATCGGCGCTCGTGCGCGCGCATGTGTTCGCACCGGGCGCGATCCTGAGCAGCGATCGAAGCCCGCTCGAGAACCTGTCAGGACTCGCGGTGCTCGGCGCGATGTTCGCGGCATCCGCACAGGTCTTTACGCTTGTCACGCCGGAGCACGGGCTGCTGCATGCGGTCTTCAGCATCTGCTTCTTCGTGCAACTCACGACGACCATGGCGGGCGTCACCGGACGGCGCAACATGCTCCGCAGCCTCGCGGTTCTTCTCGGCGCCGCCTTCATCCTCCGCTTCATCGTCCTCGAAGGTCTTTACGCACCCGACGCGGGGCTTGCCAAGCGGTTGTTGACGACGCTGGTTGAAGGAGCAAGCCTGGGATCCATTCAGTACGAACCGACCGGTGCAGCAACCGGGTACATTGGTTTTCTCACGTTGGCGCTCTATCTGATCGGTCTGCTCCTGCTGCCTGCACCCGGTTCCGACGCACGATTGACACGGAAGACACTCCCGACCGTCAGCGATCTCGTTCCCCTGGCATTGCTGTCGGCGATCCTGGGATCTCCGGGCTGCTCGGATCAAATCGGCGTCGCCAGCGCCAGTGAGCCGGACGTGCAACTCCAGCGCGCCCGAGTGCGGGACGATGGGTTCGTGCGCGCGCAGGTGTGGTCCGAGCCTGCCACTCCGATTCCGCAGTTCGATTTTTCAGCGAACCCACCCGGCGGCTTCGCAGTCTCGGAAGAAGTGTCGTGCCGTTTCGTCGTCCAGAAACTGAGCGGCCGCACGCAGAAGTTCCATTGTCAGCTGCCTGATGGCCGAATCGTCAAGGTGAAGTACGGCGCAGAGAATGCCGAACTGCAAGCCGAAGTCGCCGGTACCCGGCTGCTGCGCGCACTCGGATTCAGTGCTGACGACATGTTCGTCGTACGGGCTGTCCGGTGCGACGGCTGTCCTCCCTTCCCGTTTCATTCGCTCAAGTGCAACGAACGGCTGAATCTGCCGAGTCTGTGCTTCGGCGGGCCTCTCGCGCCTGATGGCGAGAAGACCTTTGCTGCCGCAGTCATCGAACGCAGGATTCAAGGCACGATCGTGGAGGGATACGAGGATCAGGGGTGGAGCTGGTTCGAGTTGGGACGCATCGACGCGTCGAAAGGCGGCGCCACCCGAGCTGAGCTTGACGCGTTTCGCCTGATGGCGATGCTGCTCGCGCATTGGGACAACAAGGGGCCGAATCAGCGGCTCATCTGCCCGGAGGGACGCGAACGTCCCGGTGGAGGATGCGCGGCGCCGGTGGCAATGATCCAGGATCTCGGCGCGACGTTCGGTCCGGTTCGCGTGGATCTGCCCTCGTGGCGAGCCACGCCGATTTGGCGCGATCGTCAGACCTGCACGATCAGCATGCGGACACTCCCGTACGCAGGCGCCACCTTCCCGGACGTCCAGATCTCCGAAGCTGGTCGACTGATGCTTCTGAAACTCCTCGAACAGCTGTCGCCATCGCAGTTGCGAGCGCTCTTCGTCGCGTCACGCATGACGACGTTCGACCAGGTGGCTGCCGAGTCCAGAAATCCCGACGCGTGGGTCCATGCATTCGAGGACAAAGTCCGGGAAATTGGCACCGCGGGGCCGTGCCCAGAGCCGTAAGCATTTTTTAATTTGCGCTGGGGCCCCACCCCCAGCGCCTGCCAGCGCTCGCTCATCGCTCGCGCCGGCTCATCGTCACGCCTTTACTGGTTAGTCGCGGACCGCGGACCGCGACAATCAGGATTCCTTTCGCGTTCTAGTGATCGCCCCCGCGTCGATCGTTTCTCCGGTGCGGCTGATAGCCTGGAAGTACAGAGTGTCGCCCGAGATTTCCATCATCATGAAATGAAAATCGGTGTCGAAACCGCGCGCCATGATCGAGGAGGGACGCCGGATGTCTCCTTTGCGGAGCGAGCCGGCGCCTCCTGAGATGAAATACGCAATCCCGTGCTGCGGGTGCATGCGTTCGTAGAAGTGTTCGTGCCCGGTCAGGACCACATCGGCGTTCCCGTCGATCAGAAGGGGTTCGACTGCCATGCGCAGGAACCGCGCGGTGATCGAGTAGCGGCCGGATGTGTAGAGCGGGTGATGGAAATAGCAGATCTTCCAGTCGGTGCCCGAGTGCGCCAGCTGGTCGCGCAGCCAGACCAGCTGTTCCGGATCGAACGATCGACTGTCGAGGACGAAAAAGCGGACGCCGGCGCCGGTCAGCCCCTCGATGCGGCGCTCGTTGCGCCGGAACGTGTAATACCGGTGTCCCTCCATGTTGAACTTTGGATACGTCAACTCGAGGTCGCGATCGTGGTTGCCGATGGCCGCGTAGAACGAGACGCCTTGATCGAGAAGCGGTCGATACGGCGCTTCGAACTTGGTCTCGAAATCGTCCGGGCCATTCGGGGGATAGATGTTGTCACCGAGCATGACAACGAAATCGAATGGAAACTTCTGCCGCCAGGCAGCCATCTGCTGCGCGACCTCGTTCTGCGTCTGATCGCCGCGCCCGGAGTCGCCAATCACCGCGAACCGAACCGAGCCGTCCTTCAGCGGCAGCGCGAGCTGGCCATTCGCCGGTGAGAGTTCCTGAACGGTGAGCCGGACGGAACGGTCTGCACGGGAGTCGGGCCTCGTGCACCCGGTGACAAAGGCCGACCACAACACAAGCGCAAACGTCGTCGCCACGCGAAAAGCCACACGCATCTACTCTGGATCCCAGCCAAGCGCGAGGAGCTGGATGCTGACCTGGCCGCGCCTCGGGAGAAGCGTCACCTGTTCCAACGCGGGAGGCCGCTCGAAATCGGCGGCGATGTTCTGCGTTTCCTGGCGAAGCTGCTCGTCGAGATCCTGCATCTGCTTGTGTACGGCCTCTACGCTTTCGTTCGCCCGCTCGACATCGGACGCTTCCTTCATCGTCCGGCTGACCCCGCGCGCCGCGGTCGTCGCTCGCCCAAGCGTGCTCGCACTGATGGCCTTCCGTCCGAGCAGAGCGCCCACCAGCGTGGCGCCGATTGACACAGCAGCCTGGAGCTTTTGCTGCGTCGATTGCTCGGATTCGCGCGCCTTCGCGGCTTCAGCGCGTCGAAGCTTTTCGGCAAGCGCCGCCTGCCGAGGTGCGTATTTCTGGCGGACTGCGTCGACCGCAGCATCCCTCGCCGTGCGCAACGCATCCTGCACGCGAACCTTGAAGGCCCCTTCCGTTTCGCCGATTCGCGAAGTCAGCCCCGTCTCGACATGACGGAGCAGCTGAATTCGTTCATTTTGGGTCAGCCATTGTTTGAATGATTTTTCCCACACGGGATAGTTCTTCGGGTTCGACGCCGCCGCGGGCAGCGGCTCGAACGAGGCGTCGTGTTCTGGCGATCGCATCAACGTTTCGACGCCAACCTCGAGCCGGCCCGCGCGTGCCCAGTCCACAGCAACCGGGCCGTCTCCAACCGGCGCGGCATACACGATGTCCCGAGCTTCGTCCACCCCGAGCTTCGTGTCAGAGAAGCCGATGCGAACCGCCGCGAGTACCACCGGCGAATAGACCGGTGGCCTGGACCCTCCCGTCGCCGCGGGTGGAATGAAGAATTGCTCAATGCCTGGCGGAACGACGGGCGGCCGATCGGACGACGTCTGCTCCGCAGGCGAGGCAGCTCGAGGTGCGGCGGCTGCGGCTTCTGCAGGCCGCGGTGACTCCGACGAAGACACTCGGCCGGCCATCAAGGTGCGTATTTGGTCGCGCGAGAGCGGTCCGCGAAGATACGACAAGGTCCAGCGCGTTTGGAATGTGACGAGGTGCTCGTCGTGCACGTTGTGGAGCAGAAACACGCGCTTCTGCAGCGCCGACAAAATTCGATCGACCTCCGCGCGATCGAAGGAACTGGCAGCGGCCCCTTCGAGCCCGTCGAGGACGCGTGCTTTGTCGCGCTCCGTCTGCAGCCGGCCGAGGAACCAGGTGCCGATATTGGACAGCCCCTTGTAGTCCAGGTCGACAGGGTTCTGCGTGGCTAGGACGACGCCGAGGCCGAACGCGCGTCCTTGCTTCAGCAGTGTCAACAGCGGTCCCTTCGATGGAGGATTCGCGACCGGCGGAAAATAGCCGGCGATCTCGTCCATGTAGACAATCGCGCGCAGGCTCGTCGTCCCGGTCTGTCCGCGCATCCAGCCAAGCACCTGGTTCAACAGCAGGGACACAAAGAACATTCGCTCCGCATCCCCGAGGTGCGCGATCGAGAAGACGGCCACGCGCGGGCGGCCGTCCGGGGTGTAAAGCAATTGCGCCGGATCGAGCGGCGCCCCTTCGAACCATTGATCAAAGCCAGGGGCTGCAAGCACGGCGTTGAACCGCATTGCCAGATCAAAGCGATCGCGCTTGGCGAAAAACGACTCGAGGTCGAGTACACCGACTTTCTGAAAGGGCGGCGTCTGAATTTGCTCGATGATTGACGGGAGATCGAGGCTTCGACCGGCCGTCCAGGCGGTGGACAACACCGTCGACACAAGCGTGTGCTCGCGGCTGCGCGGCGGCGCATCCACACCAGCGAGCGACAACAAGCTGGTGGCGGTGCTCGACGCGCGCTCCCCCAGCAACTCCGAATCGTCAAGGACCGCCTTCGTTGGCGCCGTAAACGATTGCAGGACCGAGACGGGAACGCCAGCGCGGCTGCCCGGCGTGTAAATGGAAAAATCGGCCGCCTTGCGAAGGCGTTCGATTCGGGCGCCGTCCTGGCCCCAATCGGCGAGCCCTTTCTGCCACGTCTCAGCTTGTTGGGCAGCAAAGACTTCGGGGGTCACCCCGGCTCGGCGGGCCTCATCATCATCAATCCACGGCCTGAAGTCCGCCGCGGAGAGCGACGGGAACGTGAGCAGCAGATTGCCGAGATCCCCCTTTGGGTCGATGGCAATCACCGGAACCCCGTCGATTGCCGCTTCTTCGATCAGTGACAGGCAGAGCCCGGTTTTGCCGCTCCCCGTCATCCCGACACACACCGCATGCGTCACGAGATCACGGGAGTCGTAAAGAACGGCGTTGTCGAGGCGCTTCGCCGACCGGACGTCGTATTCCCGTCCCAGATAAAAGAGGCCCAGCTTTTCGAAATCCTGCATGTAGCGATCGTAATCGCGATCCGCAGTCCGCGATCCGGGATCCGACGGATCCCGGATCACGCATCCCGGATCCCGGATCACGCCTCCCGGCCGGATGCGACCACCCACAGCTCCGTCGGAATCGACAGGAGCCAATATCGTCGTCGTAGAGCGACCACCAGCCCCGCGTAATCGCGCTTCGGAAACTCGCCGGAGATCAGCCGGCCGCGCAAACGGCGAATTTCGTACTTATAGAGGTCTCGTACCGCGTCACGAAGTTGCTGCGGCGAACTGTGCGAGGCCGGGATCAACCCGTGCCCTGCCAACGCGTCGAGGATTTGCTGTTGATACGTATACACGTCTCCGTCCATTTTCACTCTACATTGATGCGCTGTTCGCGCGGGCCTCTGCTAACATGCGCTGCACTGAATTTGCGGGAGATGCATTCATCACTCGACAAGGAGACGCCATGGCTGATGATTCGTACCTGGATGACGACGATCGCGACGACGGCCTGATCGGACAGGCGGCAGAAGCGGTAGGCAGCACTATCGGCGCTGCCACTCGCACGGTCGTCGGCGCCGCGCAGACGGCAACCGGCGCAGCAACTTCCGCAGCGGCAGCGGCGGCCGACGCGGCAGCGACCGCCGTCGAACAGACCGCCAAACCGCGCCGGGCGGCGTCCAGGGTAGTGAAGAAGGTCAGGCGCCGTACGACGGCAATCGTGCGCCGCGCTGCCAAGGCGACTCGGGCGCGAGGGGCCGCGTCAAAAGCAGCCCCTAAGAAGGGCACACGAAAATCGGCCGCAAAAGGCCGTTCCGCAGCGGCTCGGCCGGCGGCGCGGGGAGCGTCGGCGAGTCGTAAAGGGACAAAAGCCCGCGGCGGTCGAAAGAAGCGCTAGCACCCGCCTTCGGCAGCGGCATACCCCAAGGGCCGGCCTGTTCGCAGCCGGCCCTTTTGCATCAGTGCGATCCGTCTGGCGAGGTTGAGGCCGGGCGGGGGGAGGCCGAACCAAGAAATAGGCCATTGAAGAGAAATTTGAACGTGCCGTGCGGCTGCGCGCGAAAGGTAATCTCGGGCGCAAACAAGAGCAGGTTCCCCTTTCCAATCGTTGCCTGAAGGATCTCGATGCCGCCATTCAGGTAGCCCTGGCCGAACGCCCACCCGCTGCGCAACGGCGTCGGCGTATCAAACCACGCAACCGGCCGCACTCCCTTTTTCACCGCCTCCGGTCCAAGGCTGAAGACTGGGCTGTTGTCGAAGAACATGTCCACGTGATCGTCGACGCCATGGGCGACCGCCGCGGTGTTGTCGACGGCCACTCGGAGAATTGATCCCGGGACGTAATACTTCTCGACCGGTATCGGCCTCGCCGAGCCGTCGGCGCTCCGCTCCGTCAGGTGGTTCTCGACGGGCACATCCAACACTCGTCCCAGGTTCATGGACGAACGGCCAACGGCGATGACGGTCCCCCCCTCCTCCAGAAACGTCTTGAGCGCCGGTCCGCTCTGTTCCGCCGTATAGGCCCCAGTCATCGACTGAAACTCGGGAGGGATCGCCGGCGCCGCGTCGCCTCCTTCTCGCCCTCGACCACCTCCTCGTCCACTTCCCGCTGGCGCTGGACCGACATCCGACGGAAAAATCAACACGTCGAAGCGGCTCGAGAGATTTCCCGCGTCGATGACTTTGGGATAGACGACCTCGAACGGGAATTCGAACTGCTCGAGCACGAAGCGCGTCCAGCCCGAAGGAATCGAGCCGCCATAGACGTCGGCCAATCCGATTCGCGGCCGTCGTAACTTGAGCGCGCCGGCTAGAGGGGTTGACGCGCCCGCCGGTTCGAAGCTGACGCCGAGGTCCGCCGCAAGTTTCTGCAATTCGACTGCTGATGCGCCCGCGATATAGAACGGATTGCCCGGCGCCTGGGTCCATCGCACGTCGCGTCCCGCAGCGAGTAACCGATTTACCGCAACGAACGCGTTGTTGCTCGAATGAGCCAGCAGGACATTCCCGCCCGCAGCTGCTTTGCCTGGCAGCGGCTTCTGCAACCCAGTAATGCGCTCGAACGGTCCATCGAATCCATCCAGGATGCGATCGAACTTGACCCCCATTTGATACGCGAGGGTCCATCCGGCGTTGTCGTAAGGCCGCGTGGGCGGCCCCCCGGGATACGGGATGTCGTCGGGATGGTCTTGCGGTTCGAACATGTCGAGGACGTGCGGCCGAAACGGCTGCGCGGCTTTGACCACGTAGGATCCAGCGGGATAGGTCTTCTCACCCACCGTAAAGCGCGTCGTCGCCCGATGGACGACGATGCCGGTCTTGATGAGTGCGTTGATGAACCGCGTTGCGGTCGCGAAGTCAGCTTGGTCCGACGGAAGGACGAAACCTCGCGGATCGCGCAAGCTGGGATCCCGAAGCAAGCTCTTGAACTGCGCAACGGTCGCGCCGCCGCGGCCGCCGCCGCCCGCGGTGCCCGGCGATTCATCGCTCGTTGTTTCCGCTCCGCGGCCGCCTCGTCCGCCCCTTGCGGGTGCGAGCGACGCTTCAGCGGCGGCAATTCGCCGCGGACTGGTCGTCCAACTGTCTCGGCTTCCACGCTCGACCGAGTTCTTCCCCATCAAGTAGATGTTGTAGAGAAATGTGTCCTTGTTACGCGACGCGACATCGAACACCGCGTAATTGGCGGTGACCGAGTAGTCAATCGACTGCCTGAAATGCCACGTCTGCTGCGGTTCGATCGGGTAGTACAGATTCGAATCCGGCAGCTGCTTCGAGGGAACGAAGGGGATCGACACCGGCGTCGGATTCCCAATCGTCTCGGTCAGGAGGCCGATCATATTGTGGAAATACACCGTCGTCCGCAAGCCGCCGTTCCACCAGGTCGAGTAGCTCGAGCCCTTGCGGCTCGTAAGACCGGGTTTCCCTTCGGCCGCCATCCGATTGGCCATCGCGGCGCCGACGATGTCGATGCCGATCGGTACGAGCGGATCGAAATTGAAGTTGAAGGGATCGCGAAACGGAGGGGCAAACATTACCGCGCCGGCCGGTCCCGTCTGGTGATGGTTGTACATGATCTGCGGGAACCATTCCGAGTAGAGCACCGTGTTCATGTTGATGCTCTCGGGAAGGTTGGACATGTAGAAGTCGCGGTTGTTGTCGTGCCCCGCGTACTTCTCATACAACCGGGGTAGCGCGGTCATCGATCGTCGCGCGGGATCGCGCTCACGCATGTACCAGCTGGACACGAGCTGCATGCCGTCGGGATTCGCGTGCACCGCGAGGATGACGAGATCGTTGAGAAACCTCAGTGTCTCCGGGTCGTTCCGGCTGACCAGCTGATAGACCGTCTCGATCAACTGGTGGGCGCCCAGCACCTCGGTTGCGTGCAGCCCGCCGTCGAACCACACGACCGCTTTGCCTTCCCTGGCAAGGGCGTGCGCTTGATCGTCGGTCAAACCATCCACCGTCGCCAGGCGACGTGAAATCTCCTTATAGCGATCGAGTTTCTTGAAGTTTTCAGGCGACGTGATGATCGCCATCAGCTGCGGCCGTCCTTCGGCCGTTTTGCCGATCTCGACCACCTTCATCCGATCTGATTCCTTATCGAGCTTGTGCCAGTACTCGACGAATTGGTCGTAGGTCGCGAGCTGATAGTCATCGCCGATGTTGAACCCGAATTGCTGCTTCGGGGTGGTGATGCCTTGACCCGCGGCTGCGGATGCCAGGGCGGCGAGGATTGCGATTGTGGAAGTGAAGAGGGTGCGGGTGCGGCTGCGCATCTTGCCGACAAAGATACCTCAGGGCTCAGGGCTCAAGGCTCAGGGCTTAGGGGTTCAGGCGGCTAAACTCTGAACCCCGACCCCGGTGAACCTTGAGCCCTGAGCCCTGAGCCTTGAGCCCTGAGCCCTGAGCCCTGAGCCTTGAGCCTTGAGCCCTGAGCCCTGAGCCTTGAGCCCTGAGCCCTGAGCCCTGAGCCTTGAGCCCTGAGCCCTATTGGATAGGCGATCCCGCGACCGGGCTGCCGCTCTCCGGCATCGTCGCCGAGAGCGTCGCCGAATGCTGGTAGATGACGCCGTCGGAGTTGCTCCCGAAGAACCGCGCGACGGACGCGTCGAGCGGGTCGCCAACCACTGCGTATCCCGGAGAGGCCTGTCCGGCAGCGAGGCCGTTACATGAGGCCGGCGCGCCAGCCAGTCCCGTGCCGGCGAGGCTGAAGTTGTAGCCGCTCTTGATGAACGTGAAGCCGCTGATCATCTCGTCTGGCAGAAATGGTTCGGTGCTTCCCGGAGGCGCCACGCCCAGCGTCGGAAGATCGGGGGAATAGAACCCCAGTCCGCACGTGATCGCAAAACTCAATTCGCCGCTGTTCACGACCCGCAACGTGCCGATGGCCGACGAGGCCTGAGCGGCACCGCGAGCTTTCATGAGCCCCGGAATCGCCATCGAAGCGAGCAAGCCGATCAACGCGACCACAAACAGCATGTCGATCAGCGTGAATCCCGCGTCACTCCGTCGTTTTCTGCGAGGCGTTAGTTTCATATCGTTATCCACCTATCCGCGCGGGGTCGGATTTACTCGACCCTGGACAATTTTCGGCAGCCTTGCCACTTTTCGACAGGCCCTAAATTGTCCCTCCGGTCGGCCGCTCCACCCGGCCCGTCTCCAGAGAGTGCTGCAACCTCTTGCGTTGGCAGCCTTTATTGTTAGCGTTCGACGGCGGTTCGTGCCCGTCGCCTGGAAAAGTGCAAGATCAGCACCACGGCGCCAATTACAAATCCGACGGCGTCGGCCCATGTCGCGGCGTAAAACAGCAGCAATCCTGACCCTACGAGCAGCACGCGTTCTGAAACCGAAGCCGGTCCCGCGATCCACCCTCCGAAGCCGCCTGCCAGCGCCGCGACGCCGAGAGCTGCTGTCGCGCTCGCCGTAACCACGTCGCGCACCGGCGCCTGCAGGAGCACCCCCATCCCTTCGGGGCTCAAGGTGAACACGAACGGAACCAGGAACGCGGGCAGCGTGTACTTCCACGTCAGCATCATCGTCCTGAACGGATTTCCGCCCGTGATGGCCGCCGCCGCAAAGGGGGACAACGCAGTAGGCGGACTCACTTCGGAGAGCACCGCGTAATAGAAGATGAACATGTGCGCCGCGACTGGGGGCACGCCGGCGCTGGTCAAGGCCGGCGCGACCATCACCGCCGCGATGATGTACGAGGCGGTCACCGGAACAGCAAGGCCGAGAAGCCACACCGCGATCGCGGAATACAGCACCGTCAGAAACAGGTGCCCACCCGCGAGCGACACGATGATCCCCGCCATCTTCAGGCCGAGACCGGTCAGGGTGACGACGCCGACAATGATGCCGGCGGTCGCCGTCGTGGCGGCAACGCCAAGGACATCCGCCCCGCCCGTCTTCAGCGCGTTGAACAGCCGCCGCGGAGTGAGTGCGCTTTCCCGACGGACAAAACTGAGTGCAAAGGCCAGCACCGTTGCCCAGAACACGGCACGAAACGCCGACATGCCGGCCACCATCAGCACCGCGATCGCAACGAGTGATGTGAAGTGATACCAGTAGCGCCTGGTCAGGGTACCGGCGCCGGGCACCTCCGGCACCGCGGAACCGGTGGCGGTCCGTCGCGAGTCCGCCTCAATCATGAGGAAGATCGACAGGTAGTACAGCAGCGTCGGGATGGTCGCCATCACGAGCACGTGCAGGTAGGAAATCCGGAGGAACTCGGCGATGAGAAAGGCGGCGGCGCCAAGCGTCGGTGGTGATAGCAGCGCGCCAATGCCAGCAGCGGACAGGATCGCGCCGCCGGTATCCGGCTTGTAACCGGCGCGCTTCAAGAGCGGCCACGCAACGGAACCCAACATCACCGTCGTCGCGACACCGCTGCCCGAGACCGTGCCCAGCAGAAACCCGGCGAGCGTGACCGTGCGCCCGGGTGCGGCGGCGGATCGCGAACGCCCCATCGCCGCCATGGACCAGTTGATGAAGAACGCGCCGGCGCCCGACTCGTCCAGGACGGCGCCGTAAATCGTAAACAGGATGATGTAGGTCGACGTGACGTCGAGCGGCACACCAAACACGCCCTCCAACGTCATGTAGAGCGTTCCGATCAGCCGATCGAGGTCGTAGCCGCGATGCGCGAGAATCGGCGCCCCGATTGAATCGAACGCCGGACCTGCGTAGGCATAGGCAATGAAAACGAGGGCTGTTCCGGGCAG
>Ga0222622_10000738_pt1 | contig 12718 bp, 12 predicted proteins | sample PLM2_5_b1metaG_FD_177335 | JGI IMG/M metagenome (GOLD analysis project Ga0222622, IMG submission 177335) | Groundwater sediment microbial communities from an aquifer in East River, Colorado, USA - PLM2_5_b1 | ecosystem: Environmental > Terrestrial > Soil > Riparian zone | place: USA: East... | reverse complement strand
TTCCCAGACGGTGTCCAGCTTCGACCACTTGGTCACGCAGTGGATGTCCCTGGTGACCTCCTCGCGCGGGAGCGCCTGGAACTCCTCCCACGTCCAGCTGACCGGCTCCGAGCCGCCGCGGATCTCGAACGTCCATTCCTCGAGCGGCGTGTGCGGAGTGGGCCCCGCCGAGAGCACCGGGAAGTCGTCGGTCAGGTACTGGCCGGGCGGGACGCGGTCGGGCGGCCCGTCCTGGCGCCTGCCACGGAATCCGCGAGAGATGATTCCCACGCGGTCATTGTGGCCTATCCGCGTGAGACTGCGAGCAGCGTTGGAACTGTGTGCCCGCCGCGGCCGGGCCGCAGCACGGTCACATAGGCGGTCGTCGGCGAGAGCGCGGTCGTCCAGAGCATCTTCGCCGTGACGCGTGGCTTGTGCGGGCAGGGGAGATGCTCGCCCTGACTCGTGTGGTGGCGGTCGTGGCCCGCGTCCTGGCCGGCGAGCGGGCCGAGCTCGTAGAGGACCTTGTCGCGTCCGCTGCGGAGCGGCCCGAGCACGAGCTGCTGCGAGCAGCGGGAGGCGCGCACGTAGAGCAGCTGCCCGGCGAGCAAGGACGGGTTCAGCAGCTGGGCGTCGCTCGAGTAGCGCAGCCGCAGGCGCGTGCCCGAGACGACGTTCACGGCGGTGATCCAGCTGCCCGACGCGGTCGCGCGATGGAAGACGACGAGATCGACCCCGAGCGCCGGCCGGCCCAGGCTCGACGGTGCCTTGACCTTCTCGACTGTCGTGCCCGGCCCGGTCGTCGTCACGGGTCGCACGTGGATCTCGGTCGGCGTGCGGTAGGCGAGCCAGCTGCGCGAGACCGCCAGCTTCTGCAGGCCGGGGATCGACTCCTGGACGACGGGCGCCAGTGTTACGCGGTCGGCGAGGGTCAGGTCGGCGCCAGCGTGCCAGGCCACGAAGGTCGCGCCGATCGCCGGGTCGTTCCCGGGCAGCCGCGTCGTCGTGTCGTTGCGGCGGAGGAAGCCGCCGACCCCGGGCTGCTGCCACGCGACGTCGGTGCCGGCCGCGCTCGGGTCGCCGCCGGGCGAGGCGACCGTTCCCGCCGCCTGGACCTGGCCGGCGACGAGCGCTGCGAGCAGCGAGGCCGCCGCGAGCACGCGCAGCAGGCGCAGGCCCCGCGGCCGCTCGGCGATCGCGTGCTCGCTCAGCAGGAGGACCGGCAGCGCCCGCCCGGCGGCAAACCCCGCCGCGATCGCGAGCGAGGCCCGCACGTCTCCGAGCGCGAGACTGAGCGCGGGCAGCGCCCAGGCGGCGGTCGCGGGCACGTAGGTCGTCAGGCCGGTTCCGAGCAGCAACCCGTAGAGGAACAGCGCGCGCGGCAGCGGCATCGTCCTGCGCCAGGGCTCCGGCACCTGGAAATGGATCTGCGGCCGCACGCGGAGGCCGAGCGCGTCGCTCGCCACGGCCACGACGCCCAGCGCGACCGCCGCGATCACGACCGCGCGGCCGCTGATCACCGAACCGAGTGCGCCGAGCGCGACGAAGACCGCAGCCGCCCCGAGCGCGAGCCCGGCCGTGAATGCCGCGCGTGCTCTTCCCCGGTGACGCGCGGCACGCACGGTGCCGACCATCGAGAGGGTTCAGGGCGACCAGGCGCCGGCGAGCCCGACGAGCAGCGCCGTCAGGACGAGCGCCGGCGTCAGCACTTGATCTTCGTGTCGTAGTACATGACGCAGAACACGTTCCGGCCGCTGTAGCAGTAGCCCGTCAGCGCGTAGTCGCCGTTGATCCGGTACTTCGTGTAGCCGCAGCAGTCGACGAGCTTGCGGATGTGGCCGTTGCAGCAGCGGTACCAGGCGCCGTCGACCTGGCCGCGGAAGCCGAACTCGCGCCCGACCTTGGCGCAGACGCGTGTGCGCGGCGCCGCCGGCAGCGGGTTCCCGTCGGGATCGCGCAGCAGCTTGCGGTGCGCGTCGACGGGCCGCCCGAGCTTGTCCACCGGCCGGCCGAGGTCGTCCACCGGCTCGCCGTCGGCTGCGCGCAGCGGGAAGCCGTTCGCGTCGATCCGCGGGAGCCCGGTCGGGTGCGGGCACGAGCCGGTCGTGTAGATGTGGCCGCAGAAGTGAAAGGCCTCGGCCTTTTGCGCGCGGAGGGCTTCCAGCACGAAGCCGCCGCTTGTCACGGCGAGCAGGAGCTTTCCCGTTCGCGCGAGGAACCCGCGCCGCGAGGTCGCGGCCGCGACGTGCTCGCTAAGCACGCACTGCCGCCGGGCCGAGCAGCGATTCCAGCTGGTAGAGCGAGTTGAAGGTGCCCTTGGCGAGCACCTCGCCGTCGGGTGCGAGCACGACTGCGTACGGACTGCCGGGGACGGCGAGCGACTCCCAGGCCTCGGGGTCGGCGTGCTCGTCGAACATTTGCAGCTCGATCTCGGGGTCACGGGCGAGCAGGCGCAGCGACGGCTCGAGCGCTGCGCAGAGCGAGCAGCCGGCCGAGGTGAAGACCGCGACCGCCAGCGGCGCACGCCGTTCGAAACGCTCGATCAGGCCGACCCGGCCGCCGAGCTCCGGGCCTTCATGGTCGAGTGACAGAGCGACCTGCGGGGCGACCGCGAGCCGCAGCTCGCCGACCTCGCGGGCCAGCGCGAGCAGCGCGATCGCCAACGCGGCCAGGCCGAGGAGCGCGACGCCCAGGCCGACGCCGAGCCAGGCCTCGGCCGAGAGCGAGGTATCGGGCAGGAACGGCAGCACCGCGAACGCGGCCGCGAGGCACGCTGACCGTACGGCCGCTCCCCAGCCGATCCTCGAGCGGCTCCCGAAGCACCCGCACGGCTGACCGGCACGCCCACGCGCGATCGCGACTACGAGAAGCAACGTGAAGAGCCCGAGCAGGACCGCGGCCGCCTCTGCGGCACCGGGCACTCCCACGGCGACGGCGATGCCAAGCACGCCCTCGAGCGCGATCGTCCCCGCCCAGGCGGCTGCCGCGGCGCTCCCGTGCAGCCCGTAGCTCGAGAGCGCACGGCGGCCCCGCCCGCCGGCGGCGAGCTTGGCCGCCGCGGAACCCAGCAGGACCGCGGCGAGGACGAGGCGGAGGAGACCCACGACCGTCAAGCGCGCGTGAGGATACCGGCAGGCCCGGTTTCGCTCTTGGGCGGCCGGGTAGCCGTCACTCCGCAAACGAATCGAGGAGGGGACTGATGGCAGAGCTGACCGCACTCGAGAGCAAGCTCGGCGAGGTGCTGGGCCTGGCGATGGCGGCCCAGGAAGCGACCGCGAAGGTGGGCAAGCTGGTCGAGGAGGAGGGCGAGCACGACGACCTGCGCGCCACGCTGCAGCGCATGGCCAAGGAGGCGAAGGAGACCGAGGAGCGGACGACCGACCTGGCCTCGGAGCTCGAGGGCAAGAAGACCGCGATCCTCGAGAAGGCTCGCGAGACCAAGCAGGAGGCGACCGAGATGATGTCGACCTACCTGGGAGACGACGCGGATGCGCTCGACGGCTTCGAGTTCCTGACCATGGCCGAGGCCGGCGAGGTCGGCCACTGGCAGGTCGTCGGGACGATGAACGAGCGCGCCCAGCTGCCGGGGCTGCAGGAGCTGGTGCACTGGGCCGAGCCGATTCAGCAGCGCCACTTCCAGCAGACGCTGGAGGGCTCGGTCGAGCTGGCGGCCGACGAAGATCCGAACGAGCTCGCTTGAGCTACAGCGCGCGACGCTGCGCTAGCCGGCGCGGAGCGCGTGCACAACGAACGCCTCGACCGGCTCCCCCTTGCCCTTCAGTTCGAGCGGGGGGAGCCGCTCGAGCACGGCGCCCGGCGGGAGGGCGGCCGCGGTCTCGGCCCCGACGACCACCTTGCCGACCGGCGCGACCGACTCGAGCCGTGCGGCCAGGTTCACCGTGTCGCCCACGACTCCGTGCTTGCGGTGTCCGCTCGAGCCGCCGACGAGCCCGGCCAGCACCTCGCCGCTGTTCACCCCGGCGCGGAAGCGAGGCCAGTCGGGGTGTCCAGAGGCGATCTCGGTCGCGGCGGACTGGAAGGCGAGTGCTGTACGCACAGCGCGCGCCGCGTGGTCGGGCTGGTCGCCGTACTGGTTGAAGATCACCATCACCGCGTCGCCGACGATTTGGTGCACGACGCCGCCGTCTCGCTCGAGCAGCGGCACGAGCTTCCCGAAGTAGCCGTTCAGCATCGTCGCCACCTTCGCCGGGGTCGTCCGCTCTGAGAAGGACGTGAAGCCCTGCAGGTCGGCGAACAAGATCGTCGCCTCGCGGGTGTCCGCGAGCGTCTCATCGAGGTAGAGCGGGCTGAACCGCTCCTCGTGCCACTCGCCGCGGGCGCTGACGGCGATCGTGACGAACGCAGTCAGCATCAGCAGATGCCATTCCCACCACGAGGCGTGCCAGTTACGAGCCCACGCGATCACGAGCATCGCCTCGGCGAGGAGCGCGAACGAGAGAGCGACGCCGAGCAGGAACTGCGCGCGGCGGCGCTGGTAAAGGCGGAAGTAGCCGACCGCCGCAGTCGCGTAGAGGACGACCCCGATCACCGCGAGCGTGATCTGCCAGCCGTCGAGCTGCTCGGCGCCGAGCTCGCCTGCGAGCGGCCGCAGCTTCGAGAGCGAGATCGCCGCCCAGGCTGCGAGCAGCGTTGCGAGCGCCGCGATCAGCGCCCGGGCCCAGCGCAAGACACGCTCGGCCGCCACGGGCCGAAGAGGCAGCCCCGAGGCCGCCGCGAAGACGCCGGCAACCGCGAGCCCGAACGGCGTTGCGAGCTCGAAGCCCCCGTTCTTGCCGAGCAGCACGCCGGGGGTGGCGAGAGCGTGCAGGCCGAGGAAGCCGGCCGCCGAGATGAAGGCGAGCGAGACCAGGAAGAGCCGCGCGTCTCGCCGGCGCCGGGCGGCGGCCCCGACCGCGTAGCCGAGGCCCACGCTGACCGAGGCCGCGCCGAACACGAGCCAGAAGTGCGCGGGATGGTTCTCCCAGGCCTCGTCGATCCCCGGATGCAGCAACAGGAGCGCGAGCAGCCCCGCGCCGAGCACGAGCGCGGCGACCGGCCACGCGGCGGGAGTGCGTGCTTGCTGGGCCTCGGTCGTTTCGTTCACCGGTCGTCTTGGCCGTGCGGCTCGCCGTACGCGGCGAGCAGGTCGAGGAACGGCACGGAGTCGAAGGCCTCGGGCCCTAGGACGCCGCTGCCGTTCCACGTGCCGTCGGCCAGCAGCTCCAGCGCGACGACCGGGTTCAGCGCGGTCTGCAGGACGACCGCCTGGGAGCCGTACTCGCGCATCGTCCGCTCGTTGTCAGCCACGTGGTAGAGGTAGGTCGCGCGCGGTTGGCCGTCCTGGCCGGTGCCCGTGACGAAGGTGCCCGCGCACGTCTTTCCGTGCATCCGGTCGCCGAGCGTCGCCGGGTCGGGTAGCGCCGCGGCGAGCACGTCGCGCGGCGCGACCTCGACGCCGCGTACCGAGACCGGCTCCTTCGAGTCGAGCCCGAGCTTGTGGAGCATCTTCAGCACGTCGATGAACTCCTCACCGAGCCCGTACTTGAAGGTGACGCGTTTGCAGTCGACCCAGCGTGGCACGAGCACGACCTCCTCGTGCTCGACGTTGACGCACTCGAGCGGGCCGATTCCCTCGGGGAAGTCGAACACCTCGGGCTCGCTGAACGGCTCCGTCGTGTACCAGCCGCGCTCGCGCTCCCAGACGAGCGGCGGGTTGAGGCACTCTTCGATCGTCGTCCAGATCGAGAAGGTCGGCGCGAACTCGTAGCCCTCGACGGCCAGGTTCGCCCCATCGCGCACGCCGACCTCGTCGATCTCGGCGAACAGATGGTCGGCGGCGTAGCGGGCAAAAACGTCCGAGAGACCCGGCTCGACGCCGATCCCGACGAGCGCGAGCAGGCCGGCGTCCGCCCAGCGCCCGTGCTGGTCGAGCTGCTCCTGGCCGAGCAGCGTGTCGGGGCTCGAGAGCGACATCGCCATGTCGAGGTACGTGCAGCGGCACTCGAAGGCGGCCTCGAAGATCGGTAGGACGAAGCGTGGGTCGGTCGCGTTCAGGACCGCGTCATGCTCGCGCGCCAGCACCGCGACGCTGGCCTGGTCCGACGCGTCTACCTGGGCCGCGGCGAAGCGGTCGTCGCCGAGCCGGTCGACGAGCGCCTGCGGCCGCACCGGGTCGAGGTCGGCGAAGGTGATCCGCTCGAAGAAGTCGCGCCGCTGTGCCACCGCGGCCGCGGCCGCTCCGACGCCTCCGGTGCCGACGACGAGGACCTTCACGGGAGGACTGTAGAGTCGCCGCGTGGTCGACGCGCTCCTGCAGCGCGAGCTCGAGCGCTTCGAGCGCGAGCATCCGCGCTCACGCGAGCTGGCGAACGAAGCGCGCGGCTCGCTCCTCTCGGGCGTGCCGATGCCGTGGATGATTCGCTGGCCGGGCGGCTACCCGGTCTTCGCGGCCGAGGCGCACGGCGCGCGCTTCCGCGACGTCGACGGGCACGAGTACGTCGACTTCTGCCTGGGCGACACGGCCGCCATGACCGGCCACTCGCCCGAGCCGACCGTCCGCGCCGTGACCGAGCAGGCGGCGAAGGGGATCACGACGATGCTGCCGAGCGAGGACGCGCTCTGGGTCGGCCGCGAGCTGACGCGCCGTTTCGGCCTCGCGCGCTGGCAGTTCGCCCTCACCGCGACCGATGCGAACCGCTTCGCCATCCGGCTGGCGCGCGAGCTCATCGGGCGGCCGAAGATCCTGGTCTTCAACTGGTGCTACCACGGCTCTGTCGACGAGACGTTCGTCGGCCTCGAGGAGGGCCGCGTCGTCTCGCGCGAGGGCAACGTCGGTCCGCCGGTGCCGCTCGCCGAGACCACGCGCGTCGTCGAGTGGAACGACCCCGAAGTGCTCGAGCGCGAGCTGGCCCAGGGCGACGTCGCCTGCGTGCTGGCCGAGCCGGCGCTGACGAACATCGGCATCGTCCTCCCGGACCCGGCCTTCCACGAGCGACTGCGGGCAGCGACCCGCGAGACGGGGACGCTGCTCGTCATCGACGAGACGCACACGCTCTGCGCCGGTCCGGGCGGCTACACGGCCGCCCACGGGCTCGAGCCGGACCTGCTCACGGTGGGCAAGTCGATCGGAGCGGGGATCCCGGTCGCCGCGTACGGCTTCTCGACGGAAGTTGCCGGTCGGCTCGAAGCGCTACTCCCGGCTGACGAGAAGGCTGACGTCGGCGGGATCGGCGGCACGGTCGCGGCGAACGCGCTCTCACTCGCGGCCACGCGCGCGACCCTCGCCGAGGTGCTGACCGACGAAGCCTTCGAGCGGATGATCGCGCTCGGCGAGCGCTTCGAGGCCGGAGTCGCCGACACGATCGAGCGCCACGGCCTGCCCTGGCACGTGACCCGGCTCGGCTGCCGGGTCGAGTACCTCTTCCGCGCCGAGCGCCCGCGCACCGGAAGCGAGGCCGCGGCGGGCGGCAACGCGCTGCTCGACCGGCTGATCCATCTCTACGCGCTCAACCGCGGCATCTTGCTGACGCCGTTCCACAACATGGCCCTGATGTCGCCCGACACGACCGAGGCCGACGTCGACCGGCACACGGAGGTCTTCGACGAAGCGGCGCGCGAGCTGGCCTGAGGCTGCGAACATGGCGCCGTGCCCGAAGCACAGCTCGAGGACTCCGGCTCGGGGCTCGCGCCCGTCACCGAGGGGTGGTTCGTCGTCAACGTGCGCGACGCCGAGTGGTGGAACTCGGCGAGCAGAGGCGCGAGGTGCGGCTTCGAGAACGAGTACGGCGAGTCGCCGGTGGAGTTCGCCCAACTCGGCTTCAACCTCACCGTCCTGGAACCAGGAGAGTGGAGCCTCTACCACGCCGAGGAGAACCAGGAGGCCTTCCTCGTCCTTTCAGGCGAGTGTGCGCTGCTCGTCGAAGGCGAGGAGCGACGCCTGCGGCCCTGGGACTTCTTCCACGCTCCTCCGTGGACCGAGCACGGCTTCGCGGGCGTGGGCGACGAGCCGTGCGTGATCGTGATGGTCGGATCGCGCACCGGCCCGGGAGTGCGCTACCCGGTGTCTGAGCTCGCAGCCCGGTACGGCGCAAGCGTGGCGGAGGAGACCTCCGACTGGAGGCAGGCCTACGCGACCCTCGAGCAGTTCCGGCGAGAGCGGCCGCCGAACTGGGCTCGCCTGCCCTGGGCGTAGCACGTCGACTGGCAGCGACTTTTCCAGGCCGGTTGACTCGCGGGCGGGCCTCTAACGTGCGCCCGGTGGGACTGTTCGCATGACGGTGCTGGCGCTGAAGCTCTTGCTCGCCCCGGGCTTCATCGTGGCGACCTCGCTCGTCTCGCGGCGCTTCGGCGTCACGGTCGCCGGAATCGTGGCCGGCTTGCCCGCGATCGCGGGCCCGATCCTGCTGGTGCTCGCGCTCGACCACGGGCGCGGGTTCGCGCGGACCGCCGCGACCGGCGTGCTACTCGGCATCGTCGCGCTGGTCGTGTTCGTGCTCGCGTTCGCGTGGGTGGCCATGCGGGCACGTTGGCCGTGGGCTCTCGCTGCCGGTTGGGGTTCGTTCGCCGCCGCGGTCGTCGTGCTTCGCCCGGTCCACGTCGGGCCTGTCATGGCCTTCGTCATCGCCTGTGCGGCCTGCGCCTGCGGGCTCGTGCTGTTACCTCGGGCTGCGCCGGCGGCGGGCCGACCGCAGACCTATCCACGCTTTGACCTGGCCCTACGCGCTGCGTGCGCTGTCATTCCTGTCGTCGCCGTCACCGCGGCGGCACGAGCGCTCGGGCCGCACCTGAGCGGCCTCATCGCGGCGTTCCCGGTGATCACGCCTGTTCTTGCGGCCTTCACGCTGGCCCAGCAGGGTCCGCTCGGGGCGGTCCGGCTGCTGCGTGGGATGACGGTCGGTTTCTTCGCCTACGCGCTCTTCTGCTTCACGGTGAGCGTCGCGATCCGTGGCCTCGGAACAGCCGCGGCGTTCCTCCTCGCAACGGCGCTCGCGCTTGGCGCGCAGGCGGTGGTGGTCGCGATCAACCGACGGCGAGAGCGGCTCCTTCCCGCCCAGGCTCCGGCGTAGTCAGGGCATAGAACCAACCACTTCTCGTCATGGTGGTCCGACGAGGGCCGGGCTACCGTCCTACGTGCGAGAGCAGCCCCGAGATTCCCAGGCTGAATGCTGCTCCGCCGCCGTCTTGACGAGCCTGGGATAGAGAAAAGGGAGGGACTCAATGTCCCGGAAGAAACGTGTTCTCACGCTGCTCGTGCTCGGCGCGCTCGGCCTCCTGGCCGCGAGCTCCGCGACCGGGGCCAGCAAAGTCCGCAAGCCGGCGCCTCGCGTCGGTGTCAGCGGCACGATCGGCCCGGTCTGCGGTCGCCATCACGGTGACGGCACGCTCCGGTTCATCCGTCTCGGCCAGCACTGCAAGAAGGGCGAGACGTTCTTCTACCTTCACGTCCGCTTCAAGGCCGACCGCAAGGGCCTGCGCGGCGTGCAGGGCCTCGCCGGCCCGCAGGGCGCTCAGGGCGTCCAGGGTGTCGCGGGCATCGCGGGTGCTACGGGTATGACCGGCGCTCGAGGGTCCGACGGCATCCAGGGTGTGATCGGTGCTACCGGCCCGGCCGGACTCGACGGTGCCGTTGGCCCGATGGGCCCGAGCGGCGCTCAGGGTCCCGCCGGCCCGCAGGGCATCCAGGGTGAGACGGGTGCCACTGGTGCCACTGGCGCCCAGGGTGAGACTGGTGCCACGGGCGCTCAGGGCGCCCAGGGCGAAACTGGTGCCACTGGTGCCACTGGCGCCCAGGGTGTGGTTGGTCCTGCCGGTGCCATCGGTCCAGTTGGTGCGGCTGGTCCGAAGGGCGACACCGGGGCGACCGGCGCTCAGGGCATCCAGGGCATCCAGGGCGAGATCGGGGCGACCGGCCCGGCCGGACTGCCGGGACTCGAGGGTGCCGTTGGCCCGATGGGGCCGACCGGCGCTCAGGGTCCCGCCGGCCCGCAGGGTGAGCAGGGCGAGGTTGGCCCTATCGGTGCCGCCGGCCCGGCCGGTGCTGCTGGTCCCAAGGGCGACACCGGGGCAGCAGGCGCTCAGGGTGAGCGCGGAGTTGCTGGTCCTCAGGGCGCTGCTGGCCCCGCGGGTCCCGCAGGCCCCGCAGGCCCGGCCGGTCCCGCAGGCTCGAAGGGTGACACCGGAGCCGTCGGCCCGGCTGGCCCGCAGGGCGCCCCCGGTCCGAAGGGCGACGCCGGCCTCGACGGCACGTCGATCGTGCAGGTCTCGGCCGCCGGTGCTCCGGGGCAGAAGACGACATCCATCGCTTGTCCGCTCGGCAAGTTCGCGCTGAGCGGCGGCTTCACCGCCCAGGGCTCCGTGACCGAGTCGTACCGCTGGTTCGCGGGGGACGACCTCGGACACACGGCTGCTCAGGCCGGCCGTGGCTGGACGGTCACACAGTCGTCCGGCAACACCGGCAGCCTGGCCGTGTTCGCGTACTGCGCCTAGGACGCTCAACACTAGGACGGAAGGCCCGCCGACCGGCGGGCCTTCCGTCTGCCTTCGCATGTGACAGGCCGTTGTCGATCGACCACACTGTCGGAATGACGGCAACGGCGGGTGGCCTCGCCCTCGGCGGCAACGTCGAGCAGGCCCTGACCGGAATCCCGGTCCCCAGTTACGTGCTCGACACTGACGGAGTCGTCCGCTGGATCAACCCGGCGGCAGAGCGCCTGCTCGGCGACGTTCGCGGGCGGCACTTCACGTCCGTTGTCAGCGCCGAGGAACGGAGTCGAGCACGCGAGCTCTTCGCGCGTAAGGTGCTCGGCACGACGTCGGCGACCGAGGCGACCGGTGTCCTGGTCTCCACCGGTGGCGCGCGTCTCGTGCTCGACGTCAGCGCGGTCCCTCTGAAAGACGGCGAACGCGTCGTCGGAGTGTTCGGATTGCTGTCCGGTGGCGCAGACCACGAGGTCAGCGCGCCCCCCGCGCACCTCACGCCCCGGCAGGCCGAGGTGCTTCGCCTGCTCGAGCAAGGACGCTCGACCAAGCAGATCGCCCAGGAGCTCCACCTGAGCACCGAGACGGTGAAGAACCACGTCCGGCATCTCCTGCGCGCGCTCGGCGTGAACTCCCGCCTCGAAGCCGTCGCGGCCGTTCGTCGCGGCGCGGGCAGCTAGGCTCGTCTAATGGTCGAGCGTCTGAGAGTCTCGTTCAGTGATCGCCGGATCGCGGTCGTGGCTTCGCTCGCCGGGTTCTCGCTGTTCGTGCTCGGGATGCTCGCCGTCCGAATGCTCTACACAGGCACGAGCGCCCACGGCTGGCTCGCCTGGAACCTGCTCCTCGCCTGGATCCCGTTGCTGCTCGCGCTCTTGCTCTACGAGCGCACCCGGGCCGGCGCCTCCTGGCGCGCGCTTGCGCCGCTCGGGCTGCTCTGGCTTGCCTTCTTCCCGAACGCGCCGTACCTGATCACCGACCTGAAGCACCTCGGCCACGGCGTTCAGGTGCCTGTGCTCTACGACGTGCTGCTGCTCTCGGCTGCTGCCTGGCTCGGCTTGCTGCTCGGGCTGATCTCGCTGTTCCTGGTCCATGCCGCCGCGCGGCGTCTGGTCGGCGTGCTCGACGCGTGGGCGCTGGTCGTCGCGGTCCTGGCGCTGAGCTCGTTCGGCATCTACCTCGGCCGCGTGCAGCGCTGGAACTCATGGGACCTGGTGGTGCATCCCGGATCGATCGGCGACCAGATCGGCAGCGGCCTGCTGCATCCGCTGAGCCATCCGCGCCCGATCGGCCTGACGGTGCTGTTCACGTCGTTCCTGCTGGTGAGCTACCTCGCGCTGTACTCGTTCGCGCGCCTCAGCGCGATCGACCGCGACTGATGCCCCCGGCAAGAATCGAACTTGCGCACGCGGTTTAGGAAACCGCTGCTCTTCCACTGAGCTACGGGGGCGCACCGAAGTGCGCCCCCGATTGTAGAAGCGCTTAGTTCGGGCGAGTGCCGAGCGTCACGGTGACCGTGTGCTCGGAGCCGCCGCGCTTGTAGGTCACGGTGACCTGGTCGCCCGGCTTGTGGGCGTCGATCGCGCGGGAGAGGTCGTCGCCGCTGGCGACCGTGGTGCCGTCAACGTCCGTGATCACGTCGCCCTTCTTCAGGCCGGCCTGCTTGGCCGCCTGGCCGTCCGTCACCGAGGCGAGGAGGGCGTTCGGGGCCGACGAGTCGATCGCGACGCCGAGGTAGGCGTGCACGGCCTTGCCGTTGTCGATCAGCTGTGAGGCGACCGACCTGACCGTGCTCGAGGGGATCGAGAAGCCGACGCCCTCGTTGCCGCCCGAGTCGCTCTTGATCTGGGCGTTGACGCCGACCACCTGGCCCTGCGTGTTCAGCAGCGGGCCGCCGGAGTTGCCGTGGTTGATGGCGGCGTCGGTCTGGATCGAGTCGTTGATCGTGAAGTTCGTCTGGCCCTGGATCGCGCGGTGCAGCGCGCTGACGATCCCGCTCGTGACTGTCTCCTCGAGCCCGAAGGGGCTGCCGATCGCGACGACGCCGTCACCGACCTGCAGCTCCTTCGAGTCGCCGACTGCGAGCGGGTTGAGCTCCGACGAAGGCGCGTCGACCTTGATCACCGCGAGGTCGGTCGACCTGTCGGTGCCGACGACCGTGGCCGAGTAGGTCTTGCCGTCCCAGAAGCGCACCTTGATCGAGGTCGCGCCGTCGACGACGTGGTCGTTCGTGACGATGTGGCCGTCGGAGTCGTAGACCCACCCG
>Ga0222622_10000733_pt1 | contig 12732 bp, 15 predicted proteins | sample PLM2_5_b1metaG_FD_177335 | JGI IMG/M metagenome (GOLD analysis project Ga0222622, IMG submission 177335) | Groundwater sediment microbial communities from an aquifer in East River, Colorado, USA - PLM2_5_b1 | ecosystem: Environmental > Terrestrial > Soil > Riparian zone | place: USA: East... | reverse complement strand
CGAGGATTAGACTGCACAACGGGGTGTGGAATCAGCATATCCAGACCCTTGACCTTAGCGCAGTAAAGTCCGAGGCAACAATATCCTTCCTCACTACCAAGCAAACCATATCCCTGCTGATTCTCAGGGTTACGGAGTTCTACGATCCACTTGTCGAAATCTTCTGCCGTCATCTTGAAATTCATGGCCGTGTTCCTACCTGTCCGACTGAGTAAAGCCACTCGACTGTTTCGATTGCGCCTTGCCAGGTTACAGCAGCAATATGCTGTAGAGTATTCTGCTCATCGTAGAAACTAATGTCCCACGCTCCTGTCACCCAATTCTTGTAGACATAAGGCTTGAACGAATCGTCTATTGTCCGAGTCATAATTCTCCGTCCCATAATCTTGGATTCCCACTATCTTACTATCTCTGGGATAATCCCATTATACCACAGAATGGGACACTGATCAAGAGCAATCTCAAACTGAAATTTCCCATAATCCCAGGTTTCTCATTCGGTGGGATTTCTATGAGACATTGAGCACAAGGAATCCCATCGTGTGCTCAGATTCCAAAACCATCCTATACCTAGGGGCTCTGCCCCGGTATGGATGGGTCCAGTAAATTTCCAAAACTGTGGGAAAGCAATATCGATGTACGATCAGTGCATATCTGGCCACCAATTCAGGGGCAATATCGCTCAAAATTCCTACAGAAGCAAGTGCGACCTCAGCGGCGACGCTTCCACCCGATTCCGGGTTATTTTGGACATAGAAAAACCCCGCCGAAGCGGGGCTTTCCTATTTGGATCAGGCGTTCTTGTCCTTGGGAGTGAGGACAATGTTGTGCTGGCCACGGAAACTCGTGAGAGTAACCGGTCCTGAGAGTTCGGCATCCTGAGCGAGTGCCAGATCGACAATCTCAGCAGACGAAACCTTCTGCCAATTCTCATCGTCAGAGTGCCGACCGTTAATCTTCTCAGCCAACACTGTCGGAGTGCAAACTCGCTTACCATCGACAGTCTTTGCAACACTGTGACCATCGAGAGTAATCTCCGAGAATCGTGGCTTGGGGCGACCCGTTCCACGGTTCCCACCGGACGAACTTCCGCCGCCCAAAGTAAGCAACTTGGGAAGTTCGGCGAGTTGCTCTTCACTCGCGTCAAGATCAACCAGAGACTTCCGGAATCCCTTGAACTTCTCAGCGTGAGACTTGTACTCCGCCTCTTTCGCCACACGAACTTCGTCCGTCATTGCGGCAGGAAGAGACTTTTGAACAGCCTCACGAGCCTTTGCCCGCTGAGCATCGAGAGTAGCGAGCATCTTTGCCTCACCCTCGCGGAACTTCTGCACAATCTCTCGCACGTTCTCAGGAACTTCCTCAACGGGAGTCTTGGTAACGTACTTCTCTGCTACCTTCTCAGGGTTGCCCGCTTTAGCGGCACGAACTTCCTGAGCGATAGCGTTAGCGGCATCCGCCTTTGCGACAATCTCAGTCTTGAGTGCCGCGTACAGGGCCTCACTAGCAGCCATTGTCTTGCCTTTCGTTCGGGGTGTGTCTTGCTGACAGGAACTACATTACACGGTGTGGTACACGTTGTCAAGACTTCTGGCCAGAAACTTTGAGAAATTTCGTAGAGCAGCAAGAGCATCACGTCGGCGCCGTTTCCGGCCGGAGCGCAGCGAAAAGCCCTCCCCTTTCGGGGAGGGCCTCTCGCCTAGTGATGGGTCAGAGGTAGTCCTCGGGGTCCTCGTAGTCCTCGGGGTCGAAGTCCTCGCGGTCCTCGGAGAAGAGAGCGGACAGGAACGCCTCCCACTCTTCGTCGGACGGCTCGGAGTTCTCGGGCTCGAGAATGGCCAGGGTGTCTGCGAGAATCTCGCGCATGCGGTCCTCACAGTCCCGCTGCTCGCTCTCGGGGTCGGAACCATCCCAGACGTACTCGGGGTCGGTTTCGTGGCTGAGAATCTCGGAGAGAGTCTCGCGGATGACTTCGACACCCTGCTCGCGGAACTCTGCGGGCAGCATCTCCGACGGGAGAGCGTTGGCCAGCATGAGGTTCGGGGTCAGAGCGACGAAGTGAGCGTGCATCTCAGTGTGACGCGACAGAATGGACATGGGGACAGCCTTTCACTAGGACTTTCGCTGGTCGTCTTTGGCCAGCAAGACAACAATGGCAGGTGCGAGGCATCTTGTCAAGGAAAGTTTGGGCTCCACCCGATTCCTGAGGGGCCCAATTAATAAAAATTCCCCTTGACAATGAAGTATACCACATCTAAACTAATCCCATAGAAAGGAGGCGAATTATGCCCAACGTAATCACCCGTTATCGCAAGGATGCGGGACTCACAGAACAGCAACTTGCTGACCAAGCAGAAGTTTCGAGAGATTACATAGTTAAGTTAGAACAGACCATGTATACCACACCAAGCGGCAAAGTAATAGAGGTGCTTTGTGACCTCACTTATGCCGAAGAAAGAGACATTATCATCGAGTATGAGAGTGAGTATGCCCTCAAACTTAAGAATCCAATAGGGTCTGTCGAACAACCAGACTATGAAATCCTCCGCGATGAGTGGAAGATTAGGATGCTTGAGACTGAACAGCATCCCCATATCTGTATGCGACAACTGCTGTCGGCTCACTATCATTTCGGTGGCAGCCAAGTTAAATGGGCCAAGACATTTGGTATCCATCAAGGCATTCTGAACAAGTATGAGTTGGGCAAAACTAACCGTATGCCTGTGTCTGTGCGTAGTGCTCTAGGCAGTATTGGTGTGCCTCACTATCTTGTCGAGGAACTTAATGAAGCAGTACAGGACTGGTGTGAAGATGATTAAGGGTGTTAGTGAAGATCAACTTCGCCGTGTCGTAAATGCTGCTGATCTGGCCTACAAAACAAAACGTGCTGGTGAGATTCTACCTAGCATTGACAAAATCGCCGCCCTCGCGGGCGTGCGAGCGAACACTGTTACACGGGTAGTTAACAGTCAGGAAGGTAAGAATGCCCTACTCAAGCGTGGAATTCGGTGGACGACAAACATCAACCTCGCGGGTATACTCACGCCCGAGCAGATTCTCGCCATTAGTATTATCACCGATCCCTCAAACAGAAAGCCCCTCAACGAAAAACTCAAGCAAGCAGGTATTTCCCACGCACAATATAAAGCGTGGATGAAGCAGCCAGTATTTGCTGAGAAGATGAACGAGATTGGTGAGGCACTTCTAGGAGAGCATATCGCCACAGTTCATACTAAGTTGGTGGAGCGTGCATCTGCTGGTGAGTACCAAGCAATGCGATTGTTCTATGAAGTCAGTGGTAGACATGACCCTGCTCAGAAACAAATGGTTGACGTTGTACGCATTGTGCAACTAGTCTTGGAGACGATCACAAGGCATGTTCGTGATCCCGAAACCTTGAGCGGGATTACACAAGATATTGATGTAATTCTTGGTGGAGGAACTCCAAAGCCCCTTGGTTCCATGCCGGCCAATTATGTTGAGAGTGAGGTCGTTGAAGATGGACGTAATGACGATTCTAGTGATCATATTAGTTATTCTAGTGATAGTGTTCCTAGTCACCCGCCTTTGACTGACGTTCGACATGAAATTAGCGGTTCGGTTGTCGAACCGTTTGAACTTCCCGACGATTATTTCGAGTACAAGGAAGATAAATGAGTACAGTACAGACACGATCCGGCCTCATTCTTCCTGATGATGGTGGAGCAGGCGGGGATGACATTGTTGACGTTACTACGCAACTAAGTAATTCGATTGACTGGCTAAGTAATGCAGTCGGTGTGTTCCATGTTGCTAACGCTGGTGCGCTACCGTCTACCGGTAACTTTGTTGGACGCTTAGCACAGACCGATGATAATGGAGCAATCTATCAATACTCTGGTTCCGCTTGGGTATTTCACCAAGATACGCGGAGTCAGGAAAGTTGGATGCCTACTGCTAGTGTTGCTGGTGGTACTTGGACTTACGGTGCAGGTGCTAACAAGTACACACGCTATTACCGCGTTGGTACTCGTATTTGGGTAGACGGATGGGTATATACAGGGACCACTGGATTTGGTGGAGGTACAGGATCAATTAGATTTACAGTACCTTACAAGGCTATGAATATCGGTTCCGCAGTATTCTGGGGGTCAGGTACTGTAAATGCTCACGGTGAAGATCACAATACGGTGAGTCGTGTTGATCCAGGTGGAGATAAAGTCTCTAATTACGCGGATTACCTCGATACCGGTGGTGCTCCTAACCGAGTAAAGTCTTATATCATTCAGAATGCAGATGGTGGCGGGGCACCCGGTACTGGTATTCCACGATTCCCTGGTGCCCATACTTTTGATGTTGGTTTCCCAGGATACATTAACTGGTCAATTTCTTACATCTTTGACATTACTCAACCTGTCGCGAGTGCATAATGGCTGTCGATAAAGATTCTCCCCCGGCACTTCTGGTAGGTAAGTTCCACCAGAATAGTGATGTAGATGCAACTAACCTTGCTCAGCATCACACACTAGGTTCGTACCCTGGACAGGCTTCCCCCGGCCCACACACGCATGATGGAGGCACTTCCAAGCAACTAATGGAAGGTGTCTCCATTACTGGTGCTAAGGGTGGAAATGTGGCACTAGGTAATCTAATTACTGCTCTAGCAGCAGCCTTCGGATTTACGGACAACACAACATGAAGTCCAATACTCCTATGACTTATGCCGAACTACTGGAAGTCATCAACGATGGAATTAAGCAACAGGTTAAACGCCCTAATCTATACGCTTATGTACCCCACACCAAGCAGCATCTTTTCCACCAGTCAACTTCCAAAACAACTCTGTATATTGGAGGAAACCGTAGTGGAAAGACGACAGGTGGAGCAGCCGAGGCTATCTATCGACTTATTGGACGGCACCCTTACAAAGCCGTGCCAGAACCTCCAGTATTTGGTCGCGTGCATAGTGTTGACTTTAAATACGGAGTCGGCCAGATTATCATACCTGAAATCGTTAGATGGTTGCCGCCAAGTTTTCTTAAGAATGGATCATGGGAGGACAGTTACGACAGACAAGACAATATCCTGACGCTTGCAAACAAGTCGAAGTTGGAATTTAAGTCCTACGAACAAGACCTAGAAAAGTTCGCTGGCACGTCGCGTAATTTCAACTGGTACGATGAGGAACCCCCCAAGCATATTTACAACGAATCTCAGGCCCGACTAATCGACGTAAGGGGAGATTGTTTTATTACAATGACCCCCGTTGAGGGCATGACCTGGGTGTATGAAGATATTTATCTCCCTGGACTTGCGGGCGATCCTAATATTTTCATCATCGAAATTGATATGAGTGAGAACCCCCACCTAGACCAAGAGGCACGCGAAGATTACCTGCGAACACTCGACCCTGACGAGAGGGCAGCCCGTGAAAAGGGAGAGTTCATCGCAGTGGGTGGACGTATTTTCAAGTCATTTAACGTCTCAACTCACGTTCAGCCGTTCTTCATTCCTCCGAAGAATTGGCAATGGTTTGTCAGTTTTGATCACGGATACAACAACCCGACAGCAATCCTTTGGCACGCAGTATCACCGAAGGGAAAGGTCGTCACGTTCTTCGAGCACTATGCCTCGGAAATGGTCGTGAAGGACCATGCTGCTAAGTATCATTCTATTAATAACGATCTGGCTAGAGTTCCCGACTTTCTTATCGGAGATAAAGCAATGGCTCAACGGCAAGGGGTTACAGGGACCTCTATTCTACAGGAATACGCAGATCATGGAGTGTACATTGGGACTCGGAATTCTGATGTTCTTAGCGGTCTTAATCGCATGATTAGTTACCTCAAGCAAGATCAGTACGGACTCCCGACCTGGACAATTACCGACAATTGCGTGAACCTGATTACTGAAATGCGGAAGTATCGATGGGAGACTTACTCGTCTCGCAAGGTACAATTTGAGAAGAACAAGCAGGAAACTCCCCATAAAAAGGACGATCATGCTATTGACTCAGCCCGCTATTTCTTCACTATGATGCCTGACTTGGCACCTTCTGAACCGGAAAACCTGGCTCCCCTGAGCAATGTTTTGGGTGCGCCATATGGTGTTCAGCCCGGTAAGGATCGTTGGGATGAAATGAATAAGGTGCCTCGTGAGGGACAGGCTTTCAGGGGAGATATGGTCCCCGGAGAACCCGATGTGCCAAGGTGGAATGAGACTGTCGGCACTGATCTTTACTCTCTCGAATATTAAACCCTTGTGGAAATAACGCAGTATACCGCTATACTACGGCGAGAGGGAAATCCTCGCTGTACCCCTAATTAGGAGATAGATATGCCTAGCGCAAAGACAGTCCCCCTGTTTAACCCTAATGATGGGGTTACGGGACGTGATGGTGGTCCGTATTTGGATCAGGTAGAAGCACGCCGCGCAGAAGAGCGTCGTGCAGAAGTTGAGGGTCGTAGTCCTGACTATGAGAATCCCCCGGCTTACGCAGGTATTCCGCTGAATACTGCTGGTCAGCAGCAGTTTACTGTCGGAGTTAACAACAACCCGTCCCAGGAAAACCGTAACTTTACTGACTCTGACGTTCAGTTTGAGGGTGCGGTTTCTTCCAAGGACAACCTTTTGCAGCCCGCTTCTCACCGTGCGGTTCTTGAAGATGCTGGCGCTGGTCCGGTTTTTGGTGTGGCCAGTACTGTTTCTGATCTGAACCCTGCTGCTATTGCTGTCGGCGATCAGGCTGATGGAAAGCACACGGCTGGAAAGGCTGCGGGACAGAAGGCAGTTAAGACCGCTACTGCGGCGAAAAAGACTGCCCCTGCGAGGAAGTCTAAGACCACGACTTCTTCGACCTCCGCTGAGGATTCAGAGGCCAAGGATAAGCCCGGGGCAAAGGCTGCCAAGGCCACTACTTCTCGTCGGAGGAAGTAACAATGACTGATCTGTTGCCTTCGAGTAGGTTTAGGCTTCTCGATAAGCCGTTCCTTAACCCAGGTAAGTGTGCGGTTTGCGGGAATGTAGAAACTCCTATCATTGACTTCGGTCTCGATATCAAGTTCTACGGTGCCGTTATGATCTGTACTAATTGTTTGAAGGAAGCCGCTCGTGGAGTTGGCATGGTTCCGGAAACAGAACTTACCGATAACAAGAAGGCAACAGATCAGATCGTTGGAGAATATCTTGATAGCCACAATCTTAGGGTGATCACGTATGAGCAGTATCGAACTGTTGTTTCTGCTGTCGCTGGTCTTTCTGAGTTTGCTGACAGCGACCTTCCTGATCTTCCTGTGGAAGATTCTGCAACATCAACACAGGATGACAAGTCAGATTTTGAGCAACTACGCCTCTTCGATGTTGACGATGAAGGAAACGTTGTCACAGACGATAAATCTCCTGGCGGCGAAGGGACCGATGGAGTTCTCGACTCTTCAATCCTCGACCTCAATTGACACTACTAGTTTCGATGTAGTTGATCCCTCTGATCAGGGAGAAATGGATCGCTGGCTAGATGGTCACGCCATTAATAAGGACGACCTAGATGAGTTCACAGCCGATGACGGCACAGGCTACCGGTTCTACGGCTAGTCCTGTTTTTGATGCCAAGACTATTGAGGCATTGAAGAAGTCGAAGGACGCCAAAGACCTAGTTTCCTGGGCCAAAGAGCAGTACACAAAGATGAAGTCCGTCCGGCAGCCTTATGAGCGCCAGTGGCGGCTTAATTATGCCATGTATAAGGGCAAGCAGTATTTGGCGTACACTAACCAGAATATTGGGTACAATGTGGGTGGTGGGAGGCTAATTACGCCTCCTGCTCCCCCATATCGTGTGCGCTCTGTACGAAACCATATCAAGCCAATTATTCGGACTGAAATGTCCAAGTTGACTTCTAATAAGCCTAATGCGTCCATTGTCCCGGCTAGTTCTGAGGATAAGGACCTTTTTGCTGCTCAGGCGGGCGAGCAGGTTTGGGAGTCTCTGTACTCTCAGAAGCATATGCACCAGATTTTTACCCGTGCGATGTTTTGGATGTGTATTTGCGGTACATCTTTTATCAAGGACTGGTGGGACCCTAATTGCACCTATGAACAGGGTGATGAGGTTTACACAGGTGATATTTGTGTTGCCCCTGTAACTCCATTCCATCTTTTCGTGCCTGATTTGATGGAAGAGGAACTCGAGAATCAGCCCTACGTTATGAATGCTTACACCAAGACTGTTGAGTGGTGCAAGAAAACGTACAAGGTTGATCTTAATGCCGATGTGGTGTCGGGAAACGAAATCATGGGGGATTCGTTCTTCTCGTCTCAGAATGGAAACCAGGCTAAGCCAGATTCTGTTCTAGTTCTGGAAATGTGGATCAAGCCTAATGGTCATAAACTTTTCCCGAATGGCGGGATGCTGACTATTGCCGGCGAAGTTCTTGTCGGTATGTGGGCTGAGGGAATGCTCTATAAGCATGGAGAGTATCCCTTCACCAAGTTCTCTCATATCCCGACAGGTGAGTTCTATGCTGATTCGGTTATCAACGACCTAATTCAGCCTCAGCGAGACTATAACCGTACTTCCTCTCAGATTATTGAGTCTAAGAACCGTATGTCTCGGCCACAATTGGTGGCTGAAAAGGGATCTGTGGACGTAGCCAAAATCACTTCTGAGCCGGGTCTGGTCATCCTCTACAAGCCTGGGATGCAGCCTCCTACGCCTCTTCCTATGCAGGGCCTTCCTAGTTATGTCCTCAATGAGTTGGACCGTGCTAAGTCCGATATGCAGGATATTTCTTCTCAGCATGAAGTTTCGCATGGTGAATCTCCCTCTGGTGTTACTGCGGCTACTGCTATTTCATACTTGCAGGAACGTGATGATTCTGCAATGAGTACCACCTACCAGGGAATCGAAACTGGCTATGAGAAAATTGCCAAGCATTCACTGTCGCACGTCGTCCAATTCTGGGATACACCGCGTATCGTTAACACGACTGGCGCGGATGGATTCTTCGATGCTATCGCTCTCGAAGGAAGCGATATTGGTACAGGAACAGATATCCGTGTGGAAGCAGGAAGTGCTCTGCCAACGAGCAAAGCGGCAAAGCAGGCTTTCCTACTGGATATGATGAAGTTGGGATTTATCCCGCCCGAAAAGGGTCTGGAACTCATGGAAATGGGTGGGGTAAACAAACTTTACGAGGAACTCCGTATTGATCAGCGTCAGGCGCAGCGCGAAAACTTGCGTATGGCGGCTCTTGATATCAATACTATTTTTGAACATGAGCAGGCTGTCGCTCAGGCTAAGCAACTTACTGAAATGCAGGCTCAGCAGGTTGCTCCTGATATGGCGCAGCAGCAAATGCAACAGGCTGCACCTATTGATCAATTGCCACCAGAAATGCCTACTGATCCTGCACAGGCAATTCAGACTGTGCAGCAATTGGATCAAATGGGTCAGGCTACTCAGGGACCACCGCCTATGCCTGCGGCAGATTTTGGTTTCGGCCAGGATATGACCACGCAGGCTCCGCTCCAAATCGCACCGAATATTATTGAAGTTCACACCTACGATAATCACCAAGTACATATTGACATTCATAACCGCTACCGTAAGTCGCAGGCATTTGAACTTCTGGCTGATCCAATTAAGGCTCAATTTGAGGCTCACGTCCAGGCTCATGCTGCCGCACTTAACCAGGCTAGTATGAATGCAATGGCTATGATGCCAACTGATAATCCTATGGACAACCCCCTTGGCGGGGCACATAATGGTAGTGGTACTCCGGTAGGAAGTAACCAATTCGGTCCGCCGGGAGACCCATCACAAGAGGGAGGCCAACCAAATGGCTGATTTCACTATTGGCACGATGCCAAATGATCACTTTGTCGATAAGCGGCGTGGTCGTGGAGGTTCTGGTGCGAGTGTTGTGGCTGAAAGTGCTAACATGACTTCGGTGTCGGCAATGAAGGCTCGTCTTACTGCACTTGCTCCGTCGAGTTATACTGCGGCTCGTATGAATACGATGACCGTAAATGATTTGATTTATGCCCTCCGAGTTGCTTCGGCAGATTCTGCGGGTATTAAGTAAACCCTTGCTCATTAGCAAGTAAGAACTAAACTAATCTCAATGGCTAGGGCCAACGTGGTACAGCCGCTAGGAGAACAGAATGTCAGACAGCACTGGAATGGAAGCAGCGGCTCAGGCTGCTGCTCAGGCACAAACTGAACAGAGCACACAGGAAACTCAGCCACCGATTGATCCGGCTGACGAGGTTCGTGGAAATCCTGCTTGGGGAGAAATTCTCGACAAGACTCCCTCGCAACTTCATCCTATGATGATTCCAGTGTTTCAGAAGTGGGATAAGAATTTCCAGGACGTACAGACCAAGTACGCTCCGTATAAGGATTATGTTGAGGCCGGAGTTTCTCCTGATGATATCAGGCAGTCACTCGCAATTACTCGCCTTCTAAACGATAACCCCCGTGCAGTTTATGACCAGATGGTTGCTACCTTTGGTCAGGAATGGGGACTTACTCCGGCAGAAGCGGCTCAGCAGATTCAGGAGCAGCAGGCCCAGGGCGTGCCTCAGAATGAACCCACAGATTATGACCTGACGCAGACTCCCGATATTAGCAAGGACCCACGCTATATCGAGATGCAGCAGAAGGTCGATACTGTTGCTCAGTACTTTGCGCAGCAGATTCAGGCCGAAGAGAATGCAAAGATCGAAGCGGCTCTGGATGAGGAAATTGCAGGACTCGAACAGAAGTATGGGCCTTTCAATAAGCAGATTGTTTTCGCTCTCGCAGCGAACGGTATGCCGTTGGAAGATTCCGTGAAGGCTTGGAAGGCACAGGCTGGCCCGGCTCAAACTCCTGGTTCGCAATTTCCGCCAGTAATGACTCCGGGAGGCGGCTCTCCGTCTCAGGCAGTCGATGTTAGTTCTCTTAGTCGTCAAGACACTATCGGACTCGTAAAGAGTTGGATTCAGAACGCTAATAAGGAGTAAAAGCGATGGGTGCAACCCTAGCCACTGTCGCGGCTATCACAAAGGAAATTTACGAGCCGCGTGTCAGGAAGCAGTTGAATGACGACGCCGTTACGCTTAAGCGTATTCAGCGATCGTCCGATGGAGTCGAATCTAATGTTGGTGGTCGATATGTGACCTTCCCAATTCAGACTCGACGTAACTCGGGTATTGGTGCTCGAAACGAGAACGAGGCTCTCCCTTCTGCTGGTCAGCAGGGTTACACCGCGGCTCGTATTAACCTCAAGTACCTTTACGGACGTATTAACCTTTCCGGCCCGACGATCAAGTTGGTTGACACTAATGCTCAGGCATTTGCGTCCGCTCTTGACCGTGAGGTTAACGGAATCAAGACCGACTTGGCTAAGGATCAGAACCGTATGGTTTACGGTGATGGTTCTGGTGCGGTTGCGGTTCTTGTTACCGGTGCTGGTACTGCTGGTGTCCAGACTGTTCTGAACACTCAGTATTTGCAGTTGGGTGAGCAGATCGATATTATCGATGGTACGACTCTTGGTAACGCCAACCCCACGGTTAAGGCGTCTAACCGGCAGATTACCGCGATTAACGTCGCTGCAAACCAGTTTACTCATGATGGTGCTGTCCAGGCAGTTGTGAACGGTGATATTGTCGTTCGTACTGGTAGCGTTAACCGTGAGTGGACCGGACTTGCAAAGATCGTCAACAACACGGGTACGCTTTACAACGTTGACCCTACTGTTGAGGGTACTTGGAAGTCTGAGGTTGATTCCAACTCTGGTACTCTTCGCGCTCTCTCTGAGGGTCTTATGATCCTTATGGCAGACCGTGTGCGTATTAACGGTGGAAAGACCTCAGCCATTTACACCAACCTCGGTGTTCGGCGTGCATACTTCAACCTGCTTTCGCAGCAGCGTATGTACACTGGCACCAAGGACTTTGGTGGTGGTTTTACCGGCCTTACGTTCACGACTGATGCTGGCGACATTCCAGTCGCGGTTGACGTGGATGCACCGCCGAACACGATGTACTTCCTTGACGAGAGTGAGTTTACTCTCTTCCGTGAGGAAGATTGGTCCTTCGCAGATATGGACGGATCAATGTGGCAGCGTGTTGTTGGGTTCGATGCTTACGAGGCTTACCTCTACCAGTATTCTGAACTTGGTTGCCACCGTCGTAACGCGCAGGGCGTCATCAAGGATATCACCGAGGGCTAAGCCTTCATTCTCTGAGAAGGGGCCGGGTCATTTGGCCCGGTCCTTTCTTAGTATCTAGGAGAATATTATGCCTGCTCCCGATCCTGGTGTGGTTGAACGACAGTACTGGCTAGATCATCTTGGCTGGACTGTCGATAACCCTTTGCTTTCCTTGAATGACCTCAAGGAACGCTATTTTGCGTCCAAGATGATTAAGACGCTGGATATTAACATCACCAAGGAAAGTCCTTCCCAACCTCTTGCATCTAGTATTGCCGCTGTAGCCGGTGGTGGCGTAGCAATTACGGATAATGGTGACGGTGGAGTTACCTTTATTACTGGTCAACCTACTTCGCAGAAGGTTCCTCAGTATTCATATGTAGAGTCTACCTTCCTTAAACTTATTAACGCAGCCGCACTCTCAACTGCCATTCCTGCAAAGCAGGTTACTGGTGGTTTTGCAGGTACGGCTGTTACTGCTTCCCGTGGAGACCACGCACACCCTGTCACGCAGTTCTTCGGTGGCGGTATTTACGGTGCTGGTGCTGTATTTGCTGGT
>Ga0222622_10000731_pt1 | contig 12740 bp, 11 predicted proteins | sample PLM2_5_b1metaG_FD_177335 | JGI IMG/M metagenome (GOLD analysis project Ga0222622, IMG submission 177335) | Groundwater sediment microbial communities from an aquifer in East River, Colorado, USA - PLM2_5_b1 | ecosystem: Environmental > Terrestrial > Soil > Riparian zone | place: USA: East... | reverse complement strand
AAATAGCCAGGGCGGTGGCTGAGTCACTGGAGGTGACCTTGCTTGGATCGAATGATAGGTCGGCCGAAAGAGCTGCGCCTAATAGTGTAGAAGCGCATAACGCTTACCTGCAGGGCCATTTCCATTTCCAGCGTCGCAATCTCGAAGACTTTCGCAAGGCGGTCAGCTACTTCGATCAGGCGATCCGGCTCGATCCTGATTATGCTTTGGCTTACGCAGAACGTTCCGAAGCCTGGTCCTTCATTGGGGATCTCACCGGGCAACGCGCGACCGCGTGGCCGACGGCGAAAAGCGATGCAGAGAAGGCCGTCGCGATCGCGACCGGGCTGGCGGAGGCGCACGCGGCCCTGGGTTGGGTTCGCTTTTTTATCGATTGGAAGTTCGCGGAAGGGCTGAGCGAACTAAAGCGCGCGAAAGAACTCTCGCCCGCAAATCCTACGGCAAACGATCTGCTGGCGCGAGTGATCGTTTATTTGGGGCAAGTCGATGAGGCCGAGCGGCACGCCCGACACGCAGTGGAACTCGATCCTCTTTCTGTTACAGCGCAAGGTAATCTAGGTCGCGTCCTTTTCGTCGCGGGAAAACTGGATGAGGCAGATGCGGTAGCACGCAAAGCAGCGGAGTTGCAGCCAGCCGCTGCTGGCAATCATCGCTACCAGGTGCACGTCGCGGTCGAGCGCGGTGACGGTGAGACGGCGCTGCGGGAAGCGCAACTGGAGCCCAATGAAGGTTATCGCCGTTTTGAACTCGCCCTCGCCCACTACGTACGCGGCGATCGCGCGGCCGCCGACGCGGCTTTGGCTGATCTCATTGCCAATGGCCGAGATCAGTTGGCCTATCAAATCGCTGAGGTTTACGCCGTGCGCGGTGAAAAAGAGAAAGCGTTCGAGTGGTTGCAAATCTCGTTTGATAATCACGACACCGGGACGCTCACATTGTTAATTGATCCGTTGTTGCGCGGGTTGCGCGACGATCCACGATACAAGAACTTGGTCGCCAAACTCGGTTTGCCCGCAACGTCATGAGCGAAAAGCGTTCTTTCTTCTCTGAGCTAAAGCGACGCCACGTTGATAAAGTTGCGCTCACGTATGCGGTCGTGTCGTGGCTGCTCATCGAAGTCGCTTGGATTGTGTTGCCGATGCTCGACGCGCCGCCGTCGGTGATCAAGGCGCTCATCGTATTCTTCGCGCTCGGTTTCATTCTCACCGTAATTATCTCGTGGTCTTTTGAAATGACGCCGGAGGGACTGAAACGAACGGCGGAGATTACGCCAGACGAAGTTCTTCCTTATTGGAGCAAACGAAAATTCACTGCGTTCATTATCGGCGTCGCGGTGATCGCGCTTGGTCTGCTTGTCTACCAGTTGGTGCGACTCAACCCGGTCTTTCAACAGGTCTCGGCGAAACGCACTGACAAAATTTTGATTCAGGGCAATGCGGCTGGCATGCAAAGCGTGGAGCGGCAAGCTGACGGTGCGGTGCGCGCTGAGTATTCCTACAACGATCGCGGGCGCGGCGATCATATCAGCGCAACCTGGAAACTCGATGGCGCGGGTGTGCCGGTTGAATACGACGGTCGCGGCAACGATTACATGAAGGCGCCGATCGAGGAGCATTTCGAATTGAAGAACGGTCGCGCCAGCTGGAAGAACCGCAGCGAACAAGGCGAGCAAGCTCTTACCGGCGAAGCTTTCTATCTCCCAATGAATGCGCCGCCGGAATTTTTCGGCGTGCTGGCGCGCGCGTTGTTGAAGGCACCTAATCGCAAACTGCCGCTCCTGCCAGCCGGCGAAGCAACGATTGAACAAGCCGCGAAAGTAACGTCCGGCAATACCGAACTCACCGAATACCGAATCACCGGTCTCGGCTTTTCGCCACAATCGATCTGGTTGGATCACAATGGCACATCCGTATTCGTGTCGCCGTGGTTCTCGGTCGTGCCGGACGGATCCGAGTCTTCAATCCCGCAATTGCAGGACGCGCAACAAAAAACCGATGCTGCGTGGTCGGAACGCATCGCCTACGCCCTCGCGCACGTACCACGTGGCGACCTTGTCATTCGCAACGCACGGTTGTTCGACCCGCGGGATCTTCGCGTCACGCCGGGAACGACTGTCGTAGTTAGCGGCGAGCGGATTATCCGAGTCGGACCAGACGCTGATGTTAAAGCGCCCGCGAACGCCGAGATCATTGACGCGCAGGGTCGTTTCCTCATGCCGGGGTTATGGGACAATCACCAGCATTTCAGCGACAACGACGGCGCTCTCGATCTTGCCAATGGCATGACCAGCGCGCGCGACATGGCGAATGACACCGATACGTTTCTTCAACGCATCGCGCGCTTCGACAACGGCAGCGAGCTCGGCCCGCGTGTTTTAAAAGCCGGCATTATCGATGGCACTGGAGAATTCGCAGGTCCTACGAAAATGCGGGTCGATACCGCCGAGCAGGCGATTCAAGACGTCGATTGGTACGCTGACCACGGCTACGCCCAAATCAAGATTTACTCTTCGATCAAGCCTGAGTTCGTTCCGATCATCGCCGATCATGCGCATGCACGGGGACTGCGTGTAAGCGGGCACGTACCGGCGTTTATGTCAGCACGGCAATTCGTCGAAGGCGGCGCCGATGAAATCCAGCACCTCAATTTCATCGTGCTCAATTTTTTGTTTCCAGAAGTCAAAGAAACCCGCAATCGGGATCGTTTTATTAAAGTCGCTGAGCGCGCCGGCGAATTTACTCCGGACAAACCCGAAGTGCGCGAGTTCATTAATTTTCTCAAGGACCATCACACCGTGCTCGATGCGACGATAAACGTTTTCGAAGCACTTTTTTGCGGCGATCCCAGCGCGATTACGCCTGGACTGGAAGAAATCGTGCCCCGGTTTCCACCGCAGGTGCGACGTGCGATGCGCAGCGGTGCACTCGAAGTACCGTCCGACAAACAGGCGGCTTATCGCGAGGCTTTCCCGGCGATGTTGCGTTTGCTCAAGGCCCTCTATGACGCGGGCGTCACGATTATTCCGGGAACGGATGCGCTCGCCGGGTACACGCTTCACCATGAGCTGGAGCTTTATGCGCGCGCCGGTATCCCGCCCGCTGAAGTTTTACGCATGGCAACGTGGACGCCTGCTCTCGTGATGGGCGTAAACAAAGACCGCGGCGTCATCGCGCCGGGGAAGCTAGCTGACATGATTCTAGTGGATGGTGATCCGACGAAAAACATTCGGGACATCAACAACATCACCACCGTCATCAAAGGCGGAAAAGTTTACGACCCGATCGCGATTGAAAGAGCGCTCGGTATCGCGCCGCGCGAAACTCGCTCGCAGTAGCATATGAACTGGCAAATGCTCACAGCCATCGGGCAATTAGCTGCGGTTTTGTTCGGAATTCCTTCTCTGATTTATTTCGCCATCCAGATCCGTGAGCAGACCAGGGAACGCCGCCAGTCGGCCGTGAATGCTCTCACCGTTCAATGGGGCGATCTGACGAAGGCCTTGCACGAAAATGCGGAGTTTACGGCGCTTTTTCTTCGCGGCGTGCAGTCCTTCCACGATTTGGATGCCGTGTCGAAACTGCGATTTAGCGCATTTCAAAATCGTTTTTTCAAAAACTTTGAAGGAATGTATTACTCCCGGCGCGAAGGCATTCTTACATCAGAGCTATGGGATGAGATTGAGCGCACGATGAGCGACTTTCTTGCCTATGACGGCATTCAGCAATGGTGGGAGACCCGGAAACACTGGCACACCGAAGCGTTTGCCCGTGTCGTAGAGACGATTATGGCCAGAGCCGGTAAGCCAAAGGCCTACTCGACGTACAACTTGAGCGAGGTCGTCCTGCCGAAACAATAGTTTTTTCCCGTCACGGCAGGCCATGACTGCCGCCGCATCTCGGCTACAGTGTGCGACTTTAAAAAAGGTCAGCCAATGAGTGAAATTCAACAGTGGCCACGCATTGCGGTGGTAGGCGCGGGTGCGGTCGGTGGCTACTTCGGTGGCATGTTCGCGCGCGCGGGGGCACCAACTGTTTTTATCGGGCGAAGGCATTTCGCTGACGCGGTTAATTCGAAAGGTCTCGTTCTCGATAAATTGGAAGCTCAGGAGCGAATCAAGGCCAAGGCGACAACCGAGATGAGCGCGATTCGAGATTGCTCGCTGATTCTCTTTTGTGTCAAAGCGAACGACACCTCGGACGCGGCGCAACAAATGGCTCAATTTGTTAGGCCGGATGCGATGGTGGTTTGCTTGCAGAACGGTGTCGATAATGCGAATCAAGTTCGCGCTGTAGCGAACGTGGCGGCCGTGCCAGCTGCCGTTTACGTCGCGGTGTCGGTGCCCGAATCCGGTCGCGTAAAACATCTCGCACGTGGTGATTTGATCATCGGACCGCCGTCCGAACGAACAACGGACCTGGCAGATCTTTTCATTCGCGCCGGTATTCCGTGCCGAGTGTCCGACAACATCGAAGGCGAACTCTGGCTGAAGCTCCTTCGTAATTGCGCGCTGAACGCGATCTCCGCGTTGGGACACGCCCGTTACGGTCAAATCGTGCAAAGTGACGATGCAAAAAAACTGATGGAACAGATTGTGGACGAAGTGCTAGCCGTGGCTCGCGCGGCTGGCGTCATTTTGCCGGGCGTGCGTGATCGCGAATCGGGAATGGCTGCGGCGATGGAGCTCGCGACGCAAATGGCAGATGCGTTTTCTTCAACCGCGCAAGATCTGAACCGCGGTCGACCGACAGAGATCGATGTGCTGAACGGGTACATTGCCCGTCGGGGGAGCGAGCTTGGCGTTCGGGTGCCGGTCAATCATGCATTGCTCACGCTGGTGAAATTAGCCGAGCAAGAACACGTGATCTGACTAGCAGCCATTTTTTCTTCATAAAAAAAAGGACGGGACGAGCGACATCGCTGAGATGCTCGAGTGCTGCGCCGACCGCGGTTTCATGCCGGTTGTAGCACGCGGCTGAGGCGGCGCCCGAACAGCATCAGCAGGATTCCACCAATCGCGCCAATTGCGGCGTGCACGGTCCAGAACGCGATCGGGCTCATTCGCTCGTAGAAGCCGCCGATCCAGCCGATGAGGTTGTTCGAAACGAACAGGCTCATGAAGGCAATTCCCATCATGGTGGAGTTGACTTTGGCCGGCGCCGCTTGTGACACGAGCGCGAGCAGCGTCGGCCAGTAGTAGAGGAAACCGATGGACAGGCCAAAGCAATAGAGACACGGCCAGATCGGCTTAATGGGCGCGCCGCCGGAAACAGAAATCGCGGCTACCAGGATCAGGTTGCTCGCCGCCATCAGCCACGCCCCGATGCCGATTTTTGCGACATCATGTGGCTCGCGACCGCGCGATGCCTGACGCCGCCATATCCAGAACAGCAGCGGCACGGCCAGAACACTGAACAACGCATGGCTCGATTGATACCAGGGGATCGGAATGCGAAAGCTGCCGACGGTCGGTGCGACGTGTTGTTGAGTCCAGACCGGCATTACATTAAAGATCTGCGCGTAGGCGATTGACTGAAATATCGTAATCGTGATTACGACGACGAGCGCTCCGATGATGCGCCGCTCAGCGGCGGTCAGTCGGTCGCCCTCGCGATTGTGCCGCTCCACTTTCGCCGGCAGATAACGGTATCCGTAAAGATACGTGGCAACGCCAAGGAACATGAAGATCGCGGCCACGCCGAAGCCGTAGTGCCAGCCGTAAACTTGCGCGAGCAGACCGCAGAGCAGAGGTCCAGCGACCGCGCCGATGTTGATCCCCGTGCTGAAGATGACGAACCCGTGGGTCCGCCGCGCCTCATCGTCGAGCGGATAAAGCGCGCCTACCTGTGCAGAAATATTGCCCTTGAGGAAACCCGAGCCGATGACGAGCAACAGCAGAGCAATCAGGAACGTCTGATCGAAAGCCATGGCCAGGTGACCGGCAGACATCGAAAGCGCGCCGATCACCACGGCGTTGCGCTGACCAATCCAGCGGTCAGCAATCAGGCCGCCGAGCAACGGCGTGAAATAAACGAACCCGGAATAGAGACCGAAAATCTGCGACGCGAGCGCCTGGTTTGAAAGCGGGCCGACGATCGATTCCATGGCCGCGCGGAATCCCGCTATTCCAGCGATGTGCTCGATATGTCCCCGCAACAGGAGCTGATTCACCATGTACAGCACCACCAGCGCCGTCATGCCATAGAAGGAAAATCGCTCCCAGGCTTCTGTAAACGCCAGGTAGAAAAGTCCCTTCGGATGACCAAAGAACGTCTGATCCTGTGGGCGCGTCACGCGGTGATCGCTATCTGATCAACGCGGCGGGAGAAAGAAAAAACCGAGACGCAGGGGATGCTTGTGAAACAACGGCAACACTTCGAAGCGATCACTGAATCACACCTTTCAATAGGCAAAGTGACCGCGTACGCCACCCTGTAAAAAAAGACTTGCGCGTGAGCTGGTGTTATAGTTCACTATAACACCGTATGAAATGCAGTGACCAAATAAAGGGGCTCTCGCAATGGCGGTTCGGAGCGCAGGATGAATCGTGAATGGAATGATAGTCAGCCGATTTATCGCCAGCTTCGCGATCGGGGCGCGCATATGATTCTCGACGGCGTGCTCAAGGAAGGCGATCCGTTGCCGTCGGTGCGCAATGTCGCGGCCGAATATCGGGTCAATCCGCTTACGGTGCTGAAGGCTTATCAGCAATTGGTCGATGAGGAGCTGGTCGAGATGAAGCGAGGTCTCGGCATGTTCGTGAAAGCCGGCGCGCGCGATCTCTTGCTCAAGGGCGAACGCCAAAAATTTCTCGCGGAAGAGTGGCCGAGGGTCGCGGAAAAGATTCAGCGGCTTGGCCTGACCCAGAAAGAACTCGATGCGGCTGCAGCTCGCCCGTCATCACCCAAGAAGCGCTGATGTTATGGCAACGATAGAAGCACGCGGTCTTCGCAAAACCTTCGGCACAACCGTTGCACTGGACGGCATCGATCTTCGCGTAGAGGAAGGGCGCATTCTGGGCATCATCGGCCCGAACGGTGCAGGCAAGACAACCGCGCTCAATGCCATTCTCGGCCTCACCTCTTACGAGGGAGAATTGAAAGTGCTCGGTCGCGACCCGTGGGCGGCGCGCGAACAACTCATGCGCGACGTTTCGTTCATTGCCGATGTCGCGGTGCTGCCGCGGTGGATTCGGGTTTCGCAATTGCTCGATTACGTCGCGGGCGTGCATCCCCGCTTCGATCGGGCGAAGGCGGAAGGTTTTCTGGCAAAGACTGAGATCAAGCGCGCGAGCAAGGTCAGGCAGTTGTCGAAAGGCATGGTCGCGCAGTTGCATCTCGCAATCGTAATGGCGATTGACGCACGGCTGCTTGTGCTGGACGAGCCGACGCTTGGCCTCGACATCCTGTTCCGCAAACAGTTCTACGAGTCACTGCTGAACGATTACTTCGATCGCAGCCGCACCATCGTCGTGACCACCCATCAAGTGGAAGAGGTCCAGGACGTCCTGACCGATCTTATGTTCATCAATCACGGGCGCATCGTGCTCGAGTGCAGCATGGAAGAATTCGATTCACGGTATGTGGAAGTGATGGTGCATCCCGACCACGTCGATGGCGCGCGATCGCTGAAGCCGATATATGAGCGCCAGGTGTTCGGGCGCAGCGTCATGTTGTTCGAAAATGTCGATCGCGAACAACTTGTTGCTCTTGGCGAGGTGCGCCGGCCGAGCATCGCCGATTTGTTCGTGGCGGTGATGAGCAATAGCACCGGCGAAACACGGCCGCCTTCGCTCAAGGCTACGGCGCGCCCAGGGGGAGCTAACTAAATGAATACGCAATCGGACGCAGTGCCTGAATCTCCAATGAACTCCGGGGTCAGCGCCCCCGGCTACAACGCTGCTTTGACCCGACCGTTCTACTGGTCCTTGCGTCGAGAAACATGGGAGAACCGTTCGATCTACATCGCGCCGCTGATTGTCGCTGCCGTCATTCTGTCCGGCATGTTGGTGAGCGCCCGTCATTTGCCGCAGCTTAGACGCAAGGCGTTGTTGCTCGATCCGGCACATCAGCGTGCTGCGATTGAGCTGCCGTACGACATAGCAGCGACGATGATCATAATAACCGCATTCATCGTCGGCGTGTTCTATTGTCTCGACGCGCTGCACGGCGAGCGTCGCGATCGCAGCATCCTGTTCTGGAAATCGCTCCCGGTTTCGGATTTCACCACCGTGCTGTCGAAGGTGATGATTCCGCTGATGATTTTGCCAGTGATCATTCTGGTAATCATTGTCGCTACGCAATTCATCATGCTGCTGCTGAGCAGCGCATTTTTGCTGCCGAGCGGTCTTGCCGGGACGACATGGGCAAATTTCAACTTACTTCAGCAGTCATTCATTCTGCTCTACGGCCTGGTCGCGATCGCACTCTGGCACGCACCGATCTATGGTTGGGCGCTGCTGATTTCGGGCTTGGCGCGGCGTGCGACATTTCTTTGGGCGGTGCTACCGCTGCTCGCCATCGGATTCTTCGAGAAGATCACGTTTAACAGTTCGTATTTCGGGTCCATGCTAAAAGACCGCTTGCTGGGATTCGCCGCCGAGGCGTTCAATTTCGAGCCGCACCATGGCGTCGCGATCGATTCCCTCACGCCTGGAAGATATCTCAGCTCGCCTGGTCTTTGGTTGGGACTCGTCTTCGCCGCGATCTGCGTCGCTGCAGCGATCCGTCTGCGCCGTTATCGCGGACCACTTTGATTCACACGCTTCGATCAATCATTACAAAAACTCATGAAACTAATCACAACTGTCAGCGCTTTTTCATTGTTCGTAAGTGGTTTGCTGTTTGCCTCCTCTGTGCCAGAAGAAAACAAGGCGATAGCCAGACGCGCATTCGAAGAAATCCTCAGCCAGGGACATTTCGAACTCGCGGAGCGACTTTACGCCAAAGACTTCGTCAACCACGGGATCCATTCCAATGCTGGTTTGGAAGAAGACCAAGCGGCACTGAAAGGTTGGCACCAGGCATTTCCCGACGTTGTCATCTCACCTGAGAAGTTGATCGCTGAAGGCGACCTGGTCACCATCTACTGGATTGCTCGCGGTACCAACACCGGGACAGGTAACGGGCTCCCGGCAACAGGAAAGAAAGCGGAACTATCCGGGATTACGATCTGGCGGATCGTCGACGGCAAAATCAAAGAAGAGTGGTCCGCGTTTGATCAGCTTTCAATGATGCAACAACTCGGGCTCCTCCCGGGCAAGAAGTAGCAAGCAAGTCTGTAGCTAAAAGGAGACAGATCCATGGACCCGACCAACAAAGCCGCACGAATCGCCGGCGCGATCTATTTATCAATGATATTCACCGCGCCGTTCACTCTGCTTTATGTTCCCGGCAAACTCATCGTGCGCGGAAATGCCGCCGCGACCGCCAACAACATCCTCGCTCACGAGACGATGTTTCGTCTTTCGATCATCGGTGAGCTCGTTGGACAGGTGATTTTCATTTGTCTGGCCATCGCGCTCTACCGGTTGCTGAGCAGCGTGAACAAGATGTGGGCCATGATGATGTTCGGATTCGTTTTGGTTTCGGCGGCGGTTGGATTTCTCGACACGCTAAACAATATCGCTGCTCTGATTCTCTTTCGCGGCGCCGACTTCCTCTCCGTCTTCGACAAAGCGCAATTGAACGCGCTGGGCTATCTGTTCATCCGTCTGCACAGCCAGGGAATCTTTGTGAATGAGATCTTTTGGGGGCTGTGGCTCTTCCCGTTTGGCCTGCTGGTCTATCGCTCCGGGTTTCTGCCGCGCTTCTTGGGCGTTTGGTTGATGATAAACTGCTTTGGCTATGTCGCGCTGAGCATCATCGCCTTGTTGTTCCCGACTTACTACGATACTGCTTTTCGCTATTCCCAACCGGTCTTGTTCGGAGAATTAGCCATCCTGCTCTGGCTTCTAATTAAGGGCGCAAAGGTTGCACCGGGCCTCTCTGCTGCGCCGGTTGCGGCTTAACGAAAGAAGAAATATGAACGCCATAACACCCGAACAACGCACCGCCGCAAAAGTCGCGGGAATAAGTGGTCTGGTCGCAATGGCCATCGTGGTCTACGCCAACTACGCGCTGCTCAATCCTCTCATCATTCCGCGCGACGCGATCGAAACTGCCCGGAACATCATGGCGCACCAAACACAATTTCGCCTAGCTCTCATCGGCTTTCTTAGTTACGGCGTGACGGCTGTCGTTCTGCTCTCCGCGCTCTACGTTATTCTTAAACCGGTAAATCACGGGCTCGCATTGGTTGGGGCGTTGTTTCGATTGGTATTCGCGATGTTATGGCTCCTGGCGACGCTCAACATGTTGAGTGCGCTACGACTTTTGGGGAGCGCTCCTTATCTACAACATTTTGAGCCGGACCGATTGCAGGCCCTGGCCAGGCTGAATCTGGCTGCGAGTTTCGACGATTACTACGTGGGTCTTCCCTTTTTTGGGCTGGCCGCAACCGCATGCGCATGGTTGTGGTACAAGTCGGGATACATTCCCCGGGCATTAGCTGCTTTCGGTGTCATCGCCTCCGCCTGGTGCGTGCTCTGCGCCTTTGTGTTTCTTGTCTTTCCCAACGTCGAAAAGCCGGTGAATCCCTATTGGTTCGATTCGCCGATGGCTCTGTTCGAATTGATTGTGAGCGTTTGGCTGTTGTTCAAAGGAATCCGAGCACCAACTGGCAGCGAACCGAATCGCATCGGGTCGCGCTCAACCAGTCCTGTGTCGCCGCGGCTACCCATGTTTCTTTAGGTCGATGAAGGTGAAACGCATACTCAAATGGACTGGGACTATCGTCCTGCTCGTCTTGATTCTTTGGGGCTTTGTCGCCTACTGGCGATCGACCAACGATTGTGATCGCAAAGCCGGGACTCCGAGTAATCCGATGAAAGCGATTCGTTATTGCGAGTACGGTTCGCCCGATGTCCTCAAGCTGGAGGAGATTGAGAAGCCAGTGCCTAACGACAGCGAGGTCCTGGTCAGGGTTCGCGCGGCTTCCCTGAATGCACTTGAGGCAATCGTAATACGCGATCTGTGGGTCATTCGGTTAATGTCCGGCCTGCGCAAGCCGAAGATCACACGCTTCGGCCGCGATTTCGCGGGCGTGGTAGAAGCAGTCGGCAAGAGCGTCACTGAGTTCAAAGCGGGCGACGAGGTCTTCGGCGTGAAATGGGGCGCCGTGGCGGAGTATGTCTGCGTTCTGGAGCAGCGAGCGATCGTTTCGAAACCAGCCAACATCAGCTTTGAACAAGCCGGCGCGGTTGGCGTAGCGGGTCTGACTGCGCTGCAAGGCCTGCGCAACGCAGGGAAGATTCATGCTGGCCAGAAGGTTCTGATCAATGGCGCATCCGGAGGAGTAGGAACCTTCGCGGTGCAGATCGCCAAGGCGTTCGGCACGGAGGTGACGGCGGTGTGCAGCACGCGCAATGCAGAGATGGCGCGATCACTCGGCGCTGATCACGTCATCGATTACACGAAAGAGGACTTCACTAAGGCTAATCAGCGTTATGACGTGTTATTCGATAACGTCGGCAATCGCTCCTTTTCAGAACGTCGCCAGATCCTGAAGCCTCACGGCATGTGCGTCCTGGCCGGGATAGGCAGCATGGGAGCGAATGACGATTCAATGAGCCGCATCGCCGGTACATTTACTGCGTCGCTGCGGTCGCGCTTCATTGACCAGAAGTTCGAGAGGTATACGACCACGATGAACAAGGGCGACCTGACTTTTCTGCGCGACCTCATGGCGGAAGGCAAGCTGACTCCGGTAGTGGAGAAAACCTATCCAGTTAGTGAAACGGCGGAAGCGGTTCGCTACTTCCAGCAAGGCCACGTGCGCGGGAAGATTGTAATAAACGTGACAAGTAACCCGCCTTCGCACCAAGCTACGGCGCGGCAGGGCCAGTGACGTGTGACAAAAACGACGGCTTCAAACAAACATATGAAACTAACAAGTATCTTAAAAGGCATCGTAAGGTGGACATTCCGCCTGGTTTTGCTGGCGTTGGTCCTGGCGTTCCTCTTCGTGTTTATTGCCTACTGGAGATCAACTAGCGGCTGCGATGGTCTAAGTGCTGCGCAGGGGCCCACCATGAAAGCTATCGTTTATTGCGACTATGGTGTGGCCAATCTTAAGTTGGAGGACATTGAAAAACCTGTCCCGAATGACGATCAGATCCTGGTAAGAGTTCGTGCCGCTTCGGTAAATCCGTATGACTGGCACTTCGTTGAGGGCACTCCATATGTCGTGCGCGTGATGGGGGTCGGCCTGCGAAAACCGAAGGACATACGATTAGGCGTAGATTTTGCCGGCACCGTAGAAGCTGTCGGCAAAAACGTCACAAACTTCAAACCGGGTGACGAAGTGTTCGGCGGAAGGGGCGGGGCCTTTGCGCAGTATATTTGCCCGCGCGCGAGCCGAGCCGTCGCGCTGAAGCCAGCGAGTGCGAGTTTCGAGGAAGCAGCTTCGGTCAATATCGCGGGAATCACGGCGTTGCAGGCATTGCGCGACAAAGGAAAGGTTCAGCCAGGCCAAAAAGTTCTGATTAACGGCGCGTCGGGTGGTGTTGGCACATTCGCTGTCCAAATCGCAAAATCATTCGGCGCGGATGTCACCGGGGTCTGCAGCACGCGCAACGTCGATCTTGTGAAATCACTCGGCGCTGATCACGTGATTGATTACACGAAGGAGGATTTCACTAAGGG
>Ga0222622_10000728_pt1 | contig 12759 bp, 8 predicted proteins | sample PLM2_5_b1metaG_FD_177335 | JGI IMG/M metagenome (GOLD analysis project Ga0222622, IMG submission 177335) | Groundwater sediment microbial communities from an aquifer in East River, Colorado, USA - PLM2_5_b1 | ecosystem: Environmental > Terrestrial > Soil > Riparian zone | place: USA: East River... | reverse complement strand
GGACGCTTCCAATCACCGTGTGGAGAAGCTGGCTCCCGACGGCACATTCATTGCCGAGTGGAAAGGTCCCGACGCCGGATTTTATGGCCCGCGCCGGATCGCCATCGGCCCCGATGATTCAATTTACGTCGTCGATCAGGGACGCACGAGAATCGTGAAGTTCAGCCCAGATGGACGGGTGCTGGCGGTTTGGGGCAGCAAAGGCAATGGCGACGGACAGTTTGACGATCCCACTTCGGTCGCAGTTGATCCTACAACCAATAAGGTCTATGTCGCCGATCCGATTAACAGGCGGATACAGGTATTTGACTCTAGTGGGAAGTTCCTAACCAAATGGTCAATCCCAGAGTGGGGACGGCCACATGGCTTCGAAGACTTGGCCATAGATTCGAAGATGGGCCGGTTATACGCATCGAGCGCCAACATGGACACACTGCTCATTTTTGATTTGAACGGAACCAGAATTGGCACGTTGACGCCAAAGCCGCCGGATAAACTCGAAGGGCCATCATCGCTGGCGTTGGTGGACCGGAAGCTCTACGTCGTAAACATGGCCGGGAATCGCGTGAGCGCGATTGATCTATAAAGCAGATAGCGACCTGTCTGATCCACTAACATATACTGATCAAGCCGATTTGATTCTGCAGAACAGATACGCAGGCTCGTGGAGTTTTTTCAAAAAAAATCCCAAGTTCAGATAACGAGAAATCTTTTACTCGGCTTGTCATTTTTGTCGACGGTGATCTGCGCCTCTGCGGCCGCAGCGCATTACCACAAATCGGCCTGGGGAGATGCGTGGCAGCCGTTGGGTTGGCTATTTAGCATGTTCTTTTTGATGTTGGCCTTTCTGCCAGGGCCACGCGAACTCGGTGGGGCGCTAAAGACTTTCATAAGCCCGAAAACAGCATTCTTTCTGTTCTGGATCCTGTTTTTTGTAGTTTCGCATCTGTGGAATTTTCGCACGGCCCCTTGGAACGGAGACTCACTTTTTGACGAGTCCGCTAATGACCTCGGATATTTAAAAAGTTTCCTTATCGGTCATCCATATCAGGCGGCCTGGTTTCATGGCATTATTTCGCGAGAGACTCTGTTTCATTACTATGTGTGGGGTTTTCTCAAGCTATTCGGCTTTAATATCCTGTCGTATGAAGCAGCACTCTTTGTTATTTGGCTGACGGCCTTTGTGTTCACGCTCTTGCTAGTTGACTTGTTTTTCAGGTCTTACGTCGTGACATCTATTACCGCGCTGGTTCTTAATTTTCTTCCCTTTGCCTTCATTTACACTTTCGTTGGATACCGTTATCCGATGACGGTGGCTTTAGCTGTTGTGTCGCTCTACTTTTTGCACACAGGGTTTAGGAACGGCTCGCCGTTTTGCCTCTCGCTGGGCGGCGTCGCTGCGGGCCTTTGCCTGGCCAGCTCCATACCCGGGAAGCAATATGTGCTCGCGCTTGTGATCGCTGCGCCGCTGTACGCTGTGTCTTATTGGAGGAGCTTAAAGCGAACCGTCACGTGGAGTTCGCTGACCCTAATCGTTTATGGCTTTTTGGCGGCTGCCACGCCAATTCTCTGTTACATCATCTTCAATCGCGACTCCTATACATATTATGAAGGCACATACATTCGCGATTTCTGGCACGCATTGCGGGGAATCCCGGCACCTCACGATATGCGATATTATGTGACCGGGCTCTGGAACTGTTTTTTTGCTGCCCATTTTTGGCCTCGGCTTTTGTTTCCGGATTCTTTGCCTATTCCTTTACCATATTACTGGTTCTTAGTTCCGGGAGTTGTGCTCGCAGTCTGGGAGAATCGTTATGAGGTCGTGCTGCTGGCAACGCTTCCAGTCGTAGGAGTATTTGTTACGGGGGGACCTGCCGTTGAGCAGCGGCTGTTGCTTGCAATCCCGTTCTGGATCATCCTAATGAGCTTCACGTTTGCCGCGTTGCTGAAGCTTCGGGTGTGGCCCGGCGTGCAAATTGTTGTCTGCGCCGTAGCGGCGTTAATACTTCTGGACGGGCTGGTCCCATCTGTTCGATACAACTACAGCAAGACCAAAAGTCCGTTTTCGATTGACCGGTATGCGCAACATCAGGTCGCTGTGTCACGGTTCTTAAAACATGTCGTAGCCGGCCAAGAGCACCCCGAACCCCCGCGGCTGGAACGCGACGAGTTTAATCGGATTAAAGGCATCCCCGATCCACCTTACGAAACGCTGGTCTGCCAGGATGACGCTTATTCGATCATTCACCTGTTTTTGCATGATTACGATGATAACAAAATCCTGTCATTTTGCGCGGGCTTGCCCTTTTTTTGGGTGATGAGCGAGCAGGATGTATGGAATGCTAATAAAAAAGCTATCGTTACTTATCCTCCCACCAATAAGGATCTGAAACTGATTTGGGAGAGAAATCCAAAGACAGAAAGAATAATCAGAATGTTCCAATCGCTCCGCGACCTTGGAATCGAGGACTCAATCTCGTTTTCTTTTGGCGGAAGGCTAAGGACGTTTTACGTCTTAAATATCCCTAACAAGAACATTCATCAATTTCAGAAACGCGTGAACACCTTGCCTCCTACTCCTCTCGGTAAGGTGCCCGAGACACCGCCTCCTCAGCTCAGGTCTCTGCCCGAAGGTTTGACTAACATGTTTGAAGGCGGCAAAGGAAGCGACAAGGGACAATTTGATTCGCCAACTGGAATCGCTGTTGATAGCACCGGAAATACTTTGGTCGCCGACACGGGTAACGGGCGGATCGAAAAATTCTCACCGACCGGCACTCTTCTCAGCACGATAGGAACAAAAGGGAGTGGCCAAGGACAATTTGCCCAGCCTAATGGGATCGCCATCGATCGCGTCGGGAAAATTTACGTTGCAGACGCGGGTAATCATCGTGTGTTGATACTGAAACCCGACGGGACGTTCATCGCCGAATGGAAGGGCCCGGAACCCGGATTTTACGGACCGCGCCGCATCGCCATTGGCCCGGATGGCTCAATCTATGTCGTCGATCAGGGCCACAATCGGATCGCTAAATTTAGTCCCGATGGACAGGTGCTGTCGGTCTGGGGCAGCGCCGGAAATGCCGATGGACAGTTCAATGACCCTACTTCGGTCGCAGTTGATCCGGCGACCAACAAAGTTTATGTCGCCGATCCGCGAAACAAGCGGATACAGGCATTTGACGCCAATGGAAAATTTGTGACCAAATGGTCAGTGCCCGAATGGGGACAGCCGGTTGGCTTTGAAGACTTGACCATCGATTCACAGACAGGGCGGCTGTACGCGTCGAGCGCACATATAAGCACCGTGTTTATTTTTGATTTGAATGGAACCAGGATTGGTAGCTTGATACCAAAACCTCCGGATAAACTCGAAGGACCGTCAGCCTTGGCCTTAGCAAACCGAAAGCTCTACGTGCTAAACATGGGTGGGAATCATGTGAGCTCGATCGATCTATAACAAACGGTGACCTTTCGTATCCGATAAGTTTTTTTGAACAATTCGGCTTGGGTATGTTAGCTCTGATTTACCTGGGATTGGCGATTGTTGTGGGCGACCTTGTTTGCCGGCGCTTTTATCGGTTCGTTTCCGTCCCGCACCGCTGCGCGGGAGCCACGCTGGTTGGCCTCATGCTCAGCACGTGGTTCACGTACCTGGCGGGGCTTGCCTGTTACCGCACAGCCGAGCCTCTGCTTTGGGCAGACATTCTGTTCTTCATAGCCGCGACTGCAGCGATCGTCTGGCTCTCTAGGAAATCGCCTGAAGTTCAAATGATTGAACCGCGGGCGCCCGGGCGGGCCGTTTGGGACTGGATCATGCTGGGCGCTCTTTTCATTGCGGTGTGCGTTCTGTTGATGGGAACGCTCTATGTCAATAAGCAGGGCCGGATACGTCTCTCAGGAATGGAGGCTGACGACTTCGGTGCCCAGTCAGCAATCGCGCAGAGTTTTGCCCTCGGACACAACTTCCCGACCGAAAGCCCGTACTATGCCGGTCAACCTATTCATTATGATTTTCTTTTCTATTTTCAGGCCGGCAACCTGGAATTTCTTGGGCTAAATGTAGCTTGGAGCGTGGATGTGCTTAGTGTGCTCGGCCTCACGAGCATGCTGGCACTAGCGATGGCTCTGGGCGAGCTGCTCTTCAATTCGCGTGTCGTCGGCCGCGTCGGAACGGCACTTTTCTTTTTTCCTGGCTCGCTGGCGTTTATCCCATTTCTGAAATCTCAAGGATCGCTTAGCGATGCGCTTCGCGCGATAGTGCACCTGAAGAATTTTCTTCCTTCTGGCTATGCCGATCCAGCCGAGACTTGGGCACAGATCGTTTTGGTAAACCAGCGGCACCTGCCGGGCGCCATCGGAGTATTCCTGCTTGTATTGATTTTCTTGGTTGACCGGTACCGCCAAACACGGCCGCAGACCCAAGCTAGTGGTAATCAAACACTAAACAAGGAAGCTAGTAACCAAGCTCAGCAGAAGGCGGCTTTCCTACCGAGATTGGTCACGACATCGAACAACGTGCTAGAACCTAGCATCAGCTTTATTTTCTCAGGCGTTTTGTTGGGTGCCTTGCCGCTTTGGAGCACCCCCGTGTTTATTGCCGCTGCTGCGGTGCTGCTTTTTCTATTGATTCTGTTCCCGCATCGCTCGCAAATAATGCTGCTCGGAATCACCGCGGCGTTGGTCGCCGTGCCCCAGCTTCTTTCCTTGCGGTCGGGAGATTTCGGCCCTCGTCACCTATTTCACTGGGGCGACATCGTTCATAATCCTACCGTCGCGAAAGTCATCGGTTACATCGCATTCACGCCTGGTGCGAAATGGCCTGCGATAATTCTTGCACTCACCCTGGCCTCCTGGTTTCACTGGCGGTTCTTCATCGCTCTGTGCAGCTTGTTTCTGCTTACCTTTTTCACGCAGCTGAGCGCTGAAACATTAACCAGCCACAATTTTCTGAACATCTGGCTGGTCGTGACGAATTTGTTTGCCGCTTACGGACTCTGGCGTCTATGGAAGGTCAAGATGCCGCCGATTTTGGGTCCTGTCACCGCCACAGCGCTGACCGCCATAATCGTCATCGGAGGCGTCATTGATCTGTTCCCAGTTCGCAATAGCTCCTACGTAGAAGTGAATTACGAGAGGGATGACTTGGCGAAATGGCTCCGCGAAAACACGAAACCGAACGATATTTTTCTCACCGACAGATTCCTTACCCACCCGATTCTGCTTGCCGGTCGAAGGATATTCCTTGGCTCGCATGATTCACCCGCCGGACATGATCTTGCCAAACGCGAACCGATGTATCGCCAGATGTTTGAAAGCAAAAATCCGCGACGGGTATTTGAGTTGCTTAAGCAAAACCATATCGGGTATGTGGCATTTGATGATGGGGTTCGGCATGGCGAACTAATCAAGACCCCTAACGAATACCTTTATGTCAGGTATTTTCAAAAGGTGTACGAAGACAAGGAAAATCGATATCGCAGATTGGTCATTGATAAGGTTCCAGAGTCGGCTCCTGCAAACCTGGCAAGCATCGATTTATCGGAGCCGCCGGTGAATTTTTTCCAAGGCGGAACGGGAACTGGAAAAGGTCAATTTGACAGCCCCCGCAGCCTTGCAGTCGATGTTGCGGGAAACATCTTTGTGGCGGATACAAATAATTGGCGAATAGAGAAGTTCTCGCCAAACGGAACTTACATTACGACCATCGGGACAAAAGGCATGGGGTTCGGACAGTTGGGAGAGCCGAATGGAATCGCAATCGATCGCGCAGGTAACATTTACGTGGCAGAGGTCGCATCCAACCATCGTGTGCAGAAACTTGCGCCCGACGGGACATTCATCGCCGAGTGGGCACCTGGCTTGTACGGGCCGCGACGAATCGCCATTGGTCCCGATGACTCGATTTATGTCGTCGATCAGGGGCGTGCTCGTATCGTCAAGTTCAATCCCGACGGTCAAGTGCTAACTACGTGGGGTAGCAGCGGAAGCGGCAACGGACAGTTCGCGGACCATACTTCGGTCGCGGTCGATCCGACAACCAATAAAGTTTATGTTGCCGATCCAATTAACAGACGGATTCAGGTATTTGACTCGGATGGTAATTTCCTGACCAAATGGTCAGTGCCCGAATGGGGACAGCCACATGGCTTTGAGGACTTGGCCATCGATCCCAACAGAGGCCGTTTGTACGCGTCGAGCGCGCATATGAACACCATTCTTGTATTTGATCTTCAGGGAAACAAGGTCGGGACCTTAACTCCAAGGCCGCCAGACAAACTGGACGGTCCATCGGGCCTCGCGCTGGCAAAAGACAAACTTTTCGTCCTGAACACCGGTTCCGCGCGAGTATCTGCTATCCCTCTGCCGACCAGGTAGCCGCAAGCTATGAGGAATAACATGCCTGTCACAGGAGGCGCTGCCGGTATAACTCAAAAGGCCCTGCGAATTTTGCTATGCGCCACCGCTGTGATCCTCCTTTTCAGCCTCTACATCTGGGGGATTTCCCGGAATCCACCAGGTATCTACCTCGACGAGTCCGCGGCCGCGTATAACGCTTACCTCGTCTCCCGAACTGGGGCTGGCGAATTCGGCCCGCGGTTTCCTCTAATCTTCCAGGAGTTTTCGGTCAGTAAGCCAACTTATGTTAACCCACTCTCGATCTATTTGATGGCAATCGTGTTCCGGTTCCTTCCCCCGAGCATTGCCCTGGCACGAACATTCGCTGCATTCTGGATGTTCGCGGCGTGTTTACTACTTGGCGTGTTGGCAAAGCGCATTTCTGGCAAGCCTAAGATCGGCATAATCGTTGCCGGCACTGCGCTAGTGACGCCTTGGTTCTTCGAGATCGGCCGACTGATCTGGGATCCGCATTTCACTGCTTTCACGGTTGTCCTGTTCCTGCTTGCCGCCTACGGCATTCAATCCAAGGAAACGTGGCACTGGCAAGACATTGCGCTGGTCGCAGGAAGCCTGGCCGTGGTGACGTATGGTTATCTCAGCGGGCGCGTCCTGGCACCCTTGTTCGCGTTAGGGTTACTCTTTTTTGCGACCACAACGCACCGTTTTTTTGGCGTAGTCAAGACGTGGCTGTCCTACGGCGTTACCCTGGTGCCACTCATTCTGTTCAATCGATCGCATCCCGGCGTGCTAACAAAGCGACTCTACGATGTTTCGTACATCAGGCCTGGCGCACCTTGGAACCAAATCAAGGAAAGCGTATCTGAGTTTGTTAGGCGCTACCTGGAAGACCAGAGCTTGACCACTTTGCTTATGACGGGCGACTACCACCCCCGACATCACGTGCAAGGGGCAGGCGGTGCAGTACTTTTTGCGACCTTCATTCTGGCAATGATTGGTCTGGGGCTGATCATTGCCCGCCGCTGGCGTGAGCCTTGGTGGCGTTTTGTTATCTATGGGCTTGCGGTTTCAATTGTGCCAGGCGCGATCACGAACGAGCCATTTCACCAGCTACGTCTGATGGGCTATCCCGTTTTCCTGCTTGTGCTTACAATCCCAGCGCTGGAATGGCTGCTTGCTACCAATAAAACAAGGCAGAGTGCATGCGGCACGAGTGAGCAATCGCACAGTGGCGAGCTAGATCATGGCGCAGTTGTCCGCCACGGCGGTCTGTCGCGCCGAATCCGACTCGGCTTTCTCGGAATCTTGTTGGCAGCGACCGTTGCACAAGCTGTCGATTTCCAAATCACTTTCTGGCGGGAAGGACCAAAGCGCCTGTATGATTTCGACGTTCCGTACAAGACGCTCTATGACAGAGCAGTGGCACAGCCACAGCGGCCAATCTATCTGGAGAACGGCCAGTGGGGTCCCGCTTATATGGATGCGTATTGGTATGCCACTGCGGAAGGCAGGCCTTTATCCGAGTTTATTCGCCTTCCCGATGGGGCCAAGCCTCCACCGGGCGCAATCGTCCTCAGCTCAAACTCAGACTGCCAGAACTGCGAGATTATCCAGAAAAGCGGCCTCTATGAGCTTTACAGGGCGAAGTAGTAGGCAAACGCTGCTACTGCCACACCAACGCCGAGACTACACCGACTCCGCGCCTTCGTCCCGCGCGGCCCGTCCCCGGCGGAGCCGTGCTCGATTAGTTGAAGACGTAGTGCGCAAACTCTCCTCAGGAGAAATGCCCTGCCCACTGTCAGGTTCGATTGATTCCGTTATAATGTAACGAGGTCGCCCTTTAACTTCTTCGTAAATGCGGGCCAGATACTCACCAATGATTCCGAGGCTGATCATCAAAAGACTGCCAATGATGAGTTCCAGTAGAATTACTGTGGCGAAACCAGTCAAGGCTCGGCCAGCCAGCTTCAGGTACAGTGTCTGGATTCCTAATCCAAGGGCGAAGAGAAGAAAAATCAACCCGGCAAACGTCACCAGGTGTAATGGAAAGGATGAAAAGGTGGTTATCCCAATCAAAGCGAGTTTCCATCGCTTGAAATATGACCAACCTGATCTTCCTTCTCTTCGGGGCACGACCTCAAATGGGATCTGCACTGTATTGAAGCCCATCCATGCGGTCATACCGCGAAAGAATACGTTTCGCTCACGCATCTTTAGCCATGTATCGGCTACCTTGCGATCCATGAGCTTAAAATCTGAGGCGCCTTTCAATTCAAAGCCGGACAGTTTGTTCAAAATGACGTAAAAGGACAGCGCGCCAAGTTTACTCGTCAACGATTCGCGGCCACGCCTCACTTTCACGCCTTGCACGATGTCTGCGCCTGAGCTCTGCCACTTCTCGACCATGACGGGCACGAGCGAAGGCGGATGTTGCCCGTCTCCATCCATGACTATGACTGCATCGCCGCCGGCGCGTTCCAAACCCGCGCAAAGCGCCAACTCTTTTCCGAAATTTCTACTTAGCCGGATCGCGCGCAGGCTGGGAAACGTCCGCGCCTCATCCTTAATCTTTCTCCACATATCATCCGGCGAGCCGTCATCGACCAGAATTACCTCAAAACTGCATTCGATCTGCTGCAAGGCGGCTTTCAAATCGGATAACAATGCGCTTACGTGAGAGCCTTCGTTGTAAAGCGGAATAACGATGGAAATCAAGGGACTACGAGAAGCGGCGTTCATGTGTCAAATTAGCTCATGTTTCTTGCCGCACCCTCCACACAGACGTTACATCGCCGCGTTTGTAGACACGTTTGTGACTGCTCCTTGAAAAATCATTTCTCCCTACGCTGCAGAATCCTTCTGTAATGCACGAGTTGATATTCAATTTTCAAGAACCAATAAATCCAGCCCCGCGAATCTGGTAAAGCTTTGATCAAAACTCACAAGCCGCAAACCGCCGCGGGATGCAAACGCTGCGAGATAGGCATCGGCCCACAGATTCGGCGAAGTCCGTCCGAGATTGCAAGATTTGCCCAGCCCTTCGTCCAAGCCCGCAGGTTCGGTCAATAATCGCACCTCGGGTAGCGCCAGGAATTCTCTGCATTTTTGCCAAACCGCGGCTGGAGTCAGAACATGCTTTCCCATAACTGACTTATTCGTCAGATGGCGCAAAAGTGCCAATTGTGTCACTCCGCAAAAAGCCGACAGTGGAGCTGCTTCCCCGTACCAATATTTCTCAGCGCGCTGAGGGGGGTGTATATGGGCTTCGGCAGTGAGAGCGAGCCACACATTAGCGTCCAAAAGATCGCCCGAGCTTGGCAAGGTCCTCCTCTTCCTCGAGATGGCTCTGGTATTCCGACGTCAGGTTCGGAATCGGCTGTCTGGTCCGGCGCTTGATTACTGGCAACTTGCTTCGGCGGCGATGCGGCCGGTGGACAGGCTCACGTAAGCCGCTCTCTACAAACCTGGTGATCAAATCTTTCAGCTTCATTCTTTCCAACGCCGCCTTCGCTTTGATTTGCCGAAAGAGTTCGTCAGGCAGGTCCAGCGTTGTCCTCATAAACGCATTTTTGCATGAAAGCGTACAAGCGCCAACCCGGGACCACGTAGGCTCGTCAGTCATGGCATTCCGGAACGAGGCAAATTCAGTCGTCGTTACGGCAACGGATTCGGGCTTGCGCGTCTTAACAGAAACGCCTATTAGCTTTACCCTCATGGTTCATCATGTCGTTCTCTACAAACTTAAGCCCGAGGTCACGCCTGCCCGTGTGGAAGAGATGATGATGAACGCACGAATGCAGCTACTGAAAATTCCGGAGGTCCTCAGCATCAAATGCGGGAAACGGATCGACCCCGAATTGGACTGGCCGTTCTTCATCGCCATCGATTTTGAGTCGATGGACAAATACGGAATCTTTCGCGAAGACTCGATCTTTGTGAAGTTCAACGAAGAGATTATTAAGCCGAACACGGAGGATTCCCTGGTGTTGGATTTCGAGATGGATCCGGGCAAGGACGTCCAGTTTTCTTAGCAAGCAGAAACGCTTAACGTCCAACGCTGAACGCCCAACGTTCAAACGGAGAGGGACTCGTCGTTTAGCGTTGGATGTTGAGCGTTGAGCGTTCGGCGTTGAATTGCGAGCGCATTTACAATCCATTGCTATTCAGCCCTCTCGCGCGTAATCATCGGTCCCGATGCGGCTCGGCTATCTTTACTCTCGGTATCCTGTCATTTCCCAAACATTTTGCGATGCGGAGATGTTGGCGCTGGAGCGCCGCGGCTTCGAACTGACGATCGGCTCGGTTTATCCGCCGCTTACGAGTCTGCGCCACGAACATATCGCCCGCCTGCGCGCGTCCATTCATTACGCGCCGCCGCAAGAAATCCTGAGAATCTCGGAAAAGGACGCGAAAATTGCCGGTAGATGGCCGCGCGATCTGGTCGAGCAGCATGAGCGTAGATACGGACCGGACGTCAAGGCAGCGCAGCGCGCGCGCAATGCTCTCTATTTCGCAGATTTCTTCGCGCGCAACGACGTCGATCATGTGCACGTTCATTTCGCAAACCGGGCGGCGCACACGGCACTTTTCCTGAAAGAAATTTCCGGCATCCCCTTCAGCGTCACCGCGCACGGACAGGATTTCATGAAAGACCTCGGCAGCGACGATCTACTGCGAGAAATCTGCGCCGCCGCGGAGTTCATCGCTGCTGAAACCGATTACAGCCGCCAGCTTCTTCACGAGCGCTGTCCGGATTCCGCCACCAAAATTCATCGCGTTTATAACGGAATTGATCTCGAACGTTTTCCGACACCGCATTATGAAGCGGTACACTCTCGCCACGGCGAGCAGGCTGTGGTCGCGCCTTACTACGTGCCGCGCATCATCAGCGTGGGCCGACTCGTCGCATTCAAAGGTTTCGACCATCTCGTCGACAGTTGTGCAGAGCTTGCACGCCGCGGATTTGATTTTACCTGCGATATCATTGGCGACGGCCCGCTGCGCGACATGCTTCAAGCTAAGATCGAGAAGTTGAATCTAGCGTCGCGAATCAATTTGCTCGGTTCTCTGTCGCAACGGGCGGTATTGGAAAAAATTCAAGCCGCGGACATTTTCGCGCTCGCCTCTGTGATCGATGCTCAAGGAGCAAGCGACGTTTTTCCAACCGTGATCCTCGAAGCCATGGCCTGTGCGCGCCCGGTCGTTTCTACCCGCCTCGCTGGAATTCCCGAATTGGTAGTAAATGGCGAAACGGGCATATTAGTTTCGCCCGGCGATACTGCTGCGCTAACGGAGGCGCTGCAACGCTTGCTGTGCGATCGCGAATTGCGACTGCGTTACGGCCGTTCCGGGCGTGCGCGTATGGAGCAGCATTTCCGAATTGAAGATACTGTCGCGCCACTGCTCAAACTCTTCGAGAGAGCGCCGGCCAACTGCGGCAAATCTAGTCAGCGCCGCGCTTCGCACCCGCCTTCGCACAGCTTCGGCGCGGCAGGCAACGAAGCGGCTACAGGAATCATATATCTGATCGACCGCTGGCCCGATAATGATTTGCCGCTCCTCGAGCGGGAAATCGAGGAAATGAAACGCCGCAATGTGCCGATCGCCCCATTCATATGCGAGTTGAATTCCAGCGCCCGGCTAAGTCGAGCAATGGAACAAATCGCGCCGTCGCTTGAATTTTTGCCAGACGCGATGGTGATAGAAGCAGAACGGCGGGCGAATCGTGGAGAGGCGCAAAGCTTCGAAGAAGAACGAGCACAGCAAAGGAACCGCGTACCAGGTGGAATTTTTTTGCGGCAGGCACGTTTTGCTCTCGCCTTACGAGCAATCCTTCGAGACAAAGACGTGGCGCACGTCCACGCCACGAGTTCGCGTGCCTTGGTGTGTGCGCTCATGCTAAAAAAACTCCTGAACGTCACGGTGAGCGTCACAATTGAGGCGCGATCCGAATTACCGCGAAACTGGATCCAAGAAGCGCTGTCAGAATGTGTGGGAGGTCGTTTGGCGCATCGGAAATTGCTCAAAGGACGCCCTAGTTCGTTTCTTGTTGATAAGACCACATTCCGTTCTGCTCCGCGCAGGGCGCTCGGGCTGATCACTCGCACGACGGGAATCGATTTGACCGCAGGAACACGCTTCTGGCAGAAATGGGCGGACCTGCTTTTGCGCTGGAGCTGCAGCGATCGAAAATCGAAAGCTTGTCCTGAGCGAGCAGAGCAAGTCGAATGGATCCAAATTCCAAAATGAAAAAGGCCATTCTTCTCGCAGGTGGCGCCGGAACACGCCTTTATCCGCTGACGAAAATCGTCTGCAAACAGCTTCTGCCGATCTACGACAAACCAATGATCTGCTATCCACTGGCGACCTTGATGCTCGGCGGGCTACGCGAGGTTC
>Ga0222622_10000720_pt1 | contig 12799 bp, 11 predicted proteins | sample PLM2_5_b1metaG_FD_177335 | JGI IMG/M metagenome (GOLD analysis project Ga0222622, IMG submission 177335) | Groundwater sediment microbial communities from an aquifer in East River, Colorado, USA - PLM2_5_b1 | ecosystem: Environmental > Terrestrial > Soil > Riparian zone | place: USA: East... | reverse complement strand
GGCGGCGGCACCAACGGGCTCGTCCCGGAGGGACGCGAGGCGACGGCCGCGAACATCGTCCAGAGCACGCTGCGTGTCATCACGCCGGACTTTTTCACGACGATGGGCGTGCCGATCGTCGGAGGCCGCAACTTCGACGACGGGGACCGCGCCGAAGGCCAGCGCGTCATGATCGTCAGCGCGCGGCTGGCGGCGCTCGCCTTCCCGGGTCAGGATCCGATCGGCAGGCGGATCAGCTGCTGCGAACCTGGACCGAATGGCGAGAAAGTCGTCATCGGCGTCGCCGGCGACCTCCGGTCGCGTGGGCCGGCCCTCGCGCCGGGCGCCGAGTTCTATCTGCCGTTCGCGCAGGCGCCCGACGTCGTGTGGAACTGGTTTCGCACGGTATACGTGGTGGTGCGGACGGCCGGCGATCCTGCGGCACTCGTCAAACCGTTGAACGCGGCGGTCACGCGCATCGATCGCGATCTGCCGCTGTTCGACGTGCGGACGATGGACCAGCGGCTCGCGGGGACGCTCGCGGCCGCGCGATTCAACACGCTGCTGCTCTCGCTGCTCGGCGGCGTCGGCCTGCTCCTCGCGGCGACCGGCATCTACGGCGTGATCGCGTATTTCGTCAGCCAGCGGACGCAGGAGATCGGCGTGCGGATCGCGCTCGGCGCCTCGACCGGGAACGTCGTGCGCCTGATTCTCGGCCAGGCGCTGCGGCCGGTGGCCATCGGCGCCGTCCTCGGCGTCGCCGCCGCGCTCGTGGCGAGCCGCGTCCTCGCGAGTCAGCTCTTCGGCGTCAGCCGCACCGACCCCTTGACGATGGCGGCCGTGGTCGCCACACTGATCGCGGTGGCGCTCGCGGCGAGCGCCGTGCCGGCGCGCCGCGCCGCCGCCGTCGATCCGACGCGCGCGTTGCAGTCAGAGTAGAGAAATCGTGAGTCACCCGTCATCAGTCGTCAGTCTCTGGTCTTCAGTCGCAAGTCTCAGTCATCGGCCGGCTGGTGACTGTAGTCTGACGACTGCTGACTGCTGACTGAAGACTGACGACTTGTGACTGAAGACTGTAGGAGTGCCCATGATCGGAGTTCTCGTCGCCGCTGCGTTCACGCTGAGCAGCCCGGCGTTCACGAGTGGCGGCAACATCCCCTCGAAGTTCACCTGCGACGCCGGGCAGACCAACCCGTCGCCCGCGCTCGCGTGGAGCGACGCGCCGGCCGGGACCAAGTCGTTCGTGCTGATCATGGACGATCCGGACGTGCCGATGCCGAACGGCTTCACGCATTGGGTGCTCGCCGACATTCCGGCGTCGACCAAAGAGCTGCCCGAGAACTTCCAGGTCGGTTCACTTGGCGTGTCGGCGAACAGCGGCTTCCGGCGTCCCGGCTACGCCGGGCCCTGCCCGCCGACCGGCGTGCATCACTATCACTTCAAGCTGATGGCGCTCGACGTCGAGACGCTCGGCGTGGCGCAGGGCGTGGCGCGCGCGGACGTCGAGAAGGCGATGGCGGGACACGTCATCGCGACGGCGGAGACGGTCGGGTTGTACCAAAAACAACCCAAGTAGACGAAATTAAGAATTAAGAATTCGGAATTTGGAATTTCGAATTTGGAATGCGTGCACGAATTCCTAATTCTCAATTCTGAATGCTCAATTCATCAGTACCGTTCCGCGTCGGTCTTCGGCAGCAACGGCCACACGATCGACTTCTCGCGGTTGACCGTCGCGCCCGCGTGCATGAACATGTTCGCGGACTTCAGGAAGTTCGCCGGGAAGTTGAGCGTCGGCGCCGAGAGCTTGTCCAGCGCGGCGATCTCCTCCGGCGTCAGCCCGACGCCGAGCGCCTCGAGGTTCTGCTCCAGCTGATCGAGCCGCCGCGCGCCGATGATCGTCGACGCCACGCCGGGCCGGCCCTGCACCCAGGCCAGCGCGATCGCCGCCGATGTCGTGCTGCGCCGCGCCGCGATCCGCGCCAGCTCGTCGAGGATCGTGTAGGTCTGCTCGTCGAGGAACTGCGTGACGCGCTCGCCGCGATCGGCCTTCAGCGTCTTCGCGTTCTCGCGGGTGTACTTGCCCGAGAGCACGCCGCTGCGCAGCGGTGACCACGGGGTGATGCCGAGGCCGAGCTCGAGCGCCATCGGGACGAGCTCCCCTTCGACGGTCCGCTCGATCAGCGAGTACTCGATCTGGAGCGCGACGAGCGGCGTCCAGCCGCGCAACGAGGCAATCGTCTGCGCCTGCGCCACCTTCCACGCCGGCGTGTCGGAGAATCCGATGTAGCGGACCTTCCCGGCCCGGACGAGATCGTCCAGCGCGCGCATCGTTTCCTCGATCGGCGTGAACCTGTCCCAGCTGTGCATCCAGTACAGATCGATGTAATCGGTCTGCAGCCGGCGCAGCGACTGCTCGCACGCGGCGGCAATCGCCTTCCGTCCGGCGCCGCCGCCGTTCGGATCGCCCTCGTAGAGGTTGCCGAAGAACTTCGTCGCGATCACCGTGCGGTCGCGCCGCGCGCGGTCGCGGCCGAGGAAGTCGCCGATGATCTTCTCCGAGTGCCCCTTCGTGTAGACGTTGGCGGTGTCGATGAAATTGCCGCCGCGGCCGAGGAAGGTGGCGATGATCGTCTCGGACTCGGCGACGCTCGATCCCCAGCCCCAGTCCTCGCCGAAGGTCATCGCCCCGAGACAGAACGGGCTCACCCGGAGTCCCGACTTGCCGAGCGTCACGTATTCAGTGAGCGACATAGGTTCGTGGCCTCATCGACAATGTGCGGTGGCGGCGCGCCTCACGACTGCCCGGCGGCGGTTGGCACCGCTGCCCGGCGGATGCGCTCCTCGAGCCCGAGCAGCCGCGCCGCGTTGCCCCAGCGGATGGCCTCGCGCTCCTCGCCGGTGACGGGGAGCTTGTCGATCGCGTCGAGCATCAGCGGGATGCTGCCAATCTGGTGCGGATAGTCGCTGCCCGCGAGGATGTGGTCGGCGCCCGCGAAGTCGATCGCCAGCTTCAGCGCGCCCTGGTTGAAGTTGACCGTGTCGTAATAGAAGTCCTTGAGGTAGGTGCTGGGTTCGCGCGGCAGTCCTTGAAGTTGTGAAAGCCGCGATCGAGACGCTCGACCAGGTACGGAATCGTGCCGCCGAGGTGGCAGAGCGCCCAGCGGATCTTCGGAAAGCGCTCGGGGACGCCGGAGAACACCAGCGACGCCGCCGCGAGCGTCGTGTCATACAGGAACCCGACGAGCGGCATCAGCCAGTACTCCCGCATCATGTCGACGTTCACCGGATGCGCCGGGTGGATGTAGAGCACCGCGCCCCGGTCGTTCGCCGCCTCGTAAATCGGCCAGAAGCGCTCGTCGGAGAGGGCGACGCCGTTGATGTTGCTGAACAGCATCGCCCCGCGCATGCCGAGCGGCCCCGTCGCCCGCTCGAACTCCTTCAGCGACGCCTTCGGATCGTTGAGCGGCAGCGTCGCGAGCGCCGTGAAGTGCCGCCCGCGCGTGTCGATCGCCGCCTTGAATTCGTCGTTCACCATCGCGGCCAGCCGTACCGCCGCCTCCGGCGTTTCGACGTGCGTGCCCGGCGTCGTCAACGTGACGACCTGCATCGTGACGCCCTGCTCGTCGAGCACCTCCTGGCGGTACGCGAGATCGCGGTGGCCGCGCACCGCCACGTTGTAGTCGCCGGGATAGTGCAGGTTCGGGTTGCCGTCGCTATCGACGGTCACCCTGACGCTGCTCTCGCCCGATTGCAGCGCCTTCATGTACTTCGGCGGGTAGTAGTGGTTGTGAAAGTCGACGACGGGCATCAGGGCGTCTCCAGAAAAAGTACACCGGCAGGCCGGCGACAACGAGCGCGAGGCCGGCGAGGCTGTCGCGCGGATCGCTGGCGATCTGATTGAGGACGATCGCCAGGCAGACGAGCGCGAAGGCGGCCGGGACGACCGGAAAGCCCCACGCGCGGAAGGCGGGCGTATACCCGCCGCTGCGGCGCAGCGCCGTCGTGCCGAGCGCCAGTGCCGCGAAGAAGATCCACTCCGTGTAGATGACCCGCGAGACGATCGCGCCGTAGGTGCCGGTCAGCACGAGCACGGACGACCAGATCGCCTGCGTCCCGATCGCCACATACGGCGTCCGGTGCCGCGGGTGGATCGCGCCCATCCAGGGGAAGAGCAGGCCGTCCGCGGCCATCGCGTAGTAGACGCGCGGGCCGGCGAGGACGATGCCGCTCATCGCGCCGAACGACGAGACGATCACCAGCACGGAGATGGCCGATGCCGCCGACCGGCCCGTGGTCGCCAGCGTGGCGTCGAACGCGATGTGCGTCGACGTCAGCACCTTGTCGAACGGGAGGACCAGCAGATACGCGCTGTTCAGCGCCAGGTAGATCACGACGACGACCGCCGTGCCGAGCATCAGCGCGCGGGGAATCGTCCGCTCGGGCGCCCGCGTTTCCTCGGCCGCGTAGGTGACCATGTGCCAGCCGCCGAACGCGAAGAGGCCGGCGACCAGCGCGCGCAGGAATGCGCGCGGCGCAACCTCTCCGGCCGGAGCGGGCAGGTGCGGCGTGCCCCCCGCAAACAGCAGGACGACGAGCACGCCAATGGCGGCGATCTTCGTGATCGTCAGCGCGGTCTGAACCGCGCTGCCGGGTCGCACGCCGACGTAGTTGATCACCGAGAGCACGACGATGCCGCCGACGGCGACGAGGCGGATCCCGAGATCCCCGAGCGGGACGATGGTCGCCGTGTAGCGGCCGAACACCATCGCGATCGCGGCGATGATGCCGGAGTGCATGCTCCAGAACATCGCCCAGCCCCAGAGGAAGCCGGCCGCCGGCGAGAACATTTCGCGCAGGAAGACGTAGACGCCGCCGGTGCGCGGGTAGGCGGAGGCGAGCTCGGCACAGATGCTCGCGCCGAACCAGGTGAGCGCTCCCGCGACGATCCAGACCAGCAGCATGCCGCCGAAGGTCGGCACGGCCTTGCTCACTTCGGATGGCTGCACGAAAATCGACGAGCCGACGATGGTGCCGACGACCATGGCGGTCGCCTGCGTCAGCCCGATCGATCGCGCGAGGCGGTCGGTCACCGGCGAATGCTATCACCGCTGTCCGACCCTGTGGCCATTCGACCACACCACACCGGGCCCGGGAACTCCGACCCCGGAACTCCGACACCTGGGGGCGCTGGCGTCAGACCCCGGTCTGGTCCCGATAGATCGACTGGATCGTCGCGAAGGTGTCCGAGTCGGCCGCGGTCTTGTCGGTCCGGTAGCGTTTGACGCGCGCGAAACGGAGCGCGAAGCCGCCGGGATACTGCGGGCTCGCCTGCACGTCGTTGAACGCAATCTCGACGACCACCTCCGGACGCACGTGCACCGTATAGTCGTCGCGGCCGATCTCGAGCTCGAGGAACCGCTGCGTCTGCCAGGCGAGCATCTCGTCGGTCAGCCCCTTGAACGTCTTGCCGAGCATGACGAAGCCGCCGCGCTCGCTGTCGCGCGCGCCGAGGTGCAGGTTGCTCAGCATCCCGCGCCGGCGCCCATTCCCCCACTCGGCGGCGAGGACGACGAGATCGAGCGTGCGCGCCTGCTTCACTTTCAGCCACGCCTGGCCGCGCCGGCCCGCGGCATACAGCCCCTCGACCGCCTTCGCCATCACGCCTTCGTGACCGGCGGCGAGCGCGGCTGCCGCGAACTCCGCCGCCACCTCCTGGTCCGCCGTCACCAGCCGTGGCACCAGGTTCGCCGGGACGGCCTGCTCGCCGAGGAGCGCCGCGCGCCTGGCGAGCGGCTCGTCGACGAGCGCGTCGCCGTCGAGATAGAGCGCGTCGAAGAACATGGGTGTGATCGGCAGCTCGCTCCGCAGGCTCTCGACGTCGAGCTTCCGGCCAAAGCGGCGCATCGTGACCTGGAACGGATGCGGACGGCCATCCGGGCGCAGCGCGATCGCTTCTCCGTCGAGGACGATTTCCCGCGCCGGCAATGCGCGCGCGACCGCCACCACTTCGGGGACCGCGATCGTGACGTCGCGCAGGTTGCGCGAATAGACCTTCACGACGTCGCCGACCTTGTGCACCTGGATGCGCGCGCCGTCGAGCTTGTACTCGAACGACGCCTGCCCGAGCGCCGCGAGCGCGTCGCCGACATCCGACGCCGAATCGGCGAGCATCGGCTGCACCGGCTGGAAGGGTTGCAGGATGAACTGCGACAGCGCGGCGTCCCCGTCGACGAGCGCCACCCGCGCGACCGCCGCCAGATCGCCGGCGAGCATCGCCGCGCGGCGGATCCGGCCCGACTGGATGCCCGACGCGCGCGCCACCGCGTCCATCAGGATGCCTTCGAGCGCGCCCTGACGCAGCTCGCCGAAGAGCAGCCGCATGAGAAAATCCTGCTCGTCGCGCGTCGCCTTGACGAAGAGTTCGCGCAAAAGCTGCCCAGGCGTCGCGCCGGATCCGGCGCCCGCCAGTGCCGCGATCCGGGCGAACGCCGCATCGACCTCGATCACGTCGAGCGACACGTCGGCGGCCGGCGCCACGTCGCGCATCCCCGAGAGCAGCGCGCCGCCGATCTTCATCCGTCCCTGGCGCGGCTCGCCGCTCAGGAACGCGATGACGATGGCGATGGCCTCGGGCGGGACACGGGTGAGGAGGTCCACCAGGTGGCTGATTTTCTCGAGTCGCGCGGCGGTGCCGGCGACTGCCCGCGATGCCGCGACGACTTCGCCGAGACGCATGCCTCGGATCGTACTTAAAAGCCGGGCGGGGCGTGCGAGTGGAAGGACTTTAGAGCATCTTGCAAGTAAGAATGCGGAATTCGGAATTAAGAATTCGTGCACGAATTCCTAATTCTGAATTCTAACTTCCTAATTGCGCAGTTCGTTAGACGCGCCCGACGGCGCGGCGGAGGCGGACGAACATCTGCGTGAACGCCGAGCCCGCGGTGGTCGGCGGTTTCTTCGCGGCGGCAGCCGCGGCAGCGCCGCGACGATCGCCTTCGGCGGCCGCCTTGACCGGGACGTGATCGCGATCGCGCCACTCGAGCTTGTCGTGCCCGACAATCTGCGCCTGTCCGCGGATGAGCGGCTCGGATCGGCGATCGCCCTGCGGAAACCAGCGGCAGAAGTCGTTCACGGTGGTTTCAGGGTCGACGCCGATCGCGGTCGCATAATCTCGCACGTAGGACCGCGCGTAGATACCGGTCGGCCACTTCGAAAAGTCGTTGCGCTCGAGCCCCTTCCAGAGGGCGACGCTCACCTTGGTCGACGCCGCGAGCTGCTCGAGCGACAGCCCTCGCTGCACGCGGATGCGGCGGAGATTCGGTCCGAAGGCATCGCGCTCGCTCATCACGCTGCACACGCTCGCAAGAACGTCTCCAGCAGAGCTCCGAAGAGGCGCGGCTGCAACTTGTGGTAAAACCTGAACTTGCGGATCTGCCTATTCCGGGCGGTCGCCGGCGCGTGTCAATTTTCAACAATCGACTTACAGATCCGTCGGTGCCGCATCCGTCAGTCGAATTCGTGTCGCGGCGCGGTCTGGTCGGCGCCGACCCGCCCCGCGACGATCTCGGCCCGCGAGTAGTTCTCGCTCTTCATCCGGACGCCTGCCAGGCGCCGCAGCATCGCCAGCTGGCCGACGTGCGTCAGCGCGTCGGCGACGGCGCCCTGGAAGATCCGCTCCGGCGGCGTCTCGAGCGGCACCTCGGAGGCGAGGAACTCGTCAAAGCGGTCGAGCGCCGCGAAGAAGCGCTCGATCTCGCGGTCCCATGCGAGCGGCGTCGACTCGTTCCACGCTTCAGCGCCCTTGGCCTGCGTCAGCGCCCAGTCGAAGAGATCGCCGATGTGCGCGAGGATCTTCACCGCGGTCCGCGCCGTGCCGTCGGCGCTGTAGGCGGCAAAGCTTTCCGGCGCGCCGCGCACCGCCTTGCCGCCGCGATAGGCCACCGTCGCCACCGTGTGCCGCAGCAACGCGCGCTTGTCGTCCATGACAGTGCCTCCAGACGATACAACGCAGAACCCGCAGAACTCGCAGAGGAATCAACGCTCTGCGTGTTCCGCGGTTTCTGCGTTGATCGTCGTCTACATCGTTTGCGCCTGTTAGACGCCGAATTGCTTCAGGTGATGATCCATGTGCCTGTAGACCTGGACGCCCCACGCGCGCCGCGACAAACGGCCGAACGCCGGATGTTCGACCCACGGCGCCGCTGCGCTGCCGCGCGCGACGAATCGATCGACGAGCGCCTGCAGCTCGCCGACGTCGGAGTTCCACGCGCGGGGCGACCGCGCGAGGAGCTCCGGCGCCGTCGGCACGTTCTTCGGGAACGGGGCGAGGTAGACGATGAACTGCTTCAGCGGCGGATAGCGGATCGGCACGTTCTTGCGCGCGACCGGCAGGTCGCCGAGCGCCATCTTCAGGCTCTCCGCCAGGTGACAGACCATCTGCGGCGCCGACAGCTTCCCCCACTGCCCTCTGCTCCCCGCCGACAGCCGCGCGATGCGATCGTGAATCTCCCGCTGGCACACGCCGTCCCACATCGTCTTCATCGACATCTCCGGGCAGGCCTGAAGGCCTGCACTGCGTCAGACCTACAACGCGGAACTCGCGGCACCCGCAGTCACAGGGATTCTGCGTGTGCTGCGGTTTCTGCGTTGATCGTCGTCCGTGCTCCGACATTGCGCCCCGCAACGATCGGCACGCTTCGTCAGCAACCGGCGACAATCAGGCTGCAGCACGTCACTGCCCCTTCGGCCTTCGCCACCTCGCTGGCGTCGACCGCGCGCACCCGCAACCCGAGGCGCGCGATGCGCTCGGCCGTGCGCGGATACGCCGACGACAGCACGATCCGATCGTGGAGGCACAGCGCGTTCGCGGCCGAGGGCTCCGACGAGTCGACCTCGACGAGCCTGAACCCCTCGAACACTTCAGGATCGATCCACGCCCGGTTCACGAGCAACGTCTCGTTGTTCAAAACGGTCACCGCCGACTTCAGGTGCAGGCAGGACCGGACGACCGTCTCGGTGACCGTGTAGCCGAACGGCTCGAGCAGCTGCCGCATCTGCCTGGCCGCGGCCTCGTTGGTGCGCGACGAGCGGCCGATGAACACGCGGCGGCCGGCCACGAGGACGTCCCCGCCGTCCACGGTCCCGGGCGGGTGAATCGCATGCACCGGTCGATAGGCGGCCACCGCTTCGGCGACGGCGGCCGTCTCGCACCGGCGCGATTCGGCGCCGGGCCGCGTCAGGATCGCGAGCTCGTCGAAGACGACCGCGATGTCCTCGACGAAGACCGAATCGGGCATCTCGAGGCTCGTGTCGAGGCGCTCGACCAGGTAGCCCGCCTCGATGAGCGCCTCCTCGTAGGCGCGATGCTGCGCGCGCGCCAGGTCCACGTCGATCGCGACGCGCTGGAGGTGCGTCAGCTCGCAGGCCGCGAGAGCGGGACTGACCGCACGAGTGATCGCGACCGACTTTTGCATCGCTGTCATGATAGTCGGCCTCAGACCCACCTGCGTAGCCTCCGGCTTGCCGCGTCCGCTCCGACCCTTTCTGACCCGAGCCACGGCGAAGTGCGACGCGGTCGTCAGAAACCTGTGGCGCGGGGCTGTCAGCCCTGCGGACGCGGCCCTAAAAGAGCCGCGCCACTCTAGACCTGCCGTTCCGGGAAGCCGGCGTCCACGGCCGGGCCCGTCGCGGCGACAATCGGCGGGAAGGTCGTCTTGAACGTGAAGGCGAACTGCGTCGGACCGTGGAGCTCGAGCGACGCGAGGCGCTCTTTCGCTTCGTCGACTGAAGGGATGTGGCCCGCCGGAATCCACCACAGCGCCAGGATCGGCCCGACCGGTTTCTCGAACCAGTCGCGGCGCTGTTTCAGCAACTCGGCGTGGGCGGTCTGGTAGACGTAGGCGCGCAGGTGCTCGATCGTCTGCCAGACCGACATGTTCACGATGATGCGCTCGTCCTCGTAGGGGCGCAGGTAGGTGTTGTTGCCCGCGTCGCCCTGCAGGCGCCAGACGAACCCGTCGCTGCGATCGGCGAGCGCGTTCAGGTCGTCGAGGCGCGCCATGAAGCCGGCCATCACCGGCCCATCGAGCGGCCCCATCATGCGGCCGATGTTGATCTGCGCGAGGTGGACGTTGCTCATCGCCGCTGAATAACTCTCTTCGTGATCCGAATTCTGAATTCTTAATTCTTAATTGTCGAGCTCTCTTCACCGCACCGTCGGCGGAGGGCGGCGATGATGCGTGGCCTGCTCGTAGCCCAGGGCCAGTGACAGCATCCGGCCGTCACTCCACAGCCGGCCGAGAAACGAGACCCCGACCGGGTAGCGGCCGCCGATGAAGCCGGCGGGCACCGTGACCTGCGGCAGCCCGGTCATCGCGCTCTCCTCGCACGTGCTCGGCTCGCCGCCGAACCGTTCCAACCCACCTTCGTGCGTGTGCGGGCGGGCGAGATTCGCCGGGTAGACGATCGCGTCGAGCCGTTCGCGGTCCATCAGCGCGACGAAGAACTCGCGGAAGGCCTCGCGGCTGGCGGTGAAGCCTCTCTGCGCCTCGCGCAGTTGGTCGCCGGTGGCGGTCGGCGCAAGCGCGACCTCGAACCGCCGCGCGCTGACCGGGGCCAGCCTTCCCGACGCCAGGAGATCCTCGATCGTCAGCACCCGCTCGCCGGCGGCCGCGCCGCGGGTGAGGTATGCGGTCCACGCGGCCTTCAGCGCGCCGGGCTCCACTCTGCGCGCAGCGCGATACTGCGCCTCGATCTCGGGGGCGTTGACCTCGACCACCGTGGCGCCGGCCGCACGCATCTCCGCGGCCACCGTATCCATCGCCGTCGCAATCTCGCGCTCGCCGGTGAAGCCGATGAATCGCTGCCGCAGGAGCCCGAGGCGGGCGCCGCGCAGCACCGCCGGGTCGAGCGCCGCCGCGAACGATCCGCGCACATGTCGATCCGCATCCTCTGTGACCACGTCCTCCGCGTCGCCGCCGGCGACACGATCGAGCACCAGCGCCAGCTCACGAACCGACTTCGCCAGCGGACCGACCGCGTCGTTGTACGGATTGAGCGGCATCACGCCGGCGCGGCTCGTCAATCCCCGCGTAGTGCGGATGGTCGCCAGGCCCGCGAACGCAGCCGGATTCGACAGCGAATTGCAGGTGTCGGTGCCGAAGGCCAGCGTGACGAGGCTCGTCGACACCGCGACCGCGCTGCCGCCGCTCGAACCGGCGGGGCTGAGCGATGGATCGTAGGCGTTGCCGATGGTACCCGCGACCGAGCTGATGCCGAAATCACCGAACGGGAACTCATCGAGGTTCGTCTTGCCGAGGACCACGGCGCCGCCGCGCCGCATGCCGGCCGCCATTTTCGAGTCGAGACGCGGCCGGTGATTCACGAGCGCGAGCGAACCGCCGGTCGTCGGCAAGCCGAGGACGTCGATGTTGTCCTTGAACGCGATCGGGATGCCGTGGAAGGGGCCGCGCGTCCCGCCGGCGGCCCGCTCGGCATCGAGCCGCCGCGCGTCGGCGAGGGCGCGCGGGTTCAGCGCGAGGAACGAGCGAAAGGTCGGGCCGGTGCGATCGTAGGTCGACAGCCGGGTCAGGTACTCGCGAACCACATCCTCCGATGTCGTCAGCCCGCGCACCATGGCGTCCTGCACCTCGTCGACGGTCTTCTCGAACACCGAGAAGCGGGGCGCCGGGGCCGCCGGCGCGTCCCAGTTCGCGATCTGCGATCGCTCTCGCGGCGTCAGCCCCCGGAAATCGGGATTGGCGACAAGACTTCTGGCGATGGCCGTCACGCGTGCGATCTCCGACCCCGGCGCCGGAACCGCGGCCGTGTGTCCGGGCGACGAGGCCTGAACGGGGACGATCCCGTCCCGGATCAGCACGGACGGACCGGGCGTGGTCGCGTCGTAGAGCTCACTGAGTCCCTTCACGACGAACGTCAGAAGCGCCGTCGTCTCTCCGGGTTTGACCGTGAAGGTGAAGACATAACCGAGGTGCGCCGGATCGACCCCGGGCCAGCGGTCCGTGAACGGATCGGCGTACATGTCGCCGACCGCGGTGAGCGCGCCGGGGCGCGATCCGAGGACGTGCGCCGATGGGCCGTGGCCGGATGGCCCGCGCATCGGGTCCTCGACGCGACGGGCGTTCTGCATCACCGTCACGAAAGAATCTCCGGTGTCGATACGGCGATCGCCGCTCGACGTGGCCGCCACTGCGACCAGGCCGCCTTCGTCGTAGGCGCCGGCGGCGCCGCCCCACGCCACCTCGACGAGGCGATCCTCGGTCGCGACGTTCGTGAAGCTGTCGAAATAGCGCAGGTAGTCGGTGTCGGCCGGCGCGTAGATCGTGCGCGCGACGACGACCTCGCCGCGCAGGACCGGCGTCATGGAGTCGAACCGTTCGGCGCCGTCGTAGGCGAGGCCGAAGCCGTTCAAGTATTGATTGAGCACGAGCGCCGCGCGATCGGGACGCCGGACCTGCAGCTTCAGATACCCGAAGCCGTTGAAGGGAGCGGCGCGCCCGCCGGTTGCGATGCCGCCGCTGTCCTGGCCCCAGGGCGAGGTGTCCTGAATGTCCCAGAACTGGCCGTCAGCCGACTTCACCGGCGTGACGGCGACGGTCGGTCGCGTCGTCGCCGCGATGAGGACGAGGACGAGGGCCGCGGCGAATCCCGATAGATGGCGCATCTGTTCGCGCTCCTGTCCGATGAGGTGGCCGGACACGATCACATGGTATGCGACGCTCGAGAAAGTCACCACGCACGAGCCTTTACTTTGCACCCGGAAGCCATTAGCCTGCGTTGTCCGTTCGTCCTCTTCATT
>Ga0222622_10000718_pt1 | contig 12803 bp, 8 predicted proteins | sample PLM2_5_b1metaG_FD_177335 | JGI IMG/M metagenome (GOLD analysis project Ga0222622, IMG submission 177335) | Groundwater sediment microbial communities from an aquifer in East River, Colorado, USA - PLM2_5_b1 | ecosystem: Environmental > Terrestrial > Soil > Riparian zone | place: USA: East River... | reverse complement strand
CGGCGTACTTCGACGAGCTGGAGATCGCGGAGTGGTTGCTCGACCGGGGCATGGATCCCAACGCGCGCGCGGCGATCGACGCCGACGGCTTCGGCGGCTACACCGCGCTCTTCTCTACGGTCGTCTCCCAGCGCAACTTCTGGGTCAACTACGGCAAGGGACAGCCGGACGAAGCGCGCTTTACGCGCCTCCTGCTGGACCGTGGTGCCGACCCGAACATCCGGGCGTCGCTACGGGCGGGGCTCGAAGAAGGACACGGGGGCGGACCGGTTCGCGAGTACCGAGACGTGACGCCACTCGGCTGGGGCGAGCAGTACCATGGCAGGATCTTCGTGAGCCGGGAGTCGCTCCGATTGGTCGAGGCAAGCGGCGGCGGTCGGTAGCTATCGCGGCCCGGGCTACTTATTCGCCGTGTGAATCTGCGAGACGAACCTGCTCGCCGATTTGACGAGTGCGTCCATCACGGCTTGCGCATGGGCAGCTGGCGAACTGCCGGCCATTCCGCCTTCGTGCAGGAGCGGCACTTGAACGGCGACAAGACCCTTCGAATACCGCAACGTCACGTCGGCCTGCGTCACGAGCGATGTGTCGTATCGCGAGACGCACGTCCCGTCCGGCAGCCTGTTCGTCACGATGCTGACGACGAGGTAGGTGTCTTCGTTGTCGAAGCGGTCGGTCTTGAAACCGCCATCTGCCAGGATGCGCGCGATTGAGGTTCTGATCTTCTCCCGATCGAGCCCGCACGCGCTGCCTTGCGCGCTCAAATCATCGACGACCGTGCCAATCGTGGTCAGACCGCGCAGCTCCGACCCGGGAGGCAGCACGGGAGGGCGCGCAGACGCCGGTGCAGGGTCCGGCACACCACGCGACGTCGAGGGTGGCGCTGACGCCGCGCCGGGCGACGCCGGCCCTCCCGACAAAATCGCACGTTCGTGCTCGCCCGGCGGCTCGTAGGTGAGCCGCACCTCGTCCCCTTCCCGTCCCCGCTCGATGAACCGGATCGTCACCTGCAGCAGCGTGGGATCGACCGACGGCGTGTACGTGTAGCGGAGCTGACGGCCGGTCTCGACGTCGTAGACCACGACGAGGCTTGCGCCGTCCCACCGCGCGGTGGTGGGCAGCGCCACTGTGCCTATCGTCAGGTCCTCGAGATGCCCGTCGGGGCGGAAGGTGCGCACGTGCCCTTGATCGTCGGTGATCGAGACAGCGGTGTCCTTCTGGATGATCGTAAGCCGTAAGGGAGGTGTCCGCGCTTCTTCAGTGAGCTGCTGCACGCGCGTGCTGTCGTCGGCACTTTCGCGCACGAGCGGCGGCGCGCCCCTGGCGCCGCCGCCGGAACGGGAGCCGCCGCGACCGCCGCCGCCTGATCGTCCCTCTGCGCCGCCGCCCGATCCCTGGGCGCGCACCCAATCGGGGGTGAACCCGATCTCTGCGGGACTCTGTGTCCGCGCCGGATTCAGCACCCAGGCACCGGCGATCGTCGGCGTCGCGGGTTGAGCGATCGGCGCAGCGTAAGTCGCGGACGTGGCAGCAAGGACGACGAAGAGCGGGAACGCACGGACGAGCCGAAGCGGCATACGGATTCCTGCTCGCACGGTACCACACCGGCAGGTCCGCTCAGGGGTTCCAGAGTGTCTATCTCATCAATTTGACGCCAAGCTCAACAGTCTGTATAGTTGCGGCTCTTCCCCAAATGTCCAATCAATCCGCACCTGGGGTGCAGGTGTATCGCCGCAGGAGTCCGCAAAACGGGCTGCTGACGCTCCTCGTGGTGGCGATGCTGGTTGGTCCCGTCCTAGCTCAACGCCCGGTTTCGCGTCCTCTGGCGACTGTTGACGGAGTCCCGATTGGCGCCGACGACGTCGATAAGGTGGTCGGTTCAGTTCTCTGGCCACTCGAAGACCGGCTGTATCAAATTCAGAAGCAGGCTGTTGAAGCGCTGATCAAGCAGCGGCTGCTCGAACGCGAGGCGGCACGACGAAAGATCCCGCTGCAGGCGCTGATCGACACCGAGGTCACGGCAAAGGTCAAGCCGATCACCGACGACGAGATCGATCAGGTCAAGGCGAAGAGCGACACGGCGCTGTCACGCGACGACATTCGAAAAGCGCTGCTCAAAGACAGGATAGGGGCGGAGCTGACGACGTTCGTCGGTACGCTCGAACGAAAGAGCACGGTTCGCATGCTGCTCGAAGCGCCTCGGGCGCCAAGAACCGTTCTCGAACCCGCGAGCGCGCCGTCGAAGGGGCCGGCGGATGCGCCGGTGACGATCGTCGAGTTCACAGACTTCCTTTGCTCGCACTGTCGAGAGGCGGAGGCCGTGCTCAGCCAGGTTCTGTCGCTGTATCCGGTTCGACTCGTGCACCGTGACTTGCCGCTCGAAGCGGTCCATCCTCACGCCCGCGAGGCGCACGAGGCGGCGCGGTGCGCCGATGCGCAGGGCCGCTTCTGGCCGTACCGCGCGTTGCTGTTTGCCGGCGATCCGAAAAGCGGCGCGGACTTGAAGGTGTCGGCACGCAGCGCCAACCTCGATCTCCGCGCCTACGACCAGTGCGTCTCGGGAAGCAGCGGGCGCGCCGCCGTCGAAGCGGACGCGGCGGACGCCAAGCGGCTTGGCGTCAAGACGACCCCCACGTTCTTCGTCAACGGGCGGGAGCTCGAAGGGCCCGCAACCTTGGAAGCGTTCGCCGCGGCAATTCGAAACGAGCTGCCCCGTAGTTCGCGAACAAAGTGAGGCCATCATGCGTCGGCCCCTCGTCGCACTGGTTGTCGGAGTCTCGCTCGTAATACCGGCGGTTGCGCGTGCGCAGGCGCCCGGCGACCGCACTGAAGCGATCCACCCGCTCCTGTTCCAGGTGTTGAACGACAACATCGCCCTGGATCCAGCCGCCAACGTCGCCCCCGCCAGCCGCATCGAGTTCACTCGCAGCATCGACGACAACATGATTGCCAATCCGGGCATGGGCCTCGACCTGCTGGTCAGCATTCTCGACAAAGTCGGGATTTCGATTCCGGGGTGGCTCGTCGATGTGATTAACGGCGTCGGGGATTTCTCGAACGTCAGCATCGATGCCAAGCTCGGGCCATTCTTCAACGCGGACTACGGCGGCTACTTCCAGGTACAGCCCTCGTCGCAGGAAGGTATCGATCTCAAGGCCGCGATCAACATCACGAACAACGTCCCGGCCATGAACAGCTTCAAGTGTGGTGACGAGATCGCGATTCTCACGGCGGCGCAGGGTGCGAGCAATGCCTCGCTGACCGTGCGGCCGTCGTTTTATGACTTCCAGCTGGGCCCGGTCTTCAAGAACATCGAGTTCGGCGCGCGCGTCGGACTCGACATTGATTTGTGCGTGGGCCTGCAAATCCCGGTCGTCGGCTGCGCCGGCTACACTGCGAGCTTCAACGAGAGCCACGAGTTCGGCATCGGCGTCCCGCTGCCGTCGTTCCTGGATCCGATCCCGCCGCTCGCCAATGTCTGTAAGGCCGCATTCAGGCCGGGAGCCAACGAGTCCGATCTGCTCGGGTGCACGGCTGGTCCGGTCAAGCCGCTGTTCGATCTGTGGCAGCACTCGCTCGACGCGTTGAACGCGGTGCCCGGTGTCCACTACACGTTTGCCGAGTTCAGTCCTGGCAAGGTCAGACTCTTCACGCCGGATCTTCCGACGCCGATCAATCTGACGGTGCCGCAGGTCGAGGCGCTCTTTCAGCAACCGTCGCCGGTCTCGACGCTCGGTGCCGCCGCTGACGGCAGCCTGGTGGCCGCGGCGACGCAAACGGATTTATCGACGGCCAGCGTCGACGTCATCTCGCTTCTCGAATACGCCGGCATCCCGACCAGCGTCAGCCTCGGCGGAGGATTGGGCTCGGTCGATCTCGGCGATGTGTCGCCGACGTTTCACGTCGACCAGAACATGCGCTACGAGTTCAAGCCGGCGGTGAGTATGTCGATGAACCTGGCGGTGCCGATGTCTTTCAGGGTCATCGATCCCGTCGCCGGGCAGGTCGCGACCGGAAACGGGGCGAGCGTCGATTTCAAGCCGGGCCAGACCGTCATGCTGTCGTTCCCACACGCGCAGCGCACCCCGGTCACGATGACGAACACGTATTCGATGAATGGCACGTTGAGTACCCGGACGTCGCATCAGTACCGTCTGTCGGTGAACTTCAAGGCCCTTCATCTCGCCGGCCCGGGCTTCGACTTCAGCGCGCTCGACGAGAATCTCGATCTGAGCGGCTCGATTCTGCCCGAGCACGTCATCGAGAACCACACGCTGTCGCTTCCGGCATTCACCCCGGTCACGCTGGCAGGCTTGACGCTGGATCCAGAAGACCCGCGAATCGACGTCACTGAACATGCCGTACGTGACTCGTTGAACATCGGCGGTGGCGACCGCGCCGTCGTGTACCGCACTTCGGTTGCCAATTCTGGTGACGTGAACGTGTTGAACGCAGGACTCAATCTGGACCTTGCCCGAGTGTTCGGCAGCGCGCAAGGATTCCAGGCAGTCTGCGTCGCGAGTTCTGATTTTTCGTTGAATCCGTCCTACAACGGCCGCTCCGCGATCGGGCTGCTCGCTCCCGCGACGACCTTGGAGCCGGGTCAGGCAGGCACCGTCGACGTGCTGGTTCGCGTCACCCCGCAGATCGCCCGCGTGAACGGCAACGGCTGCTTCACTCCCGTGTCCTACACCTCATCGTCGTTCGCGAGCGGATTGAGTCCCATCGGCACGCCGCTGCGCAGCAATTTCGATCAGTGTGCAGGAGTCACGACCGGGCCGGACACCATGGCCACCGTCGATCTGGGCGCCAGCACGATCACGAAAGTGGCGGACTTTGCCATCTACGGCACTGATAGCGTCGTCTTCGACGGGACCGCGGGCGTGTCCTACGGTAACGTCGGCACCGGCGGCAGTGTCCAGTTCAAGAAGAGCGGCGGCGCCGAGCCGCTTCGGATTGTCGGCGACATGCACACTGGCCATGATCTGCACCTCGAGCAGTCACAGGTGCTCGCTGACTATGTGCAAGTTCACGATCACGTGCACGTCGACAAGAAATCGGCCCTGGTCGTAAACGGAGCTCTGAGCGAGTCGTCGGACTGCAACACGGCCTTCGATCTGGCGTCTCTGGTGTTCGTGCATTCAGCCGGCTCCGCCCCCCGCATCGTCGTTCCCGACAATGGCGCCGTCGTGCTCGACGCGGGCGACTATCGATCGATTCAGGTTCGCGCCCGCGCGACGCTGACGCTTCGGGCTGGCGTCTATAACATCGACGATCTCGCCATTGCCGGTGATAGCGCGTCGGTCGTGTTCGACATCTCGGCCGGCACGATTACCTTGAACATCGGGTCGTGGAAAAACGGCAATACCCGTGGCTTGAAGTTCCTGGTCCCGGCCGGGGCGACCCGCGCGGTGCGCATCAACTATGCAGGTAACGGCGAGCTCTCGTTCGCGAACGCCGTGCTGCAAGGCACGCTCGTCGCTCCTGACGCGGGAATCAAACTGGACGAGGGAAGCCAGATGCTCGGCTCGCTGCGCGCGAGGCGCGTGACGATCGGCGCCGGCACGACCTTCGTCGACCACCATCACATGGAGCCCTTGAAGATCGATGCGGCATGCGCCACCGCGCTGCAGTCGGCGTCAGTGCCGGTTATCGTGGGTCGGTGAAGCGATGCCGACAACATCAGAATCCTTGATTCGATCGCGCTCGAGTGGACGAGTGCGTACAGGCTAGCGCACGGTGTCGTACGCCGCGGCTGCGATTTCGCCGAGCACCTGTCCCACGCTGTGCGGGCCTGCGTCGAGTCCGTCCGACACCCAGACGTTATTGACGTAGATAGCCAGGATCAGTTTCTTCCCGCTTGCGGTCGTCATGTACCCGGCCAGGCCTTTCCCCGTCACCAGTATCTTCCGGTTGAGTGTGTCTTCCACGTACGCCGTCCCGGTCTTCGCATGCACGTGGCCGGCCGCCGCCGACCCGGTTTGGATGTCGTACAGCGTTCCGTCCTTCCCGAGAATCGGCAGCGCGTCGTAGAACGGCTGGAAGTCCAGACGCTTCGACATCATATGCAGGTAGCTCACCATGAAGGCCGGCGTCACATGGGCGTTCCTGCCGGCGCCATCGTTCTGTTGCGCGCCTGACAGATCGAGCCCTTCCTTTTGGAGCCATTTTCGCTCGATGTCGTACCCGTTCTCGCCGTTCGCTTTGCCGAACAACGCGCCGAGTAACAACGGCAGGGTATCCGCGTGCGTGTTCTGACTGACCTTGAGAATCACTTTTGCCATCTCGGCCGCTGTTGCCGACACATGCTCGGCAATCAGGTTGGCGTCGGTGTATTGCCGCGCCGCGGCAGCGAAGTCGATCGCTGTGGCGGGTACCTGTCTATCGACCGTGATCCCTCGCTCGCGCAGAGCATCGGCGAACACCATCTGTGCAAACGCGGCGGGCTCCGGGATCGGTGGATCGTACAGATACGGCTGCTGGCTGAGCGGATAGGTGCCACTCACAATAAAGGTGAGCGTCCCGTCGGCGCCGTGGACGCCGTCGTCGATCTCGAGGTCCTCGCGGGCTCCCGCGGCAGCCGTCGTCACGCGATTGACGAATCGCATGTAGCTGTTAGCCGGGGACACGGTCAGGGTGGCGGGCGCATTGACGGCGGTCCCGGGCCCGATCGTCATGTCGAGCACGTTGTCATTGATGGAGATCGGCGAGACGGCGGTTCCAGTCTTCAGCGGCGAGTACCCCGAGAATAACGTCGCGTCGACGAGCACGCGCCCGCCGATGCGCGTGATGCCGTGAGCCGCCACCTGACCGGCGAGTTCTCGAATCACCAGCAGGGGATCGCCCGGCACGGCCCTGGTGGCGGCGGTGCCGCTGGACGAATGGTCGGTGTTCTCGAAGGCCAGCGAACCATCGGGCTGCATCCGCTGCGATAGGTTCGGGTCGCCGCTCGCGACGAGAATCACGTCGCCGCGCAGCGTACCGTCCTTCCCGAGGACGCCCGTGCGGTAGACCCTGGTATGAAAGCGATGGCCGTCCCCTAACATCGTCAGCGCCGTGCCGACCGAGAGCAGCTTGGTCGTCGATCCGGGAGTAATCAACGTTTGTTCGTTGAGCGCGTAGAGAATTCGTCCGGCATCGGCGTCGTAGAATTCAATTCCCCACAGCGCGTGCTTGTACTCGGGCCGGGCCATGATGCGTTCGACGCGGGCGCTGAGGCTCGCATCGGGCTGCGTACCTGGCGGGAGAGACGATCCCACCGTGACGAGAATGGCGGTGAAAGCCCGTAAATGCATGCCTGGTCTCCTGACTATGGCCGAGAATAGAAAATGTGAGGCCTCTTGGGTGCGCGAAGGATGTGGCGCGCGGGGGGATTGAACAAAAGTTGGGTCCTGCCGTTCCACGGGATCGCGGCTAGCTCTATCTTCACCTCATGCAACGCTGCGCGGGGAGCATCTGTGGCCCGCCAACGCCCGTTCGGCGGGATCGCTTTCCCTCGACAATCGTGAACTCGAGCGTCAAATCCCGGGGATTTCCGTACGTCGGCCGCATGTCGTGGCTGATGTGCGCGTCAGGAAACCCTTTTTCATTCATCACGTCCAGTACGACCTCCTTGAAGCGACACAGCGTCTGGCTTTCCAAGGGCCAACCCAGGCGAAGCTCAGCGCCATTTGCCCGGAGCCGTTCGTGCAGTTTGCGCCATCCGGACCCAGACAGAAGGATTTCTTTCGTGCCTTTGATCTCGATCGCTGCAACGATGTCATGTCCCTCCACCGGTACGCCATGAATGCCACTCAAATCATGATCTTGCGCGCGAGCGAACAGGACCGAGACGGCCAGCAGCAAACAAGCTGACACACCGAACACGGTGAACGTGGTGCTCGTCACATCCCCTCTAGACGGCTGTCCAAAACTAGGAAACTCTGAAAAATGTTGGCCCGGCGCACCCACGCAGCGCCTGGTCGGGACGCGCTGCTACAGAGCGCTCTCGCCTGCGGCGAAAACGCGCCCGGCAGGATTTGAACCTGCGACCCCCGGCTTAGAAGGCCGGTGCTCTATCCAACTGAGCTACGGGCGCATAGAAAAGGGATTGTACCGCGCAACGCGAGCGAGCGCAGCGAAGCGAGCCACGCGAACGGAGCGAGCCGGCGAAGCGGCTCGCGAGCGAGCGTGCGGGGGAGTTCGAGGGGCGAAGCCCCTCGAGTAAAGAAGAAGGCCGGTGCTCTATCCAACTGAGCTACGGGCGCACAGAGGAGCGATTGTACCGCGCAACGCGAGCGAGGGGCAGCGAACCGCGAACCGCGAATAGCGAACCGCGAACCGCGAGGTCCCCTTGACATTCTAGGCGAGAGGCGTATCCTCACCTAGAATGTCTACTAAACGACGGCGCATCGAGCTACTGCAGGGCACGCTCGACGTGCTGATCCTGCAGACGCTGCGGTCCGCTCCGGCACACGGTCATGCCATTGCCAAAGCGATCGAGCGAGGATCGGACGACGTGCTGCAGGTCGAGCAGGGATCGCTCTATCCGGCCCTGCACCGGCTGATCAAGCGCGGCTGGATCACCTTCGACGAAGGCGTCTCTGAGAACAATCGCCGCGCCAAGTTCTACGCGCTCACGCCCAAGGGCCGCAAGCAGCTACAGATCGAAACAGGCAAATGGGACACGCTGGCCCGCGCAGTCGCGCGGATCTTGCGTCCCGCCGCACAGGAGTGACGACGATGCGTCGCAGACGTGCACTCGACGGCCTCGATCAGGACATCAAGGACCACCTCGATCGCGAGACCGAGGAGAACATCGAGCGCGGGATGTCGCCCGACGAGGCGCGGCGACAGGCGATGCTCAAATTTGGCAACGTCGCGCTCGTGGCGGAGGATACCCGCAGTGTGTGGACGTGGACCGCGGTGGAGCAACTGCTTGCCGACCTGCGATCCGGACTGCATATCCTGACGCGATCGCCGGGTGTGAGCGTCACCGCAATTGCGCTGATAGCCCTGGTCATAGGCGGAAACACGATCATCTTTTCCATGGTCCACGGGCTGCTGACCAAGCCGGCGCCCGGCATTCCCGAGTCCAACCTGGTGTCGCTCGGGTGGTCGATCGATCGCCAGCCGGTGCATCCAACCGATAGCTATGCGAATTACCTGGACGTTGCCGCGGCGTCCGAGACCGTGCGGCCGATGCTGGCGTTTCGCTTCGAGCGCTTTACGCTGACGCACCGCGACGGTAGCTACGCCGTCTTCGGCAGTCTCGTGACGCCTGGCTACTTCGAGACACTCGGCGTGCCCCTCACCCGCGGCCGGATGTTCACCGACGATGAAGCACACGCGCCGGAGCTGACCGCGGTCATCAGCAACCGATTCTGGACCGAGCATTTTCAGCAGCGCGACGACGCGGTCGGCGAACGGATCGTGCTGAACGGACAGGCGGCCACGATCGTGGGCATTGCCGCGCCGCAATTTCAAGGTCTCTGGCTCGGGGAGCGGTCGGACGTATGGGTCCCGCTGGTGGCCTATGCGCGCGGCCACGGACAATCGCGATTGCTGGAGGAGCGCGGCGGCGGCCCCTTCGCGATGGTCGGACGGCTGGCGCCAGGTACGTCGCTACGCGAGGCACAGACTGAACTCTCCACCATCGCCGCACGCCTGCAGGCGGCTTACCCGGAGGTGAACAAGCGGAAATCGATCGCCGTCTTTCCCTACTCTGCCACTGCCGCCGGCGACAGCATGATCGCGCAGCGCGGTCCGCAGTTTCTCGCGCTGTTCTCCATCATCACCGCGCTCACCCTGTTGATCGTCTGCGCCAATGTCGCCAACCTCATGCTCGCACGCGCCGTTTCCCGTCAGCGGGAAATGGCGGTGCGGCAGTCGTTCGGCGCCTCGCAGCTGCGAGTAATTCGCCTGGTCCTGTCCGAAGGGATCGCCATCTCGGGAGCGGCATGGGCCGTTGCCTGCTTTTGCGCGTGGATCATGTCCAAGGCGATGGCGAGATGGATCCCCCCAAGCGACGGTGGCGCACCGTTCGTGGTCGACTTCACTCCCGACTGGAAAGTCGTGGCCTACGCGCTCGTGCTCGCTGCCGCCGGCACGATCGCGTTCACGATCGGACCCGCGCTGCGCGCGTGGCGGCAGGATGTGCTGCCATTCCTGAAAGCCGGCGAACAAGGAGTCGTCGCCGGACGCTCGCGCCTCGCCAGCGGTCTCGTCGTCTTGCAATTGGCGTTCGCCGTTCTGCTCCTGGCGGGTGCGGGACTCGTCTATCGGTCGTTCTCGCTCGCCGACGCGATGGACCTCGGGTTCAACCGCGACCACGTGCTGCTTGCGACCATTAACGTGGATGGCGTGCCCGAAGGCTCGCGCGCGACGCTGCTCGAACGGATGCGCGAACGACTGCGCGGAGTCCCGGCGGTGGACGATGTCACTTATGCGCGGACGCCGCCGAAGGAATACTGGGGCACTGAGCAGGTTCGCGCGGCTGGCGCGCAGCAGCCGGTGCTCGCGGAACAAAACAGCATCGGTCCAGGCTACCTGCGCGTTCTCGGCATGGCGCCGCGGCTTGGCCGCGAACTCGCCGTCGAAGATGGCACACGCGCGACGACCGCCGCCGTGATCAACGAACACCTGGCGCAAGCGCTCTTCCCAGACGCCACGCCGGTTGGGCGTACGCTGCTTCTCGGCCCCAAACAGCAGCCGGCGGAGGTGGTTGGCGTTGCACCAAACGCGTTCTTCAGCGGGTTCCGGCGGGAGGAGCGGCCCTATTTCGTGTTCTTGCCGATGCGGTCGAATCCGCAACCGTCCGGTCAGACGACGTTTTACGTCCGCTACAACGGCACGCTCGATCGCATTGCGCCGGCAGTCGGCCGCGCCCTTGCGGAAGTCGACGCACGGGCGCCGATTGTGTACGTCCGCACGATGGATACGCAGCTCGCCAGCATCATCTCGGTGATTCGAATGCTGACCACCATGCTGGCGGTCTTCGCGGCGGTGTCGCTTCTGATCGCCATGCTCGGTCAATATGCCGTGCTTGCGTTCGCGATGAAGCGCCGCGTGCGCGAATTTGGGTTACGAATGGCGCTCGGCGGTTCAGCGCGGCAGATTCTCGGCTCAGTCGTCGGTGAGGGCATGCGCCTCACATTCGCAGGTCTAGCGATAGGTATCGCACTCAGCCTGGTCGCGGCCCGCGCTCTTCGCAGCGTGCTGTTCGGCGTTGGGGCCACCGATCCCGCGACATACACCGCTGTCGTCGTGACGCTCGGAGCGGCATCGCTGCTCGCATGCTGGCTTCCCGCCCGGCGCGCGTCACGCGTGGATCCGATGCAGGCCCTGCGAGAGGAATGACTCGCAGCTGAGCTGCTGCGTCAGGATCGTCCTGGCCTCTCGCTGAGCGCGGAAGATCTCACGCCGAGATCGCAGAGCACGCCGAGGAACGCAGTGCCAACCGGGCCCACCATTCGCGCACGATGACCATGGTGGACCCGGTTGGCGCTGCGTTTTTCTCTGCGCACTCGGCGAGCTCTGCGTGAGATCGTCGGCCCTCTCGGCGCGAGCAGGTCTGGCCCACCTCGTGCAACGCACCTCTCTGAGGTGCAACTCTCATGAAGATCTATCGAACTTTGAGCATCGGTCTGCTCGCGGCGGCGACACTTACCGCCTTCGGATCGAACACAGCAGTTCGCGCCGCGGGCGACGAGAAGGTCAAGCTCAACGGGTGCGTAATCAAGGCCGAAGGCGACGACGGCTACTTGATCAGCAACGTGCCGAGCGAGCCAGATGCGACGGCGGCCGATCGGAATCCCGCGACGAGCGCCATCGGAACCGCGGGCACGTACGCCAACGTGTTCTATTGGCTCAAGAATGACGACGAGTTGAAGAAGCACGTCGGCCACCGCGTCGAGATCGAAGGAGAACTGAAAGGCGACATCAAAGAAGGTGAGATCAAGTTGGACCGCAAGGACAACTGGACGGAACTCGAAGTCAAGTCGGGTGGCGACACGTTGAAGGCCCAGGTGCCCAACGCGTATATGTTCCGCGACGCCGCTCACGACAAGGATCGGAAAGTTTCAACGCTGGTCCGGAAGGTCGATGTCGAGCACGTCAAGATGCTGTCGGCAACCTGCCAATAGACAAGGGGTTTAAAACTGATCGCGCGGAGATCCTCCGCGCGATCAGCGAGAGGCTATTCTGTTCGCAACGCTTCCATCGGGTCGATCCGCATCGCTCGACGGGCCGGGACATAACTCGCAACCGACGCCACCATCGTCAACACGATCGCAACAGCCGAGAATGAAATCGGATCCGTGGCGCCAATCCCGTAGAGCACACTGGAAAGCACTCGCGTGACGGCCAGCGCTCCTGCCAGGCCGATCGCCATCCCGGTGACGGTGATCCTGAGTCCCTGACCGACGATGAGGCGGATGACGTCGACTCGCCGCGCGCCAAGCGCCATGCGGACGCCAATCTCGCGCGTGCGCTGGGCGACCGAGTACGACATCACACCATACAGACCGACCAGGGCGAGCGTGAGCGCCAGCAGTCCGAATATGCCGAGCAGGAGGCCCGCAGCACGCGCCGGAAACAGTGGCAGCTGCATGTGCTGTTCGAGGGTTTCGAGGCCGGTGAGTGCCATCCGGGAGTCGAGCGCCCGTACTTGACGCCGAAGCGCGTCGGCGATCGGTTGATCGCCAGCGGTCCTGACGATCAGTTGGACTCCGGGTTGATACTCTTGCAGCAGCGGTCGATAGAAAAATGCCTTTGGATCCTCGCCGAGGCTCTGGTACTTGCCGGTCTTCGCGATCCCGATGACC
>Ga0222622_10000717_pt1 | contig 12809 bp, 21 predicted proteins | sample PLM2_5_b1metaG_FD_177335 | JGI IMG/M metagenome (GOLD analysis project Ga0222622, IMG submission 177335) | Groundwater sediment microbial communities from an aquifer in East River, Colorado, USA - PLM2_5_b1 | ecosystem: Environmental > Terrestrial > Soil > Riparian zone | place: USA: East... | reverse complement strand
AGCTTCCAGCTTCCAGCTTCCAGTTCCCAGCTACCAGCTCAGCCTCCAGCAGACCCCTGAACGCGGACCACGGTACTTAGTCCAGTTTCCATTCCCCTTTATTGGAACGTTCATCGGCAAACGGGCACGCGCCGACGCGGCAACTGGGTCGAATTTACCCGCCAGGCGAGGTTTACGTCGCGATCGATTTTCGGAGTGAGTTTCGTTGCACCGCTTGCATGGGACGGTGCTCTTTTGATATCTTTGCAAGGTTCTGGTCGGCCCTGGGACACCCTATCTAGGAGCCCGACATCACGAAAGCGACCCGGAACACAAAAATCCGGTCGTCTCAGGTGGTCCGAACGGACCCCACCTAACAACCTTATAGGGTAAGTCAGTTCCGGGTGCCGGACCGTCTTGCGGTTCCTGAGGCCTGGAACACTCAACCGATGGCGCGTGTCGAGCAATCGTGCGCGCGGCTGTCGTGTGTTTGATGTAATTCGCGTGCGCCGAAGCTGGCGCGCGTGACTGGAGTTGTCCGAACCGTGCCGACGATCAGCCAGCTTGTTCGCAAAGGCCGCGACAAGGTCCTCACGAAGACCAAGAGTCCCGCGCTCCAGAACAGTCCGCAGAAGCGCGGCGTGTGTGTGCGCGTGTTCACGCAGACGCCGAAGAAGCCGAACTCGGCGCTTCGCAAGGTCGCGCGTGTGCGTTTGACCAACGGGATCGAGGTCACCACCTATATCCCCGGCGTCGGCCACAACCTGCAGGAGCACTCGCTGGTGCTCATTCGCGGCGGGCGCGTGAAGGATCTGCCCGGAGTCCGCTACCACGTCGTCCGCGGCACGCTCGACGCCGTCGGTGTGCAGGGACGCAAGCAGGGACGATCGAAGTATGGAGCGAAGAGACCAAAGTCATAGCTGAATCGCCAGTTTCCAGTCTCCAGTTTCCAGTTAAGGAATTGGAGCCGGGAGGATTGGCACACGCAGCAACTGGAAACTGGCAACTGGTAACTGGAAACTGACACATGCCGCGAAGACGTGAAATCCCCAAACGCGAAGTGCCGCTCGATCCGCTCTACAGCAGCGCGCTCGTGACGAAGTTCATCAGCACGCTGATGCGCGACGGCAAGCGCAGCACTGCCGAGCAGATTATGTACGGCTCACTCTCCTCGATTCAGGAGAAGACGGGCGACGATCCGCTGAAGGTGTTCAAGAAGGCGGTCGAGAACGTCAAGCCGGCGCTCGAAGTGAAGTCGCGCCGGGTCGGCGGGTCGAACTATCAGGTCCCCGTCGAAGTGAACCCGAATCGGCGGCTCTCGCTGAGCATTCGCTGGCTCGTCGGCTTCGCGCGATCGCGCGGGGATGGCAAGACGATGGAGGAGAAGCTCGCCAACGAGCTGCTCGACGCGGCCAACCTGCGCGGCGGCGCGGTGAAGAAGCGGGAAGACACGCACCGCATGGCGGAAGCGAACAAGGCGTTCGCACACTATCGGTGGTAAACCCAGCTGCCCGCTTCCAGCTCCCAGCTTCCAGCTCTGAATGGAGGCGTGGTTATGGGGAGCGCAGGCGGCCACTGAATTCCCGGGAGAACCGAGTAATACAAACGCTGGAAGCTGACAGCTGGTAGCTGGAAGCTGAATTCAATGCCAAGAGAAACACCACTTAATCGCACGCGGAACATCGGCATCATGGCGCACATCGATGCCGGGAAGACCACGACGACTGAACGGATCCTGTTCTATACGGGCATCACGTACAAGATCGGCGAGGTGCACGAAGGCACCGCCGTCATGGACTGGATGGAGCAGGAACAGGAGCGCGGGATCACGATCACGTCGGCGGCGACGACCTGCTTCTGGCGCGATCACCGGATCAACATCATCGATACGCCCGGCCACGTGGATTTTACGGCCGAAGTCGAGCGATCGCTGCGCGTGCTCGATGGCGCGGTCGCGGTGTTCGATGCCGTCGCTGGCGTCGAGCCACAGTCGGAGACTGTCTGGCGCCAGGCCGACAAGTATCGGGTGCCGCGGATCTGCTTCGTCAACAAGATGGACCGCATCGGTGCGGACTTCAAGCGGACCTTCGAGCAGATTACCAGCAAGCTTGGTGGCAACCCGGTCGCGATCCAGCTGCCGATCGGCAGCGAGGACCGGTTCGTCGGCGTGGTCGATCTCGTTCGCATGAAGTCGATCACCTACAAGGACGAGACGATGGGCGCCGATTACGTGATCGGCGACATCCCGGCCGACATGGCCGAGGATGCGAAGCATTTTCGCGAGCAGCTGATTGAAAAGGTCAGCGAGGCGGACGACAAGATCCTCGAGAAGTACCTACACGGCGAGGAGATCAGCGAGCAGGAGATCAGAGCCGCGCTGCGCAAGCGCGTCAACTCCTCGGTGCACACCGAGGGGGAGAAAGCGGAGCCTGCGTTCGTGCCGGTGATCTGCGGGTCGGCATTCAAGAACAAGGGCGTGCAGCCGCTGCTCGACGCCGTCGTCGACTACCTGCCGTCGCCGATCGAAGTGCCGCCGATCAAGGGCTTCAACCCGGACAAGGGCCCCGACGCGATTGAAGAGCGTCCGGCGGCCGACGAGGCGCCGTTCGCGGCGCTCGGGTTCAAGATCATGACCGACCCATTCGTCGGGCAGCTCACCTTCATCCGCGTCTACTCGGGCGTGCTGACGGCGGGTTCGACGATCTTCAACTCGACGAAGCAGAAGAACGAGCGCATCGGCCGCCTGCTGAAGATGCACGCGAACAAGCGCGAGGAGATCAAGGAAGTCTACGCGGGCGACATCGCCGCCGCCGTGGGTCTCAAGACGGTCTCGACCGGCGACACGATCTGCGACGAGAAGAAGCCGATCGTGCTCGAGTCGATGGATTTCCCGGAGCCGGTCATCTCGCTGGCGATCGAGCCGAAGACCAAGGCGGACCAGGAGAAGCTCGGGCAGGGCCTCGGCAAGTTAATGGCGGAGGACCCGACGTTCCGCGTCAAGACCGATCAGGCCACCGGCGAAGTCGTCATCGCCGGTATGGGCGAGCTGCACCTCGAGATCATTGTCGACCGCTTGAAACGCGAGTTCAACGTCGAGGCCCACGTCGGCCGTCCGCAGGTCGCCTATAAAGAAACGCTGACCCGTCCAGCCGACGGCGAGATGAAGTACGCCAAGCAGACCGGCGGGCGCGGCCAGTACGGCCACGCGAAGATTCACCTGTATCCGGGTGAGCCGGGCAGCGGCTACGTGTTCGAGAACGAAGTCACTCAGGGCGCCATCCCGAAGGAATTCATCAAGCCGATCGACGAAGGGATTAAGGAGGCGCTCACGCGCGGCGTGCTGGCCGGTTATCCGGTCGACGACGTGCGGATCGTGCTCTACGACGGCTCGTACCACGACGTCGACTCCTCGGAAATGGCGTTCAAGATCGCCGGATCGATGGCGTTCCAGGACGCCGCGAAGAAGGCCAAGCCGGTGTTGCTCGAGCCCGTGATGCGCGTCGAGGTCGTCGTCCCGAAGGAACACATGGGCGACGTCATGGGAAACCTGTCGAGCCGGCGGGGCCAGATTCAATCGCAGGAGGATCGCGGCGGGACGCAGATCATCAAAGCGCGCGTGCCGCTGTCCGAGATGTTCCAGTACTCGACGGATCTGCGGTCACGCACCCAGGGGCGCGCAACCTACTCGATGCATTTCGACCGCTACGAGCAGGCGCCCAATCACGTGAGCGAAGAAGTCGTCGCCAGGGTTCAGGGGAAGTAGTTAAGGCTCAAGGCTCAAGGCTCAAGGCTCAAGGAACTTCGTGAGCTCTAAGCCCTAAGCCATGAGCCGGACAGGATTCAATTATGGCTACCGCATTCAGCGACAAAATCCGCATCCGTTTGAAGGCCTACGACAACCGGGTGCTCGATCAGTCGACAACCGAAATCGTGGACACGGCGCGGCGCACGGGGGCGCGGCTGGCCGGACCGATTCCGCTTCCGACCGAGAAGAACAAGTGGACCGTGCTGCGATCGCCGCACGTCGACAAGAAGTCGCGCGAGCAGTTCGAGCTGCGCACGCACAAGCGGCTGATCGACATCTTCGAGCCGACGCCGCAAACCGTCGACGCGCTGATGAAGCTGGATCTCCCGGCGGGCGTGGACGTCGAGATCAAAGCGTTTGGAAAAGAGCACAAATAACCGGGATGCGCGATCCGGGACCCGGGATCCGATCGGATCCCGCATCACGGAAGAGTCGGACGTGCTGGGAAATTGATGAATCCGGCCACAGGCGGGCAATCAGCAGCGCCTGCGGCCCGCGCGAGGCGCGTAGTCGCCGAGCGCGCGCGAGCGGGGGTGGGGCCCCGCGAGCAGTAAAAAAAGATGGTCACAGGCATTATTGGACGCAAAGTTGGCATGACCCAGGTCTTCGCGCAGGACGGCACCGTGTCGCCGGCGACGGTGATCAAGGCCGGTCCGTGCGTGGTGGTGCAGGCAAAAGGCGCCGCGACCGACGGCTATGAGGCGGTGCAGCTCGGGCTGGTGGAAGACAAGCCCGCACGGGTGCGCAAGCCGCTCGCCGGTCATTACAAGAAGGCCGACGTGCCGCCGACACGTGTGCGGCGCGAAGTGAAGCTGGCGGGCGGAACCGAGCCGATGAAGGCGGGCGATCAGGTGCTCGTCACCGGCGTGTTCAACAACGGCGATCGCGTCGACGTCATCGGCATCAGCCGCGGCAAGGGATTCCAGGGTGTCGTGCGCCGGCATCACTTCCGCGGCGGCGCGGCCACGCACGGCTCGATGTTCCATCGCGCGCCTGGCTCGATCGGCGCCTCGTCATTCCCCTCGCGCGTGGTCAAGGGCATGCGCGCCGGCGGCCGCATGGGCGGCGACCGCGTCACCGTGCGCAACTTGAAAGTCGTGCAGGTGGATGGCGAGAACAACCTGCTCGTGATCCACGGCGCAGTGCCGGGCGCGCCCGGTGGGTACGTCGTGATTCGAAAAGCGATCGCCGCAAAGAAGGTCAGCGTGCCGCAGGTCGAGAAGCCGACGAAGGCCACGAAGGGAAAGAAGTAGGGGTTCATGAAGCTCAACATTCAGAACGCCGAAGGCAAGACGGTCGACACGATCGATTTGAACGACGACGTGTTCGGCGGCCGCGTCAAGACCGATCTGATCTGGTCTGCCGTGGTCCAGGAGAACGCCTCTGAGCGTCGCGGCACGCATGCGACGAAGAACCGTGCGCTCGTCAGCGGCGGCGGAAAGAAGCCGTACAAGCAGAAGGGCACCGGCCGTCCGCAGGTCGGGTCCAGCCGCACCCCGCTGTGGCGCAAGGGCGGCACGGTATTCGGGCCGCAGCCGCGCAGCTACGACTTTGCATTGCCGAAGAAGGTGCGCATCGGCGCGGTGCGTGCGGCGCTGTCGCAGAAGCTGAACGACGGTGCGGTGATTGTCATCGACAAGCTGGAGACCAGCGACGGCAAGACCAAGGGCACCGCCGAGATGTTCCGTCGCCTTGGCGTGTCGGGCAAGACACTGGTGATCGACATCAAGCCGGACGAGAAGTTCACGCTGTCGGCGCGCAACATCGATGGGGTGCACCTGGTCGCGGCCTCTCGCGTGACCGCGCGCGACATCATCGACACGTCGCACGTCATTGCGACTCGCGAGGCGATCGAGAAGCTGCAGGAGACACTGGGATAGCTTCCAGCTCCCAGCTCCCAGCTTCCAGCTCAGAAGAGCCCGGGAGGCAACGAGCTGGAAGGCGGAAGCTGGTAGCTGGTAGCTGATATGAAACTTACAGACGTAATTCGACGCCCGCTCGTCACCGAGAAGACGACGACGATTCGCGAAGGAAACCGGACGCTGGTGTTTGAAGTCGCGCCGGGTGCCACGAAGGTCGACATCAAGCGTGCGGTCGAGAAGCTGCTCGGATCGAAGGTCGAGGCGGTACGAACAGCCATCTCGCACGGAAAGATGAAGCGCCAGGGGCGGTTCGTCGGCCAGCGCTCCGATTGGAAGAAGGCCTACGTGAAGCTCAGGGAAGGGGAGAAGATCCCGGAGTTCCTCGAGGGGGCGTAAGTTGAAGTTCCCAGCGTCCCGCTTCCCGCTTCCAGTTCATCAGACTGGAAACTGGAGACTGGCAACTGGAAACAACAAGGATCAGTGAAATGCCGATCAGAAAATACAACCCGACGTCGCCCGGTCGCCGGTTCCAGACCGTCCAGGTGTTCGACGAGGTCACCACGTCCGAGCCGTACAAACCGCTGGTCGAGCCGCTGCGCAAGTCGGGCGGCCGCAACAACCATGGTGAGTTGACGTCGTGGTGGCGCGGCGGCGGGCACAAGCGCAATTACCGGATCATCGATTTCAAGCGCGACAAGCGCGGGATCCCGGCGACGGTCTCGACCATCGAGTACGACCCGAACCGATCGTCGCGGATTGCACTGGTGACGTATGCCGATGGCGAGAAGCGCTACATCCTTCAGCCGGCCGGCGTGAAGGTGGGGGACTCGATCGTGTCGGGCGACAACGTCGACATCCTGCCGGGCAATGCGCTGCCGCTCAAGAACATCCCCCTGGGCACGCAGATCCATAACGTGGAGCTGAAGCCGGGCAAAGGCGGCCAGATCGCGCGCAGCGCCGGGTCGTCGGTGCAGCTGGTCGCCAAAGAAGGCGAGTACGCGTCGGTGAAGATGCCCTCGGGCGAAATCCGCAAGATCAATATCGAGTGCCTCGCCACCATTGGGCAGGTCGGCAACGTCGATCACGAGAACATCTCCATTGGCAAGGCGGGACGCAACCGATGGCTCGGTAAGCGGCCGCACGTCCGCGGCGTGGCGATGAACCCGGTCGATCACCCGCTGGGCGGCGGCGAAGGCAAGACGTCGGGTGGCCGTCACCCGGTCTCGCCGTGGGGCCAGCCGACCAAGGGATACAAGACGAGGAACCGGAAGTCGACGGATCGGTTCATTGTGCAAAGAAGGCCGAAGTAGTCATGTCTAGATCACTCAAGAAAGGCCCCTTCGTCGACGTTCCGCTGCTCGAGAAAGTGGAAGTCATGAACCGGGGCGGCGAGAAGAAGGTCATCAAGACCTGGTCGCGGCGCTCGACGGTCATCCCCGAGATGGTGGGACATACGATTGCCGTGCACAACGGACGCAAGTTCATCCCCGTGTATGTGACCGAGAACATGGTGGGTCACAAGCTCGGTGAATTCGCGCCCACGCGGCAGTTCAAAGGGCACACGACCAAGAGCGACAAAGCCGCGTCAGTGGCGGCGTCCGCCCCGGCCGGCGCACCGGCGGCCAAGGCAGGTGCCTGATGGCGGTCCAGGCGCACGCAACGGCCCGCTACATCCGCACCTCGGCGCAGAAAGCCGGCCTCGTCATGAACCTGATTCGCGGGCGCGACGTGAACGCCGCACTGGCGACGCTGCAGTTCGCGCGCAAGAGCGTCGCCCGCGACATTGAAAAAGTGCTGCGCTCGGCGATTGCCAACGCGTCCCAGAAGGACGGCTTCGGCGGCGACGTCGAGCGCCTCTACGTCAACGCGTGCTACGCCAATCAGGGCCCGTCGCAGAAGCGCATCCGTCCGGCTCCGATGGGGCGCGCGTTTCGCGTGCTCAAGCGGACGGCGCACTTGACGGTGCAGGTCGCGGAACGTCCGATGCCGGTCGCGGCACCGGTCTCACCAGCGACGCCGGATGCGCCGAAGCGTCCGCGCGGGGCGAAGCCGAAGCCGAAGGCCGCGGCGAAGGGTCGCGGGAAAACTGCGGCCGGCAAAAGCGGCGGAGCGAAGAAGAAAACGGCGGCAAAGAGCGGCCGCGCGAAGAAGGCCGCGAAAGCCTGAGGCGACAGCGAACGGAGACTTATGGGTCAGAAAGTACATCCGCACGGATTTCGGCTCGGGTTCAACAAGACCTGGCGCTCGCGCTGGTTCGCCGACAAGGACTACTCGAAGCTGCTTCACGAGGACTTGAAGCTGCGCGACACCTTGAAGACGCGCTTTGCGCACGCCGGCGTCTCGAAGATTGAAATCGAGCGCGCCGCCAACAAGCTGAAGATCGACATCTACACGTCGCGACCCGGAATCATCATCGGTCGCAAGGGTACGGAGGTCGACAAGCTCAAGCAGGAAATCCAGAAGAAGACGAACCGCGAAGTGTTCATCAACATTCAGGAGATCCAGAAGCCGGAGCTCGACGCGCAGCTGATTGGCGAGTCCGTCGCGATGCAGCTCGAGAAGCGGGTCGCCTTCCGCCGCGCGATGCGCAAGGCGGTCGAGTCCGCGCTGCGGTTCGGTGCTCGCGGCATCAAGGTACGCGTGTCCGGCCGGTTGAACGGTGCGGAAATCGCGCGGTCGGAGTGGTATCTGCACGGGCAGCTGCCGCTGCAGACGCTTCGCGCCGACATCGACTACGGTTTCGCCGAAGCGAGCACCACCTACGGCCAGATTGGCGTGAAGGTATGGCTCTACAAGGGCGAGCGTCTCGTCCCGCGCATCGGGCGCGAAGAGGACTATCGGGCTCCTCGCCGACCTGCGGGAGCGCGCGGATAAGGGTTCAAGGCTTAAGGCTTAAGGCTCAAGGCTCAAGCAGATCGTTCCTGAGCCGTGAGCCCTGAGCCCTGAGCCGACAAGGATCAAGCAATTATGTTGATGCCGAAGAAGGTCAAGTACCGCAAGCAGCAGCGCGGTCGAATGGCGGGCAAGGCGTGGCGCGGATCGGATGTCGCGTTTGGCGACTACGGATTGAAGGCGCTCGAACCGTGCTGGATGACGGCGCGGCAGATCGAGGCCGCGCGCGTGGCCATGACGCGGTTCATCAAGCGCGGCGGCAAGATCTGGATCCGGGTGTTCCCCGACAAGCCGATCACCAAGAAGCCCCAGGAAACACGAATGGGCAAGGGCAAGGGCGCGCCCGAAGAGTGGGTGTGCGTGGTCAGGCCGGGGCGGATTCTGTTCGAGATGGAAGGGATCAACGAGGCTGACGCCCGCAAGGCGATGCGGCTGGCCTCGGCGAAGCTGCCCATCAAGACGAAGTTCGCGACGCGGTTCGCGGAGGAGCAGGCGTCATGAAGGTAGGGGAGATTCGCGACCTGGCGGTCGACGAGCTGCAGCAGCGCGTCAAGGACATGGACGATCAGCTCTTCCGGTTGCGCATTCAGAAGTCCATGGGGCAGCTCGAAGCCGGGCACAAGCTGAAGGCGGTTCGTCGGGATCTGGCGCGCATCAAGACGGTGCTGCGCGAAAAAGAGACGGCGGAGACGGCCGCCCGTTAAGCCGGCACAGGGAAAACAAGAAGTCATGGCCACGAAAGCTGAAGTTACCGGGCTTGTCGTCAGCGACAAGATGAACAAGAGCGTGGTGGTTGCCGTCGAGCGGCAGATCCGCGATGCGCTCTACGGCAAAACCCAGAAGCGCACGTCGAAGTTTCTGGCGCACAACGAGGCGAACGACGTGAAGGTTGGCGATCGCGTGGCGATCGTCGAAACACGGCCGATGAGCCGGCGGAAGCGCTGGGTTGTCACTCGCGTGGTCGAGAAGGCCAGGGAAATCTAAGGAAGGAGAGCACCAATGATTCAGATGCGATCCATTCTTGACGTGGCCGACAACTCGGGCGCCCGCAAGATCGCGGCGATCAATCCCATCGGGGGATCGACGGGACGATACGCGCGGCTGGGCGACATCATCACGGCGTCGGTCAAGGAAGCGACCCCTGACGGGAACATCAAGAAGGGGCAGGTCGTGAAGGCGGTGATCGTTCGCACCGTCAAGGAGCATCGCCGCAAGGACGGCAGCTACATCCGCTTCGATCGCAACGCCGCGGTGCTCATCAACGATCAGAACGAGCCGATCGGCACGCGCGTCTTTGGACCGGTCGCTCGCGAACTGCGTGAGCGGCGGTTCATGAAGATTATTTCGTTAGCGCCCGAGGTGCTCTGAGGGACTGGGAACGGGTCCCTGGGAACTGGAAACTGACATGTCGAGATTAGCAACGCCAATTCGGAAGAACGACAACGTCATCGTGATCACCGGCAAGGATCGCGGCAAGCGCGGACGTGTCTTGAAGGTGCTGGCGGAGAAGAACCGGCTGGTGATCGAGGGCGTCAACATCATCAAGCGCCACACCAAGCCAAATCCGCAGCGGCAGATCAAGGGTGGGCTGGTCGAGCGGGAAGCGGGGCTGCACGCATCGAACGTGCAGTTGGTCTGTCCCGAGTGCGGGAAACCGACGCGCCTCGGCCGCCGGATCCTTGGGGATGGACGAAAAGTCCGCATCTGCCGCAAGTGCGAGGGAGTGGTCGACAAATGAGCCGCCTCAAGGATCGTTACGAAAAAGAAGTCGCGCCGGCGCTCAAGAAAGAGTTCGGCTACACCAACGTGATGGCCATCCCCAAGATCGAAAAGATCGTCGTCAACATGGGGCTGGGGGAAGCGACGCAGAACGCAAAGATCGTCGACACCGGCGCCGACGAAGTGGCGCGCGTCACCGGGCAGAAGCCGGTCACCACCCGGGCCAAGAAGTCGATCGCGCAGTTCAAGGTCCGCCAGGGCATGCCGATCGGGGCGATGGTGACGCTGCGCGGCGAGCGGATGTGGGAGTTTCTCGACCGGCTGATTTCGGTCGCACTGCCGCGCGTGCGCGACTTCCGCGGCGTGTCGCCGCGCGGGTTCGACGGCCGCGGCAACTACACGCTCGGGCTCAAGGATCAACTGCTCTTTCCTGAGATCGACTACATGAAGGTGGACAAGGCGCGCGGGATGAACATCTCGGTGGTCACCACCGCGAAGTCCGACCAGGAATCGCGAAAGCTGTTGCAGTTGCTGGGTGTGCCGTTCAGAGCGAACTGACGCGCGGTTCGCGGGTCGCAGTTCGCGGTTCGCGAGACGTAGACGCGAAGAGATGAGAAAGTCGCGGCGATTTCGCAGCGCGAGCGAAGAGCGAGCGCTGGCAGGTGCTGGGGGTGGGACCCCAGCACAACGTTAATAAAGATTCAGGATTCGAGATGGCTACAACCGCCAAGATTGCGAAAGAACTCAAGACGCCGAAGTTCAAGATCCGGCTGCGGCATCGGTGCCAGCGCTGCGGCCGTCCTCGCGCCTACATGCGCAAGTTTGCCCTGTGCCGCCTGTGCTTCCGCAAGCTCGCGCTCGAGGGAGACATCGCCGGCGTGACGAAGAGTTCGTGGTGAAGTTGCCAGTGGCCAGTCTCCAGTTTCCAGTCGGAGATTGGCAGCGATCACTGGAAACTGGAAACCGGGAACTGGAAACTTATTGAGACAAGAGTTATGACCGACCCAATCGCAGACATGCTAGCGCGCATTCGGAACGCGACCATTGCCCGGCACGCCCGGGTGGAAATGCCCGCGTCGCGGCTGAAAGTGGAGATCGCGCGAATTCTCGAGAGCGAAGGCTACATTCAGGGCTTCAAAGTGCTCGAGCAAAACGGCGAGCGCACGCAGGCGCAGCTCAGGATGATCCTGAAGTACGGACCGCGAGGCGAACGCGTCATCAGCGGCATCCAGCGGGTCAGCCGCCCCGGCCGCCGCGTCTATTTCGGCCGCGATGAAGTGCCCGACGTGCTGGCGGGGCTGGGCACCAGCATCCTGACCACCTCGCGAGGCGTGATGACCGGGCGCGAAGCGGTCAAGGCGGGCGTCGGCGGCGAAGTGCTCTGTAATGTGTGGTGATTAAAGCTGCCAGCTCCCAGCTTCCAGCTCCCAGCAGAGTGGAAGCCGCGGCGCTGGTGATCGACAATCCCGAACCGCCACGCTGGAAGCTGGCGGCTGGAAGCTGGAAGCTATAAAACATGTCACGCATAGGAAAAAAACCAATCGCGATCCCGAAGGGCGTCAAGGTCGACGCGCAGGCGGGCGCTGTCGAAATCCAGGGGCCGAAGGGGAAGCTGCGGCAGCCGCTGCCGGCCGGCATTGGATTCGAGGTGCAGGGAGATCAGCTCCACGCGCGGACGCTGCGCGAGGATGCGGAGCTCGGGAAGTTCCACGGGCTCGCACGCAGCCTGGTGGCCAACGCGGTGCGCGGTGTCACCGAAGGCTTCCGCAAGGACCTCGACATCGTCGGGGTCGGGTACCGCGCCGAAGTCCGAGGGAAGCAAGTGGTGTTCGCGCTGGGCTACTCGCATCCGGTGGTGTTCGACATTCCTGCCGGAATCGACATCGCCATCGACAAGCAGACGCACATCACGGTGACCGGCATCGATCGCCAGGCCGTCGGACAGGTGGCGGCGAACATCCGACGTTTGCGCAAGCCGGATCCCTACAAGCAGAAGGGCGTGCGCTACACCGGCGAAGTGCTGAAGAAGAAGGCTGGAAAGACAGGCGCTAAGTAAGTTGTCAGTTTCCAGTCTCCAGTTTCCAGAACGTTTAATCTCACTGGACTGGCAACTGGTAACCGGCAACTGGTAACTGGGTACTGAGATATGAAGATCAAAACCACGAAGGATCGCCGCACACGCATCGCGCTCAGGCAGCGGAAGCGCATTGCGGGCACGCCTGAGCGGCCGCGGCTCCGCGTGTTCCGCAGCGTGTCGCATATCTACGCGCAGGTCATCGACGACATGTCGGGGCAGACGCTCGCGGCGGCGGCAAGCACGGAACCCTCGCTCAAGTCGACGTTCGCGGGGTCCACTCGCGGCGGGAACGTGGCAGGAGCCAAGGCGCTCGGGAAGACCATCGCCGAACGGCTGATTGAAAAAGGCATCAAACGAGTCGTTTTCGATCGCGGCGGGTTTCTGTATCACGGCCGGATCCGCGCAGTCGCGGAAGCGGCGAGGGAAGCGGGACTCGAGTTCTAGCTTCCAGCCTCCAGGTTCCAGCTACGAGCTG
>Ga0222622_10000716_pt1 | contig 12816 bp, 14 predicted proteins | sample PLM2_5_b1metaG_FD_177335 | JGI IMG/M metagenome (GOLD analysis project Ga0222622, IMG submission 177335) | Groundwater sediment microbial communities from an aquifer in East River, Colorado, USA - PLM2_5_b1 | ecosystem: Environmental > Terrestrial > Soil > Riparian zone | place: USA: East... | reverse complement strand
CCACCGGGACGGACACCAGGACCGCTACCCAGCAGGCGAGCAGGGCGAGGCAATATTTCAAGAGAAGTCTCCGGAGACGCTGGCGGCGGTGATTGTATCTCGGGTCCTCGAACCTGCACTGCGCCTCTTCGGCCGCCCGGAGGATCGCTTCGCGTTGGGCGGTCGAAATCGTGAAACGGCGTTCGCTTCAGTTTGCGCCGAGTTCCGAACTGTCGCTCACGATGGTGGAATTGTCAGAGTGAATGGACGAGTGCCAAACTTCCGCATGATCTGCTCAGATTGGCCACCGCTTCGCAAGCTGCGATAACATCAAAAATACCATATCTGGTATAATCGATCGAATGGCATGGATGGTCGAGACGTTGAACGAGATTGTCGATGCCGAACTGGCGACGCTGCCAGTTGATATGCGTGCCAGATTTGTTCGCGTTGCGGAGCTGATTGAAGCAACGGGACTGACGAACGTGAGAGAGCCGCATGTCAAGCACGTCCGCGGGCCGGTGTGGGAAATGCGATTGAAAGGCAAGGCCGGTATTGCGCGGGCTCTTTACGTTACGGCACCCGGTCAGCGGGTCATCGTGCTGCGCGTGTTCGTGAAGAAGACTGAGAGGACGCCGCCGCGCGAGATCGAGCAAGCGCTCGAACGGGCGAAGGAGCTGGAGTGATGGCCAAGGTCAAGGAGCTGCATCGTCGCTGGATTAAAGACCCGGAGTACAAGGCTGCCTATGATGCCCTCGAGGAAGAGTTCGAGCTGGCCGAGGCGCTTATCGAAGCAAGAACACGGGCTGGTTTGTCGCAGACCCAACTTGCACGGCGTATGAAGACTTCGCAGTCGTATGTCGCCCGAATCGAAGGAGGTAAAGTTCGCCCTTCAACCGATGCGCTCAAGCGCTTCGCGCAAGCGACGGGCACGCGTCTTCGCATCAGGTTTGAACCCCAGACGACGCGTTGATCAACCTGTGGTGCCGCGTTGGTTTGCAAATGGTTTGCAAATCACGTCCCGCTTCCCGAAGTGTTGGAGCCGATGGCCTGCGGCAGTCCCATAGTTTGGAGGCGAGGGCCAAACCGACGATCGCTGCGCAGCGGGTCCCATTGCGGCGCAACCGCGAGGTAGACGAGTGCCGGGTCGCGGATGACGATCGCCTGATCCAGACACTCGAACGCCTCATCGAGGCGGCCTGCTGCGCCGTACAAAACGGCACGGCGGAAAGCCATCTTCAGCACGGTATCGAAATCGAGGCGCTCGTTCGTGATCTGATCCGCCATGAATCGCTCGACGCCAGTGAGTCCGTCTGTCGCATACACCTCTTCAATTCGTGCGGTGACCTCCCTCAGGTGCGCGAGTGCCTCTTCCGGTAGACCAAAAAGGGACGCACGGCGCATCGTCTCCGCCACGAATGTCGTGACATCGCCGAGCTTCAAGTACACGCCCGCGATGAACTCGCCGGCCAGCAGGTGCTTCGGATCGATGTCGAGTGCGCGCTCGGCCCAGAGAAGCGTGTCTTCGTATTTCCGTTGATGCCAATACGACATCGCAATCTGCACCAGCACGAGCGCTGATCGCGGATCGCGAGCGAGCGCCTGCTGTTTCAGCCGCAGGCCTTCGTCGAGTCGTCCGAGCGCTTCCTGGAGCGACCCGTACTGCAGCAGCGCCTCACTGTGATCGGGATTGATCTCGAGCGCGCGACGCAGACTGCGCTCCGCGGCCCTCCAGTCCCACTCACTGAAGAACAAGACCGTCCCGAGCGCCACCTGCGCATCCGCGCTCGCGGGATCCATGGCGAGTGCGCGCAGGGCCGACGCTTTCGCGTCGGCAAACGCCTCCTGGTGCGGCGCGGCGCGCAACGTCCCCTGGGCACACCGCACGCGCGCCAGTCCGGCGTGCGCCGGCGCATAGGTCGGATCGATCTCAATCGCCGCGCGAAACGCTTCCTCAGCGCCCGGCAGCTCGGTGTACGAACCGGACAGCAGATGAGCGCGGCCGATTCCGACGAACTGGTAGAGCTCGACGGGTCGGGCGACGGCGGGAGGTCTGACCTCCTCACTGTCTGTCCCGGCGCGCGTGACCGTGGCAACGAAGCGATAACCCGACCCGGCGACGGTTTCGATGTGCGCGTACGGTCGGGCGTCGTCGCCGAGCGCCTTGCGGAGCGCCGAGATGTGAACCGTGAGGATGCCTTCCTCGACGAAGTATTCCGGCCAGACCCGCGCCAGAAGCTCGTGCTTCGTAACCAGATGATCGGCGTGCCGAACGAGCGCAACCAGCACGTCAAACGCTTTCGGCGACAGTCGGACGAGCTGGGTACCGGTTGCGAGCCGCCGCTCTTCGACATCGAGGATGAACTCGCCGAAGTGGAAGATCTCCTGAGAGGGCATGACAGACTTCGGCGAATCTTAGCAAATCCTTAGGGACGTGGCCGCAGCCACGGCTGTAGTGTGAGTGCTCCGGAAAGGAGCTGGTCGTGCCACAAACCGCCGAGCAGGAGATTCTCCAACAGGAAGAACAGCTGGCCGACGCGAAGCGAGCGCTCGATCTCGACGCGTTCGACCGCATCTACGCCGACGATCTCGTGCTGACCGGCGTCATGGGCGAACCGATCTGCAGCAAGGCTGCCGTCGTCGAAGAAACCAGGCGCGGGATCGCGGAGCGTGCGAAGGCGCTTGCGAACGGGCAGCGTTTCGATGTCTCTACCGAGAATCAGGATATGAAGATCGTCAGCCACGGTGAGGCCGCCATCACGAACTATCGCTTCGTGGTGAACATCAAGAGGCCGGGTCTGGACGCCCAATACCGCTATCGGACGACGAACGTCTGGATGAAACGCGAGGGCCGCTGGCAGATCGTCGCCGCGCACATGGCGTTCGTCCTCGATCCCAAGCAGGCGGCCATGCTCTCGAGTGCTGGGCGATGAGTCTTCGAGCAGGGGCGCTGGCTGGCTGCGAAGGCAGCATGAACGTGCTTTCAGCTGCTGTCGTTGTCGGCGCGTTGACCGCGTTCGCCGGGCCAGTGGTTCAGGGACAGGCCGCGTCGGCTGGAAGCGGCAGAGGACGCGATGCGGACCTGGCCGCCATCGAGAGGCTTCACCAGCAGGACGTCGCCGCGACGTTGTCGGGAGATCCTGTTGCGTTGACGGATCTCTGGACCGATGACGCCGTTCGTTTCGGCCAAGGCCGGTCGGCTGAAGTCGGCAAGCAAGTGATCCGAGAGAGCAACGAACGCTGGTCAGCTCGCCCCGGCGTGAAGGTGTTGACCTACGTCCCGGAAACCAAAGACTTGACGATCTTGGACGGCTGGGCGGTCGAGTGGGGATACGTTGCTGGTTCGTATGTCGAATCGCCGGGTGGCGAGCCGAAGCCGATTCGCAGCACGAGGCTCATGGTGCTCAGGAAGCTGCAGGACGGCAGCTGGAAATGCTTCCGCGGGATGGGGGGCCCGACGTTGACCACCCCGCTGGCAGGGCCAGTGGTTCACGGACCGGCCGCGTCGGACGGAAGCGACAGGGTCCACGATGCGGACCGGACCGCCATCGAGAAACTCTTCCAGCAGGACATCGCCGCGACGCTGTCGCGCGATGCTGTTGCGCTGACGGATCTGTGGACCGATGATGCCGTTCGTCTCGTCCAACCGGCTGAAGTCGGCAAGCAAGCGATCCGAGAGAGCAACGAGCGCTGGTCGGCCCGCCCAGGTGTGAAGGTGCTGACCTACGTTCGGGAAACCAAAGACCTGACGATCTTGGACGGCTGGGCCGTCGAGTGGGGTTACTTCGCCGGTTCGTACGTCGAATCACCGGGTGGCGAGGCGAAGCAGGTTCGCGGCACGAGGTTCATGGTGCTCAAGAAGCTACCGGACGGCAGCTGGAAATGCTTCCGCGGAGCGGGAACCACGGAATCGTGATTCTGGATTCTGGCGCTACAAAGCGAACGCCCAGCGAGCGGCGCGTGACGGCGACTACAAGTATTTGAAGATCCTCGACAACACGTTTCTCTTCAACGTCGTCGAGGACCCGATGGAGCGTGCCAACCTGAAGGAGCGCCACAAGGACATCTTTGACCGAATGGCGGCGGAGTGGTCCGAATGGAACGCCACCATGTTGCTCGAAACTGCCACACGGCCAACTTCACTGGTGATCAGCTTGCCGACCACGTGCGCGTGACCCTTGGGTACCGAGCAGTTGGCTGTTCGAGCAAGATGAAGTTACCTGGTTCTGGATCGGCAGCCATGCCGATTACGGCCGGCTTCTGAAAGTGCTTCTAACGCCAATCAGACGGATTCCGCGCCCCTAGGCTCCAGTCCCAGCGAAAGGCAATTGTAACGGCCCGATCGGTTCGCGCAACACGGGACCGCCGTTTGCGTCTGCGACTCGCGGTGATGCTCTTCACTCGGAGGCACGTCGGAAGTGCGCTCGGTATTCGCGCGGTGTCATCGATGTGAGTAACTTGAACTGCCGGTTGAAATTCGCGCCAGAAGAGTATCAAAAGTCGCCATCTGACGGTCACACTGCAGGTCGATAAGGGCACAATCTGGTTGCGGGCGCGCGAATGGCAGAGGTCGGAGTGCTGTCATTAGGTTCTCGCGGCCCTTGGGGTGGAGGAGAAGAAACAATGGCGACCGTAGAAGTGGATGTACGTGATCAGATCATCGCGTTCAAGCGCACGCTCGCGCCCAATCGCGATGGATTGAAGTGCGCTTACGCAGACATAAGGGACCACGTCAGTCGAGCGGCAGACACCATCCTCAGAGACGTCGCTGCAGGGCGCCCAGTGGTGCCCGAGCTCGATTACCACGACATTCGGGATGGCAAAGTCTCGGAGGCAGTTCGCCAATCGATTCGGAACTGCGGCTGTGTCGTGATTCGCGGAGTGTTCCCGCCGGCTGTTGCACGCGACTGGTTCGCGGAGGTCGGCGAGTATCTCGAAACGAACCACTACGAAGAACGTGAAGTCGAGAAACGGAGCCTCGACAAGTACTTTTCCGCGCTGAAGGCGGGGACGCCGCAGATCTTCAATGTCTACTGGTCGAGGCCGCAGGTGATGGCGCGGCAGCACCCGGCGCTCGCCGGGGCGCGTGCGTTTCTCGATCGCCTTTGGAAGTACGAAGGTTCGTTCAATCCCGACCGGCAGTGCGCGTACGCGGACCGAGTACGGCGGCGGCAGCCCGGGGACAAGACCCTGGGCATTTCTCCACACATGGACGCGGGCACGGTCGAGCGCTGGATCGACCCTGGCTATCAGAAAGTCTACGAGAACATCTTCGCGGGCGACTGGCGCGGGTACGACCCGTTCGATGCCAGGCATCGGCTGGAGACTCGCGAGATTCCGTCGCCGGCGGTGTGCAGCATGTTCCGCACCTTTCAAGGCTGGACGGCGCTGACCCGCCAGGGACCCAACGACGGGACGCTACGCCTGATTCCCATCGCCGAAGGCATTGCCTACGTGCTCCTGCGCGCGCTCCAAGACGACGTGGCCGAGGCCGATCTGTGCGGGGCAGCGCCAGGCCGTGCGCTCGGCATCAGCCCGGAGTGGCATCCTGAGCTCACCGCGGCCCTCGTCTCGATCCCGGAGGTCACGCCCGGCGACACGGTGTTCTGGCACACAGACATTTGCCACGCCGTCGGCGACGAACACTCAGGCAGCGAGTACGCCAGCGTCATCTACATCGGATCCGCGCCAGACTGCCCGAAGAATCGCGCATATCTTCCAAAACAGCGAGACGCGTTTCTGCAGGGGCGCTCGGCTCCTGACTTCGCGGCCATGGACTTCGAAGTCGACTTCAAGGGGCGTGCGACTGCGGAGGATCTGACGGATCTCGGGCGCGCCCAAATGGGTTTTTGAACGCCTTTCTCCTAAGTCCGATCGCAAGGTCCACAAACTGGATGTCAAGCTGAAGAACCAGGCCTGACTGCACGTGCCCGCAAAAGCTCCGTTGCCGCCGGCGCCACGAATCGATGATCTCTGGCTCGACGAGAGGTCGACTACCTGCAGTCCGCGTCAGCTGGAAAATGCGCCGCGCGGCATGTGCGGCTTGCCATAGTGCTCCTCATCATCTATGACGGCGCCGGCAGCTGACATTAGTCGACGACCAACTTCTCGAGCTCCACCTGCAGTTCGGCGTCGGTCATACCGACCAGTCCCACGTCAGGATGGCGGGAGAACGGGGCCCGTTTTGTATTCGCCGCCAACGCGCTCTTGGCCCACCGTGAGGCTTCCTTCCGATCTCCTTCATCCGCGGCGATCAACGCAAGCGTGGCGAAGTACTGGAATTGCTGAATGGGGAACACCAGCTCGGTGGGTCCCCCGAACTCGTTCAGGATCTCCAAAGCTCGCTGATACCGATCTCGTGCTCGTTGGCGGGCAATAGTCAGCGGGTACTCCAGCCATGCGTTGTCAATGACGCCCGGCCGCGCCCGCCGGGCGGTAAGCGCTTCCTCGAACGCCTGAAATGCCTCCTCCCAGCGCGTGAGAATCACAAGCGCTTTACCCTTTGTGTGAAATGCACCGCTTGCGTGAAACGTGTCGTGGTGCTCTTGAACGAAGAGCTCAATCAGATTCAAGGCAGTCGCCGCCAGCTCTGGACGACCGGTGCCGACCAATGTCATAGCCTGAATAACCAGGTACTGCGGTTTCTGATGCCGAGCGCGCTTCAAGCGACGGAAGAATTCCGCTTCACTTTGCTCATTCCAGTCGGTGCATCGGAACCAATCGGCCATTACCATAGACATGCTATCGCCGCTTCATGCTGTCCAGCGATTCTGATTGACCTCCGTTCAGGCGGCGTCCGTACGGGTGCACGCGACGACTGGGCTCCTCGAGCTTGTCCAAGGCGGGTTCACCGATGACGCGCGATCGCGTCATCAAGTCCGTTCGAGGCGCTCAGCGCGTCGCTGGCATCGAACAGGGATCGACATCCTGCGGCACACGTTCTGTTCGCGCGCGCACATGTTGAGCCAAGACTGTGAATCGGTAAACCCTGAGGCGTTTATCGTGAGTTAATGCGTGTTCGGCTCACGAGATCCGTCGGTATTTGCGTCAGCGCGATCTTTTCAGCATCATCCAGCGCGTGAGATCAGCGTACTGGTAATTGCCGTCGCTCATGCGCGCCGGCGACCGGAATACTGGGATTCACGGCTGCCTGGATAACACGGCGATTCAGCGGCGCGCTCGATGGTGCCTGCTCGCGATCAGCGCCGCGCCGAACTGCAGCCCGGCGTCATCCGGACGCAGCGCAAGGCTTTTCTTCACGAGCTCGTACGGATCGCCATCCCGCACGAGCCCCTTGGCCCCTGGCACCAGGTCGCGCACCTCCGGCACATCGTCATAGGCGCCGATCTGATAGAGCGTGTTCGCGGCGTACGCGGCGTCGAAAAACGCGAGCGCGTCGGGACGGCCGGCTTGTTCGGCGTTGTGGGCGCGTCATCAGCGTGGAGAGCAAACGCTCCGCTACTGTGCGGTCGCGGCTGGCGTAGAGGGACGCCCGGCGGATGGTTTCCATGCGGACGACGACGGGCGTCGAAGGCACGAGCAGCGCTTCGGTGTCGGACACGAGATTCGCCAGGTTGTAGTCGGGCCGGCCTTGCCACCAGGCGGTGCCCCAGGGGAGCGACCGCGCGTCGCCGATCGCAAACGACCGGCACAGCGGCGCGCAATGCCCCGCGAGCGCCGGAGCGGCAACGGCCGACAACATCGAGACGATTCCGATGCACCAACCGAGGACACGACGTGACATCACGCCTCCTTGTGATCGTGATTGACGTGCGTCAAATTTCATTTAGCATTCCGTTCGGACTCCTGGTCGCCGCGCGCCTCGCGGGCCACCAGGTCGCCAGCACGCCCGTGGTGATCATCAGCGTGCACGTGGCCGCGAACGTCGACGGATCGAGCGGCTTCACACCGTGAATCTGGTGCTCGAGCATGCGCGCCACCACGACCGCGCCGAACAGGCCGCCTGCCACACCGGCGGCGAGCACGACGCCTACTTCTTTCAAGAACATACGGACAATGGTGTCGCCGGTCGCCCCAAGGGCCAAGCGGATCGCGATTTCGCGCTCCCGCTGCTGGACGGTGTACGCCGTGACGCCGTAGATCCCGAGCAGCGCGAGGAATACCGTGAACGCGGCAAAGCCCGTCAACATCGACGTCAGAAACGTCGTCCCCTCCAGCTGCCGGTCCTCGGCCGCCAGCGCCCCAGAGGCGTTGACGATCACGTAGGGATCGAGCTGGGCGATCGCTCCACGCGCCGCCGGCAGCCACGAGGAGACGGCTTGATCGGTCCGCAGATACATCGACGCAAAGCGGCTGGGGGCCTGCGAGAACGACAGATACACATCCCCCAGGTCATCGTCCGTGTAGGTCTGTCGCACATCCCGCACGACGCCGACGACTGTCCGCCACGGGATGGGAGGGGCGTCTCCGCGCGGTGGATCGCCGGCGAGCAGGCGGCGGCCCAGCGGGCTCGCATTGGGCCACAGCTGGCGCGCCAGCGTCTCGCTGACGAGGGCCACCGGTTCGGCACCGAGCTTGTCGGCCGGGCTGAAGGTGCGACCTTGCCGAATCTCGATGCCCAGCGTCGTGAAGTATCCGGCGTTCACCGCGCGCACGCCGGCCGTGGTACCCGCGCGCCCGTCGTCGGTCTGGACGGGCTGTTTTCGCGGCTCGGAGAACGGCACGAAGTCTCCCAGAGCGATCGGCGACCGTGCGGAGGCGGACACGCGTTCCACCAGCGGATCGTAGAACCCGATGAGCGGCGGCGGCGACGTATACACGCGACTCGGCAGAACCAGGTGCGCGTAGCCGACCTGCGCCATCTCGAACCCAAGATCCGTGCGGAACAGGTTCACGATACTTCGCACCATCAGGCCGGAGCCCACGAGCAGCGCGAGCGATCCCGCCACTTCGAACGCGATCAGCGTCGATTGCAGACGCCGCATCGACGGACTCTCCGTGCCTCCTCGGCCTTCCCGGCGCAAGGCGTCGGCGAACCGGCGCTGCCATGCCGGGAGCAGCGGAATGAACGCCAGCGACACGGCCATCAGGAGGCCGGTGCCGCCGATCGCGAGCAGCATCGTGGGATCGAGAGCGGTGACGGAGAGGCCGCCCGGCGCGGGGCGTTCGAAATACTTCTCGATGAACGGCGCCAACGTGTTCAGCGCGAGCTCGGTCAACGCGAGCCCCGCGACCAGCCCCGCGCCGCACAGGAGGCAGGTCTCCGCCGTCAGCATGCGGACGATGTGGGTGCGCCCGGCGCCGAGGGCCACCCGCACCCCCATTTCCTTCTGGCGCCGCACCGTGCGCAGTAGCATCAGCACCGCCACGTTCGCGCACACGATCAGCAGCAGGAGCGCCGCAGGCACGGTGATGCCGAGCAGCACGGGACGCATTCCAGTGACGTACCGGTCGTGCACGGGTTCCAGGTGAACGCCCGTCCAATTCGGAGGAAAGTCAGTCCCGACGCGGCGCGCGACCTCTGTGATCCGGCGCTCGGCCTCCGCGACCGGCACACCCCAACGCAGCTGAACCATGTAGGTACGGAACTGCGCGCGCAGCGGCGCCACGATCTCCGGTCCCTCGCGGTTGGGTTGGTACCAGAACACGGGCTCGAGCACGCCGACGATGCGGAGACTCGTCTCGATCGGTCCACTCTCGCTCTCCGTGTAAGCGCGAACTTGACGGCCGACGATGCCGGGATCGGAGCCGAAACGATTGCGCCACATCCCGTACGAAATCATGGCGACCTGCTCGGCGCCTGGGCGGAACTCTTCCTCTCGGAAGCCGCGGCCGATCGCGGGCTGCATCCCCAGACTGCGAATGAATCCGTCAGACACGCGCAGGCCTCTGGCCGTCTCCGCGTTGCCGCGATCGGCGAGATTGAACGTCTCACCCGTCGATGTCGCCGCGAACTCCACGACCTCGCTGAGCGAGGACCAGTCGAGCGCCGTCATGCCACTCGGCTCGTGCGGACCTGGGGGCTCGTACATCACGGCATACAGGCGATCCGATGCCGGGTAGGGAAGTGATCGGATGAGATACGCATTGACGACGGCCAGCGTCGAGGCGGTGACCGCCAGTCCGAGGGCGAGCGACACCACCGCAACCACCGTGAAGCCGGGAGCGCGGCCCAGCCCTCGAGCGGCCACCCGAACGTCTCGGCTGATATCATCGAGCCATCCCCAGCCCCAGACATCACGCGATCGTTCACGAAGCTGCAGTCTGTTGCCGAACCGGACAGGGTCGGGCATCATCGCGCGATGCGAATCCATCTCTTGCTCGAGCACGGCCTCGAGGCGAGTCCGATTGAGCAGGAACCAGATGCGCCGCATCCATTCACCCAAGAAACTCATTGATGGCCTCGGTTCCGGTTCAGAGTTATGCCTCGTCCAGCACGAGGTCGATCGCCTTGGTCAGACGCCGGTAGTTCGCGCGCTCGGATTCCAGCTGTCTTTCGCCGGCCCGTGTGATCCGATACTCTCGGACTGCGCGGCCCGTATCGGAAATCGCGGCCGAGGCGCTGACCCAGCCCTTCAGCAGCAGTTTCTGCAACGCCGGATATAGCGAGCCTTCCTCGACACTCAGTTCCTCGCGAGACAGCGTGTGGATGCGCTGCGCAATGGCGTAGCCATGCAGCGGTTCCGTCGAAAGCACCCGCAGGACGAGCATGACTAAGGTTCCGGGCGGCACGCCATCTTCACGAGGCATAGTTAACCTATGTCTAATGTGACGGGATGGAATGGCGATGTCAAACACATTTTTCGGGTGGGCTTGCGAAGGAGATCCCTACTCGTTCTAAAACTACACACACAAGCAGGTGTCAACATTGGAAGCGTGCGCGCCGAAGACGGTGAACAACGTGCTGACCGTGCTAAACACGCTGCTGAAGAGAGCCGTGGAGTGGGGCGAGCGTCAGCGTTTGCCGTGCACGATCAAGTTGCTGCCGAATCCTAAGAAGACGATGGGGTTCCACGACTTCGATCAGCACGAGGTAGACTTCCCGGCGATGGGCGCGCCTATCTCGAGACGTCGTCGACTCGTCCGGCTCCCAATCGTGATAACCATCTGTGTGATGCATGGCTGTGCTCGGCAATCACCGCCGTCAACAGCAGCAGTCTCCGGTGTTCCATTTGTCATTGTCGAAAGTGCGAGGGAAGTGCGGCGCACGTCTGAGTACGATGGCGCCGTCTACTATCTCGTCGAGGATCCGTACCCCGGTTCCGTGATCATCAACGAAATCACCAGAAGAATTGAAATGACGCCGGGTTGGCAGGCTTCCGGGGAAACTCCGATTAATGCCGAGGGGAATGATTTCCGCTCATGGGGGAACTATTACGAGTCGTCGGGTGCAAAGGTGTATCAGTGGATTGGGTCGTGGAAGGATCTGCACGGCGATTTGCTGACGTACGTATTGCGCTACGAGGTCGCCGATCCAAATGCCGTAGCTCATACCATGGAGGTCAGTGCGATCTACATGACCGCGGCGACGGTCGCCAGTATGCGGAATGCTCGTGGACCGCATTGATCCCTTCACTGTTCGCACGACGCCGCTGGCGCTGGCGCCAGTGACACCGGCCCGTCCGCGTTTCCCGATCGAATCGACAGCCAGCAGCCGCCAGTCTTTGTATCTTTGATGAAATAGGCGTTGTACCCGTCGATCCGATCGCCGCGCATTAGCGCAACCAGCCGAGGCTGCGGCCGCTCTTGCAGTACTCCGCCCGATGCGCTCAGTGCGCTCGCTCCGCAGACGCCGATCGCAATGCCCACCAGAGCCCAGCCAATCCGCTTCACTAGTGCCATGTGAGCCTCCTGTGTTTTATTTGACAGCGAGAACCGGCGACTGGTCGATGTATTTGTGGCGAGTCGCGAGGTTAGACTTTCCGCCGATGGACGTCCTTACAACGACGAAACTGGTACGGCACTCCCGTTAACCTCGGCGATCTGTCCATTCTGAAAAAAGTGGCCGTCGACGCGACTGACCGTGGCCCTGAGCGCCGAGTGGGTGTTTTTACGATCAGCGACCGATTCGGGCGGGGAGCGGACTTGAGCGGGAGCGACTGGGATGACGTCGAAAGTCGCTCATCGATGGAGCCGGATCACTGGCGGTTCACCGTCGTCATCGGTACGCGGCGACGTACGCACGTGCCGCGTCCTCACTGGGCAGCAGCGCCATCCGCACATCGGCAAACCGTGCCGCGGAACCGTCTTGGGGATCGCCTTTTCGCTCCGCCTGCTTCAACTGCACCGCGATTGCCGCCGCGCCCTCTGGTACACGAAACACACCCGACATCACGACCCACTCACCGGAATACGCTGGCCTCGCCAGCATCTGCTGGCCCTGCCAGTAATCGAGATACCGCTTGCGGTCCGCCGAGAGCACCATCCCGTACAAAGCGGGAAGTCCGGTGATCGAGCTCTCGCCGTTGACCCGCTCGGCCTGGCCGCGCCCGACGAGGGCTGCGTATTGACCGGAAGCTAACGGCGGCAGCTCCACCACCTGTTGGAACGCGCCGGGCGATCGGACCGTGAAGCACGGCACGCCGCCGATAATTTCCGTCGTCGCGACACCCTGAACGACGCCTCCAGCTTTCCAGCCGGCTGTTCCCTGACGCGCGTCGCCGTTCGTCAGCAGATTGGCAGGCCCCGGCTGCAGGAGGGACAGCATGACAAGCCCACTGATCAACAGATTCACCATACAAATCCTGCGACGATTCTACTCGCGTGCGAATCTGTCTGTTCACGCGACTGTCTTTTGCGCCGCGCGCGCGGGTACCGGGAAGTCGCAATTGGCGGTCGGAATGGGGGGGTTGAGCCGTATCGCTCCGTCGCCTGACA
>Ga0222622_10000714_pt1 | contig 12826 bp, 10 predicted proteins | sample PLM2_5_b1metaG_FD_177335 | JGI IMG/M metagenome (GOLD analysis project Ga0222622, IMG submission 177335) | Groundwater sediment microbial communities from an aquifer in East River, Colorado, USA - PLM2_5_b1 | ecosystem: Environmental > Terrestrial > Soil > Riparian zone | place: USA: East... | reverse complement strand
GGGAACAGCCACGGCAACCGCAACAAATACGCCGACGCATACCCCGACCGACACGCCGACAGCTACCGCGACAAGCACACCGACGCATTCGGCCACACCGACAGCTACGGCCACGGCAACAAATACGCCGACAGCGACGGCCACAAGTACACCGACATTCACACCTACGTCAACGACTACTGCGACGCCGGCCGCGGCAAGCCACGTGTTTTCAGATTTTGACGGTGACGGCCGGGCAGACGCGAGCGTCTTTCGTCCGAGCGAAGGAAATTGGTATATCAGCCGCAGCCTGGGCGGAATGACCGCTGTCCAATGGGGCATCGGCACCGACAAACTCACGCCGGCCGATTTTGACGGGGACAATAAAGCAGACATTGCTGTCTGGCGTCCGGGGCCGCCGACGGTCGCTGCTTTCTATATCCTGCGGAGTTCGGACAATACCCTCGATGTCGAGCAGTTTGGCCAAACAGGTGACGATCCGACCATTGTCGCCGACTGGGACGGAGACGGAAAGGCCGACCCGGCTGTGTACCGCGACTCAGCGAATGGTGCACAAAGTTATTTCTACTATCGCCCATCGGCCAACCCGACGGTAAATCTCACTTCCGTTCAATGGGGTCTGACCGGCGACCGGGCGATGCCGGGCGATTTTGACGGGGATGGTCGTGCTGACACGGCTGTCTTCCGGCCTGCGACCGGTATTTGGTACATCAGCTTCAGCACACGCGGTGCGTCGCGGGCCGACTACTGGGGACTGGCGACGGACAAATTTGTGCCCGGCGATTATGACGGGGACGGGCGGAACGACCTCGCCGTCTTTCGAAATGGTATCTGGTATATCAAACAAAGTTCTGACGGGCAGGCCGCCTACTTTCAGTGGGGGCTTGCCACGGACAAACCGGTACCCGCCGACTATGACGGTGACGGCCGAACGGACGCTGCGGTATATAGGAACGGGACCTGGTATATAAGGTTGAGCTCGGGCGGGACGGCCGCCGGCGATTTCGGACTGTCAACGGACATTCCGGTGTCCGGAGCTTACGTTAAATAAGGCGGGACGGGGGCACAGGATCGGTCTTGGTACAGGAAAATGAATCAGCACGTACTTAACAAACGAAAGCGAACAACCGTAGGTCCCGCTATGGAATTCGAGACCTGCCGGCGATGGCGGGGCCGCGGTTGGTCTTACTTTGCGATTATGGCCATTCTGTTTGTAATATCTAGTTGTTTGGGTGTCGGGCCGCACTACCGTTCTATCATATGAAAAAGGAAAATATTTTATTCGGTGTCATAGGGCTGCTCGCGGGGCTCATCGTGGGTTTCGTATTTGCAAACTCCATAAATCAGAACGCAGCCGTTCCGGTTGCGGCGGACGCCATTAAGTCCAATTCGAATTTGCCTGCCGGGCACCCGGACATCGGAGCCGGAAAAGGTACGGACGGAGCGGCCCAGCCCGACATCTCGGCCGTTATCGAAAAGGCTAAACAGTCGCCTAACGACTTTGAGGCCCAGGTAAAGGCCGCCGAGGCGAATTACTCGATCCAGAAATTTGACGAGGCGATCAACCTGTTAAAAGCGGCTAATAAGCTCAAACCCGAGGACCGTGAGATTTTGGTGCATCTCGGGAATGCCAATTTTGACGCAGAGCACTATGACGAAGCCGAAAAATGGTACATGGCGGCTCTCGCCAAAAAGTCTGACGATGTTGATGTCCGCACCGATATGGGATTGACGTTTGTTTTCCGCGAGCCGCCGAATTATGATCGGGCTATCCAGGAATTTAACAAGTCGCTTGCGACGGACCCAAACCACGAACTGACGCTGCAAAACCTGACCGTCGCCTATAGCAAAAAAGGCGATGCCGCCAAGGCCCAGGCAACGCTGGCAAAGCTCGAGGCCGTCAATCCGCAGAACAAATCCATCGAAAAGCTGAAGGAAGATATTCAGAAAATGAAATAATCCCGCCGCCAACGGCGCCCCCATCCTCGTTAATAATAGGCCAAGGCGAGCTCCCAAACTCAATATATGGAACTGGCTCGCGCAACCTGCGTTTGGACCTTACTGTTTTTAATTCTGCTAGTCGCAACGCTTGCCGCATCGGGTTTTGCGCAGGCAACGCTGCCGCCGCAAGACGAAGCAAGTCCTCCAACACCAAAGGGTATCGAGGAAGAAGATCCAACCAAACCGGTAGCCTTTAGTATCCGTGACGAATACAGGAACTCGAAGGACGGCGCGTGGTCGAATACCGCGATCTTTAGGATCGATCGTCTCGTCTTAAAGAACTTTGGGATAAAGGGCGGGGGCAAAGGTTTGATCCTGCGCTTCGATGCCCCGTTTAATACCGTTCACCGCGGAGCGATTACTAAAAATGGACTCGGGGACCTATATTTCCAGGGTCTGTATATTCCCCGTGTGGGACTAAAACGACTGGTCGCTGTCGGGACCGGAATTGTATTTCCCACCGCCACGTCTGATATCTTAGGCCGCGGAAAACTGATCCTGGCACCTACGATAATTCCGGTTTGGTATTTTTCTCACCGGGAACGCCTGTTTGTGCTGCGGACGCAAAACTATGTTTCGGTTGCCGGCAAGAGCGGCCGTCCAGGTGTTAATTATTTACTCGTGGCGCCGACGCTCGTCCACAAGGTTTCTCGATTAGCGAGGATACCGAGTTCAAATGGGACTGGCACAACAAACTAGCCAGCGCCATAACAGGCCTGCAGATCGGCCGCATGATCAAACGCGGTTTTGGATTTTGGGTCAAACCCGAAGTCGGCTGGGGCCGCGGCCGCCAAAGCGACTTCAACCTAAAGTTCACCGCTTTTCGCATCCGGTAGTCCTCCGACAATAAAACATTGGATGAATCGTTGCGTCCTTTGCGGTCATTGCGAGAAAAGCTCTTTCTTGCGCAGAAAAGACGCCGGTCGCCTCCCACTACAACCGGCATCTTTTCTGTATCGACGATGAATGCTTGGCCGGATCAAAAGATCACGGCTTTACGATTTCGTCTGTGGAAAGCCGTTTCCTGGCGGACTCGACCTTCCGGGTTCATAATATAGCCGTATCAACGGCTAATTATGTGACCTTTGTCACAAGCTCAAGTATCTCGGAAAAGAAATCATTTGAGAGTCGCTTTCCGATGTGTGCGGCGAGATGTTCGGCGCGAAAGTTTTCGCGCCTTCACTTTTAATTAACCGTTGATAATTGTTTATAATTAAAGCAGTTCGACATACCTGCATCACCTAAAATATGGCAGATCCGACCGGTAAAGTTCTCGTAGTGGACGATGACCGTTTTGTCCGCATGGCTCTCACTGAGGCGCTGAAATCGTGGGGATACGACGTCGTTGAAGCGGATACTGTGGCCTCGGCGCGTAAGGCGTTTGAGGACGAGGAGCCCGCTATCGTCCTGCTTGATATAGATCTGCCTGACGGATCTGGATTGGATGTCCTGTCAGATATCAAGGCCCAGAGCCCCGAGACCATAGCAGTTATGATCACCGGCAACGTCGATGTTGAGAACACAGTCACTGCTCTGCGTCGCGGGGCCCACGATTTTATCGGCAAACCGGTCCGGGTCGAGGAGCTAAGGGTCACACTACGCAACGCCTCAGAAACTCGCACACTGAGGCGCGAGGTAAAACAAGTACGCGGCGAGAGCAAACGAAAATTCAATTTCTCAGAGATCATCGGTGAGTCCGAGGCCATGCACAAGGCGATGGAACTCGCCCGCCGCGTGGCTAGCTCGGACGTCAACTCGATCTTGCTGAACGGTGAGACGGGTACTGGCAAGGACCTGTTCGCCCGCGCCATCCATTACGCCTCTGAGCGGGCCGACGCTCCTTATTTGGCGATAAACTGCGCCGCACTGCCGGCAAACCTCATCGAGTCCGAGCTATTTGGTTACGAAAAAGGCGCCTTTACCGATGCCAAATCGAAAAAAGAGGGACTTTTCGAACAGGCGTACGGCGGCACGATCTTTTTGGACGAGATCGGCGAGATGGATGTTTCGCTGCAAGCAAAGTTGCTGCGGGTGCTCGAGGAGGCAACATTTCGACGTGTCGGCGGGCTCAAGGACATCAAGCTCGACGCCCGGATAATAGCCGCGTCAAACCGCAATCTGAAACAAGAGAGCGAGAACGGTAACTTTCGGCTCGATCTTTACTTCCGCCTTTCGATAATACAGGTCGATATTCCACCGCTTCGGGACCGGGGAAATGACGTCATTCTGCTCGCCAAACATTACATCGAAAGGGCCAACCTGAAACGGCGGGGTGTCGCTCTTAGAGGACTTTCGCCAGAGGTCGAGCGATTGTTCAAGCATTACTCGTGGACGGGCAATGTTCGTGAACTTAGAAACGTTATCGAAAGAGCGTCGATACTCGAGGACGGTGACACCGTAACTGCTGCACATATGCCCGCTGACATGCTCGCCATGAACGGAGGGAAGGGGGCGGGAAGCACTTCGGGATTTAATCTTCCGTCGGATGGCGTTTCGCTGGAGTCGGTTGAGTTCGAACTTGCAAAACAGGCGATAGAGCGTACTCACGGCAATCTGACACGCGCCGCCAAACTGCTACATATCTCACGCGACCAACTGCGTTATAAACTGCGGAAGGCGGGTTACGAGTCGGAGCTTGCCGAGCAATAGAACTGATGGCAAAAGCCCAAATAGATAAGATACCTCCTGGCCCGGATGCTCTAAAGGAGCTGACCGATCTTAAACGCGCCCTAGATGAGTCGGCCATCGTCGCCATTACCGATCAGACCGGAAAGATCACGTATGTAAACGATAAATTCTGCGATATATCCAAATACAGCCGTGAGGAACTGATCGGACAAGACCACCGGATCATCAACTCAAAGTATCATCCAAAGGAATTTATACGCGACATCTGGACGACTATTGCCAAGGGGAAGGTGTGGCGTGGCGAGCTTCGCAATCGCGCTAAGGACGGCTCGATCTATTGGGTGGACACCACGATCGTTCCCCTGCTCGACAGGCAAAAAAGGCCTTTTCAGTATGTCGCCATCCGGTACGAGGTAACCGAGCGAAAACTGGGCGAGGAACGCATCCGGCAACAAGCGTCACTGCTCGACAAGGCCCAGGATGCGATCCTGGTCTGCGATCTCAATTTTCAGATCCTCTACTGGAACCGGGGTGCGGTGAATATTTACGGCTGGTCGGCGGACGACGCATTTGGCCGCAGCATTACAGAGCTCATTTGCGGGGGTGACAACGACCATGTTACACAAGCAAAGTCCGCGCTTGACCTGTCAAATGAATGGAAATCAGAGGCTCGTCACATTACCCGCGGCGGCGAAAAACTGATCGTAGAAAGCCGCTGGACCCTTGTGCGTAATGAGAACGATCAGCCTGACTATTATTTCATCACAAACACCGATATAACCGAGCAAAAACGCACCGAGGAACAGCTGTTCCGCGCCCAGCGAATGGAGTCGATAGGCACGCTCGCCGGCGGAATAGCACACGACCTCAATAACATCCTTTCGCCCATAATGATGGCGGTGGATATGATGCAGCTGAACGCCGGCCATGACGACGAAAGCAAGCGTTGGCTGTCTATGGTCAAGGAAAGTGCGGAACGCGGCGCCGACCTTGTTCGTCAGGTCCTCACCTTTGCCCGCGGCATGACCGGCGAACATGTACCTGTGCAGCTTAAGCACATCGTCAAGGACCTCGTCCGCGTGTTGAGCGAAACACTGCCAAAATCGATCTCTATCAAATACGATATCGATCCGGACCTCTCGACAATTTTGGCAGATCCGACGCAAATACATCAGGTATTAATGAATGTTAGCATCAATGCCCGTGACGCCATGCCGTCGGGCGGAACGCTGACAATAACTGCAGCCAATGTACATATAGACGAAAATTATGCTCGCATTAATATCGATGCCGAACCCGGCAGTTACGTCCTAGTAACGGTCATCGATACGGGCACCGGAATGACGCCTGAGGTCTCGAGTCGTATATTCGACCCGTTTTTCACGACCAAAGAGATAGGAAAGGGAACCGGGCTCGGACTTGCGACCAGCATGACCATTGTTAAGAGCCATCACGGTTTTATCAACGTTTACAGCGAACCGGGGAAGGGGACCCGTTTCTCGGTGTACCTGCCATCGGCCAACGTCGAGCACGAGGGTACAGAACATACCAAGGACGCTATTCCTCATGGAAATGGCGAGTTGGTATTGATCGTTGACGACGAGGAAAACATCCGTAACGTCGCCGGGGCAACCCTGAACAAATTTGGCTACGAAACGGTCACAGCCGTGGACGGGACCGATGCTCTCGCGGTTTACTCACAGCGACGAGACCAGATAGCCGTCGTGTTGACCGACATGGCGATGCCATATATGGACGGGCACGCGCTTATCCGGGCTTTGAAAAAGATGGACCCGAATATAAAAACGATCGCCATGAGCGGGCTTATTCGGGATGAGACAACTGCAGAACTAAAGAACCTCAATGTAAATGCATTTCTCTCAAAACCTTACTCGGCTGAGTCTCTGCTAAATACCCTCGCTGAGGTCCTTGATCACAAGAATTGATCAAAGGTGCGATCGGGCGCAAAAAGAAGGCTGCCTTTAAGGCAGCCTTCCAGTCAGGTAATTAAAGTTTCAGATCAAAATTCCTTGCTGCACCAGGTTCGTAATTTCTGTAGGCAAGCAAACTGATCTCCAAACATCATCTCTCGTTCAAGATAAAAGCCGTTAATCGTCGACATCCATAAGAATGCATCCTTAGCGATAACGCCATGTGTTGGATCGGTGATCAGCGGAGCCACTGCAAAGTGACCCTTGTCCGGGCCTTCGCCCGGTGGCCTAAGAATGATATACCCTTCCTCATCGAGCATCTTAATGTCAGCCACATTATTGATGATCGGCATGCCGTCCGTTCCCCAACCGTTCTTCTGACCCATGTAGTCCATCATCTTGGCTCCTTCTTTGCTATGGGCCATTGCCGTGTACTTGACCAGAAACAGTTCTCTTAGGCCAAGCGGGTTAACGGCTCCGGGATTCATCATCATCCACGAATTGTCGATGATCGGGGCGTGACGGGTGTACGCAATGGTGTTGTTCAATATGAACTTGTCTTCGTAAAATACATACATTGGGAAGAACTTGGCGTTTTCCCGGGCCTTTATGCCTATTTCACTCTCGAAAAATCCTGCATTGGTCAACTCACCCAGCGGATACCAATAAGATATGGCGCCGTTTTGATCGTAAGCAGGTACCGTGGCTATCACACGGACAACACTTTGGTTTGGATCACTTGTCTTGCCAAAAACAGACAAGCCATCAGCACCCGTCCGCCTCCAGATGAGCCCTTTAAATGAGACGCCGTTCTGTGCGTAATATGCGTTTGTGAAATCGTGCGGATTCTTTGCTGTATCCCAAGGCGGCGGACTGATCCGCTGCGCAAAAACCAGCGTGGTGAATGCTAACGTTATTATAATTGTCCAAAGACCTGTCTTGAAAATTCTGTTCATGGTAACACCTCCAGTGACCATTTCTCTTTTTTTGACGTCCCAACTGGCTTCTGAAAGTTTCGCTGTCTAAAAGTGAAGGTCAACAGGTTTGCTTCGACGTCACTGTCCCTTAGCATTGCAACTTTTGTGCCCAGATGGTGTGATCACGCGGCACCTGTACTATCATTGACCTGCAGCGACAAAGAGAGAAAAAGCGAGAAGAGAAAGTATTGTGAAATAATTCACAAGCTGTGAAGTTTTCCACGACTGAGCTCTAATTAAAATAAAGGGTAGACGCTATGGATGTGGATCTGGCGAGAAGCTTCTTTGGGTGGTGTACGATACTGAACTACGCCATTCTCATCGTGTGGTGCCTGATTTTCAGGCTCGGACACGACTGGCATTACGGAATCACAAAGCGATGGTTCGCTGTAACCGAAGAGGAATATGATAAATTGAATTTTAGAGGGGTAGCGGCGTACAAGGTCGCGATCTTGCTGCTCAACCTGGTACCGTATATTGCTCTGCGGCTCGCGAAGTAAGAGGCGGCTACCTTACTTTTGGACTGGGGTCGATTGCTGTGCAGGTTTTGCAGTCGCCGCCCCCACAACATAGCTATCGCGAGCTCGAATAAGCAGATTTGGGCGGTTTACTCGAACCTTGATCAGCTTACGTTGTCCTGCCCTGCCTTCTGTTTTAGGAACATAGCCGATATTGTACTGTCGTCTCAGCTCTTCGGCGATCCCTTCGAAAGCAGCGGCTAAGCCGCCAGGTGTTGAATCTGGCCTAAACACACGGCCACCGGTAGCATTGGCAAGATCCTCGAGGTATTTGCGGCCTAGAGCATAATCCGAAGAAAGAGTCCCGCGGGCGGTGGCTCCTGGAGGGCCAAAAATAATCCCGCCATTTATACCGCCTATGCCCCCCGGTCCAAAGTTATCCATGTAGGTATTGTAATAGATAGGGAATATAAGCGAATCAGCCTCTTCTGCGTAACTAAGGGTGCTGTCGTAGCTGTTTTTTCTCGATGTAGTATCGACGCCATCGGTGAACAAGACAACTGCTTTTCGCCCTTCGATTTTCGCCAGTTGCTTGCGTAGAGCTTCGTCGACCGCGTTATAGAGCGAAGTTCCCTCGCCGTACTTGGCCCTGTATATTGCTTTAATGATCTTGTCGCGATCGGTGGTCGCCTCGGTCTGAACCTTTACGCTTGAATTAAACTCAATGACCATAACACTGTCTTGCGGGCCCAGTTGTTCGACAAAAGCCTGGGCCGCACGGTGGATCTCGTCTATTCGGTCCGTGGTGGACGGACTGGTATCCAAGAGTAAAGCGACGGTGACTGGCTTGTCTGTCGTACCAAAATAAGCGATCTCCTGCTCTACATTATCCTCAAATATCTGAAAATCTTTCTGACGGAGCCCCGCGATGTACAGGCCGTTTCGGTCAAACACCGATACGGGTATTGTGATCAGGCTAGTTTCGACCTTCAGAACCTCATCCTCATTTTCGGCTGTTTTCGCCGGGGTTTGCGACGTTTGCGTTGTTACCGAAGTGCCGCCATTACCCAGGCCCGGGAATCGCTCGCTGATCCGCGCGGCACGGCCGGCTTGTGGCCGTGACTCGGAGTATCCGCTGGGATCGTCCTGTTTTGCCGTAGGAGCGGGAGTGGGTTTTGAAATCACTCGACGCCCGGACTGGGTATAGACAAAGCAAACCGACGACAACGTGACAAGAAATACGGCGATCAGACGATTCATTAATGCAACTCTCAACTCCTACGGCTCCTATTTTGCATTTTAGATGCCGAACAGGCCACGAAGGTTACTTATTTCCGGGGATCATGAGCCGGGAAGGTTTCTCGCTGGCCGAGCCCATATAAAATAAACAGGTATGCCTGTCAGAGCGATCAAATACCCAATTCCTGATGTTGTCCCGGCCAAGTAGGCAAGGTCGCAGATCAGCAGCAGGGAAATCACTATAAAGATCACGGGAACTGCGGGGTAGCCCCATGCCTTATAGGGCCTTTCGATCTCCGGCTTTCGATAACGCAAAACGATGACCGCTAATACAGCTAGAGCACCGAAAACAAGCTCGACTGACACGATGTACTCAAGCAGTTGGGTGTATACGTTACCGAACACAGGTGTATTTTGGTCATTATACGTAACGGTTCGGGGAAGAACGAGGAACGATGCCCATAAGCACTGTGCGAACAGGGCTATTGCCGGTACGTGAAAGCGATTTGTTCTGGCAAGCTGGGCGAAAAACAACTTGTCCTTTGCCATAGCGTAATAAACGCGGGCTCCTGCGAGAATCAATCCATTGTTGCATCCAAAAGTTGAGATCATTATGGCAACAGCCATCACAGTGGCTCCCGTCGCACCAAATATATGTTCCATTAGAGCGGTTCCGACCCGATTTTGGGCGGCGTTTTGTATCCCCTCGAGAGGCAGCGTCACTACATACGCCAGATTTGCCAGAATATATAATGCGACGACGATAATGCAGCCTATAAAGAGTGCCCGCGGCAGGTTACGCTGCGGGTTTTCGACCTCACCGGCCGTAAAGGTTACGTTGTTCCAGGCCGATTGCGAAAACAGGGGGCCGGTCATTGCCCGGCCGAGTACAAGCCAGAATGCAAACCCTCCCGCGCCAACGGCAGCAGGTTGAACAGTTTGCAGGTTCCAGCTATTGGCAGCAGGGTTCCACCAGTCCGCGGTAAATGCTGCCCCGCCCGCATTCCACCCGACAACCAAACCAAGTACGACCAGTCCAAATAATGCGGCAGCTTTGGTAAAGGTGAAAACATTTTGGATCAATTTTCCCAACCTTAACCCGCGAGTGTTTAGGAAGGTCAGCAGGACGATAACGGCGATCGCAGTAAGCTGCTGTGTCGATAGACTGAAGGCGTAACCGCCGCGAACAACAGGTCGTATCAGGTAACTTGTTCCCGATATTTGCGGTACTAGAACGCCGGTAAAATTGGCAAAAGCGACCGCGACAGCCGCTATAGTTCCTGTCTGGACGACGAGAAACTGTGCCCAGCCAAAAAGGAATCCCACAGCAGGACTGTAAGCTTCACTTAAGAAAACATATGGACCGCCGGCCCGAGGCATCATCGCAGCAACTTCGCCTAAGCAAAGCGCTCCGGAGAGCGTCATTACGCCCGCGAGGATCCAGGCCACGAGAAGCCACCCAGGCGTCCCGACCAGGCGGGCCGACTCAGCTGAAACTATAAAAATGCCGCTGCCGATCATCGAACCGACAACGATCGTCGTGGCATCAACAAAACTGAGGCCGCGGACTAGTTTCTTATTAGTTTCTTCTGATTCCCCCGCCATAAAAGGTCAAAAGTTATCAGCTGCCTATTGAAGCGACCTCAACCCCGCTTTTCACGAGACTGTCTCGAATAGCTTGGGCAAACTCGACAGGGTTTGCGCCGTCGCCGTGGATGCAGATCGTATCAGCGTTTAAGGGTAGTGTGCCACCGTCGATCGTTGCCACATTGAGGTTTGTTATGATCGCCATTATCTGTGAGACCGCTTTATCGACGTCATCTATAAGGGCGTTCGGTTCACTTCTCGGAGTCAGGCTGCCGTCAGACAAATATGTGCGGTCGGCAAATACCTCGGCGGCGGTCCGAAGGCCGGCTTGTGAACCCGCTTCGATCAGAGCACTTCCGGCTGGTCCAAACAGTATTAAGTCTTTGTCTACAGTTTTTACAGCAGCCGCTATGGTTCCGGCCAAAAATGGGTCTTTTGCAGCCTGATTGTAAAGGGCACCATGAGGCTTGACGTGTTGCAGCCGACCGCCAGCCGTCGACGTGATCTGTTGAAGAGCAAATATCTGATCAGTGATGATCTCAAATATTTCCGGTGTCGAGATATCTTTAGCCCGACGGCCAAAGCCTTCGCGGTCGGGATATCCCGGATGGGCTCCGATGCTGACCCCATTCTTGATCGCGAGATCAACAGTTTCTTTCATCGTAACCGCATCGCCAGCGTGGTAGCCGCAGGCGATATTGGCTGACGTGACTATACTCATAAGCTCGGCGTCATAGCCACAGCCCTCGCCAACGTCACAATTAAGGTCGATCTTCACGACTTATCTTTTCAGAAGTTTGTTTGAAATCTACACGCCACGCGTAGAAAACTCAAGTTTTTTTCGAACTGCATTAATAGGTCCTCAGCTTCTTTGATATCAATGAGCTGAAAAGTGACCTTGTCATTTGGCCCCAACTGAGCTGCCAAAGGCAGGTCATATGAGATCACATGTGCGATGCGCGGATATCCGCCTGTGGTTTGGTGGTCTGCCATCAAGAGGATCAATTGACCGTCCGGCAGGAGCTGGATAGTTCCGACGCTTACAGATGAAGAAATGATCTCAACAGGAGAGGAAAGGGTAATTTGTTCGCCAGTGAGCCGGAAACCCATTCGGTTGGAATCTGCTGAGACGGAAAAGTGGTTTTCGAGAAAAGTTTTGCGTCCTTTACTGCTGAGGCGGTCAAGTTCTGCACCGGCAACGACCCTTACGGTTGGATGGCTACTATATACGGGAATGAGCGATTGGGAGATCTTGCGTGAATCTATTGTAAAGTTTAATTGTTGTGTCGAACCAAGCTCAATTTCATCGCCTGCACGAAGCGCTCGTCCTGAAAGGCCGCCGGCCTGGGCGATGATGTTTGTGCTGGCACTTCCCAACCAGTCCTCGATTTTGAATCCGCGGGAAACGGCAAGGTATGCTCGATTACCGGCTCGCTTGGTTTCAAGGCTGAGAACACTTCCCTTTGATACAAAAAAAGGACGCCAATTGTCTACCGCTGATCCGTCTACCGCCGGAGCAAAGTCTGCTCCGCCGATGGCACATATCGCGTCGGCATCGAACAAGTAACGAGGAGCCGGGAAGTGCATTTCCAAAACGGCCTCATTGTCGCCGTTGCCGAGGAGTATGTTTACCAGTTTCGCCGCCATGGGGTCCATAACTCCGCCGGGGTTGATGCCCAGCTTTTGATATCCGTAACGGCCGAGATCCTGCACCGTAGTGTGAATTCCTGGTTTTTGAACGATGATGTTCATCGGACCGCAACAAAGCGGACCCGGTCGTCCGGAGCCAGCAAGCACACGTTTTCATTTGTGGACGAAAACAACTCCGTTTCAGTTCGGCCGATGATCTGCCACCCGCCTGGAGATTCCAGCGAATAGATCCCGGTCTGCTTTCCGGCGATACCGACGCTGCCTTTCGGTACGCTAAGCCGCGGTGAATCATGCCTAGGGGTAGCTATTCGATCGTCGACTTCCCCGAGATACGAAAAACCTGGAAGGAATCCTA
>Ga0222622_10000712_pt1 | contig 12840 bp, 8 predicted proteins | sample PLM2_5_b1metaG_FD_177335 | JGI IMG/M metagenome (GOLD analysis project Ga0222622, IMG submission 177335) | Groundwater sediment microbial communities from an aquifer in East River, Colorado, USA - PLM2_5_b1 | ecosystem: Environmental > Terrestrial > Soil > Riparian zone | place: USA: East River... | reverse complement strand
CGACCACCACCTTTGCCCGAACCTCGCGCCGCACTCCATCGACGTCCTTGGTCGTTACGCCGACGGCGCGGTCTCCCTCGAACAGCACGTCGACAACATGAACACCTTCATAGGCGTCGACGCCATGTTCGCGCGCATTGTCGAGCAACATCCGGTCGAATTCACTGCGGACGACCTGCCACGTCTGCGAGCATTCGTGCGGCTTGTTGTCGTAGAAGTAGAACGGCGCCGAGAGCTTGCCGGTGGCGTTGACGAACTGGACGCTGTACTTCTTCACGAAATGGCTTCGCTGCATCTTCTCCAGCATGCCGATCCGCTTCAGCACCCAGTAGGTTTCGGGGATGAGCGATTCGCCGATATGGAATCGCGGGAAACGCTCGCGTTCGAACAGTCCGACGCGACGCCCGCTGTCCGCGATCAGAGTCGATACGGTGGATCCTGCGGGACCACCGCCGATGACTACCACGTCGTATTCAGAATCAGGCATGAGGCAATTGGGTCACTATCGCAGTTCGCAGTTCGCAGTTCGCAGTTCGCAGTTCGCGGTTCGCAGTTCGCGGTTCGCGGTTCGCGGTTCGCGTTCTGGAAGCTGGAAGCTGGAAGCTGGAAACTTATTTTACGTATACCGAATCCCCGTGTGCTGGGGCAGGAAGAATCGCGGCAGCAGCACGTCGACTCGCAGCAGCCCCGCACGCGTGAGTGCGATCGAGTCGCGATCGGCGCGTGCCAGATACCCTGTCGATTTCAGTGAGGCGAGGCCGTCAGCGAATCGCTCCAGTACGTCGACGCCATACTTCGTCGCGAAGTAGCCGGGCCGCAGCGCGCCGCGTTTCAACTGGAGGACGAATTCTCGTATCAAGCGCTCTTCACGGGTAGGGCGATATGCCCGCCCTAGTGGAATCTCGTCACGCTCGAGCGCGGCACTGTACTTTTCCCACGTATCCAGGTTCTGCATGTGTACGCCGTTCACATGGCCGAACGAGGCGACGCCAAGACCAACCAGGTCGGCCCCTTCCCACAACCGATCGCGGTAGACGAACTTGGTTGTCGCCGGGTTCTTGACGGCGGTATAGGCGCTGCCGATGTGGTATCCCTCGCGCTCCAGGGCTGCGAATGCCTCGTCGACCCATCGCCGCTTGGTTGCCCAGTTCGCCACCGGCTCCGCGAATTGACCCGTGCCCTTCAAGATGTCGCTGCTGATGGTCGTGTTGTAGGGCAGCTCCATCTGGTAGATGGTGACGCTGTCGGGATCCAGGGCAAGCGTCCGATCGATACAGGTGCGCCAGTTATCGTCGGTCTCGCCGAGCATTCCAGCAATGAGATCGATGTTGATCTGGGGAAACCCGAGCGACCGCGCGTAGGAGTAGGCCCGGCTGATTTCGGGAGACCGATGGGCGCGGCCATTAATCTCCAGGATCCGGTCGTCGAAATTCTCGACCCCGAGGCTCAAACGCGTCACGCCCATGGCGCGGATCGCCGCGAGCTTGGCCTCGGTCAAGGTGCCGGGTTCGCACTCGAACGTAATTTCTTCCGCGCCAGCCCACGGCGTCAGCCGGGTGACGCGTTCCACCAGCCGTGACAGCTGCGCCGTCGAGAGAAATGAGGGCGTCCCGCCGCCGAAGTAGACGAAGTCGATCGGGCGACCGATGATCGCGTCGAGCGGCGCGTACAGCTCCCATTCCCGGCCAAGCAGGTCAAGGTACGACTCGACCTCGCGTGCGTTGCGGTCCGTGTAAACGCGGAAATAACAGAAATGGCACCGCTTCCGGCAGAACGGAATGTGCAGGTAGACGCCGAGCGGAACGCCGGGGACGGGTGGTGACGCCAGCGCCGGCCTCGCCTCGCTTGCGACTGCGTCCCCGTTCCAGACGGAAAACGGGGGGTAATTCGCGACGAAGTAGCTGCCAACCTCGGTCTGTTCGACCTCGGCGCCCCCGGGACCTTGCATGTCTGTACTATACCTGCCGCCTCCGCCGTTTGCTTACATCGGGGACATCGATAACCGCCCCGGTAGCCGCGAAACCGCCAATGCCTGCCGCCGCACTCCCCCCGAGTTGCGCCGAAGGGGGTGTTCGCGCGACAATAATTATATGGGACCCCATACATCACGCGGCGCCGAGGTGCGCGCGGTGCTCGATGCGATCCGGGTCATCGTCCAGAATCTGCGCGAGTCGTCGCGGTGGGCGGAGAAGTACGTCGGCATGAGTGGTGCGCAGTTGTTCGTCCTGCAGAAGCTCGATGAAGCGCCGGCGCAATCGCTGAACGGGCTGGCGGCACGGACGCATACCCATCAAAGCAGCGTGTCGGCCATCGTGACGCGCCTGGTCGAGCGGGGACTCGTGACCCGCGCGCGTTCGAAGCGGGACGGCCGCACCATCGAGTTGATGCTGTCGCCGCTCGGCCGCCGCGTCGTGTCCCGGGCTCCGGATGCCGCCCAGGAGCGGCTGATCCGCGCGATCGAGCAACTGTCGCCGGCCCGCCGTCGTTCACTCGCGTCTGCCCTGACCGCGCTCGGTCGCGCCATCGGCACAACCGATCGTCAACCCACGATGTTTTTCGAGGACCGACACGCCGGCCGCCGGCGCAATCTTCCGCATGCATAACGTTCCCGACACGTCACAGCGGCTCGGCGACTTCACGGCCACGCCGCGCATGATCCTTCTCAGTGTCATGGCCGTCGCCATCGGCGTGATCACCGCCTACGTGGCGCGCGGGCTGCTCCTGCTCATCAGCCTGTTCACCAACATCTTTTTTTTCCAGCGCTTCAGCGTCGCCGCGGTGTCGCCAGCGGACGCTGCGCTCGGCCCGTGGATTCTCATCGTCCCCGTTGTCGGGGCACTGATCATCGGTCTCATGGCCCGGTACGGCTCGGAACGGATCCGCGGTCACGGCATTCCCGAAGCCATCGAGGCGATCCTCATCAACGGGAGCCGGGTCGAGCCGCGGGTCGCCGTGTTGAAGCCAGTATCGGCGGCGATCTCCATCGGATCCGGCGGACCGTTTGGTGCCGAAGGCCCCATCATCATGACCGGCGGGGCGATCGGATCTCTGATCGCTCAGTTCTTTCATCTCACCAGCGCGGAGAGAAAAACGCTGCTCGTCGCAGGCGCGGCGGGTGGCATGTCGGCCACATTTGCCTCGCCAGTCGCGGCGGTTCTCCTCGCCGTAGAACTGTTGCTCTTCGAATGGAAGCCGCGAAGCGTGGTTCCCGTGGCGCTGGCCAGCGCCACGGCAGCGGCGGCCCGGCGCTACATCATCGGCATGGGTCCGCTCTTTCCCGTGCCGCCACACCCTGCGTTCATCGGACCGCAGGGTCTCGCCGGGTGTGTGGCTGCCGGGTTCCTCGCCGGTGGACTCTCGGCGCTGCTGACGATCGCGGTCTACGCCGCTGAGGACGCGTTTGCACACGTGCCGACGCACTGGATGTGGTGGCCGGCGATGGGCGGCGTCGCGATCGGCATCGGCGGGCTCTTATTTCCTCAGGCTCTCGGCGTCGGCTACGACACGATCGGAGCGTTGCTGCAAGGCGACGTCGGCGGACACATGCTCCTCGGCATCCTCGTCGTCAAGGCTCTGATCTGGAGCATCGCGCTTGGATCCGGCACATCCGGCGGCGTGCTTGCGCCGCTCCTGATGATGGGAGGCGCACTCGGCGGTGTTGAAGCATGGGTGCTGCCCAACGAAGGCGTCGGCTTCTGGCCTCTCGTCAGCATGGGGGCGATCCTTGGTGGGACGATGAGATCACCGTTTACCGGCGTGATCTTCTCGCTCGAGCTCACACATGATGTGAACATGCTGCTGCCATTGCTCGTTGCCGTGACGATCGCGCACGGGTTTACGGTGCTGGCGCTCAAGCGCTCGATCCTCACCGAGAAAGTAGCACGCCGGGGTTACCACCTGACGCGTGAGTACGCCATCGATCCGCTCGAGATCTTGTTCGCGCGCGAAGTGATGCGCACGAACGTGGCGGCGCTGCCGGCCGAAGCTCCGATCGGGCAGGTGCGCGAATCGCTTCGTGTCGATCCGGCGATCGGTCCGCAGCAGCTCTTTCCTGTTGTCGACGAGGAACGCCGCCTGCAAGGCGTGGTCACGCGGTTCACCCTTCAGCAGCTGGCCGATCAGCATGCCTCGACGCCAATGGTGAGTCTCCAGTCCATCCTCCACGACAACCCGGCGGTCGCTTACGCCGACGAACCGTTGCGTTTCGTCGTTCACCGCATGGCGGAAACAGGGCTGACGCGATTTCCGATCGTCGAGCGCGATTCGGGTAATCGGCTGGTCGGCATGATCTCACTCGATGATCTGTTGAAAGCGCGCGCGCTCAACCTGGACGCGGAACGGCGGCGGGAGCGAATCATGAAAGTCGAAGTCGCCTTTCCGTTCCGCTTCGGCCGCGCCCGGGATGTCTCCTGAATAAACCGCCTCTCGCGATCCGGGATCCGCGATCCGGGATCCGCGATCCGCCGGTTGACTCTGCATCCCTCGGATCCCGCACCCCGGATCACGGAGCGCGGCTCAGTATGCAACAACCCAACCGGCGCACTCGCTGAGCCCTCTCAGTACACGTGCCCTATAATCGCGGCCGTGGTGTGTTCTTCCGCATGAACGTTCTGCGACCGCTGCCGCGGCGCGTCACTCGCCTGGCAACGTTTCTCGTCCTCTGCGCCTGGATCGCGACGATGGCGGTGCTTGTCCATCGTGCGCTCCTCGAGGCATCTCCAAACTTCTCCAGCAATTTGCCGCGCTACGGCTCTTCGGCCGAGTGGCGAGGCGTGTATTACCGCAACGAAAAGATTGGCTTCACGGTGAGTCAGACGGTGCCGACAGACGACGGGTTCGAGCTGCAGGAGGATGGCCGCTTGCAGATGTCGCTGCTCGGCGCCCGCAATATGGTGTCGATTCGCACGCGGGCGCAGGTCGATCGTGAGTTTGCCATTCGCACGTTCGAGTTCTCCCTCGATCCGGGCACCGGCGGGACAACCGTGCGAGGGACGATCCGGGACCGGCGGCTGCATTTGGCGATTTCGACCGGTGCGGGCACTCACGAAGAAGATCGCGAGCTGGCGGAGATCCCCGTGTTGCCGGTCAACTTCGCTCGTCGGCTTGCGGACGCGGGCCTCAAGCCCGGAGCGCATTACACGTGGACGCTCTTCGATCCTGCGACGCTCGGCAGCTCACCCATGACGATCGATGTCGGGACGCGCGAGTTGGTGAGCGTGAACAGGCGCCGCCTGCCTGCGTTCCGGGTCGATGTCAATTACGCCGGATTGAAAACCACATCGTGGATCACCGACACCGGCGAGGTCGTGCTCGAACGAAGTCCCATGGGTTTCGAGACCGTTCGCGAGACCCAGATGGACGCGCAGACGCTGGCGGTTCCGTTCAACGTCCGAAACGATCTCTTGACTGCATCCGCGATTGTTCCGACCGGGGAACGGCAGGTGGTGGAACCGCGCGACGTGCGCCGGCTCACCCTGCGTCTGAGCGGCGCCGTGGTCGATCGAACGGACATGAATGGCGCCGGTCAATCAACTGACGGCGATGTCGTGGACCTTCGCGATCCGCGGTCGTTGGCAGCCACACCAGCGGATCCAGATGTTTCGAAATTCCTTCAGCCCGAATCGCTTATTGAGAGCACGTCACCGGAGATCGTCGCCGAGGCGGAGGCCGCGGTCCGGAATGTACAAGGCGATCGCGCCCGCGCCGAGCGATTGACGCGGCATGTCAATGCGATTCTCGAGAAGAAGCCGACCGTCAGTGTGCCATCGGCGCGCGAGGTGCTGCGAACCAGAGTTGGCGACTGCAACGAACACACGGTCCTGTACGTGGCGCTGGCTCGCGCCATTGGCATTCCCGCGCGAATTGCCGTCGGTCTGGTGTCGGTGCACGGCGCGTTTTATTACCACGCCTGGCCGGAAGTCTATCTTGCGGAAGGACGCTCGCGCGGACTGTGGCTGCCGGTCGATCCCACGCTGAACGAGTTTCCCGCCGACGCGACCCATTTACGGCTCGCGCGCGGCGGACTGGAACAGCAGGCCCGCATTCTTCCACTCATCGGCGCGCTTCGCATCGAGATCATCGATCTCGAAACCGCTCCTGCCTCGACCCCGGTCGTGGTCGGACGACGTGCGGATGATATGAGCCCGCTGGCGATCGCGATCCCCTCGCGGGCGCCCGGGGACTGCTGGTCAACCCCGCCGGAACGCCGACGCCGAAGATGATCGCTGTTCACGACCTCGTCAAAAAGTACGGCGCGTTTACCGCGGTCGACGGCGTGTCGCTGCAGGTTCACCCGGGAGAAATTCACGGCTTTCTCGGCCCAAACGGCGCTGGAAAGACGACGACAATACGCATGATCGCGGGACTGCTGAAACCGACCTCCGGACGGATCCTCGTCAACGGCCACGATCTGCAGGCCGACCCGGAGCGCGCGAAGGCGTCGCTTGGATTCATTCCCGATCGTCCATTCCTCTACGAGAAGCTGACCGCCGGTGAATTCCTGCGATTTCATGGCGGCCTGTACGGACTCGATGGTCCGGGGAGTGGCGATCGCGTGCGCGAGATGCTCGAGCTGTTCGAGCTCGGACGATGGGAACACGAGCTCGTCGAGAGTTTTTCGCACGGAATGAAGCAGCGGCTGGTCATGTGCGCAGCATTCCTGCATCGTCCTGAGGCAGTCCTCGTCGACGAGCCGATGGTCGGTCTCGATCCGCGCGGTGCGCGCCTGATCAAGGACGTCTTTCGAAAGATGAGCGGCCGCGGTGTCGCCATCCTGATGAGCACGCACACGCTGGAAGTGGCGCAGGAAATGTGCGATCGCATCAGCATCATTCTGCACGGGCGAATCATCGCGAACGGGACCGTACCCGAGGTTCGCGCCATGAGCGGGGATCCGGGCGATCAGCTGACCAACGTATTTTTGAAGCTGACAGGCGGGAGCGGGCTGCAGGAGATCGATGAAGTCGTCTAGCCCGCTGCCGTTCCCGTACTTACTGCGTCCTTCGATCTGGGCGTCGCGGAACCGGGCGCATCGCCGTGAACGCGGCGATCTCATGCGCGCGCTGGTGTTCGGCGGCATCGGGCTGGTGGTGACGCTCGCGATTTTCAGTGGAGCGTTTTGGCTCACCTGGCAGCTCGCCGACTACGGTGAACTCGGGGACTACCTGCTGCGGGCAGGGCTATCCTGGTTGTTTCTCACCTTTCTGTCCTTTCTTGCCTTCAGCGGTGTGGTGACGGCGCTGTCGACGTTTTTTCTGTCGGCCGATCTGCGGCTGCTGGTCGCGGCTCCGATCGCCCCGTCGCGGCTCTTCTACGCACGCTTCGTGCGCACGATCGGGCAGGCGTCGTGGATGGTGGTCGTGTTTCTCGCGCCGCTGCTCCTGGGCGTCGGAGTCGCCCGCTGTGCCCCGTATTCGTTCTATGCCTTTGCCGTGCTGACGGTGGTTCCGTTTGCGGCCATCCCCGTTGTCACGGGAACCGCCGCAACGTTCGCGCTCGTCAACGTCTTTCCCGCTCGCCGCGCGCGCGACTTTTTGATGGTGACCGGCCTGCTGTTCGCCGCCTCGATCGTGATTCTGATCCGGTACATCCGGCCGGAGCGCCTGCTGCGCGTCGAATCGCTGCCCGACATCACCGGATTCTTCGCGACGCTGCAGTCGCCGATCACCCCGTTTCTGCCGTCGTTCTGGGCGGGTGAGACGTTGTTTGCGAACCTTCGCGGCGGCCGCGACTGGCTGCACTTCCTGGCGCTGTGGACGACCGCCGCCGCATTGACGCTGCTGCTGCGCGCCGCACACGAACGGTGGCACTTCAGCGGTTTTAGCAACGCCCAGGAATCCCGCAAGGCGCGATTCACGAAACTCCAGAGCCTCGATCGTCTCGCCACTCGCCTGCCGATCTCGGTCGTTCGCCGTCACCTGCTCGTCAAAGACGCGAAGGTCTTCTTTCGGGACGTCAGCCAGTGGTCGCAGCTGTTGCTGCTCGTGGCATTGATGCTCTTGTATCTCTACAACTTCCGCGTGCTCGATCTGGATCGCATTCCATACATGAGCAGCGTCATCAAGAATGTCTACGCGTTTGTGAATCTCGCGATGACTGGTTTCGTGATGGCGACCGTGGCGGTGCGGTTCGTGTTTCCCGGCGTCTCGTCGGAAGGGGCGGCGTTCTGGATCGTCCGATCGGCGCCGATCCGATTGCAGGACTTCCTGTGGTCGAAATTCTGGATTGGCTTCGTGCCGGTGCTCGTCCTCACGGAAGCATTGACGGTGACCGGCAACTACCTTCTCGGCGTCGATCCGTTCCTGGCCGTACTTGCTCCGGTCGTCGTGCTGTTGATGAGCCTCGCACTGGTTGGACTAGCGACGGGTCTTGGCGCGCGTTATCCGCGGTTTGCAGCCGACAATGCCAGCCAGGTCGCCGGCTCCTATGGCGGCATCGCCTTCATGGTTGCCGCCGTGCTGTTCGTTCTGGTGATCGTCGCGCTGGTTGGCTGGCCCGCGTCGCTCTACCTGTTCCATCAAGGGCGGCGCATCCCGATCTCACCATTCCAGCAGCTCGAGATGTCGGCGTGTTTCCTCGCCGCGACCGTGATCAGCCTCGCCACGTGGTGGTTCGGCATGCGCACGGGCGTGCGTGCGCTCGGCGAGCTCACGTAGCCGGCCAACCAGCACCTGCCCCGTCCGTTGCATTCATGCATCAGAGAAAACAGGAGAACAGAGAAGGGAGGAACAACACAATGAAGGATCCTCCATTCTCCATTCTCCTCTTGATCTTTGAATATGATCGCAGCGGGAAGGTGAACGTCGCCACATGAGGATTACACGCTCCCAGCCCTTATAATGGACGTTTGCCACACATGGACCGAGACTCTACAGACGCGACCGTCGGCGGTGTCGATCGCGATTCGACGGCCGCGGCTGATTTCATCCGGCTGATTGTCGCCGACGACGTCAAGGCGCACCGGACCGCGGGGCGGGTCTCGACCCGATTTCCTCCTGAGCCGAACGGTTACCTTCATATCGGTCACGCCAAGTCGATCTGCTTGAACTTCGGGATTGCCGCCGAGTTCGGGGGCACGTGTTACCTGCGTTTCGACGATACGAACCCGACGAAAGAGGATGTCGAGTACGTCCGGTCGATTGAAACCGACGTGCAATGGCTTGGGTTTCAGTGGGAGGGAGAGCCGAGGTACGCCTCTGACTATTTCGAGACGTTGTACGGATACGCGGTCCATCTGATTCGCCACGGTCATGCATATGTCGACAGCCAGAATGCCGACGACATGCGGCGCAGTCGCGGCACGCTCACCGAACCTGGTGTGGCGAGCCCGTTTCGCGACCGTTCGGTAGAGGACAACATCGAGCTGTTCGCGCGGATGCGTGCTGGTGAATTCGAGGACGGGGCGCACGTGCTGCGTGCGCGTATCGACATGGCCTCGCCGAATATCAACATGCGCGACCCGGTGCTCTATCGAATCCGGCGTGCACACCACTACCGGACTGGCGACGACTGGTGCATCTATCCGATGTACGATTTCGCGCACCCGCCGTCGGACGCCATCGAACAGATCACCCATTCCCTCTGCACCCTCGAGTTCGAAGATCACCGGCCGCTGTACGACTGGTTGATCGAGCACCTGCCGGTGCCCGCCCGCCCGAGGCAGATCGAATTCGCCCGGTTGAACCTGACCTATACGGTCATGAGCAAGCGCAAGCTGCTGGAGCTGGTGCAACAGGGGCACGTCCACGGGTGGGACGATCCGAGGATGCCGACGATCGTCGGGATGCGCCGTCGCGGATACACGCCGGCAGCCATTCGTGCGTTCTGCGAGCGCATCGGCGTCGCCAAGCGTGAGAACGTCGTCGATGTCGCACTGCTCGAGCACGCGGTCCGTGAGGATCTCAATCGCACCGCCCCACGCGTGATGGGAGTGCTCAACCCGCTTCGTGTGGTGATCGAAAATTATCCCGACGGGCAGTCGGAATCATTCGAGATTGTCAACAATCCGGAGGATGCCTCGGCCGGCCGCCGCACGGTTCCGTTCGCTCGTGAACTCTTCATCGAACGTGACGACTTTCGCGAAGACCCGCCGAAGAAGTTTTTCAGGCTCGCGCCCGGGCGCGAAGTGCGGCTTCGAGGCGCCTACTTCATCACCTGCACCAACGTGATCAAGGATGCGGACGGCAACGTGACGGAGCTGCGGTGCACCTACGACCCGGCGACGCGAGGCGGTGATGCGCCCGATGGCCGCAAAGTGAAGGCGACACTGCACTGGGTATCGGCCGCACACGCGCTCACGGTGGAGGTGCGGCTTTACGATCGGCTGTTCAAGAGCGAGATGCCCGACACGGTCGACTACCTTGCCGATCTGAACCCGGTGTCGTTGGACGTCATCCGCGATGCGCGTGTCGAGCCGTCGGTGCGAGATGCGGCGCCCGGGACACGGTACCAATTCGAACGGCTTGGATATTTCTGCGTCGATTCCGATTCCACCCCTGGACGGATGGTCTTCAATCGCACCGTCACGTTGAAGGACACCTGGGCCAGAATCGAGATGCGCAGCTGACGTGCTCGAGACGGTCTTTCTCGATGCGGGCGGAGTGCTGGTCTATCCGAATTGGACGCGCATCAGTCAGGCGCTCGCCGCGCGCGGCGTCATAGTCGATCCCGTAGCGCTCGCCCGCGCTGAACCTCACGCCAAAAAACGAATAGACGTCCCTCAAACGATCAAGGCCACCAACGATGCGGGCCGTGGCTGGATGTATTTCAATCTGATCTTCGAGTATGCCGGTGTTCCGCCCGCACCCGAGATCGACGAGGCTCTTCAGGAGCTTTACGCCTACCACCAGACTTCAAACCTCTGGGAGCTGGTACCATCCGCAGTGGCGCCGGCGCTCGCCGCTCTGCGTAACCGCGGCCTGAAACTCACGATCGTGTCGAACGCGAACGGAAAGCTTCGCGTGCTCTTCGATCGCCTGGCATTGTCCGAGTGCGTCGATTGCCTGCTCGATTCGCACGACGAGGGGGTCGAGAAGCCCGATCCCCGCTTCTTCGACATTGCGCTCGAGCGCAGCGGGGCACGCCGCGAGACGACGATTCATGTCGGCGATTTGTACCAAGTCGACGTGATGGGCGCGCAGGCGGCCGGCCTGCGCGGCGTGCTGCTTGACGAAGCCGGCCTGTACCCTGACGTGGCCTGCCCGCGCGTGCGCTCGCTACCCGAGCTCGTGACGCTCATTTCGAGCGGAGCGTTTGACTAAAATCACTGCGCGTTGAGCGCGGTAATCGGATCGATGCGCGCCGCACGCCGCGCCGGTAGTGCGCAGGCGGCCAATGCCACGGCCGCGAGCATTGCCGCGACGCTGGCGAGCACCACAGGATCCATCGGACCGATTCCATAGAGCTGCGTCGCCATCGTGTGCCGCACCGCAAATGCACCGACGATTCCAACGACGAAGCCGCCGGCCATCAGCGTCATTCCTTCCTTGACGATCAAACCGAAGACACGCCGGGAGTCGCTGCCGAGCGCGACGCGGATCCCGATTTCTTTCGTCCGCTGCGATACCTGATAGGCGAGGACGCCATAGATCCCGATGGCGGCAAGAAACAGGGCGACGACCGCAAAAACGAGCGCCACCACCATCGGCGTCCGCCTGTCGGTCAGCGACTCACTCATCCGGTCGGCCATGGTGCGAATGCTGTAGAGAGGGAGTTCCGCATCGATCGTTCGGAGTTGTTGTCGTATGGCCGGCGCCACCGCGAGGGGATCACCGGCCGTCCTGGCCACCAGCGTCATCGCTCGCCTTGATGCTTGCGCGAGCGGAAAGTAATAGGTTCCGACGGACGTCTCCCTGGAAATCAGACCGGCCATTTTCGTTTCACCAACGACTCCAACGACCGTCACCCAGCGTGTGTTCTTGTCCGGCGCGAGGAGGTTTTTGGGGTTCTGAGGCTGGAACACGCGGTGGCCGATCGGATCGGTTCCCGGCCAGAACTTCCGGGCGAGCCTGTCGTCAACGATGACAACAGGCGCTGCGGTATCGGTATCGCTCTCGTTGAACGTTCGCCCGCGAATAACTGGAACGGTGAGTGCCTCAAAATATCCGGGCGTCACGATGAACCGGATCGGTGAGATCAACGACTCGCCGGGCGCCATCTGGTAACCCTCGGCGATGATCACGCTGTCGTCGAAATCTTCACCGAACGGGATGCTCGATGCGACGCCGGCGTAGTGCACGCCGGGCACGGCTCGCACCGCGGTCACAAACCGGTCGGCGAACGTACGAAGTGAGGCATCGTCTTTATAACGGGAGGGTGGAGGCGTGACGCGGGCGGTGAGCAAGTTGGACGGATTGAATCCGGGGTCGACTGCCAGCACGCGCTGGAAGCTCGTGAGCAGAAGGCCTGCGCCGACCAGGAGCATGAACGCGAACGCAACCTGACTGGCCACCAGCAGCCGTCGCACGGTGCGGGCACCTCGCCCCGAGGTGCCGCTCCGTCCTTCGTCTCTGAACGCCTGCGCCAGATTGATCGCAGAAAGCCGCGCGAGCGGCGCAAGTCCAACGACGAGGCCGACGACGAGCGCGAGCGCGAACGTAAAGGTGATGACCGCGCCGTTCATGTGAATCTCGTTCGCTCTCGGGAGCGCATCGAGACCGACACTGCCGAGAGCCGTCAACAACCCGTAGCCGACGGCAAGACCGGCCGCGCCGCCGATCAATGTCAGGCACACGGTCTCCGTCAACAAATGGCGCGTGAGACGAAAGAGCGACGCACCTAGTGCGTGCCGTGTGGCCAGCTCGCGCATCCGCGAGGACGATCGGATCAGCACCAGATTCGTGA
>Ga0222622_10000711_pt1 | contig 12848 bp, 8 predicted proteins | sample PLM2_5_b1metaG_FD_177335 | JGI IMG/M metagenome (GOLD analysis project Ga0222622, IMG submission 177335) | Groundwater sediment microbial communities from an aquifer in East River, Colorado, USA - PLM2_5_b1 | ecosystem: Environmental > Terrestrial > Soil > Riparian zone | place: USA: East River... | reverse complement strand
CGCTGGTTGGTGACTATGACGGCGACGGCAAAGCCGATGTATCTGTGTTCCGCGGAGGCATCTGGTATCGGACAAACAGCTCTGACGGTTCGTTCTATGCCGAGCAGTTCGGGATAGATACGGACGATCCGGTACCTGCCGATTATGACGGAGACAGCCATGACGACATCGCCGTATTCCGCCCGTCAGATGGGAACTGGTATTTCCACTTCAGCGGTAATGGCCTGTATGGCGGCATCCACTGGGGAACGGCCGGCGACGTGCCGGTGCCCGGTGATTACGATGCCGACAACATATACGATGTCGCTGTCTATCGCGACGGCATCTGGTATATCAACGGATCGACCGAGAATATCGCGCCGTACCCGTTCGGCCTGGCGTCGGATATCCCTATACCCAAGAGATACATCCCTTAACGCTTCGGGAACGCGACCACACGAAAGCCGGGGCGATATTGTCCCGGCTTTTTCTATCGTTTTGCAAGCGGCCGAACCCAGTAAATACGGGCGCTAGGTCCCTTCTAATACAAAGAAGAAAGCAATTGCCTTATTGGCGTTAAACACCCTTAGGGGCGGGCGCGGATCAAAAAAAGATCGGCTGTAACATCCCCCCCGAGCTTGTTACAGCCGATACGAGATCGCTTTTCCTAAAGCATAAACGCTATTTCGGAAGTGTAAGAAATAGCAATTTTACGCTCTGACGTCCGGCGATCTCCGCCAGATCAATTCATCGACGGCCGTTTGCCGCCTGTTAATTTAATCGTCAACATCTACTCTGGGCATCAAGGCTTTGACGCCGCGAGGTACGACGATCTTGAAGTTGATACGCCACAGGTTGCCGACATATTTTTTGGGCTCACCTTTCGCTCCCGCCCACTCGGTATGATGAATAAGCTCAACCGCCAGGTTCCTGTTTATGATATAGCCAGCCCCTGCGCGCAGCCTTAGTTTTTCGAGATATTTGTCATCGAGACGCCAGATCGGCTCAAAGTCCGTGATCGAATAAAAGGTGCGAGGTGTCCACCGCCTATCTCCCGTTTGCAGAGGCATGTCAAAGCCGATACGGTTCCGGAACCGCGGTATCGACTGCATGTTGCCGTCCTGGTTGACGAACTTAAACTCGTACCTTGCGAAGTTATAAATATTGAGTTTTCGTTTGTTCGGTATCGCCGTCCTGAGCCCGATGAGGGGCCGAAGCTCCCAACTATTACTCTTTACGTAATTGTCCGTGTACGACGGCAGCATCCCCGCCCACACCTCCATCCACGGCTTTACCCGGTACATAACACCCGGCGGCGATAGTGCAAACGTGTTTTGCTTTCTTTCGGCTGTGAAGAAATAACCGGTGTATTGCCACAGGAAAAATTTTTCGTTAACGGGCATCACACTTGTAGCTGTCGCCCTATATTCGTTCCAGATGTTTCTTTCCTGCGATGCTGCGTTTATTGAGAGAAGAGCGATCGAAATCAGGAAGTTCGCAAGATATCGATATTTTCCATGCCTTGGCATCGCGTAGACCGTCCCTGCTCACTAACCTGGTACCTATTCGATTTGGCCTCAAAACTGCCCACTCTATAACTGTCAAAAGTTACAGTAGCCCGTGGTGAATAAGAGGCGGCTGCTACAATTTTCGTCCGATGAGAGCAGCAGAGATGCCTGGCCGGCGGAAGAGATAAGGCTGGAACGAATCGGGGCCGCCATGATCTGCCGGAGCATTCACAACACGCAGATGCCCACTAAGTTCAAACTCGAACGCGTCGAGGCCGAACGGCAATCCCTCACCGATAGATTTCAATGCCGCTTCCTTAAGACTCCATAACGTCAGAAACGCCCGCAGCCGTCGGGCGCCTGACTCGCGGACGGTGCGTGCCTCGGACGCAGTGAAGTATGTCTGGGCAAGGCTATCTACCTCGACCTGCATGTCTTGAACTTCGATGTCGGCACCGATGGCGTGTGTCGAAGACCACGCGCCGACAAATCCGAGACGGCACGATGAAAAGGTGAACCATATATCAGGGCGGTCGGAAAGGTAAGGGCGACCGTTCTCAGATTCACAGAAAGAGATCTGCGACAGCAAGGACGGCGATCCTGTCGCTGCCGCACCGCAGTAAGGGCGAAACGCCCGCCGCTGAATAAAATTAGAACGGCCGTCAGCTGTCACAAACTTGTTCGCCCGCTTTAACTCGGAATCCGAAAGCACCGATGCGCAGAGGCTCGTCACCCCGGGATCTGTGGAAACCGGCACGTACAAAACACGATCGGCGATCTCAGGCGTGGGCCAGTCTCGCGCGGCCGCATCGAAAAACTCCATTACTCGTTTGTTTTCGTCAGGCGACATAAGTACCCATATTAAGGTCCGATCTCCGGAAACAATTTGATGACGATCTCAAAGGCCGCTAGCTCGAGTGCATATATCACCAGCGTGTGGCGGCCGATCATGCGCATTGTAGCGGCGGCAAAACCCGGAGGCTTTATCCTGCTCGGACCGCGGGCAAACATTACAAACGCCAACGCAAGTATGGTGAGGCAAACGACGAACGTGTCGAACTGGGTCACGGTAAAGCGGAATTCCTTTTGTTCCATCTGGACGTATGCCACCGCCGCAACGATACAAACGAGGACGCTGATCAGGACATTTTTAAAGGCCGCCAGACGCGGCCACGTTGGGCCCCCGGCAGAACGTGCGTCGGAGCGCATTCGCTGGGCCAATCCCAGCAGGGCCCACAACCATCCTTCGGCACCATAATCAAATACCTTCGGCACGACGGGAAGCAGCGCGACCAGGAGGCCAGCTAAGACGACATAGGCGATCATGCCGTAACGCTCAGCCATTTTTAACGCGTAAGGCCTTGTATAACGGATCAGGGCAAAACTCAAAAGTATGTTCGGGGCCACCCAATGCCAGTCATTGTTGGCGCTGTCGAGCAGGGTGAGGATGACGCCGAGAAATATCCACTGCAGCGGGACCTTGCGCGTGTGTGCATACCCGATGAGGAAAAAGAACGACGGGGCCGCCATCCGGCCAAAGACACTCCACCAATGATCATCGGCGATAAAGAAATAACCGACGTGGTCGATCAGTACCAGTATGATCGCGGCGGTCTTTAGCCAGTCAGTGTTGTCGACAACACGGGATACGCTCTCGGATTCCGGCTCCTCAACCGCGTCCGCCCGCCCGACTGCGATAGCCTCGGGATCACTCACCGGTTCCGCCGGGCTGCCCTCATAGACGGCCGTCGAGACGTTCATTTCTTTGAGTATCATCGACAGCGGCAGCAGGTCTGAATCACGCTCGATAACAGCCCCGCCCATAATGGTCGCCCCGGTGTTTACCGCACAACCGTCCTCGAGCATTGTCCTCTTTACCGTCAACGTCAGATTCTCGAATGTGTGAAACTGCAGGAAACCATCAACATAACAATCATTGCCAAAACTCACGGCGTTCCAATCAAAACACTGCATCGGGTCCGTGACGATAGTTCGTTTTCCGATCCGGCAGCCCATCCATCGCAGTATGGAATTCGCAGCGGTCGTCCCTGCCAAAAACCGCAGCGGCTCGCGGCACCAGACAAAAAAACAATCCTGTGCAAAGAAATATGCAAAGTGACGCCACGACCAAAATGGCGTCGAGTGGTCGGCTCCCCATTTATTGCCGACAAGCAGCTTTTTGAACGTTATACATAAAACCAGAACACAGATCTCGGCGAGAACAAGAGCCCCGAACGCTCCGACGACCGGATTTGAAACAGACCGTTCCAGGAAAATGTACAGGATCAAAAAGATCAGCTCGGCCGTGATGGGTATCATTCCGATACTGAAAACGTCATTGAGAAATACCCGCGCAAGAAAAAGTGGAAAGGTGACAACTCCGCCAACTTTGTTCCCATCGATCTGCGTACTTGCAAACCTGACGGGCGGATTGCCGGCCACGGTAATGGGCGCTCCGGGCCGCGAATTCATCTGGCGCCGAAAGTTGATCTCGCTGACAGGGGTTGATACACCGAGCAGGAAATTGGATGGAAAATGGCCATATTCGGCGACACAATTATTGCCGGTAAAAAAATGGGCCGGCATGTCGAGCTGGCGTAGTTTGATGTGCTCGGCACCATAATCGAGCATGTTCGTATAGCAGCTGTTAGACCAGAATACCTGCGCGTCCGCGGTCGCGAGCTCGGGGACGAGATTGTGCATGACGTCACACTCGGACCCGCCCACTCGCCGAAAACGCATACCCGCCAGGGCCCGCAGGTATTGGCCGGTTATTGTCCATGTCCACTGTGTCTGTATCGAGTTCATTTTATGCATTCGATACATCAGGAGTGCCGCTCTAAGCCCGCGCGACGGATATAGTCCCGGCGATGCGGCGGTGAGCCGGATAAAGATGCAACCCAACACGGAGGTCGCAAGGATAGTGGCCCAAGTGGTGAAGAAAGTGTAAAGAGTCAGGTGCCATACAAGCACCAGGAAGGGACCGGCCCTCAGATCGGCGCCGAACGTACTTATTTCCGCTGGCAGGATATAGCTGCCTAACAGCCACAAAACGACGGCGAGCGGGGCGGCGCTGAGCGTGAATGAGATAATCATCTGCATCAGCACATTTACACTTTCGAGCAGCCAGATCGGCTGAGAGTACGTGCATACCTCAGCCGTTCGTTTCAACTCTGTGTACCTGCCGGTAAGACGCGCGGGTGAGCCTTCCCAAACCTCTTGCGAACCGACGTCTCTGAGGATAGGTGTAAACGGGGCGACCCATGTCCCGCTGCCAACCGTTACATTACACGCAATGGCCGAGCGCATACCGATCTTGCAGCCGCTCTCGAGATGGATAGGGCCGACCTGCAGGTTCTGGCCCGACCACCGCGTCATTTGAATATAAGCACCCGTCTGTATAGCAACGTCGTCATCGACAGTGAGCAGATCAAGCGGCCCGTAGAGTACCGAGTCGTGAGCACACTGCAGGTTTTTGCCGACCTTGCCCCCGAGCTGTCTGATGGCGAATGCCCGCAGCGGTGCACTGCGATAGAGCGATGTCAGCGGAACGAGCACCATGCTCTCGACGCGCAGGATGCACCAGATGCGAAGGTGCATCCGACTCCATTTGGGGTACACGCCGGGCGTCACGTTGTTTTTGTGAACGTCGCCGCCCATAAAAGATTTGATGAGCATTGCCCAGACGAGGGCCGCGAAGGGCACAGCCAGAACAAGCAAGTAAACGCCCAAACCGGCAACGAGATAATCCCAGATGCTTGCTCTTAGAAATGAGACCCCGTCCTCGGCCTCGTCAAACAGCAAAAGCAGCGCGATGATCGCCGGAGAATACTGAAAGAGTGAGAAGAGGATCTGAAGCGTGGTGAAATATCGTACCGACAGCACCTTGGCAGCGGCCTCATCGCGGACGGTTTGGTGGTCCGCGGCTCTTGCCTGTCGCGGAACCGCAGCCTTCTCGTCCGAGACCCGCGGATGATCAGCGACCTTCCGCGCGGTATTGCAATCGCTCAAAAGCGCGCGGACACCGATAGACCAGCCTTCGGCGTGCAGTTTCTGAGCGAGGCGGGCAATAGCGATCGAGTGGCCGCCTGAGAGTGCAAACTCATCATCCAGCCCGAGCGGCGTCTCAAAGATGTTCCTGCAGATCTCGAGCACCTGGTCACACTCGGCATTCGGTTTTTCTATTTGTTCCGCTTGCCGTGTTCGCAAGGGCACGTGCGATAGCTCACCCTCCTTTTCTGATCCGTTACCGTGCATCAGGTTCGACAGGTCGGGCAGGCTCTTGCGATCGATCTTTCCCGACACCGGCTTCATCGTGAATTTTTCGACAAGAAAGATCCTGCTGGGTACAGACGGCTCGGGCAGCTGTTTGGCCAGAATGGCAGTGACGCTGTCTGCCCATGCCGCGGGCGCGGGGGCCACCTCGGAGAACTTCCCCTTGTGGACGCCGGGTGCGGCAACGAATGCGACGAGAGCGTTGTTCTGATAATCGAGAACAGCCGCCTCGATCTCGCTGAATTGTGTCTGCAGAATGTCCTCGACAGCCTGGGCCTCGACGCGGTGGCCGCGCACTTTAAGCTGAGCATCGATCCGTCCGAGGAAATGGACCCGCTGTGTCTCTGGATCTATCATGCACCGGTCACCGGTGCGATAAAGCCTTCCAAATTTGGGATGCGTTATAAATTTGGCGATCGTCTGTTCGGGCAGGTTGCGGTATCCGCGCCCAACATGAACACCGCCGATGCACAACTCACCCGCTTCACCGTGGCGAAGCGGATCAAGGCCTTCCACCTCGAGGATCACATATGTGACGTTCGCAAGTGGAGATCCTATAGTGATCGGTTCGCCGGGGCGCAAACTCTGGCGACTGGTGTCTGTGCTCGCCTCGGTGGGCCCGTATGTGTTGATTATCTGGCGCCTGTTACGCGTCCATGGCTCGACGAGGGCATTTGGGAACGCCTCGCCCGCCGGCACGATGTAGCGGCAGATAGGATAAGGAAGGTCGACCTCGGGCGTTTGCGTCAGCGTGGTTAACAGCACTGGCGGACCAAAGAGGACGGTCACCTCGGCTTCGCGAAGGACCGGAAGCAGGTCGGGGCCTGATCTTATCTGATCTTTTGTCAGCAGGACCACCGTGCAGCCCGATACCCAGGCACTGTACATCTCTGAAATGCTGCCATCGTAACCAAGCGACGAGGTGAGCGAGGTGGCGTCCATACCGGGGATCAGATCTAAATAATCGGCATAACTGAGGGCAAGATTTACATAGCCGGCATGGGGACACTCGACCCCGCGGGGCAACCCTGTTGTTCCGCTTGTATAAAAGATGGTTGCCAGGCGGTCCGCGGGATCGTCCAGCCAGTCAGGCGATTTGCGTGTTCCCGTCGATGCCGGCAGATCCAGTACATCGAGAGTCGGCAGGTCGCGGAACCTTTTCAGTCCACGCGTCAGGACCAGGACCGGTGCCGCGTCGTTCAGCATGTGATCGATGAGGGCCTCGGGCAGAGTCGTGTCCAAAAACATCAACGTGCCCCCGGCCTTGAGGATCGCCAGGTGCGACGCGACGATCTGCCAGTTGTCCTGGGACATCGCAACGGCGACGACCTGGTCCGGGCCTGTCAGGTATGGCGATATCGCGGCCGCGATATCTTCGGCCTTTGCATCAAGTTCGGCAAAGGTCAGCGATTCGCCTGTATGCGGGATTTGCAGAGCAGTGAGATGTGGAAATTTTTTGGCTGAGCGGCTAAAGATATCAGTGAGCCAACTGACATCTTTCTGATGCGGCACGTTCAACAGGTGATCGTCGCCAAAGATCTCGGTCAAACTGTATGGACAGGCATCCCTCTTTGCATCAGCCGTTTTGTCCGACGACACACTGCGATACCTGATCCACGCGGCAAACGTCACCACCACGAAGATCGCGAAGAAAGTTGTCAGAAAAATTACTGTCAAAACTATTCCTTATATCTTCTAGATCAGTGCCCGGTCGTTCCACCGTCCGCGGTCATATCGGATTCGGCCCAGGTCAGGGGTGTGCAGGTCAAACGTGTTGTGTCGAAGACCCGATTTTTTGCCAACCTGTCAATAAATTCATAGATCTGCTTTTTACGCTCACGGTCTATATTCAGATCTCGTCCTCTTGCGAGTATCCCGCAGCGCTCTTTGTACTCGTGTACAGCAACCTTGGTGCTGCAAAGATCGCGCTCGCTCGGGTCGAACGGGTCACGCTTATTGCATGCCGGCGTGTCCTCATCGGTCGTCGCGTGCTCGCAGGTTAAGGCTCCCCGATGACGGATGGTACGGGCATTTCTGACGCAGGTAATATGCAGCTGATTGCAGGCCGATTCACATCGACCCTCAATTTCCGTAATGATCCTGCAATCCTTGGTACACGCGTCCTCGACAGCCATTATCAGCATTTGATGCCATCCAGTTTCTCCGCCGCCAGCATTGTTGGTAACTACATGGAACGTTCCAGCCTCACTTTTTTTGAACGAACCGATCACCTTTCTCAGAGCGACGAGATCGGCGGCGTTGTCGTCATTCCGGTCGGTCGGCCTGATGTCCATTTCACCAGACAGATAAATTTCCTGATCAGTACCGTTGCCGCAATATCGAAGCTTGCCCTCGCCAATTTCCCCTTTGGACACATCGACGGACAAGCATTGTGTGTCCGCAAACTTCGGTTGTTGGGCAGCGCCAACATGCCAGAGACAAAGCAACAACAAAAAAATGAACGCACGGCGCAAGCCATCGAACAACTCATATGCAGGTAGGAACTGATCTCTCATCTGCGGCCCCTTATTCTCATTCAGATCTTAAGACCTCAAGTGCCCGGGTGATCAACGGATCGCTTCCATCACTGATATCGGACTTGCGGTTCAACAGCTCGATATCGACCGGCACACCTTTGCCCTCGTAACACACCATCTCAGCCGAGTAGTATTTCTGATACGACAGCGTATACCGCCAGCCGTTTGGAAGTTTCTTTTCGAGTTCATAAGAAAATATCCCGTTCGTATGATCGCCAACGATCGTGACATATGGCAATTCCCGAATCGCCAAAGCAAATGCCTCGCCGCCGCTAAATACCGAGTCACAGGTCAACAGAGCAATTGGCCCCGTGAACTGCACATCCCCTTGCGGTTCGATATGCCAGGTCCGCACCGGCGTCAGGTCATTATCGCCGGGGCCGGTCTTTGTCCGCCTGCGAAACGCCACACGCCGCCGGTCGCAAAAACGGTTGATGATCGTGATAGCCGTGCTGTCATCTCCGCCCGGGCAATTTCGGATATCGATGACGTAACCTTTCAGATCCCGGAAGTCGCGCCCGATCGCATCCAACGCCGCAACAAGTTCGCGTGACTTAATGTCCTCTAGTTCCAGAATGCGGACATAACCAATTTCCCGAGACCGGCAATAGTGCAGCATCCAGGCTTCGGTCTGGGCCAATGGGCCAAAGCCGTTAGCGGTAAGAGTTTTACCGGTTGTTGCAAAAAGTTGATCGATCTCGGCGTCGTCGAACTCCTGCCAAAACCTGGGCTTTTCCTCGGGGCGGAAATGGCGCTTTTTGCCGTCAAGTTTGGCGATGAGATTAACGTGGCCGTCGTTCAGCGGCGTGAGCATTCGGGACAATGTTTGGAAAAGCTCATCGTCCGTGGTTTTTGGAGTGACCTCGGGGCGGTAGAGATCGTACATCTCCTGCCAGTCGACATTTTTGATATCAAAGAACGGATATCGTTTGTAGAAGGTCGTCCACAGCTCCTGGAAATTCTTTTCAGGGTCTCGATCGATCATTGGCAAGGTCGATCCCGGCAGTATGGCCGTTTTAGTCGAAGTATCGTTCGAGCGTCCCTCGTCTGCGGACGTCGAGTGTGACGCAATGCGGACCGCCGCCGAGAAGCTTTGAGTGACGCAGCTTTAACGGGATCACGTCCAGGCCTTCCTTTTCAAGGAGCTTGATGAGCGTCGGCTGGTTTCGATCGACAACAACCACGTTCGGGCCGATGCTGAATGCGTTCATGTCGATCCAGTCACTGCCGATGCATTTGGATAGATAATCGGGATCATACCGGTCGGTGTTCTCCATCGGCGGGCTATAGAGTACCTTCCACTGCTTGAGAATAGCGGGCAGCGTCTTGTCATTAATGCGGGACGGGTTTGCCAGCACGAGCCCCGGACGCAGCGCCACAAGCGTCGAGTCGATGTGGCTGCCATAATAGACGTCCTTCATGAAATGCACGCGATACCGGTCACCAAGGATCGATCTGAGCCATTGTCCCCCCATCTCATTGCCTGTTGCGCTCACGAGATAGATCAGGTCCTCGCCGAATCGCAGGATGTTGGCCGCGTCGAATGCCGGTTCGTCATTTCGCGGCGTAGGCCGTTCCATATCTACGCCCTCAAAGAGCGAATCGAGGAGCATCGGTTTGGGAGCACTGATCCATCTGGCTCCCGACTGCATGTACTCCATCAACAGGGTGCGATAGCTGTACGTTTCCTGCGAGCGGCTGCGTATGACATTTGGCGTCTCGATGATCTGGTCGCCGATCACGACCATGACGTCACGGGGACAATAGTTGTAGTATCCCTGCGACTGCCAGTTTATGGTGGAAAAGGTTGCCTCGTGCGGCCAGGTATCGGGGCGTCTGACCTTTACCCCAAAACTTTCGAGTGTCGCGGCAAACTCATTGAGGTCCTCTTCCGTCTCGTCGATGACCCATTGCGGAAATGGACCGACCGGGATCTGGTCGATCGAGCGGTCCGGATACTCGGCTAGCTGCGTGCTGGGGTCGGCGGTCGGAAACCGGGCGTTAAGCGGATTACCGACGATGACCTCCTCAAGCGGGTCCCACTCGTTGCAGCTCCACACAGCCGATCTCTCTGTTTCAACAACGGGATTTAAGTCCTTCCCGGACGACCGTTCGTCGTCAGGGATAGCAGTTTGGGGATCTAAAAGGTCTTCCATATTTTTTACCACCGGGCAGAATTACTAAAGAAATCGGGGAAAGCCGTCGCGTCGCCGGACGCCTTGGCTGCCTCGAGCACAAGATCGCCGACCGCAATATCGAGCACGCCGAGTCCGAACGGCGAGAATATCCGCGGTTTGTGTTGATCAGGCTCGACCTTTTTTTCCAGAAAATCGACCAGCGTGCCCGCGATGAAATCACGATTACCAGTCTCCATCTCGGCAAGATGAAGCGACGTCCTCGCCTTGAGGCAATGATCGATGTCGTCAACCAAATTCTGCGATGCCAGGATGACGTTTGTGGCAATATCGCGGAGCGACAGATGCAGCACGGTCGGGTTGTGCCCGAATAGTTTTTCGTCGTCCAGGTACGGTGCGAGAGCGGTTGTCGTGAAAAGTATCAGTGACGAATTGGTTACAGCTTTTTCCAGCCGGCGATGGATCACGGCCTGTATATCGTATTTCTCACTCAGCCAATTACTGAACTGCACCGACCCGCTGTGGTCAAGATCGAACAAGTTCACCTTACTGAATCGCCACCCGCGAAAGAACAGCCATTCGATGGTTGAGCGGGCAATAACGCCCGTGCCGACAACAGTAAGCGTACCTTCGAAAGGGGTTGGTGATATATGTTCAGCGGCAAGTGCCGCCGAGGCTGCGGTTCGCGTGGAACTGATCAAGGCTGCCTCTATACATGCAACCGGGTACCCCGTTGCACCGTCATTTAATATTAGTACCGCTGATGCTCGGGCAAGGTTATGTGCGTTATTTTCGGGAAAGCTCGAGATCCACTTGATGCCGCTTTTTTGGACAGGCCCGCCGATGTGGGCCGGCAGCGCAATGATACGAGAGCTCGGCCTGTCAGGGTATCGCAAAAAATAGCTGTCGGGATTTATTGTTTTTCCCGAGCTGTGCAGGCGGTATGCATTCTCGACCGCCTCGAAAACCTTCTGACGGTTCTCATCGATCGCGCGCCTGACACCTGAACCGGGAACAACGTGAAATGTCGGAGCGCCGTTCACGCCTACTCTCCTACAACATGGGTGAGGACCCCGTTAGTGGCCGCACCGTTGGAAACACGCGTTCGCGGCACCACCCTCAGCCGTTTGCGGGCTTGCTCGGGCGACAGCTCATTTTTAGCAGTGATGTATCGTTCGACCCAGATCGGATCATAGACAGTGTCAAGATATTTTTCGCCCATGTCAGGAGAAATGGCAACGATAATGTCACCAGCGCGAAACTCGTGTGCGAACTGCTGCACAGCGGCAAGCACAGATCCCGTGCTGCCGCCGACCAGCATGTGATGGTCGCGGACGAACGACAGGCAGGCCTCGACCGTTTTGTCCTCGGCAATAGAAACTATCCTGTCGGGTTCAGCATAGTCGGCAAGTTTTGGCCGGACGCTGGTACCGATGCCGGGAATATTTCGCTTGCCCGGGGCTCCGCCAAAGGTTACAGATCCAACCGGTTCAACAGCGACGATTTTGACATCGGGGAAGTGCTGGTGGAGCCGCTCGGCAACGCCCCCGAGCGTGCCGGTCGTTCCCGACCCTACAAATGCCCAATCCACCCTTTCAAACTCCTGAATGATCTCGTCGGCCGTTTGGTTTGCGTGAACGTTTTTGTTTGCCGGGTTAGCGTATTGGTTGAGCCATAACGCGTTTGGGTCTGACTGTAATATCTCATCGATCTTTTGGAGACGGGTTCCCAGATATCCACCGGCGCTGTCGCGGTCCTCAACAACTATCAACTTGCCGCCATACAATTCGATACCCTTGAGGGCAGTGCGGGTCGCATTAGGGTCGGTTACGCAGATAAACTCATAGCCCTTGATAGAGCACACCAAACTCAGAGCCAGGCCGAGATTGCCCGATGACGACTCGACCATTACGGTCTCGCCGGGCGTGGCGATGCCGCGCTGTTCGAGATCCTCAACAAGAGCGATCGCGGTCTTAATTTTAATTGACCCGGTTATGTTGAGCCCTTCCAGCTTAAGGAACAGCTCATGGCCGCCGGCAAAGGCCGGGAGACGATAAAAGAGATCACGAAAGATCAGTTCCAAAGGTGAATCGATGATCATATTGGGGATATTCCGCCTGTATTTTTGTTCCTTTTGCGTCCCATTTCAGCCAGTACCCTGCACGCTCAAAGGCGATTTTCAATTGAACGTCATAATTTTCGCGTTAAATAAAACGGTCAGTAACTGTCAGAAGTTACAGGCAAGATCACGCATGCATTCTTGCCATGCATCACCTGTCTTTCGCTTACCTCTCGGCGAGTTCTCTGGAAATAGCTAAAAATTGCCGTATTAGGACGGAATTCTAAAGGCCAAATGAGCTTGAGTCAAAAAAACAAGGGGAATTTTAATATATTGGCTTATCTAACCCGGGCAG